>OCTX012289409.1_pt1 | contig 42196 bp, 77 predicted proteins | sample 1539691 | NCBI WGS metagenome assembly OCTX01 (sample SAMN02144231, study PRJEB22623) | gut metagenome | biome: sheep rumen | host: Ovis aries | place: New Zealand
AAAAATGAGCTCATATTGCTTCCCGTATCAACCCTGTAAGAAAACTCAAATCTTTTTCCTATGTTAAAAAATTTTTTACAGGCGATTAACTATATTTGTAATATCGATAAAATTGATAGAGGAGATTAATATGAATTATGCAATGAATCGAAAGACCGGTAAGGCCTATGTGGTCACAACCGGCAATGAACAAACACGTAACCGTGTTCAGCTCGAAGGTATGGAAATCCGTTCACCGGAACATACCCGTTATGCAGTGTCAAGTCTCGTAGCTCTTTCTCAGACTGAAGCAACTATTTGTTTCATGGCTGAAAAGGTTCTTCGTGGTAAGCACAAGCGTACTGAACTCGACCGTAACATGGTTGCATTATATCGAACACTTCAACAGGAGGTTATGGCCTAATGTGGCGCATTACTCGTTATCACGTTGACGAAACTGGTACACCGTATGGTGAACCGTTTACTTCTGACTGCTATACTGAAGAACTCATGGAATCCTATAAGAATCCGCGTCTTCGTTCGGTTGTCAAGATTGAACAGTTTATCGGTGGAAAGTGGATTACTATCTGGACTAAGTAAGTATGGATTGTTTCTTCATCAATAATTTGAATCTTAAGCCCAGCAAGCATATGTTTGCTGATTTTAAGAAACTACTTGATGAAGAATTTCTCCCTGCTGATGTATTGTGTATAAGCGGCATATCGGAAGATTACGAGATGACTAGGCGTTTTCTGGTTTATCTTGGACAGCACTATAAAAATGTGCTGTATGTTTATGGTGGTTGTGATATGAAATCTGATATGCCGCTTGATTTGAAATTTGAAAAAGTTAAAGATTCACTGAGGTCATTCCAGCGCAAACTTTGTTCGCCAATTAGGTTAGATGGGCAAGTAGTTATGGTTGATAAGCATGTTTTTGGCGGAGCGACTGGAATTGATCCCAGTGTTAATATTAAACGATGGAATTGGTGGACCACCGATATTAATGAGATGTACAACGATGAAGTTAATAGGTTTCGTAAAATTGCGGAATCTATTCCCGACGTCGTTGTTTCTTATTATGACCCACGGAAAATGAATTTAAATGTAAATGGAAAGATCTGGCATTTTGGACAGGATAAGAAAAAGTCCATTTGCGAAATCGGTGACACGTTTTTAATAAATAATTCGTGCATTGATAAGAGCACAAAATACACTAAGAAAGATTTTCTATTTAAAATTTAAGGAAACTGAGATGAAAACTACAGAAAATAACGTACTCGTAAAAGAGGAACCTTTCGACAAAATGACTGTCGGAGGCTTATTTATTCCCCGAATTGGAACGATTCCTATGGCGCTCGGTACAGTTGTAAAACTTGGACCGGGTAAGTATAATCCGTTTACCAAGAAACTTACTCCGATTGAACTCAAGGTTGGTGACCGCGTGATTTATAATCCGGGTGTCGCAACTGAAGTAACTGTTTCTGTTAAGGACGAACAGGGAAATGTCAGTAAGCTCAAGTTGGTCAAGGTTGCCGAAAACGAATGTACCTGCATTCTTGACGATAACGAAGAAATTAAGTAAAAGGAAATTTAACTATGAAGATGAACGATAACTATGTGCTTGTAAAGCGCCGTAGCGGCGATACGAAGACCGCAGGCGGTATTTATATTCCGGAACTTGATAGCTCGGGTAAGCTTGTTTATGGCGAAGTTGTTGCCGTTGGCCCAGGTAAGTATAATGCAGTTACGGATTCTCGAATTCCGTGTACCGTATCTGTCGGCGACCGTATTATTTTTACAGATTTGAAAGCAATCGAACTCAATATCGCTGCAAAGAATGATAAGGGTGCTTATGTTAAGACGAAGTATTACCAGATTCCTGATTCTGCAGTGGAAGTAATTCTTGAAGACAATGAAGACATCTAATCAAAATACGTCTAAAGTTTCTGCCAAAATTAAGAATTTTTGGGTGAATATCAAGGCCAATAAGGGGCTGGTTATCGGTACTCTTATTATGGTCTTGGTTTATACCCTAGTTTTAGGCGGATTTGGTGTGTTTGGAGATACACTTAAGAAAGGAATAATGTATTTTATGACCGACATTGTACCATATATTGCAATGGCATTCGGTTATTTTATGGCAATTTTCCTTCCTATTCGTATTAGTCAGGCTCTTGCTCGTAATAAGCAGCTCAAAGAGGACCGCGAATTCGATAAGAAGCTTTCTGAACATGCTGCGAAGTCTCATGAATTACAAGAAAATATATTAAAAGCATTGAAAACAAACGAAACATTTAAATAATTTAGGTAAAAGACAATGCATACTGAAGAACAGCTTAAGAAAATTGACCAGGCCGTTAATCATCCTAGTCATTATTGTAATAACGCATCTGGTATTGAAACTATTACGATTACTCGCTATCTTGATTGTGACTGCGCAAATGTATGGAAATATTCCATGCGTTACCTCGATAAGACCAAGACTGACCCTGAACATGCTACGCCGTATCAGGACCTCGGTAAGGCAATTTTCTATCTCAATGACTTCCTCAAGAATTTTGTTGACGGAAGTGGCAATGTAACTAACGAACATCCGGTTCCTCCTGCAGAAGTTGTAGAACGTATGATTAAGGTCGCAGATGTTGAACCGGTTCCGGCTGTACAGAGTATCTTCAATGATATTATTTCCATAGCGGTGGCTAAGGAAATTGACCTGATGAAGGTTTCTAAGGATATTGAAGCTCTTGAAGAGTACAGAAAGGATCTACCATAATATGGAAGTAACAAAAGTCAAAATTTATCCATATAATGTGAAGTATGGTAAGCTCGGCAAGTGCCAGGTTATTCTTGACCATGAACTCTTGCTTACCGGCCTTACATTGATGGACTATTACGGCAAGCGATATGTTATTTACCCTAAGAACGTGAATAACAAGCGTGAGCTTTGTTTCGTCCAGCCTATTAAGAAGCCGCTTGCGGACAAGATTAATAAGGCCGTGTTCGAAGCCTACGACAAGATGAATATCAATGTCGAAGAAAAAATTGAAAAAACTGAAGAATCTGATGAGTCCGCTTTCATGGCTGGAATTAAGGACATGGTTGATACTATTCAAGGCGAAACTGCCGTGCTTTATGCTGGTAAGTATCTCGAGAATACTCAACCGTCAAATGGTCCAGAACCTATGACAGACCCCGAAGAACTTGAAATCGTCGAGTAAAACATGAAGAAACATAAACCAATAAAGATGCAGCCTTTATTCCGAAAGGAAAAAGATTATCTCAAGGTTATTAGTAATCCTAAGACTCTTGAGACATTGAAGGAAATGGTCAACCAGTCAAAACAGGTTACGGATAACATCGTTCATCCGAAGAATCTTAATGACTGGATGGTTTATGTTATTTCTATTTTGCCCAAATTTGAAACTGACACAGAATTCTGTGAAAAACTAAAGGATTTAGTAAATGAATATTCGAATGAACCAAAAGGAAGTAACACCACTGAATCTTGTTAAGACCGTCTATGCGTCTGTTCTTGAAGATGTCTATAAGAACTTTACGGACTATGCGAAAGTTTTTGTAAAGAATTATGACAATTACAATGATGAAGAACTTAAGGCCATTTTCTTGAAGAACGAAGATTTTAACCATAAGATTAGTGTTTTCCTTGAAAAGAACAAATTGGTGTAACATGAAATTTGAAGTCGGAAAAACTTATAAAGGTATTGATGGAAACGAATATACTGTTTTATCGCTAGATGAAAACTTTATAAACGTTAAGTTCCGCAATGTCACGAAAAGATTTAGGTATGTATTGTATTCTGGCAATGATACTGTAATCCAATATGGAAAGCCGTTATTGTCTGCTGGTCCATTCAAACTTAGATTCGACCCGGAAATCGATGTTGAAGAAAAATCGAAATCCAGAAAGCAAATTGAAATTAACTTAAATAATGAAGGATATTTAAATGTCTTTAAAGCGCATCGTAAAGAAGAAAACTGAAAATAAGCCTGTAGAAGCTCCTATTGCTCCTATGGTTACTCCGAATCCGGGTCAAATGCCTCCTGTACCGGAAAATCCTGGTGATGTTCCTCCGGAAGGTCAGCCTGAAGAACCTGAACAACAAGCCATTCCTCTTGGTGAAATGGGTGGTTATTTTGAAGTAATGCGTCAGAATTACTTTGAAGTCAAGCGTTGTATTTGGATTACCGGTGCGATTGATTGGAATATCGCTATTCGTACTATTCAACGTCTTTCGTTTTATGACGACGACGTTAAGGATCCCGTTACCATTTACCTCTCTTCTCCTGGTGGAGATTGTGACGCTGGTTTTGCTCTCATCGATGTCATGGATGAATTGAAGCGTAAAGGTATTATTATTAACACGATTGCTTGTGGTTCTTGCTCTAGTATGGCTTCTGTCATTCTTGCAAACGGAACTCCTGGCCATCGTTATGCATTCCCGTCTTCTCGTATCATGATTCATCAGGCTGGTATTGTCGCCGATGGTTTTGCTGGTCGTCTTAAGGACGTTAGCATTCTCCAGAAGGAATTGCAGAACTGGACTGATAGCATGAATCGTGTATTTAAGAAACAGACTGGGAAGACTACTGAAGAACTCCGTGAACTTACTTCGTTTGACAACTTTATGTCGGCAAATGAAGCAAAGAAAATCGGATTAATTGATAAGGTAAAGACGAAGTTGGTTTAAAATTTTCTATATTTTAAAAATAACTTCTATAAATAAGGTATAATTATGAGTAATGGTGATTCTTTTATAAGCTATCTACATAGAAACGACCCGTCTTATACCGAAGAACAGAAACTTGAGGCATATAAGAATTATAAGGCTCAGACAGTTAATGTCGATGAGCTTGAAGATGATGAATTCTATAATGACGAAGTTCCGGAAATAAATGAAGCCCATCGTACACAGCGTCCTTCACCAAGGCCTGCGCCACGTCCTGCTCCTGCTCCGGCACCGCGTCCTGCACCAGTTCCTGCTGAACCCGATTTTGACGATGATACGAATTATGTAGAGCCGGCGCCTGTTCGCAGACGTCCAGCTAAAAAGCCACAAACATTTACAGAAAGTGTGGGTTATATTAATAACCCCGCTTTTTCTGAAGCTTTTTCTCTTATTGACGAAATGAAAGAGAAAATGACCGCAATGTTTTTTAAATATGGAATGACTGGCCTCACAAAGCTTAATGAATGCATGTTGGACATGTGTGATGAAATTATGAATCCACCACCGCCAGCTCCAAAGATTATTTACAAAGAAAAAGAACCGGAAGTTGTTGTAGCACCTGCTCCGGTTAAAAAGACTGTTATTAAGAAAAAGCCCGTTGCAGCCAAAGTTGTCGAAAAGAAGACTGAAAAAGTAACTGAAACTGCAGCAGCACCGCAAGTAACGAAACCTAAAGTTGTTAAAAAAGCAGAACCTGCGAAAACTGAAGAAGAAATCTTGAAAGAAAAGAAAGCTAACCTCGATGCAATGCTCGAAACCGCAGATCTGAGTGAATTGGGAAGTACACTTACTAAGCAATCTTCTGTCCAAGTAGACGAAGGTGCTAAGCGACTTGCTTTGGTGAAGGCCAATAGTGAAAGAATTAAAAAGCTATCTGAAGAAAAACAAGAAGCACAGCATAAAGAAGAATCTAATGAACCTGTTGAAGAATTCGAAGTTGTAGCTGACGGAGAATCCACTTTTGAAATGCCAACTAATGAAGAAAACCAGACCACTGATGCTGAGCTTGAGACAGCTGCGAATTAAAAATGAAGAAAATTAAAACTAATAAAAAAGATAAAGCAGAAAAACAAAACTTGTCAGAAGTCGACGTTATCGGCACTGTTTTAGAAGCCCGCCCTAATGCGATGTTTGACGTTGAACTAGAAAATGGTCAGAGGGTGCTTTGCACTATATCTGGCAAAATTCGTGTTAAGCATATTCATATCACTCCAGGTGATAAATGCCTTATCGGCGTGAACATCTACGATATGAGTAAAGGAAGGATAAAGTTTAGATATGATACCAGAGTACAGCAGAAAGAGACGACTACCGCTTGATATTGAAGAAGTTACAGAAGGTATGCCTGAAATAGCCAACGCTATTGGTAATATCAATGTATGGAAACAGTATGAGCAGGCTCCAGATTTTTCTGAAATTCCGGAAGAATATCAATCTATGATTCCTGACAATGCGAAGAAACAACAAGAAGACACAAGAACCTATAATATATGGTTAACTAAACGATAAAGGAAAACATAATATGATGACTAATGCTAATAACTTTAATGATGCAGTTGACGCCGAAGACGTTGTTGTTAACAACCTCCGTGCAATCAAGCAAATCGTGGTCGCAAAGATCGATGAAGTCCGTAAGACTGAAGTTCCGGAAGCTAAGGCTGAATTCAAGGCCGGCTATCTCCAGGCTTTCCAGGATATGCAGACCTTCATCAAGACGTTGAATGCATAATTAAAGAATTTTGGAATAAAAAGACCTACAAATTTAATCATTTGTAGGTTTTTTCTATATTTAAACTATATGAGTGGATTTAAAAATTGTTATTGGGACTTTAAGAAACAAAAGTTATACTTTAAGGCCCAAGAAGATACTGAATTTAAGGAAGTAGAATTCAATAACTGGTGCTACATTCCTGATAAGACAAAAAAGAGCAAGCTCACCGACATTCATAAGACTCCAATGGAAAGGTTCCCTTATAAGGACCGAAATTCATTAATAGGTCTGAAAGGTGTCTGCGAAGGTAATTTGCGTCCTGAAGTCAAATACATGCATCAGCTGTACGATAACGAAGAACTCCATGTAGACATGAGTTTGTGGAATATTTGTTTCTTCGATATTGAAGTTGCGTCGGGCAGTAAGTATTATGATGAAACGTTGATTAAAGTTTGTGAGAAGAAAACCAATAAGACTATCGATGTTAGTCTTATTGATTTTGACATGAAGTTTGACCATGATAAGTATTTCGTTTATGATATTGAAGTTGATAAATATCTTCCGTATGAAGACAGCTGTTTCGTTTCCTATGATTTCCCATCTCCTGAAATAGCACAATGGCCGATTAACGCGATTACTTGTTATTCTACAAAGACAAAGCAATCTTATACCTGGAGTACAATCAGATATACAGATGACCCTAAGGATTTGCCTAACTATACGTATTGTAAGTCAGAAGTGGTACTTATCCGAGAATGGATAAAGTGGTTCGCCAATAACCATTTTGACATCATTACAGGTTGGAATTCGCTCGCATACGATATTCCGTATATCATGCGTCGTTGTGAAGTCCTTAGAGAAAAGTTGGATATAAAGGTAGAATGGGAAAAGCAGTTGTCTCCACTCGGCATGATGCCTATTGCGGAAAAGATTACTGACCGCAAGATGGAAAATGTCGAACTCGGAACTAAATATACCATTCCTGGTTTGTATTCGCTTGACTATATGAAACTGTACGAAGTCTTCGGATCTCATCCGCCTCTTTCTTCGTATTCTCTTAACTATGTGGCCAACCTAGAATTGAATGACCAAAAATTGGAGTATAGTGGTGCGATTTCTGAAACCTACAAGATTGACGGTAATAACTTCCTGAAGTATAACCGAAAGGACGTTATGATTATGGTCGACTTGGAAACAAAGAATAAGCTTTTCGACCTTATTATTGAATATGCGTTCGATTGCCTTGTAACTCTCGATAAGGTTGAACAGAAAGTTCCGACAACTACTGGTTATATCTTGAAATTCTTGCACAAGACAAACCGTGTGCTTAATGACCGCGAAGACCATCATGTTGACTGGTGGAGAAACGAACGTTGCTATATTATCAAGGATAAGGACGGAAACGATTACTTCGAGAACACTGAATGGGAACCGGGTGCAAAGCGTTACAAGGATTATTGTAAGTTCAGGATTTTCTATGATGCCTACAAGGAAGCTCAGAAAGTAGGAAAAGCCGATTATGCCACGATTAGGTCATTAGTTGGTCAGAAACGATTTGAACACTGGAAAACTGAAGAAGCTTTCATAGAAGCATGGAATGCTTATAAGAAGGATCCTCATCCATTCCCAGAATTCCAGGTAAAAGCTGGTTATTGTTATGACTTCCCTGGCCGACATGACGACTGTATGTCTTTCGATATTACATCTTCATATCCGCACCATATTATGGAATTCCATATCTCTCCAGAATTGAAGGTTGTTCATCCTACTAAGGAACAGATTGAATCCGGTGAGGTTATTCCGACGGACGTCGCAGAACTTGGTTTCTACAACCGTGACGATGGTATTCTTCCGAACGTTGTTAAGCAGGTGTTTGCAGAACGTAAGATATATAAGGATAAGGAAAAGGAATGTGAAAAGAACGGTGACAAGGCCGGTGCACATCTTTATCATAACCGACAAATGACCAAGAAGTTGATTATTAACTCGGTTTACGGTGTATCTCTTGCAAACAGCTTCGCATTGTATGATCCGGATGTTGCTCGTGCAATTTGTCGTTGTGCTCGTGTTACCTTGAGAGACTGGTTAACTAAACATCTTAACGAATACTATGTTTCTCCATACTTACTCAAGGATGTAATTAAGGAATTCTCGACAGTTTCCATTATTACAGAAGAAAAGACATATAAGTATGATTTCTATGAAAAGATTACCGTTCTTCGCGGCAATGACGAAATGGAAATCTATGCTTATGAATTCAACAAGGACACTGACCTTCTCGGTATTGAGGATTAAAATGGAATTTAAGAAAGCATTAGATGTAAAGTTTGATAAATTTCAAATGAACAACATGAGTCCGCTTGTTGTGAAAGGACGCGATGTCTGTGCCGTGCATAATGACACGGACTCCGTTTATTTCTCAATTATCGAACTTAAGCGTCGTTTATTAGAATCTGGTTTATCGATTACGAATGAAGATGAATATCGCAGATATTTTGAGAAGTGCGAAAACATATTCCAGCGCTTTTTTGATAGGATTCTTGAAATTCGAGCCACGCAATTCCATACAGTCAATAAGATTAATTTTAACCGCGAAAATATCTTTAAAAACATGTTCTGTTTTGCGAAGAAGTTGTATATCGGTAATATTATCGACAGTGAAGGTAAGAAGTTTCCGTTGGACCACATGAAACACAAAATCATGGGTGTTCCTATTAAGAAATCTACAATGCCTGACTTCTGTAAGGTTGCCGCCGAAGAACTCGCGTTTAAAATCTGTGACGGTATCGGTAAGGAAGAAGCACAGGAATATATCTACAAGGTTTATGACCAGTTCAAGAGCTCAGATTTGAATGTTATTTCGTCTGTTATTGGTATCAAGAACTATACGAAATATACTACAATCGCAATGGATAAATTCAGAGAACAATATATGGAAAGTTCGATGAATACACAGCCGTTCGATACGAAATATGAAACTCTTATGGACTATTACATGGACCATGGTTTGATTCTTCCGACAGGTCTTATTTTCGGTGCGAAGATTTCCATTATCTACAACTATATTATCACAAAGGACAGGTTGAAATATAATCCGATTCGTAATAACTCAAAATTGCGTTATGTATATGTAAAGCCTTCTCAAAAGATTTCAGCTAAGGATATGGACGGAAAGATAGAACCGATTGAAGCGGTTGCATATCTTGAATCTTGGCCGAAAGAATTTAATAAATACTTTGAGATTGACTATGAAACCGCATTCAGAAAATCGTTCTGTCAGCTTTTTGATACGATGTTCAGAATTGCCGGTTGGTTAGGTCCAAAGGAAGAAATTAATTTGGAACGCCCGACGATGTTCGAGTTTTTCAGTTAAAATTTTTATATATACAATACACAAGTTATTATTTTAATGAGGTGAAAATATGAATACAACATTGATAATTGGTTTGATTGCGCTTGCCGTAATCTTAGTAGTAACTGGATATTTCTTGCTCCGTAAGGCATTGCGCGAACAGGAACCGGAACTTGCAAAGTTCGATGAAAATCCGCTCGATGCTTTTGTCGAAACCGAAGGCGAGGATCCTGTAAAGCATGAAGAAGAATGCAAGCAGACTGCATGCGACATCATGGAAGCTGGAAACATTATTTGCGAAGAAGCAAATAAGCCTGAGCCGATGGTAGAATTGGATCCGACTTACACAATGACTGAAGAGCTCGCCGGAAAGGTTCTTGATAAGGTTGAAGATACTCCGAAAGTCGCTGTCGTTACCGGTGAAAATGAAATTACCGAAGTAACTAAGGAAGAAATTGAAAAGATTTCTGACGAAGACTTGAAGAATATCGCAAAGGCTCTCAAGCCGGCTAAGAAGACCGCCGACAAGAAGTCTACTGACAAGAAACGTTCACGTAAGGAAAAGACAAATGACACCAAGAAGACGACTGAGAAAACTGTCAAGCCAAGCAAGAGCACTCCGAAGAAAACTAAGCCCCGCCAAAATGAGGCTGTTAACGGAAAGAAGAACAAGAAGAAGCCTGCAAAGAAGAATTCTAAAAAGAAATAATTGGAGTAGACTATGGATCAAGTAATTTGCCCTATTTGTGGTGAGACTTTTGAAAACCGTATGAAGCTCGGTTCTCATATGTGGACAAAGCATAAGACCAAGCTTAAGGAATATGAAGCTGCTCACTCTTCTGAAACTCCGAATCCACAGATTAACGAATCATCAAAGCCTAAGGCTGCTGAAGCTTTGATTCAACCGAAACAGATTAAGGAATCCAAGGAAATTCTTGAAACTCCAGCTGTCAAGGTAGATAAGGATTTCGTTGTCGAAAAGGCTGAGAAGAACGAATTTGTAAAGCAAAAGAATGAATATCACAATCCGTACCGCGATTTATATCCGTCGGAAGGTGAAGTTCTCAATGAGTTCCTCGGTCGATAAAATCGGAATAAAAATTAAAATGGTAAACGAAAGTTTACCATTTTTTCTATATTATAAATATTCTGACTAACAGTAAAAGTACAATGAAAAGGGCGATTCAGAAGTGCGTTAGTCAATTAAAGCTCAATGATGACAAATTCGATGACAAAATAAAATAATAGGTAAAACATGGCAAAAAACATGCTTCTTGCAAAAATGAAGAAGGATAAGGATTTGGCCGATCTTCTCCATACCGAGCGAATTCCCGTGGAATGGCTCAGTACGAACTGTATTTCGGTTAATCTGGTTCTTTCTGGTAAAATCAAGGGCGGTATTAAGAAGGGTTCAATCAGTATGATTGCGGCCGGTTCCGGCTGGGGTAAATCTATGATTGGTTATTCAGTTCTTAAGGCTGCACAGGATTCTGGTATGGACTGCTTCATTGTCGATACTGAAAACTCCGTTAACTATGACCTTCTTACGAAGCTCGGAATTAACATGGATGAAGTCGGTGTCCACGGTCCTACAAACAGTATTCCGAAGATTAAACAATTTATTGCAAAGCTTTCGGCTCAATGCGGATCGCTTCAGCAACGTCGCAATACTTTCGTATTGTTTGACTCCTGGGGTCCGATTATTGAAGACCAGGTTCTTGAAAAGGCACAACAGGGAAGTTCCGCTGTTAACATGTCTTCCGCAAAGTTCAAGAACGAACTCGCAAACATTATTTTGAGCGGCGGATTTACAACTCTCGTTATGAACCACGTCTATGCTTCTCTTGAAATGTTCGGCGACCCGTATAAGATTCCTGGTGGTATGCGTATCATATTCAACGCTGACGGTATTGTTCTCGGTTACTCTTCTAAGAAGGAACGTGACAAGGGCAAGAATGTTCTTGGTAAGGTCGTTACCTGTGCTGTCGCTAAGGGTCGTTCCGCTAAGGAATTCGTCAAAACCAAGTATCTTATTCTCCATGCAGGTGGTGTATCTCCTTACTACGGTCTTTTGGACGAAGCCATGGAATGTGGCGTAGTTTACAAGCCGAAGCCTGGATATTATGCTCGTGTCGGTTACGATGCCAAGGTTGACCCGGAAACTGGTGAACTTGGTAAGCCGGAAAGAATGTGGAAGGAAGAAGAACTCTACTGTGCTAAATTCTGGATTCCTCTCTATAAGGATGAAACATTCAGACACTATGTAGAATCCAAGTTCGCATTCGAAGAACAGGTACTTATCAACGCAAACGAAGACGTTCTCGCTCTTATGAACGCGGGTTATGAAGACCTCAGTGAAAATACTGGTATCGCTATGGTTAACCGTACTGGTGCCAACCTCGATGAACTCGATGGTGATATTCTCTCTGAAGACGAAGACGATGCGTAGTTGTTTTTCAGAATAAATAAATAAAAGGGTCCAATCGGGCCCTTTTATTTTACTATATTATATTATTATGGATGAAGACAATAAAGAAAAACCGAAAACGATGATGGAAATGTTTCCGGCTGCAGAATTGGCTAGGGCCATGCTCCATCTTGACAGATTTGATACTGACGTAGTTACAGAAGAACGTGTAGCTGCTGAGAAGAGTTTGGATAAACTTGAAGAATTTTCAGAAAAGGTAATTCAAGATGACATGTAAGACTTATAAAAAGGAAATTGAATGGACTATTCAGTTTGATTTTCCGAATGAACCGGTATTTCCTACCAAATATAATACATATCAGACAAAACTTGACGAAAACGTATTATGCTGGACAGATAAGGCTATAGCTACCGATTTCGCCACTGAAAAATGCGGTAAATACGGCTGGAGACTCGTAGCCACGAAAATTCAGGTTTGCGAAAGCATGGAAGCATCTGAATCGTTCGAGCAAAATTATATGTTCATTTAGCATTGACAAACAGACACAAAAATACTATATTGTAGTCATAAATTGGAGATTACAATGGACGTTAAAACTTTAGCCCGCCTTCATAACTGGAATATGCCGACCGTTTGTCCTATTTGTGGTGGCGAATTAGCAATTTCTGAAAATCATAAGCAGTTCTATTGCACTAACGAATTGTGTAAGAGCAAGTTTTCAGGCCGTCTTTCGAAATGGACGGAAAAACTTCAGATTATGGAACTCGGGTTGACTACCATTGAAACTCTCTATGATGCTGGCATAATCACTACAATCTCAGATCTTTACAAAATTGACTATAAGAAGATTGAAAACCTCGAAGGTTTCGGTAAACGTTCGGCTGAAGTCATTAAGACTCAAATAGAAGCCCATAAACAAGCCACATTGGCTCAATTTATTTCAGGCTATAATATATCAGGGCTGGGTGAAAGAATCGTCCAGAGGATTATCGATGCAAAGAAATTGACCACATTTGATGAGTTCATCAACTGTAATGATTATATTTGCGAAGGTGTGGGCCAAATTACGTCCGATAAGCTCAAGGCTGGTCTGAAGGCACTTGAATCCGATATGCGTGAAACTTTGAAGTATATCACTATTCTTGTACCGAAGGCTCTTGTCGCTGGTGTTCTTAACGGTCAGTCTTTCTGTTTCACTGGTGCCGCATCTCGTCCTCGTAAGGAACTTTGGGAATTGGTTGAAAAGAATGGTGGTGTCGTCGATGAAACGATGAAGAAAACTACAAACTTCCTTGTGCTCGCCGATCCGAATTCTACTTCCAGTAAGGCTCAGAAGGCCAGAAAACAGGGTACTACCCTTATTTCTGAAGAAGATTTTGTAAAAATGTGTGGTGTATAATGTTTAAGAAGAAAATCGAATATATCCATGACGATAACGGTAAGATTGTCGGTGTTAATGTAGGAAAAATTCCGTTCCGTATCGAACAGTATAATCTTATGCTTAATCGTCCGTGCTTTTATGTCTATGACGGACTGGGAAACAAGGTAACTGATGCTGACAACTTCCAAGCCATTGACTGGTTTATCAGAAATAATATCCGCTAATATGATTGAAGTACAAGACGAAAAATATCCAACTCATCATGTCATGAAAGTTCATGTTCATCCGAAGGCTGGAAATATAAGCAAGAAGGTTTGTCCTTGTTGTACTATGTCTGAAACCGTTTACGGTATGTTATGCGGACAGAATTTCAGTTTATCAGATGTTTTTGAGCAAAGAGTGGCTAAAGAGTCTGAAACTGGACTATATTTTATTATGTCTATTGTGAAAAATGATATTGAAGCTTCTTATTATGGAAGTGAATATATTGATTTTTGTCCAAAATGCGGTAAAAGACTATGAAACAATGTCCTTATTGTAGAAAGAAGAATGCAAAGAATCTGATTGAGAATTCTAAATGCACCAAGATGTTTTTACATTACGATAATGAACATGGTTGGCGTATATATTCAAGTATTATGGATGTTGCTGCGTCTATTTATTCGGATGAAGATATTTATCATTGTAATTTTTCTGACAAGATTGAATTCTGTCCGAAATGTTCCAGGAAATTAGTATGAAGCCTTATTACGATTACGATGTAAGCTATATCATTGATATGATTGAATGGGCCGACTTGCCTTATAAGATAATTGGCATGTCTGATCTCGGCGATGAAAACCGTGCATGGGCGTGGACGGTACGTTTTGATAATGTCAATTATATCGAAGTCTATGCTGACCATTATGTTATCCAGCTTGGTACTATCCGGCAGGAATATAAAGAAATAGAAGAATTCAATAAGGCACTTAAACAAATCATGGAATATGCCAAGCAAGACGGTGTAGTTCCTGAATTTAAATTCGAGGAAAGCGAATCGTGAAAACAGTTTTTATCTCAGGTAGTTCGAAAATTAAGAAATTGAACCCTGAAATGATGGCATGCTTGGATGAATTGATGAAACAAGATGTCCAAGTTATTGTAGGTGATTGCTATGGCGTCGATATTCTTGCACAGAAGTATCTTAAAGCACACGGTTTCGACCGAGTAACGGTTTATACTTCTACAGAAACGCCTAGGCGTTGTGAATTCCCGAATGTAGTTTCCTTATGGAAACAAGCTCAAGGAAAATTCGGCGAAGATTTTTATCAAGTAAAAGATAAGGCCATGTGTGAAGCCTGTGACGGTGCTATTGCTTTCTGGAATGGTATCAGTTACGGTGTCAAGTGTAATATCGAACGAATTAAGGCCTCAGGAAAGCCGTTGAAGGTTATTATTCAGGAGACTGACGCATAATGGCAAAGAAAAAAGAAAAAGAAGACAAGTACAGAGATAACGGTATAACATATCTTGAAGTTTGGGACGCTGAAAAGCGTGTTTATCGTTATAAGCTGGATGCTAATGGAAATTTCATTATGAAGGAAATCGACGATGCTAATTGATGATTATATTGACTTTTTAAATTCATGTAAGACTGAACGTGAATGTGTGGCAGAAGCAGAAAAACTTGCTATTCGAAAAGGTTTTAAGTTATTTGACGCATATAAAACTTACCAGCCTGGTGATAAGGTCTATTTTACTAACCGAAAGAAGAACTTTGCTGCATTTATTGTAGGCGAACATCAGGAATATAATATTCTTGGTGCACATATTGATTCTCCGAGAATTGATATTAAACAGTCTGCCATTGTAGAAAAGGATGATGTCGCTTATTTCGATACTCATTACTATGGCGGTATCAAGAAGTACCAATGGGTTACAACTCCGCTCGCACTTCATGGGGTTGTTTTTAGAAAAGACGGAACATCCATTTATATTAAACTTGGTGAAGATGATAATGAGCCAGTTTTCTGTATTACTGACTTGCTGCCGCATTTGGATTCAGAGCGTATGATTACAAAGACAGCAGATGACTTTATAAATGGTGAAAATCTCGATGTTATCGCTGGTGTAGTCAGTAAGAAAATCAGAAAGGGTAAGAAAGAAACTGAGAATCTTGCGAAGAATTTGGTTCTGGATATTTTAAAGAAGAATTATAATATCGAAGAAGACGATTTTTATTCTGCTGAACTTGAACTTGTACCTGCGGCTAAGGCTTCTTACTGTGGTTTGGATAAGTCTCTTGTTGCTGGTTACGGTCAGGACGACAGAGTTTGTGCTTTTACTTCTCTTCGTGCTGTTCTTGATTATTCCGGTATTCCGCATAATACAGCTTGTGTCGTTCTCGTAGATAAGGAAGAAATCGGTTCTTGTAGCAATACTGGTGCAGATTCCAGTTGGTTTGAAACCTGCCTTTATAAGATGATGACTCGCACCGTTTATACGGATCACGGTGTATTTGAAATGTTCCGTAATACTTTGGAAAATTCGAATATGCTTTCTTCTGATGTTACGGCCGCTTATGACCCACTTTATGCAGATGCTTATTCTAAGCATGCTTCTGCAAAGCTCGGTTATGGTATGATGCTCAGCAAGTACAATGGAGCACGTGGTAAGGCTGGTTCCAATGACGCTACTCCTGAATATATTGCAAAGCTTCGTAACCAGTTTGATGGTGAGCTCTTTCAGTTCGACGAAATGGGTAAGGTTGACCAAGGCGGCGGTGGAACAATCGCAAGTATTTACTGCAGCTACAATATGAACGTTATTGACGCAGGTGTTCCGATTCTGAATATGCATTCGCCTATGGAACTTGCTCACGTAGACGATATTAAAAGCGCTTATAAATGTTACACTAAGTTTATCGACTTGGTATAAAAATAAGGGTTGACGTTAAGTCAACCTTTTTCTATATTGCCTATGTAATAAGGAGTTATAATGACATTTAGAGAACTCGATTGCCTTGAAGAATGGAACGTTCTGGTTCGAGAACTTATTTTTTGTATTGTTATATCGGTTGCTGCTACATGTATATGGATGTTCTTTCATGATGAGGCAGTTATTGTAACCGAACATTATTATTTCGCACACCGACATTCATGGGTATGTTATCTCGGGTGGTCAGTATTTAATATGGTTGTAGTTACAGTACCATATTTTATTATTATGGGTGCTTTTACCCACTTTCCAGTATTTACAAATTTAGGAATCTTTTTGTATAATTGTATGGTTGGTTTCAGAAAGAAGAAACCGACTGTTAAGAAAGACAAAAACGATACATTGGCAAAGTTTAACCAATTATTGGAACAGAAGTAGGAGTCAATATGGATAAGAAACCATATATTAACACAACAGGTGAAGCCATGGATTTTGTTTTTGGCGTTATTATGATCGGTATCTTACTGATGCTTACACCATTGTTAACACATGTAAATGTGGTTGATAAATTTTCGGAAGAAGCACTTGGTCCATGTTTTGGCGCAATTACTAACCAGAGCGATATGAAGGAAATAAAAAATCCAGAAAAATATAGCGGTTATTCCGTAATCATTGATACTGTGAAATATGAATATACACAGTCAGGCCAAAAGGTAAAAGAAGACGATCCGCCAAAGAAACAAACGATGAAGATTAACGGCAAGGAATATGTTCTCGAATAACATAAATAAAACATGAAGAAATTTATTTTTTATATTTTAGTTTTATTCGGACTTTGTATTTCGAAACCTTTAGTCTTAGAAATCTGCAATCCTAATTTTTGTTACGAACAAATAATTAACGACGCCAAAAAGTGGGAATATAAGCAAGATTATATAGGAAAGAAATTCGTAAGAGTTTATTTCTATGATAGTCGCAGATTGCTGGATATTTCTGCAGATGGCAAAACCGTAAAGGTTAAAAAATAATGCCAGTACCTGAAGAATATCAAAAAACATTCCCAAAAATATCCGCACTTGTCAATAGAATGGAAGCTATGGGTCTTAAGCAGTATAAAGATGCTTGGGACACGTTTGAGTTAAATGATTTCTTTATAAAAAATACAGAAGACTATACGGATATTGTAAATGCTCATGATACTAACGATATAATTATTATCTGGCATTGGCATTTAGACGAAGAACCTGTTAAGTTCATGTTTAAACAACTGGAGGATCCAAATATTACTTATAGTAAGTTTGCTGCAAGATATAACAATTTTGAAAATGAACGAGCACTTGAGTATTTAGACTAAAAAACCGACTTAATATCGGTTTTTATTTTAAATAAGTGTATATCCGTTATCTGCCAGAATTTGCTTAGCCTCATTTAGAGACATATATTCGGAACTTGGTTCTACACTTTCATATATGCTAAAGAATTCTTCAATGTCTCTCTTTGTACGAAGACGATGTGAACCCATGTCGAAATCGTTAAGCATAGTAACTAAAAGCATGTTTCCATAATTTTCGACTTTTGCCATTTTTTCGCCGTTATTATCGTAAAGATACATGTCCTGTCGTAAAACATATTTGCGACGGGAGGCAGCAATACGGAATTCATAAAGTAAATCTGGCTTCTTTTCATCGAAAGTAACCATGCCATTTTTAAATTTTGGATGTGCGAAATCGTATCTCATATAGTATTTATAACTTTTTTATGATAAAACTATTTACAAAGTTAAACCTTTTTACTATATTATATCGCATGAAAACAGTATTCAGTGATTTCATCGAAGCGGAAGAATATTTACGTAAACATTTGGACTTGCCTGAAAAAGTAAAGTTCAGATCTATTCTGAAGACTAATGTAGTTGCGGCCAATGAAGAACATCCCGCTCTTATTGACTTACATCAGGGACTTATGCCTGAATATCATAATCGTAAGCCGTATGTTGCGATTACTCCCAAAGAAACACCTGTAAAGAATGGAAGCCAGTGGGTTATGGCTCGTCAGTACGACGAGCCGTGGATTTTCGTAGATACAACTACTTGGGAAGAAATTTCAGAAGAAGAATTTACTGCAAAAGTCAAGGCGATTCTCGTTGACAAGAAAAATAAAGGAAAATAAATTTTTCAGTTTTAAAATTTAAAAGGAAATAGATTATGATTAAAACAAAAAAGTTACAAGTTTTAATTGACGGGCAGAAGGACTTTATTGATGGCGTTCTGCGTAATGAAGACGCGATTAAGCGACTTCCTAACCTTAAGGCACGTATTCGTAATCATGATGGCGTAACTATTGCTACCCATGATACGCATTTCAACAAGATTCAGGTTGAAAGCAACTGGCCGCCCGCAGAAGGAATCGTTTACGAAAATTCCTATGAACACAAGTTTGCAGGTCTTCCTGCTCACTGTATTAAGCTTACTGAAGGCTGGGAAATCCATCCTGAATTGCTTGAAGTTCTTAATGAAAAGAATGCAAATGGTCAGAAAAAGTTCTTTGCTATTGATAAGTATACTTTTGGCTGGACTGGCTGGAAGGATTATCTCAAGGACTTCGAATTTGATGAAATTGAAATCTTCGGTTTCTGTACAGATATTTGCGTTGTTTCTAACGCCCTTATGCTTCGTGCAATTTTCCCGAACATGAAGATTACCGTTGTCGAAAATTGCTGTGCTGGTTGTACGCCTGAGCTCCATGAAGCAGCTCTTAAGGTTATGCAGCAGTGTCAAATCACCGTTCTCCGCGAGGCTGCATAATGGGTCTTTTTCAACAGCTTTTTGGACCGGATCTTGAAATCAATACTAAGATTGGTCGACTTCTCACATGCGGTCAATATGAACAGTGTGCACATTATCTCAAGGAATGTCTGGCTGAAAAGCCAAAGAAGCTTAAGCGTAGTTTAAACTATCTTATTGGTCATTCCCGTATTGAAGAAAAGGGTAAGATGCATCGTTATAAGATGGTTAACGAAATGTATGAATTGTGCTTCAAGGAAAAGTCCAAGTATTATAAAGAAGCATTTTATCAGAAGTGTGTTGATGCAGAAGAAAACCAGCTTGATAAGCCGATTGACTATATGGTTCAGCAACTTATGAAGTATTTCAATGACTAACTACTAAAAAGGAAAACTAAAATGGAACTTACTGAAAAGGAAGTTGAAGAAATCAAGAATTACAAACCTCTTGATGAAGAAAAGTACATTATTAACTATTTGAGCGACACTGATGTTTATAAGATTTCTATGACTCAGTGCTTGCTTCATAAGCGTCCGAATGAATGGGCCAAGTGGAAGTGGAAGCTTCGCACTAAGGATGTTCATTTGGGTTATTTGGTTGATGCAGTCAATCGCGAAGTTGACCATCTTTGTACGCTTCGTTGGCAACCGTTCGAACTTAATGCATTGTCTAAAATTTACTATATTAAGCCGGACTATGTTGATTGGCTTGAAGACTTCCGTTTAAAACGTAAGTATATTAAGATTACTCGTCGTGGGGATGATCTTGAAATCGAAGCAGAAGGTCCGCAGCTTAAGGTTACCTGGTTCGAGATTTACGTGATGGAAATCATCCAGGAACTTTATCTTCGTCAGTTTGAATTTGATTTTGATAAGGCAAAGCAAAATCTTAAGGAAGCCGTAGATAAGTTTAATGCTGCTATCGATTCCGGTTTGAAGTTTACTTTTGCAGACTTTGGTGCACGTCGCAGACATTCTTTCGCCTGGCAGGATTATGCTGTTGGTTATATGGCTAAGAATTGTAAGTGCTTTGTCGGAACGTCTAACCTTTATTTCGCTATTAAATATGGCGTAAAGGCAATTGGAACGTTTGCACACGAAATGTATGCTTTGTTCCAGGGACTTGACGACGTTCCTATTCGTCAGTCTCAGAAGGCAGTGTTTGACGCATGGACACAGGAATATCGAGGTGATCTCGGTATTGCACTTTCTGACAACTTTGGATTTATCCCGTTCCTTCGTGACTTTGATAAATTCTATGCAAAGTTGTTTGATGGTTGTCGACATGATAGCGGTGACCCGATTATTTGGGGTGAAATGCTGATTGCTCATTATAAGGCACTCGGTATTGATCCGACTACTAAGACAGGTTGTTGGTCTGATTCTCTTGATGTTGATAAGGCTATTAAGATTGCACAGCATTTCAATGGTCGTATCAAGATTAGCTTTGGTATCGGTACTTATTTCATGGCAAATCTTGTAACCCAGACTGCTGGTATCAAACCGCTTTCCATGGTTATGAAGGTTGTTAAGGTTAATGGTAAGGATGTCGTTAAGCTTAGCGATTGCCCGGAAAAGAATATGTGTGAATCTCCGACTTATGTCGAATATGTTAAGGATGTATTTGATTATATTCCGCTTGACCAATGGAAGGGTGGAATGGTCGTAATTAACATGCCATAATCTGTAAAAATATTCATTAGATAAAAGACCCATTTACAAAAATGGGTTTTTTTTCTATATTGTAACACATAAAACGGAGATACTTTTATGGTAGTCAATATTCTTTTAGGCCTTGTTGCTTGTATCGCATTTAATTTCCTGTTTGTATATGTAATTGATTTTAAGGAAAATATATTATCATATGAGAATGAAAAAAATAGAAAACGCCCTATAATTGATAAAAAAGATCCTTTTGATGTTATTGTCACTTGTGTAATAATCAGTCCAATTTCAACCGTTTGTTTTATTATTCTTTGGATATGTCATATTGGTATTAAAATTTGTTCATGCTATGAATGGTTCGACGCTCATGTAATTTCCAAAGAATATAATTTTGTTAAACATCAGAACCGAAAATTACGCCCGGTAATTCGTGAATTTAACAAGTTTTTAGCAAGGAATTAAACTGAATGAAAACAGACAATAATAACATGCACAACTTCTTTACGGAAGCCAAGAAAATGTTGGGCGTGTCGGGTAAAACTGACAATATGGAACATTCGATATGGCGAGAAGTCATGCGTCTATCTAAAAAACTAGCTAGAGCGTATGTCGAGGAAGTGACTAACGCTGAACCAAACCCGGATATTCATTATGAGATTACCTGGGGATATGAAAACAATGATAAAGTAGATGGTGTTTGGAAAGACGCTATATTACTGGAAAACAAGTTGACCGGATTGTATTTCAAAAATTTTGGTGACAACGACCAATGTGACGAGTTTGAATACATAAAGGAAATCAAGAAGGTTGTCAATTAATACTTATGAATACAGCACTTGATTTAGTCCAGAATTATACCAATTTAGAAAAGTACAAAGACATCCGTTCCGAACTGCGACGCCTTGGCTATGAAGAAATCGGTATGGGTTCTTCTCGTACTGTATTCAGAATATCCAACAAGAAAGTAATTAAGCTTGCCCGTTTTAAGGTTGGCATAATGCAGAATAATAATGAATATGATTGGTATAAGTTTGCAGATACCAAGGATTCATTAGTTAAAACCTATGAATGCATCAATAACGGTCTTGTACTTATTTCGGAATATGTGAAAGAATTTACATATGACAAGTTTGCAGAAATCTATCAGATTCATTTTGCCGATTTTTCATATCATGTCGGTGGTTCAAAAGCATATATAAACCGTTTAAATGTTTCAGATAAGACAAAACAGCTTCTTCGGAATACAACAGAATTCATGCATAAGTTTAATATTCCAAGAACTGAAATTTGTCGCGGTTCTGCTTGGGGTTTTACCGGTAACAATGCAAAGCTTCTTGATTATGGAGCTGATTATAATATGTTGCAAGATTATTACTCAGGTAATATTCCAATCAAGACCAAATAAAACATTGACAAACATGTGAACATTTACTATATTTAACACGTAATGGAGAAGTTTCCTAATAGATATAACACTGATGGTATTATGGACTTGAATAAAGTTTGGAATCGGCTAATATCTAAAGCAGATAATGCAGATAAAAAGCAGCTTTTGAAAGTTGCAAAGGAAATCCTTAAGAAACTTAGAAAACCTATTACAGAAGAAAATTTAAATATTGTCGTTAATAACCTGCAAAAACAGATTGTTGAAAAGGAATAAAAAGTATGACATTTATTGAATTAATTTTTATGTTTCCTCTTTTTATACTCAGCGGGTTTATACTTGCTGGTCTTGTTTATGCACTATATGACATGTTACATAATAAGCTTATTGAACATGCAAATAAGAAATTCTGGACAGATACATACGTTACAGAACCTGGTAAACTTGCGGAGAATTTTGACAGACTGTTAAATGGTGAACCGGTTATTCCGTCGATAGAGGTTCGAATCGAATGATATTTTATATTATTCTTATAGTTGTTTCTATTGTTACTCTTGTTCTTGTAAACCGTTGGGAAAAACGGTGTAAGGAAGAAATTTCTGCAAAAGTGACAGTTGATTTAGACCTTCCTGGTGTAATTGAGGATTATAATCGGTTATTAAAAAAACCTGAACCGCCAAAACCGCCAGAACCCGAACCGGAACCGACTTGGTTTGAAACTACAATAAGCCCGAAGCTTAAAGAAATTAGACGATATGCCAAAAAGCTTTTTAGAAATGTAAAGTTTTCAGTAATCGAAATTAATATAGGAGATGATGAATAATGTTCTCGTTTTACAAAAGCGTCACACAATCTTTAATGGAAGGCGAATGGGCCGAAGATGGGCCAAGTACCTGGTTTTTACTCCAGTTGATATTTGGATCCATGTTTAATGTTTTTATGATGATTACTGGTATTGTAGGTGTAGCTAGCGGCGGACGAATTGCTGACGGAAATGGTGCATTATTTGATTTGCTTAATACAATTCCAAATATTTATTTGTATATAACAATTTTGTCGGGTATTTTGGCACTGACTGCTATATGTGCCGCAAAGGTTGGCTGTAGTCATCCATATTCTCATGATGAACAGAGAGTTTTCTATCCTATTTATCTTTGGATATATTCTTTGCTTTCACCAGTAGGGTTAGTATTTTTTACAGTAACAACGGTTATTTTGTTCTTTTGTTCTATTCAGGATATTGTCGAACGTGGAATTCTATATATTACCAATATTAAGCAAAAGATAAAGCAACGAAAGATGAATAAGCCAAGAAGCACGGAATCCGTTATATGGAATAAGTATGACCAGTTTCTTAAAGACGGAGATAGATAATGTTACATAAAATTATTATTGAAGCTGTATTGGTATTAGGTATCATCTTCGCAGTTACCGGAATTCCAACAGCCGAGATTACTAAACATAAAGTTGAATCCGCCGATAATGGTAGTCTCTGTGACTGTAAATACGATAATTATGAAAATATTCGAATTAGAGCGGGTATTTCAAAAGATGAATTAAAAGAAGTCTATAAAGGATATTTCGCAGAAAAGCAAATCGAATATGATGATAAGACTTCCGTGTTTTTCCAATATATAGAAAAACTATTTATCTTAGCATTTTATTTTCTGTTAATTACACTTATTTCTAAAATTGTATCTGAAAATTCCAGTAAGTATTACTATTACATATTGCCAGTATATGATATTCTTGCATTTATCTTTACAACACCTTCAAGGATTAGAACTAAGCGTGAGAATGAAGATATTGCTAATGAAAAGTATATCAAGAATAATCTCGACAATATGATGAAAGATGTTAATCAATTTATAAGGAAGTAATTTTATGCGTTCAAATAAACACAATTATGACGATGAACTTGCTTTTACCGCTATCACTAGTCTTTTGTGCATGCTGGTTTTAGTTATTGCTGGCGGTATCAATGATTGTACAGTTAATGACGGTCAAGATGAATATATTAAGGCAGAACGTAAGAAGGCTATGTTTATAAGTATCGAAGAATATAAACACCGCTTTGATAGTTATAAAAACATCGACAAGAGCACAGTTAATACATATACTATCATGCCTCAAGTTTTTAGATAAAAAGCATTGACAAAACTAAAAAAGATTGCTATATTTACATCGTTAAATGAATAACCAATAAGGAAACAAAATGAATTCATACATTAAGATTACGGTATCGACTATCGCAGTTCTTGGTATCTCGGCTGGCGTTTATTTCGGCGCTGAAGCGTATAACAAGAGCAAGGAAGTCAAGCCGCTTAATTCTGTTGAAGTTATTAACGTCTACATGTCAAATCCGGTACAGGTAAATCAAGACCTTGTTCTCAAGGTTTCGACAATGCCTATTCAGCGTGACAGTCTTCAATCCATTGAAACTATCAAGTAAAAAACGGGTTGACAAAACAAACAAACTTTACTATATTTAACAACACAACAACAATTTAACACCAAACAAAAAGGAAAAATACTATGAAGTTCAATATCTTCAAAATCTTCGCTCACAAGGCTCAGAATGGCATCGAATCTCTCATCTCCACCAAGGATAAGATTGAAGAAATTCGTCGTCAGTACAACAAGAACGCTGCTCAGTACATCAAGTCTGCAGAAGACATGCTGGTGAATGCTAAGACCTTGAAGAAGCGCTTTGATGAACTTGACGTTCAGACCGCTACGGCTCGCCGTGACTGGGAACGTCTCGTTGACAGTAACAAGACTGATGAAGCCAAGATCAAGTTCATCACTTGGAAGGGTCTCAAGTCTGCTCGCGACACCATCGAAAATGCTTGGCAGAACACTGAAAAGCAGTGTGTCAAGGTCCGTGACACCCTCAAGAACATCGATACCAACAAGGCTCTCATGGAAGCTAAGTTGACGACTCTTCAGGTCCAGATTGATACCTGCAAGATGTGCTCCAGCACCACTCTCGGTGACTTCGGCCTCGATTGCAACGAAATGATTGCTGAAATCGAAAAGGAAGTCCAGACCACGCAGTTCCGCATGGAAGCAAAGCAGGAAGTCTCTGAAATCGTCCATCCGCACAAGAACGACCTTAAGTCCAGCGTGATTGACCTTGAATTCGAAGACGCTGTTCGTGAATACAAGAATCATAACAACTAATTGATTCCAAAACCCATACTGCAACATAGACTTAAATGCGTCTTGAGCAGTTGAAATATAAAATGGGACCGCAGTCTGTTGTATGGCGCATTACATAGTCCGTCGGCTATGAGGACCTGTTCGATTCAGGTGGCTGCAATAAAAGGGGTTGACGAAAGTCAATCCTTTTTCTATATTAAAAAAAAAATTTCATTAGGAAAAACTATGTACTCCAAGAAAGCAGAAAACATTAAGATTTTTAACGACACGCTCGCCCAGATTGCAAAGGATCCTAAGTTGCAGGAATCCGTTAAGCATTCTTACAAGAACCAGGTATTCTATTCTGATGCATCGTCTATCGAATATTTTAAGAATGGTCGAAAACAGTCGTTTGATGCTCCGGCGAAGATTACTGTATGTAAGGACGGTTCTTTCAATACTGCCCGTAGGTATGGCGGAAAGGTTGCCGTTTTGAACTTTGCTTCGGCTACTAATCCGGGTGGCGGTGTCACGAAGGGCTCCAGTGCTCAAGAAGAGTGCCTCTGCCGCTGTTCTACGCTTTACCAGTGTCTAAATACTGACTGGGCAAAAGAACTGTTCTACACGCCCCATAAGACGAATGGAACTCCGTTGCACAATGACGACATTATCTATACTCCAGATGTCGTTATCCTTAAGTCTGACAGTTATAATAACCTTTTCCAGAATGCTAAGGTAAACGTCATTACCTGTGCGGCTCCGAATCTTCGTGAAACACCGGCCAATGCCTATAACCATGAAAATGGTGAAGGCGTTAAGATTTCGAATGCAGAACTTCAGAAGCTTCATGAAACCCGTGCATTCAAGATTCTTTCCTGTGCTGCATTCCACGGAAATGAAACCGTTATTCTTGGTGCATTTGGCTGTGGTGCTTTCAGGAATCCGCCGGAAGTTGTAGCAAAGGCATATAAGAAGGTTATTTCTGAACATTTTATACATACGTTCAAGAATATCGTATTCGCTGTATATTGCTCCAGCGAAGACACGACAAATTATGACACTTTCAAGAAGGTATTTGAAGTATGATTTTAGCTTTATTGCTTTTTGTAACAATTCCGTGTTTTCTTATGATGCTCATTTATATGTTGAATGACTATGATAACAGTGAAACAACATATTCGTATAAGGAAGTGAAGCCTCAGCCGACGCTTAAGGGCGTTCTTTCTGATTTCGATAAATTTCTGAATAAATAATAACAATGCTGCCAGACGACATTAAAAAATTTAACTATCTCAATAATACGTCGTATTTGTTTCGGTTGAATCTGATACGAAACGGTTTTGATATAGTTAAAAACACAATAATGAACGATGACATTTGGTATGTATCGTATAAGGAAAAAATACTTGGTATTATAACGTTCCGAGTAACCAATACGTATACATATTGTAATCTAAGACCGTATGAATATCTTAAAAAGAAATACGGTCTTCAGGATTTTATAATGTCGGAATACTTTGAATATGCTGACGGTAAGCCGATACGTTTTAATTTCGATAAGTTTGACAAGTTCTTTGCTAAGTTTAAAGAAATCGATGTAGAAACAGAAGTTGTCGACAATAATGAAAAAGAAACTAAGCTTGACGAAAGTATATCAAGGTTGAAAGAATATTGTGAAGCATATGATGAAAAGTTTTCACAGAATATGTTATTTAAAGATATTCGTGCCTTACTTGATGCGTATTATTTAGAAAAGGAGAAAAACGATACGGTTCTTCCTGAAGTATAAATAATACAAGGAGGAAAAATGAAAAGGACAGATAAGGTACCTAAGTTAGAACCTGTATATAATAAAAAAGTTACATTAAATTATGATCTGACAATTTTACTTCTTGGACTCGGAATAATTATAATGTTGGGAATAATAATTTTTGGAAAGTAAAAATAACCCGTTGACAAAACGGGTTTTCTTTATTATATTTGTTATATGATTACTTGCTATGTTTATCCGCACACACATTTTGATGCCTTGATGAAGGCCAATAAGTGGAATGATTGTGATATTCCATCCACTTGTGCATTTATCTCCATTTGTTGTTTACCGGAAATAAAGCATAATTATCTTGAAAATGTCAAGCATGAAACTGATGAACACTGGTTCAGTGAAAATCATAGCAATGTGCTTAATATCGAATTTGACGATATTACTTGTCCTTCAAAAGAAACCGAATATGGTCTTGCACAGGGTATTACCAAAGATAATGCAAAGACTATTATAGATTTTATCGAACAGAATAAGTCACAGTCTACATGGTATATCCATTGTCGTTCTGGTAAACGCCGTTCTGTCGCTGTCGGTTTATTCATTGAAAAGTATTTGTTTGAAAAGTATGGAATACTTGTAAAAGTTATTGGTTATGCACATGGTCTTTTGCATTTCAATACTTTCGTATTCGATACTCTTTGCAAAACCGCAGGCTTAAAAAACTCAACCGTATTAGGAGAATAAAATGATCGTATCTTTCTGGTTAATCCTCGCAACTGTCCTCTGCATTTACTTCATTTGCACAGGAAAGAATTACTTGAATATCCCGAAGATTATCCTTATCTGTCTGCTTTGCTACATGTTCGCTCCGATTATCATTCTCGGACTGATCGTGTATTTCGTAGGTAAGTATTTGCTTTCTGAATAATTATGCAGCTGGAAGATAAATATCATCTTAAAAATAGAGCATCTTACAAGCATTATAAAGATGAAGCCTTAGATTTTATAACGGCATATGTAGATGCTTATCTTGATGTATTTTCAGATGTAATCAATGAAAAACATTTATCTGAAGATATGGCAATACGTTATGGAATCGGTAATGCATGGTCGCATATACAGAAACATTTTAAGAATAAACCATTGCCTCCGTTAAGTGAAACACTACAATACCTCAATAAATGGAAAATGGATATAATTTTCAATAAGTTGAAGTAATTAGGGTTTACAAGATTAACGCATGTTGCTATATTTGCAATATGCGTTTTATTTTTACAGACATAGAAAATACTATTATCGACGATTTATTTAACTGTAATTTTCTTGAAGAAAACTGTAAGAAGATTACAAAGTTTCTTAAAGAAGAAAAACCAGTCTGTTTTAACTTCTTTACTTGGGGCTGGAAGATGCCTGCAGATGTCGATATTAACATAGTCAATTCTATGTTGGTTAAACTTGGTATCGACCCGTTGAATATTGGATATGATTGTCGAGTTATTCCAAAAAGCGCAAGTGTCCAGACAGCCATTGAAACTGGTTGGTTAAAGCAGGAAGATTTCGACCGAGCAATCGAACCCGGTATGATGAGTGAATTCGGTATTTCTAAGGTAAGCTGTTTTACTGAATTTGTTCAGATGGGTATATCGGAAACATTGCTTAAACAAGCCAATGCAACAGTTAAGGATCCTGTTGAATTTTGGCTTATCGATGATTTGGTAGAGAAAAAGGAAACTATAGAACTTTACGGCGGAAAGGTCAAGATTGTCTTGGTCAATCCTACAGAACTTTAATCGAGGAAATAACGATGCTTATTGCAAAAATCGAATACTTGCCGAAACGTTTACAGATGTTTCGTAAATATATTGAAAAATACGAATGTATGACGTTTGGTTGTTTGCCTACAGCCGAAGACAAGTTTAGTGGTTTACTTTTCTATCATGCAAATTCTGATATGCCGTATATCATGTTGCTTGATTATTTCGACCAGAAGAAACATCCTTGGGTTGAAATCTATGTAAATACTAACGCAAAGAACTGGCAGAAACAAGAAAATATACAGCTTGGTGAAAGTACCTGTATTTCAAATAACATGGGAGCTTTCATTAATGCTATCCATGAATGTAAAGAATCACCATGAAAACATTAGTTTTATCAGATATACATGTAGATATTCATTTCCCTTATGCAGTAAAGCCATCTCGTATAAAACTTGATGACCCTAAGGCCGATGTCGTTATTGACAGTATGGACTATTTGTGGAAGTTCTACAATATCCCTATTGTTGACCGTATTATTTTGGCCGGTGATTATTCTAATGATTATCTAACGTTTTCACGCATGATTCCTTGGATTGCTGCGAAGTATAAAGAAGTTTATTTGGTTCTTGGTAATCATGACTTAGCTGTTCGTGGTTCTACACCGTCGAAATCCAATCTTCAATTTGTTTCCAGTGAGAAGAAACTGGAAGCAATGAAAGAAGTTTGTGCTAAGTTCAATAACGTTCACTTACTTGACGGTAATATCGTTAACGGAATCGGCGGATGCATGGGCATGTGTGATTTTCGGTGTGAACCACCAATGTATGGACTTGACCCGTTTACTAACTGGAAACGTAACTGGTTTGACGGTAAACATTGGAGGTACTTTAACCAGGAACCAGGGAAAATTTGGAATCATTACGATGAAAAGATGATGAACATCGTAACTCAGAAACCAAAAGTTGTCGTTACTCATTTTGTTCCTTATGAACTCGGAATTCCTCATGATTTCCGTAATGACCCTTGGAATTATGTATTTTATTTTAGGGGTGATAAGTTCTTTGAGGAACTCGATAACGATACCTACTGGATTTGTGGTCATGTTCACGGTAAACGTATGGCTGACTATGTTAACTCTAAGGGAAACGTAATTCATATTATATGTAACCCTTTGGGTTATCCTGGTGATAGAGATACGTACTGTGATTTTGTTGATTACACCGGTCCAAAGATTGAACGTTCTTCATTTCCTACAACATTTGAAGATTTTATTATAGATATTTAAGGATTAATATGCTCAGAATATTTTCTAAATTCCAAGATTATTATGATTGCACGTTAGGTTCGTTTGCAGAATCTGACGTTGTAATTCATCGTAATACTAAAGAACATGTCATGCTTCCTAGTGAAATGGAATCTTTGGGAAATTTCGATGGCAAGCTCGCCTATATTCATGAGCGTGATGATCATATGAAAATTTACACCCACATGTTTCTTAACATGATTGGCTTTTGCGGTAAATGGTATTTCTTTACTGGCGATAAATACGAAAAAACCGCTATCTATGATCCGAAAACAATCAAGTATTATACATTTGATGAAATCGTTGAAAACAATCGTAAAATGTCGTTATCGTCGTATTTGACCTGGTATGATAAAAATGACCGTAATATAAATTATAAAAATCCAGATGATTTAAAATTTTGGAATTATGAAATATTCGAAAAGTTCGGTCCTGTATTATACATTTCTCATTTCTACGACGTTTCTAAGTATTATGGACTTCCTGACCACAAGCAGTCGAGAATTCATGTTGTTTCTTGGCCATGTCTGAAGGATTATCGATTTCAACTGGCAAAAGATCCGTACATGGCATTATGGGAATTGGAACATTGGTTTGATACTCATGCTAGACCTGACGATGCTATCGTACCTGTAGGCGATGACATTACCCGTCTGGAAGCTTATGGTTTTGACAGAAAAACTTCGTTCAGAAAAGCGAAAACCAAAAAATAATTCCTATATATAATGCATAGGTAACAAAAATGATTATTCGCAAGTACGACATTTCATCATCAAGCAAGTCACATATCGCGGCTTGTTTTGTCGTATTTTGATTAAATACCATTAATTAAAATTTACAAAAAATTTTAACAAAAAGCCGCTTACAAAAAGCGGTTTTTTTATTATATTTACCACAGAGATTAAAAATGGAAACACAAGACGTTAAAATTCCTCGATTCCGCAAGAAACCAATTACGGTAGAAGCGGTCAAAATTGCACAAGAAACTCTCCCTCTTCTTTTAGACTGGGGTGAAGGTTTTATCGAAGCTGATTATACGCTCGATTACTTTAACCAGAATAGTAAAATAAGAGTAACTATCAAGACAACTACTGGCGAGCATACAGCCATAGAAGGCGATTGGGTCGTTAAAGGTATTAACGGTCAGTTCTATGCGATGCCTAACGAAACCTTCTGGGAACTTTATGAACCTGAAGATAAGGAAACAGAAGAGTACGTTATCAGATGGTAAAAATTTAAACAAAAACAATAACAATAAAACAAAAAAGGAAAATCAATATGTTCAATTTCGATTTCAACATGGGTAACACTTTCAAGGGTATGTTCGGCAAGATCGATAAGGGTCTTTGCGCCCTTTCGATGAGCGGTGGCATTGCCATCAAGACCAGCAATGGTTACAAGACTTACAACATGGCGAAGAAGCGTTTGACCAACGTCACGAACTTCTGCATGGAAGCTTCTGACATGTTCTTCGTTCTCCCGACCAGCAAGGTCCAGCCGGGTGACGTCATTCTCGACCACGGTAAGCCGAAGTGCGTTCTCCGTGTTTGCGATGAAGACCGTTCGATTAAGTGCATTGACTACGAAACCAGCGAAATCCGTGAAATCGTTCCGGAACGTCACGTATTCCTCGGCAGTGCTTTCTGGTACGGCAAGATTGTTTCTCTCTTTGGAAACGCTGGCCTTAAGGGTAAGGGCCTTATGGGCAAGATGATTCAGCTCATGATCATGAAGAGCATGATGGGCGGCAACGGTAACGGTAATGGCGGCGATATGTTCGGCGGCATGGGTCAGATGCTCATGATGCAGCAGATGTTCGGCGGTGGTGCTGGTAACGGCCTCGATTTCACTAACATGTTTAACCTCGACTTCGATACCGATGCAACCTGGAACACCATCGAAAACGACGATGCTGAACCTGATGCAGAAACCGGCGAAGAGGAAGAAGATGAAACGCCGAAGAAGCCGGCTAAGAAGACCAAGAAGGTAACTAAGTAATAAGGAGGTGTCACAATGGGTGGCGGAAGTTTTGATATGGGTTCTTTCCGTAGCTATTCCTGCAGCGTCGGAAAGGCAGTAGACAGCAGGGGTTTTGTTACCAGCGGTCAAGTGTTCAAGGAAACTCGCATGGATGAATCCATGTCTCCGAAGAACGTAATCCGTGAATGCGCGAATAGCACAGAACATCCGAATACTTTGCCAGTTATTCTTGCTCTCGATGTTACCGGTTCTATGGGCGATGCTTGTCGTCGTACTGCAGAAGCACTCGGTCCGATTATGGTTAACCTTTTGAAGGAACATAAGAAGGATGACATCGAATTTATGGTAATGGGTATCGGTGACCTCGAATGCGACGATGCACCTCTCCAGGTTTCCCAGTTTGAATCTGACGTTCGTATTGCTAAGGCAATCGACAAGATTTACATGGAACATGGCGGTGGCGGAAACGCTTACGAATCGTATTCGGCTGCATGGCTGTTCGGTCTTAACCAGACCAAGCTTGATTGCTTCGATAAGCAGGGCAAGAAGGGTATTATCATCACTATGGGCGATGAGCCGTTGAATCCGACGCTTCCTCGCAATAAGGTTGCTTACTTCCTCGGTGAAGAAGCAAAGGCTCAGGCCGATGTTGATACCAAGAAGCTCTACGCTGAAGCATCTAAGAAGTTCGATATTTTCCACATCTCTGTGGACGATTGGGCTACTAGCTACAGCAGCTATAAGCGTCGTATCGAAGATTCTTTCGGTCAGTTGCTCGGTCCTCGTGCAAAGGTCGCTACAATTCAGGCCTTGCCGAACGTAATCGAAGCTTGCATCAACGAATCGATCGAAGGTCGCAATAATGGTGTTAACGTTCTTAACGAAGACAACGGTGTTAAGACCACCAAAGACGGTGCGATTACTTGGTAATCAATCTTAGAGGATAATAAAAAATGGTCTTCGATTTTGGAGACCATTTTTATTCCTTTTTCAATAACCAATTTACCGTAGGAAGGCAATATGACTGATGATTTCGTTATTCGCTGGGAGGTAGAAAGCCCGCCAGATGAAAATAAGTTTAATATTGAAACCCCGGAATATCATAACGATATTATTTCCTGGGATGTCTCGAAAAAGCCAGATCCAAAAGAACTAGAAGAAGAAACCAAAAAGCTTGAGGAAAGGGCTAAACATAAAGTAGCTAAAACATTTGGTGATTATATAACTGAACGTTTTAGTTTAGACGAAGACGAAGAAGATGAACGCGAACGTAGACGAAGACAAGAAACTGATGAATTCTTCGAACGTTTAATGGCTGACGAAAGATTAGATGATGATTACAGAGAACATGTCCATGAATATGCTAATGACCGTGGTTGGAATCATTATCCTGGAGCATGGCGAAAACTGTTAGATTCTTACCGGTAAGTTTCCTTTCCGTAAAATGAGCAAAATGGGTTGACGAAAGTCAATCCATTTTTTATATTGTAGTCATGAAACATTTTGACCCAGAGGACAATGAGGAACATATGGCCGCACTTAAAGAGTTTAAAGAAAACCCAGAAGTGTTTATAAATCGTGCTCGTGCAAATATCATTGTCGGTGTTTGGAAAACACAAAAGAAACTTAAGCGAATGGAATATGTCGTATACAGCAAACTCGACGGTGCTGAATGGACTATTGGTTATTTGTCACATTTAAAAACCGACCCGCAATTTCATACTTTTTCGTTCCTTCCGTTCTATGACAAACCGAATTGTCTTGTTATTAACGGAAAGGTGTTTAAAGTGGATAAAGATGTTTGGGACGATAAATTGTCCGTTGACCAGATTAAAATCGCTATTAATTATCTTGAACTAATTTTAACCACGGAAGGTTTAGATGGCTAAGGGAAGAATCATTGTTGGATCCAACTGGGGTGACGAAGGTAAAGGTACCGTTGTAGCCCATTATGCAAAGAACGCAACCGGTAAGGTTCTGAATGTTCTTACAAACGGCGGTCCTCAACGTGGTCATACTGTCGTAAAGGACGGTGAAGTATTTACGTTCAAGCACTTCGGTTCTGGCATGTGTTTTGGGGCCGATATATACTTCTCTAAGGACTTTATTGTCAATCCTATGCAATTCGTCAAGGAATATGCAAAGCTGGCCCAGAAGCTGCCTATGTGCAATATATACATGCATAAGGATTGCCGTTGGACGACTCCGTTCGATATGATGGCAAACCAAATTATTGAAGAGAATCGTCAGAAGTATCATCAGGAACACGGTTCGTGCGGTATGGGCATTTGGGAAACGATTGCAAGATATAGCAATAGTGTCATTATGGATTTTGCTGATTTCGCTCGTAATTTTCCGACAAACCAAAAGACATATTTGAAGTATATCCGTAGTTACTACAATACCAAGTATTTCGATTCTTATACGAATGTCGGTATTACAGCCAAATATGAAATGAGCAAGCTTGAACGAGAAATTTGGGAAAGTGACGGATTGCTTTCACATTTTATTCAAGATGCCACGTTCATGCTGAATCATGTTAAAATTGTTTCCAATATTCCGTCTGGATATGACGAATACATTTTTGAAAACGGACAGGGATTGTTGCTTAACGATGACCCCAAGAATGTTCACACGACTCCTTCGATTACAGGTATTCAGTCTGTTTCTAAACAGGATTTGTATTTCGTCGACGATTTGACTGTTCATTATGTTACTCGTCCCTATTTGACCCGCCACGGTGCAGGAAGATTTGACGAAGTTAACCGTAAGAATATTTCTGGCGATATTCAAGACGATTTGATGAATCACAGGAATAAGTTCCAAGGCGAATTTAAATACGGTTTCCTTGACATCAAGGACCTCAAGAAACGTATAGATAAGGATTTCAGACATGCTTCCATGCCTGGTATTACAAATCAGGTTCTAGAAATTACACATTGTGATGAAATGGACAGAGTAAACGAATTCAAGAATCTGTTTGAAAACTATCATACGTTTGACAAGGCTGATCTTAATGGGTAAGAAAATGTCAAGGCGTGGAAGAAAACTACAAGCTAATGGTTGGGAACGTTTGCCCGATTATAATTATATCGTCTATACAAAAAACGATATGAAAATAACATATTCCGATACTATAAAGGATTATTATTACATATCAACTGTTGACGAGATGGCTCTTATTGCACATTCTAAAATTTTTTTAAATACTGATAACTTGACCGTGCCAAGTAGACATGAATTTTTTGAAATGTTTATGAAAGCTAGAAATTATAGTCATGCAAAGTCAATCATGGATAACTATTTGCTTAAAACACTGATTGATAAGACCCTTTAAAATAACAGGTTGACGAAAGTCAACCTTTTACTTATATTTGTATTATGCTTAACAATAAAAAGACAAAGTTCGAACAACGTTTTCAGAAAACCTATGCTGCAACCATTTGGGGTGGTCCGGATATAAAGCTCGTAGATGATCTTGCTAATTTTGCCAGTAAAAATTCGGCTACTATTATGATGGAACGTTGGGCAGCAGAACGTGAAGAAATTCGTCGTCAATATGAAAAGAGTGTTGACGAATTTATGAAGATTTTTGATTCGTTCAACATTAAATACAAAGAACTTGTTAGTCGTGGTATGTATCGTGTATATGAAACACCCGAATATGCTGTAAACCTTACATTTGATGTCGGCAGTAATTTTAAAATTTCTATATATTCTAAAGACCGTCAAAAAGAAGTTGAAGTTATTTGCGGAAGTCTCGGTACTACCTATACAAATGATTTTAAAACAAGATTCATTACCAAGTTTTTCCAGGTTATCAATAAGGTAAAGACTGGAAAAACTCCAGAAATTATTCTGGGTGATTTACAGATGGAAAGACTGCTTGAAACCTTGCCGGGGGATTAAATGTTTCTATATGACGTAAAGGATATTTTCGAAAAAAATGGTTTTCATCTTGATGACGAAGAAGACGAACATGATAAGTTTTTTTCCGATTGCTGTAAAGATTATTTCGATGCAGCATTTGAAAACAAGTATGGCGATGAATTAGATAAGATTGAAGAAACGGTTGATAAACGTTTTAACGAATTCGCTAATAATTGCAATTATCGTCGTGCTAAGCGTGTCAAGGAAAATACTCAACGTATGGCTGAGCTTGACGACCGTATTGAAGAAACCAGACAAAAAATTGCAGATATTAATGCCCGTATCAATATGATTAACGGGTTTATGGAACATGAACGCAAAAAAGAACAGCCGTTTATGCTTACTGTCGATGATGATAAGTCGAAAACAAAAAAATCTAAGGATAAGGAAAAGAAACCGGAAGAAATGACACTTCTGGAAAAACTTAGTCAAAGAAGTGATGCTGGAATTTTGGCTGATAAATTCACAAATTTTTTGTCAGTGAACAGTTTACAAAAGTAAAATATTTTTCTATATTGTAGCCAGAATTTTATGAGGAAAATAAAATGAATAAGTTAATTAAAGCAATTCTGGCTGTTTTAGGGGTTACACTAGTTGGAGGTGTAATTGTTAAGGAAAGAAACACACTGGCGGACCTGAGAAAACAGCTCTGGAATATCCGTTGGTTTGAACAGCCAAAGAACGAATGCAAAAAATAATTTTACATTTCACTATAGGATAATTTTCTATCTTTAACAACGTAAAAGACAAAATTAATTCTATAAGGAAAATTTATGAAAGAATTGACTCAAAATGTAGTTAAGTGGACCAAGGAAACTTTTGACAAGCTTGGTATGACCGATATGGTTCTTGGCATCTCTGGCGGTGTCGATAGTTCTGTAGTTGCAGCCGTCGGTGTTGCAGCGCTTGGCAAAGAACATGTCCATGGAATTTTGCTTCCGTGTGGAATCCAAAAGGATATTTCTGCATCCTATAAGCTCGTAGACCATCTTGGTATTGATTATGATGTCCAGGATATTGAAACATTGGTTAAGGAATCTCTCGCATTAGTTCCCGATGCCGATAAGGCCTATGACGCAAAGACCAATGTTCCGGCTCGTATGCGATTTGTTCAAATCATGGTTAATGCACAAACTCATGGTTGGTTGATGGCCAATACTTGCAACAGGGCGGAGGACGTAATCGGATATTGCACGATTGGTGGTGATAACATGGGTTCTTTCGCTCCTATTAACATGTTGACCAAGGGTGAAGTTATTGAAATCGGTGAAGACCTTGGTCTTCCGGCAGAACTGGTCCATAAGACTCCTATTGATGGTCTTCAGCCTCTTACTGATGAAGAAAAGCTCGGCTTTACATATCATGAAGTCGACGAGCTTATTCGTAAGGGCGTTCATGGTCCACATTATGATAAGATTGTAAATATGTACAATAAGAATAAGTTTAAGCTCGAAATGATCCGTATTAACCATTTTGACCCGAAACGACCGGACTTTTTCCTGGAACATTTCGGAATCTAGTATTTATTGGGCTCGCCTGGTTTCGATTGGGTGATGAATATATTAGTTGCAAGCCGTGGTCTCAGACGAGGGAAAACACACGTTAAAAAGTCTGAAAACAATAATTGCTAATACATACGCAATGGCTGCTTAATCAATAGCAACCCTGGACCTATACCGTTCGCCCGTTGGGTGTAGAGTCCAGCCGCAAATGGGCTAGGAAATAGTTAAGTCTGTCTATTATTTCCGAAAATCACAGGCTAGTTTATACTGACGCCGACCTTCAGGGCATAGGTATGACAAATAAGTAAATTCGAAGGGAAAGCTTGTAGGAACGGATATTGAAGTTATTCAAGACTTGGGTTCGACTCCCAACGGGTCCATTAAAATTTAAAAAAGGAAACATATTATGGAAGAAAAGAAACTTCATTCTCTGATTACCACCCTCCTTAAGATGGCTATCGAACAGGAAAAGGCTGGTAAGTATAATCAAGTTATTATGGCACTTCTTGCGGCTGAAGGTATTACTAATGCTGCAATTATGGACCATCATGGTGGTCAGGTGGTATCATTTACTAATGCTGAAGGCGGAATAGTTCTTTTGGGTGACTAATATGTCTTTAAAAATTGTTGACTGGACAGACCCGATTAAAACCCAAGTGCATGGTTTGATTGACGAACTTTTTAACGCTGGTATAACATTTGAACTTAGGCATTCATTCGGTTATAATTCTTATGATGAAGAAAAAACCGATGATGACCGTATCGAAATGGTTTTGCTTAAACGTCGTTTCGTTATAGGTTTGGAAAAGCCAATGTTCTATATGATTCATGACCACTTGGGTGACGGTTGTAAGCGTGTAATTGACCGAATCGATTTTAAAACATTCGAAGAATTACACGATAAAATTGCAGAAATTGCAAGTGAATAAAATTTAGGGTTGGCAACGACCCTATTTTTTATTATATTTTATCTTATGAGTAAATATCCTATTTCAGACGAAAAGATGTTGGAACTTCTCAAGAAGTACCCGTTCTTGAAACATCGTAAATTCTGGGAACAGAATCCAACCGATGTTTATGACAATGATAAAGACAATATCGAGCACAACAAGTATAAAATCTGGGATAATACTGGTTGGGAAGATCTTTGGAAGAATCGTTATCTTCCAAGATTATTCAAGCTCTATGACACTTGGGACGATGAAACAAAGTCCAGATTCTATATTACCGATATTAAAGAAAAATATGGTAATTTAAGAATCTATACTTCGTTCAGTACAAAGGATAACCTTGAAAGTATCGCTATGGACCTTTCTATGTATACTTGTGCAGAATGCGGAAAAGAACCGAGGACTGAAGACGGTAAGCGAGTTATTTGGACTACCGGCGGTTGGATTACTAATCTTTGTCGTGATTGCGTGCGAAAGTACGTTCTTGAAAACGCTGTTGGCGAACTTCCTGAGGAAGATATTCAACGTTATGTCGATAACATGAAACATGTTCAAGAAACACCGTTCGGTTATCTTGAATGCTGCGGTGATGTTACGAAGAAAGTTACTTATAAGGAAACTCCTGATAACTGGCTTGAAATTGATAAAGAAGAAATCGTAACTAAGGATGAAACACCCAATAACGATATGGTATAATTATGAATATCGATGTAACCTAAAAATAAGAGGTAATAATGGTTGACAATTTTGATTTAGTAGCAAAATATCTTAGAGATCTTGAATTAACAGAAACAATTTCAGGTCAAAGAACTGATGGCGATGTTTGGTATGTTCAGCTTCTTCGTCGTCAGTCGGATGACCCGATGATTAACGGTGTTCCGGATCCGGCCTATCATGGCAACATGCATAGCCGTTCTCTCAAAGACTATCTTATTCATTCCGCAGACCATCTTCTTGAGCTCAAGAATGAAATGGTTACTCTCTGTAAGGTCCAGAACGTTCGAGCATATATTCGACTTAATAAGCGTACTTACCGCGGTATCGCTATCGAAGCTCTCGATATGCTTGTAAAGCAACTTAAGAGCGATACTTTTGGAAGTCCATATCACATGATTGCTTCTGCAAACGGTTCAGTTAACAATGCCGGCGACCACAAGACTTGGGTGGTTGACCTCGATAAGGAATACATTCCGTTCGAATCCGATATTGTTAATATGATTTGTGCATGTGACCCGCATAAGTCGTGTATCGAAACATTACAGAATCTTTCGGCTATTACTTTTGAAGAAGCTAAGAAGCGTCATATCGAGAAAAACTTCTTTACGCTTCCGACAAAATCTGGTAAGCATATTATCGTTCGTCCGTTTAACTTAGCCGCTTTCGGCAGGTCGTGGCAGACTTATGTTCTTGAAAACAAGATTACTGCTCCGCTTCCGCAAGTAAAGAAAGAAAATGCGGACCCTGATCCTATGTATCACTTTAGCCTTACGGGTATGTATTTGAAGCATGCTGATGATTTTGCAAATCTCGCTAAAGGTGTTTGTAATGACGTTACAGTTGATGTTATTGACAAGAATAAGACTATTATCCATGTCAGTAAGTTAGACTTTGACGATTTCAAACAGCTCTGGCATCAACACTGCCTCAGTAAGGGTATCTGGATGAAACAAATGGATATACACCATGATAACCCCACAATCCTTTACGTACCGTAAAGAAAAGAAAAATTCAAATTTTAAAGCACCTATGAAAATAGGTGCTTTTTCTTTTTTACTATATTTAACCTGACATTTGAGCCTTAGTCCTCGGAACGAAATCCAATCCAATGGTATTATCGGTAGAGGCTAAGCCGCTGTATACTTTGAAATCGGAAGTATACGTTAAAGGCGATTCGATTATCGAGTATAGCTTAGCAAACTATACACTTGCCGCCATGGCTGAACACTATGTAGCCTGAGTACAGGATGACCGACCAGTAAGAGTGTTCATAAGTCCCCCAGATTGACACGCGAAACTTTATGCCAAAAGTAGAATAGCTGTGTCTAGTCTAGTGATTCCTGCTAGGCTAGATCTCTCCGTTCAACATTATCCAAAAGATAGTAATAACATAAAATAAATATAGTATGAAAGAAACAATACATGAATACCTAAACAATAAAGTACCTAGCTTTATGATTAACGAAAAGAAAAATAACTACTCCTTCAAAATTATCAAGCCTTGTAATACTAAGGGTGAATTTAACAAAATTGAAAAATGCAAGAATTCTATTTTTCTTGCTGGACCATGCCCTCGTAAGGATTATTCCGACGACTGGCGATATGAAGCTTTCGATCTTCTTGAAAAGATTGGATTTACCGGAACTGTATTGACTCCGACTAATGAAAATTATCAGAAGATTATCGGTACTGATGCTCTGGGTCAGCAAACTTGGTGGGAACATACGGCTATGTCTACGGCTACTGCTATTGTATTCTGGATTCCTAGAAGCAAGGAACATCCTGCTCGTACTACCAATATTGAATTTGGTGAATGGTTTAAGAAACCAAATACTTTCTTTGGCTGGCCGAAAAATGCGGAACATAACGAATATATCGCGGTCCGTCTCAAGGAAAATGGAAAGAAATACGAATCTACTCTTTATAAGACCTTGAAGAATGCGGTTGACGCCACCAAGCGTAAGGGTACGATGTATTTTACATCCGATACTCATTTCAGCCAGGAACGTACTCTTAATTATTCCAGACGACCGTTTGTCAATGTAGACGAAATGGATCTCGAGATGATTTCTAACTGGAATAAGAACGTAACCATGCAGGACACGGTTGTTCATTGCGGTGATTTCGGCGAATTCGAACGTTGTAAGGAAATTATCAATAACTTGAATTTCAAGAAGCTTATCTGGGTTTGCGGTAACTATGAACGTAGGGATTACGACAAGTACAAGAAGCTCGCCAAGGGTATCGAAAATGTCGAATTCGTAGATTACTACACATTTACTGCGAATAAGAAGAACTATCTCTGTGTTCATGAGCCTATCAACCCTTATGTTGTAGAAGCAGATAAGAAATTCGGAAAGGATAAGTATATTACGTTGTTTGGACATATTCATGGCAGAAACTTTGCAAAGACTAACGGTTTTGACCTTGGTATCGACTATCACCGTTATGCTCCGATTTCTTTGGAACAGGTAGAATGGTTCCGTAATGCCATGCAGTATTGGGACATCAATGTCCATACCGGTGCGGTAATGCAAGAACCATCGAAATAAAATTATAAATAAAGCGAATACGAGAAGTTTGGCTGTTATGCTTCGACGGCCGAAACCGGATTCACGAAAGTTCGGAATTCGGTATAACAATGGAAGCGAACAGGGACACGGAAACCGGTCCCAAAGGATAAATAAAATGAACGAATTATTTAACGTATTTGATTCTCTTTTCACACCATTCTTGACAATGCAGGGATATAATCCTGTCGAAGAAACCATGAAGAAGATTACTCTTCCGGTAGATATGATT
>OCTX014537991.1_pt1 | contig 42168 bp, 38 predicted proteins | sample 1539691 | NCBI WGS metagenome assembly OCTX01 (sample SAMN02144231, study PRJEB22623) | gut metagenome | biome: sheep rumen | host: Ovis aries | place: New Zealand
AGCGATTCGGAGGCCACGGCCGAGCTGCTGCAGAAAGATCGTCAGGGACTCCGTCGGTCTGAGGAACAGCACCGTGTTGACCTCCGGAATATCCACACCCGCAGCACCGTATTTTGCGGTATTGAGTGTAACAGCTACTATATCTTGTGGTTTTTACCCCTATTAAGTACCCCAGAGGTTAGTGGCACCCCTGGGGTATGGTTTTACCGTAAGCATTAAAGTCGATATTAGAATAGTCTGTTGTTTCTCATAGACTCTTTAGTTTCAAACAAATTTTGTATTTTTTTCCAAAACCTATTCAAACGACTATCCGCATTTCTTCTTATTTCTGCTCTTATGTTTTTATCCAACGCCTTGTACTTAAATGTCGTATTCCTTGTAAGCTCCTTTACTGTTCCTGTATAAACTTCCTTACCTGTACATAAATCTTTCCAGTCTTTTTCCCAGTTCAATTCACTATACTTATCAGACATTTCATCAAATACAGTTTTTAATCCTTCTATCCTATTGCTAAAGTCAGGACTTGTGAACAGATTATTGATATAATCATTATAGACATCTTTGGAATCCATTTTAATTGTTTTCTTATCGACAAGAGATGAAAAATTTCCAATCATTCTATGTAATCTATAGTTCAAGTATTGCTTTTTAGTCTCCTCTAAAACCTCATCTGCTTTGCATTTTATTATTTTCAGTATGTCTTCCGAAGTGGCAATTTGACCTGATTTGCAATAGTCTGGATCTACACTATTCATTAATCTTACATATTGAGTGCAGATTATGTCTTCATCTAAGAATAGATTTTCTATTTCATGGCACGGTAGTACACTAAAGTGTTGGTCAAAAAAATAGGGATCCTGAGCTCTCATTGATTCAAAATCTGCATCATCTCGTGTATCTTTATCAATTAAAAATACATATTGAGGTACATAAACAAGCTCTTTAACTTTTCTCAGTGCCCCAAAAACTCGAAGAATCTCTTCGCAATTAGCTAACTGTCGTACCTTTATATTGGATTCTGAGCATAGTTCACTTAAAAGGCTTATTTCTGTATCACCCTCAACATAAAGCACCTTATCATCTATATAGCTTATCCCACATTCTCTAAGTATATCTTCACATTGTACACGACTTATTTTCTTTAACTCAGTACTGCTATTTAATAAATAATTTGTACCTTGATCAAAGTTGTTATAAATAAGGTTTTTTGCATGTGTTAACAAGTATACCTGCTCTATACCCACACTATTTTCTGTCTGTTCATTTATTCTTCTTAAGTATTTTACCAATTCCCAAGAAAGCTGTTCATGTAAATGATTCTCTGGTTCATCAATTATTAGAACACTAATACTTTTAATGTAATTAAACAGAAGTAAAATATACCATATAAGCTTTTCACCAGAACTCATTTGGCGCATATCATATTTTCCATTCTTACTAGCAAGCAAAACAAACTGACCTTCTTTTTGCTGTCCAGAAAAATTTGATATTTCAATTCTATGGCTTTCCATGATTTCACGGAACATATCTTTACTATAAGCTGTAAACTGATCTTTTCTATTCTTAGCTGAGCTCGAAGGGACTAAACGATTGTATACATATGTATTCATAGCAATATTATATAAATTTTGATAGGTCCGCTTAGGATCTATTATAAAGTCTATAACTTCACTCTTAAAATCGCTCATCATATTAATTTTTTGGAATGTAAAATCCTCTTCATCTACCATTTTATCTGCATCAAGTAACAAGATAATATTTGTTGGATTATACGTATTCCAGTATTTCTGAAGTATAGCATCGTCTTCTTTCGAGACACTTAATTGCCAAGGTTCGCCTCTTGTCAATATAAGTTTTAGTTTAATAATTCGTTCTGCTTGGCCTTCGTTTGCCACCTGGACCAACATAAGTTCGATGCTGGCATCCTTGTCACTAACGACGTTAGAAATATCCTTATTTAATATTGAGTTATACTTTGCAGATAATTCATCGCCATTATTTAATGGGAAATATTTATAAATATAATATGCTTTTTGGCATATAGAAACACATTCGAATACCGTACTTTTTCCTGATCCATTAATGCCACTAACTGTGTTTATATATTTTGCTTCACTGAAATCAAATCTATGCACCTTTTTAAAATTTCTAATGTTCTCTAATGTAATTTTACGCAGTCGTAAATTAGTCAATATAGTTGCCTTAGGATTAGTGTTTTTCAAAGCAGACTTTAGCACTTTAATTACCTCGCTTTTTGTCTCAAGACGTAAAAATTCATTAATTAAATACTCTGCATGCGATGGTTCTAAATTACACAGATACTGAAGGCGAATATTTCCATCAGTCTGAAATGCACTATCTTCTTTATAGTTTAATACTGCCCACAATAATAGTAACGACGTGGGATACGTAACAGAAAACTCATAATACTTAGTGAAAACTATCCAACCATCGTCATTCCATTCATTCTCATGTTTACTCTCTTTGAGCGCTGTAGGTTGTGTATAAGACTTGCAATTGTCCTGTACTATACTAATAGCAGATAACTCTCCGCCGCGATTATGTATGATGAAATCCCCTTTTTTTACATTTTTCATCAAATAATATCCCTTATTTTGATGATCAATTTTATTTAGTTTTGGAGACCAGATATAACCACCAGCTTTTTCGATTTCATATGTTTGCCCTTGATTTACAAGATATATAGCCACTTTTCCCTCCAAATCGAATGAATAATGAATGTATTATATAATGTACAGTTTAAACTAACAATGCCATGTTATTATTTTAAACCTATTTAGATTATTAATAGGTCTGCTCATTTTTTGCACAAAATAATCATAAATTTTCATCGAATGGAATCAACGTTAACCAACTTTTTTCAAAAGCATCAGGATATGCGAATATTCGCAATCCACAATTAAACTCGACATATACACTATCATTTTCAATTTTATTCACAGTACCTGCTCCATATCTATTATGGTAAACTATTGACTGCTCATTCACAGTATTTGGTTCATAGGAATTTTTTTCTTGAATATCCGTGGATGATCTTATGTCTGCATATTTTTCATCTGATACAGATGCAATCACGGTCTTCTTTTTAAGCGGAAACATCCATACTTTTCGTGGATTCCCATTATCGTCAGGCTGAGTCTCCTGATATGGTTGTCCGGCCAACTCTACAATACCAGAATACGTATATTTCCCAGGTTCGTTTACTTCGAAGAGATGAACTTCTACTCCGTTAGTCTTTGACTCTGCTAAGGTTTTATTCTGAGTCTTATCTAATGCCTGATCACCGATTTTCCCCATACCGGTATAATGCAATACTCCGTCGTTCCACTTGTCGCTATACAAGCCTTTTGTATTATCGCTGATCAGCACCAAGGTGCCCGTAGTCTTTGAGCGACGCATCCCGCCCATATTCCCGACCTTAAAGGCTTCTGTCATAACCGCATTAGATACGACTGCTTCTACTTCAAAAGGAGGTTTAAATGCCATATATTTCATTCCTCCATTTACTTCTTTTATCAAATATCTTTCATAATAACCTTACTCGAAGGTCTGAGAGGCTCTCTTCAATATTTGCAACATCAACAAAGAAAACCCTAACATGAACGCCATCGTCACTATCAAACGTAATATCCTGAAGGTCCCGCATCTCCGGATTTACTGGATAGAGCAGCCATATTTCCGAAGTATCATATTTTTTTGCATACGCGTACATCTGGTACATATCCGCTTGTGCAATTCCGTAGTTTATGCGCGGCTTATCAACGAGGATCTTCCACTTCGTATCCAGAATGATCTTTGATCCATCTTCCCTGGTAATCACAATGTCCGGCCGCAAAGCAAACTGCCGCGGAGTGTCAAACAAATAATATCCCTTATCCTGACATGATATATCCCAATCCAGATCTGCAAATGTCTTTTTAAGCTGTTTAGCCACATAGGACTCGAATACTTTCTCCATTGGAAATAACAGAGCTCTTGCATTAGTTCCACCGGAAAACGTAGTAAAGCTCTTATTCAGCAAAAACACTCTGGACCAGCGCATCAGCATACCATAATCCTTTGTGTTGCGATCAATCACCACTCGTGAGAAGTTTTTCTGGTGATTTATAGAGGGTCTTACCATCTCAAATGCTGTGAGCAGCTGCCGAATTACTTTATGGTTTTCCGCGCTACTTGTAATGCTCTGCAACTTCAGCAATGTAGCCTTCACCAGTCGATTCTCCGCTCTGTCGACAAGATATTCATCGTATTGGACATAGAATCTCTCTCCGTGGGCAGCATTCCGCTTAAGATGCTCATTCACCACTAGCTTCCCTTTATAAAAGCCCAGATTATCTTCCCTACTAATATAGGAAGATTTTATGCCATGCTTCACAAGATTACGCACTTCCTGTAAATACATGTTGATGAAAATCTCGTAAAGAGTCATACGGTCCATCTTTAGATTTGCATCATTGAAGACCTTACTCGGAAAGTCCTTCATCGTGCGAAGCATGCGGAGAAATACTCTCTTTGTCTCTTCATTTTTGATGTCCGGATCGATGCCAAAATCAATCTTAGGAAGGACCTGAATCTGATACCCATTTTGCATCTGGATCAGTCCGACATAATTGTTTACCGAAATAATGTCGCCTACATTCCTTCGGAAGCCAATCTTCAAAAATTCCAGTGCATCAGCATATTCCTCATCACCAGCAAATGCATGAATGAATTCTTCCAAATCTCGAAAAACCGGCTCTGGAAGATAAGCGTACTCTGTTTTAAAACGTTCATTGCAGGAAATCTTATCAAATTCCCTTACTTCCAGCAGTTTCTTCATATCATAAGCCCTTAGCAATCTGCTTATAGCTTTCCAGTTTCCGGAACGCTTTATGCTGCACACTATAGCCTTTATCCGGAAGATCAATATCTGGATTACTATTGAATATGTCTTCGGCTTTTACAGTTCTATCTAAAATGAATTTGAATTCATCCGCTTTATTATCATCACCTAAAACAAGCTGGATCTTTTCATAATCTTCGTAAAAGTACTCCTGTAGAAGGGGAATTACCTTTTTCTCAAAAATGCTCGCGAGTGTTTCAAGAGAAGCATCATCTGCCAACTTCGTAAAGAAGGCATGACCAATTGTATGCTCACGATCAAATAAGTATTCGATTCTCTTATTTATTATGTCCAGCATTCTGGCCACATTCAGCTGCTCTCCATCTACATCAATCTTTCCAACGCCCAAACTATGCAATACTTCAGGATTCGGCATCATCTCCTTGAATTCAAATCTTCTCCGAAGAGCTGTATCCATAAGGGCTATGGACCGATCCGCAGTGTTCATCGTTCCCAAAATAAAGACATTGTTTGGTACAGAGAAGGCTTCCCCAGAATATGGCAGTATCGCTTCCATTGCTTCAGACGCGCCTGCTCGTTTTTTATCCTCTATCAGGGTGATCAATTCACCAAAGATCTTAGAGATATTCCCTCGATTGATTTCATCAATGATAAATACATATGGTTTCGTCTCCTGCTCTACCTCAAAGACAGGAGCATCAGTATTCTCATTCAGTATCTGAGAGATGGCATCCATTCCGATATAGTCGAAAGCAAATAACGAGAAGCGTGATAACTGTTTTCTGCCATTTGGCAGGTATGGTAGCATATCCTCGTCGATGTCTTTTACAAGCCATTCAACTTTACGACTTCTTGGATACCTACCATAAGATTCGTCATATATGTATTCTCCAGTAACGACACCAATCGCATCGATGCTTGTATTGCTTTTCTCAATTACTACGAGATCACCGATCTCCATAACATTCTTAAAGTCAGATACCATATGTTTGGCCTGCCAAGATGTATTCGTATCTCCATAGTAATCACCTTCCACATCTTCGTCGCTGACCTCACGCCATCCGAGACGAATCTCGCCCTTTTCAAAGCACTCGCGCTTCAGCTCAGTTTGGCCTGTGCCACCGAGAATCATACCCCAGATTCTGGGATGTGCTTTCATCAGCTCTTTCCCAAGCATCTGAACTTTTATTGCCTTAGCTCTCTTGCAGAATTTTTTGAACACACCATCCTCTATCGTATATCCGATAGAGTCACTTTCTGAGTCCAGCTTTGGCTTTATACCTTCTATAAATTCCTCGTATCCGTAAGACTGGTGGAATGTTGTAAATGCAATTCTGCCTTCCTCTTCGAGTTCTTTATACCTTCTTAATACATCTTTATATGCATACGAATAAATTTGTGATAAGCTTTTCTCATCGCAGATTGCAACAGCATATTGGACAGAACAGTACGTTTTGCCCGTACCAGGTGGTCCGTATAAAATCATATTATGATCAAATGGAGTCATAACTTTTTTCCCCTTTACGTCAAAAACGCCCTCTTTCATCAACATCTCAATCGCTTCTTTTACCGGTTCCCTCATTTTATAGCAATAACTGCCTTTGCTCTTATCCTGCAGATATTTCCCCTGGAAAAGGACCGGCCAGCACTTCGCATCTTTATCATCTTCGGGGCTCCCAACTCCGGTCTCTTTCTGGATATTTTGCGCTGCTGATGAAAAATAACTTATATAATGTGCTGGGGAATAACTATACTGAACTCCTAATTGCTTACACGATGCAGTACTTCCCGGCATCTTATAGAGCTCGTATAACGCTTCTAACCAAGTCCTCTTGACAATGCTTTCTGTAGTAAACAATTCCTTATATTCTTCAGCGGTTATACCTGGATCATATTCGGATAGACTTGGCCACCATTCCTCTTGGGCAGGCACATCGTCTTCATTCATAACATACTCATATAATTTTTGTATTATCTCTGCTGCCTGAAGCACCTCTCCTGCGATCGTTCCAGCTTCGTCTTTCTCCGGTAGATCATCTATCGCTTTAAGAATCTGCATTTTCTTAAGCGCGCCATCTTCACACAGTTGTTTTACCTTCTCTGTGTCGGTTCCTAAATACTCGTATACTCCATTCGTATAGGTAACCAGATACACCATACCCTGCGGAAGAGCGCAATCCTTTAGGCGAAGCTGTTTCCGATAATCTTCCGGTTTACTAGTTCCATCGCGTGTCTCCGCACGAATTGAAATATACTGTCCATCCCCCGGAACCTCATTATCATGTGTAGATATGGAAATGGAAACACTTTGTGGATACTGTTTCCATTCTCTCTTCTTAAGCTCCGCCCAAATATAACGTTCGACGACTTGCCCCTGATTAACCCAATTCGAACAAGAGACATATTCGAGGCCTGGAAGTTGATCCGCTATATCTTTAATGAATGCTACAAACTTTTTACGAGCATCCTTCCCTCTCCTTCCCAGTTCGGCCATATATTCGGCACGATCACCAGCATTTTCTGGAAGCGAATATTTCTCTCCAGTATAATCTGCTAAGAATGAAACCATCTCAGAAAAGCCGTACATCTTATGATTCGCTGTGACTGCTTCCCATAATTTTCTCAGTCCCGGTAATACTGTGGGTTTAATTTCAATACCCGAACTTTGTGGACTTCATTGCTGCCCCGCACATTTCGCATTTAATTCATCTTGGGGTATAAACTTATCCTTAGTATAATCGATCAGGCGGTCAAATCTTACGTCGATCGTCTTCTGTTTCTTTCCCTCCGCTGCTTTCGCGGCATTATAATGTTCCTTCTCATAGCTTGGGCGTATTACGGTACCATGACCAATAATTCCTCTTGGCTCATCTCCAAGTTTAATAAGGAATACTTCTTCACCGATTTGCGGCTTTGTATTAGAACAAGCCCAGTTGTCCACAAACGTTTTACCGTTTTTCGTAGATTCACATACTTCGGAAAAATTCTCCCAATCCCAGTTTTTCTGATTCCATGCGATCAGCCAAACTCGATCGCTCTCGGTAGAAGCTTCCTTTGGCAACTCAATAACGCTAATTTCGTAATTAAAATCTTCAACTCTTTTAAAAACGAGATAATGCTCTGCGTCATCCTGTATTGTTTTTTCAAATTCATCGGCAAGTGCATCACGCCAACCGAGACGAATTTGCATCGCATTCTCAAAATCTCTCCTAATATACCCGTCATATGAAATGCCTTGGTACGTAAGTACAAGACTCTGCATTGCTCCCTTACCAATTCCGGATATTCTAAAGAACCATAGAATCTCTTTCGGAATGTCAACACAATGATAATGTATGAGCGAGTCATTGTACTCAGTCCTTGCTACTACCTCACTAACAACTTCCCAAGCCTCAAAAACACCATGTTTGTGTTCCTTAGCATAATCTTCAATCTGCCAAGCAGCGATGTCAAAAATTCGATAATTTTTATATAAAAACGATCTATCTCTGAACTCTTTGATTATTCTGCAATTTTCAATATAAGTCTCAATGTTGTCTCGCTTGTAAAGTTTAACTCCCAATACCTCGAAAATATTTTTATTCCCCATATTTGCGTTCATTACCGGGAACGTATAAGGATGTAAGCAATGTAAAACCATGGATGCAGAAGCAGCGCGCATACCTTGAAATGATTTTGTAAGTACTTTTGCTGCTCTGTCATACATTTCATAGTCATCTGTCATAGGGAGTAAATCGCAGCACATTCGAATAAAATCTTGGACATGCTGAGAGGTAGTCATAGTTCCAAAAGAAAAGAATCCTGTACCAAACAATCCGATAGAAATATCTGCATCGACACCAGTCTGATTGCTTGTGTACTCTCCTCTGGAAGCCTTCTCCCAAATTTCATCTAATAGCAGAGTTAAATACTCTTTATCATCTGAAAGAAGATGGCTCTCCTTGATCGTATTCTTTTTTGCTTCAATCCCCTGTCTCCAGGTTCCGACAGTGGTCAAATAAACTAAATTGAGGTCTTTGTAATCCAATACAGAAAAATCCTTCAGTTTAGAATATGCTTCTATCGTTTCCCTCATTAATTCATAGCAGCCATCATGCTCATCGGGATTCATCTCTGATTTACCCCTCAGTAAATTCATGATCGCTTGAACATCATATCCTTGAGCCATTCTTCTGTCCTTTCCATCATAAGTAATATATTTTTCCTCAAAACGTTGTAGGAGTCTTTTCATATATTGAACCAAATAGTATGCTTTAATAATTATACAACAACTTCTATTCAGATACATAAAAAAAGCGGCACCTCTCACGAAGAAAGGTGCCGGAAAAACTGTGTTTTATTCTGTTATACATACTTCTTTTGACGTCCCATCAAGGAACCGGACTGTAAAGTGCGTTTTGCTGTTGATCACAATCCTCTCTAAGACCATTCGGGTATGCTCGTGTACTTCACATGCAAGCGACCCCTGACCCGTCAAATCAATCATCTGCTTGGCCCGCATCTTCTCAAGCGGATTTCCAGCTTCCTTCATAGTCTCCCATGTTGGAAGCAGCGAATCTCTGTCTTTTACCACAGCGTTCCAAGCTATGACAAATGCCTTTCTAAGAACCTCGTCTTTTACATTATCCGCATTACAGATTTTCCCGTTCACCGGCCGCTTCATTCGACATGCCCAGAAAAACTCTCCTCGATTAGACCAGCATTTTCTTTCATAAGCATTCCCGCATATGCCGCAGACAAGTTTTGATGTAAAGCCGCTTTTAATAGAGGCATTGCCAAAATGAGCGATCCCTACTTCTTTACAAAAACCTTCTCTTCTCTCAAGCTCCATCTGGACCGCCTCCCACTCGTCTCTTGCAATGATAGGCTTATGAGAATTCTCGACGTAGTATTGTTCGACCTGGCCCTCATTCTTCACTCGTTTCTTACTAAGATAGTCTGTTGTATAGGTTTTCTGCAGCCTGGCGTCACCCTGGTACTTCTCATTTCTCAGCATGCCCCGAATTGTGGCGCCGTTCCAAGCGACACGCCCCTTCACACCTTTTACCTTATCCTCATTGAGGTGATTCGCGATCTCGTTAGGCGTCCAGCCCTCTTCAAACTCCCGGAAGACTCTCCGGACGATCTTGGCCTGCTCCGGATTAATAATAAGGTTTCCATCCTTATCCGCATCGTAACCCATGAATCCTTTTGTGTTTACATGAACAATGCCCTGTTTGTAGTTGTGCCGAAGTGCCCATTTGCAGTTCTCTGAAATGTTCCGTGACTCTTCCTGAGCCAGGGAACTAAGAATCGTGAAAAGCAGCTCACCGCTCGCATCCATTGTGCTGATGTTTTCCTTTTCGAAGATGATCCCGATTCCCAGGCCTTTCAGTTTCCGAGAGTAGGTAAGGCAGTCCTGCGTATTCCTGGCAAATCTTGATATAGATTTCGTGATCACCAGGTCGATCTTCCCCGCTTCACAATCCGCGATCATCCGGTTAAACCCTTCACGCTTTTTTGTGTTGGTACCGCTGATACCTTCATCGGCATAAATATCGACTAATTGGTACTCCGCCTTTTCATTGATATATTTGGTATAGTATTCTACCTGGTTTTCAAAAGAATTTAACTGTTCTTCCTGGTCTGTGGAAACGCGGCAATAGGCAGCTACTCTAATCTTCCTTGTTCCCGTCTCACTTTTTCTTCCTCTCTGGCTTCTCCTTTGTGCAGGAATAACTGTAATGCTTCTCGCCATTTTTCTTCTCCTCTCTTAATATGAAATATCCGTCTTTATCCGGAAGCCTGTCCATAACCTTCTCTGGAACGATAATGCCGCTGCAAAACGCACTGCGGTAGATGGATCTACCGCCGCAGATGAATTGTACCCTTCCATCGTCTCGGCGCTGACGGTAAAGAGGCCACCCACACTTCTCGCAGAATATCCGCTTATAATAATGGTAGTTTTCTTTGTTGTATGGCTTCATTTCTGCTGCGTATTCTTTCTTCTTATGTCGCTTCTTCCAGGTACTTTCCTTTGTGATGCTGTATTGTTTTGGGATCGGTTTATCCGGATCCATCGTGATATAGATGTTCTCTGTAATGACTCCCCAGGATTCAACCACCTTCTGTGGCACTGTAATTCCAGGACAGCAGACACCAACTCCTTTGTTTCTTTTATGGCAGTAGAAGGAATACTGTGCACCTGATTTCGTTTTCACCGCATAAAGCTTCTGCCCGCAGTATCCGCAGAACAGCTTATTCTTGTACGGGTAATTCTCCACCGTCATAGGCAAAAGATCGAGATGTTCCGTCTTTTCCTTTGCACGCTTTTCTATGACTGCGTTCGCTTCTTCCCAAAGCTTTCTCGTGACAATTGCCGGATGATCGTCTTCGATATACCAGCAAGGCAGCTCGCCGCGGTTAATCCGATGCCTGCGATCTTCATCGATGAAATGCTTTTGCATGATATAATCGCCCTTATAAATCTCGCTTTGAACGATCTTGTAAATCTGTTCAAATCGCAGGTCCTTCCCATCTCGGTTATGAAATCCGGCTTCCTTGGCCATTTTTAAGATGGTTGTCACCGTATACTCATCCCGGATCCACTTATAAATTTGTTTAATCATGGCTGCTTCTTCTGGAACAATCTCAAATGTCCCTTCCTTCTCACCCTTGCGATACCCTAAAGCTTTATGGAGCCGGTACATCGGCCTACCTTCCTCAAACTGCCGGCGCCTGGACATGCGAGCAAGTTCCCGGTACGTATCACTCTCGCCCTGGGCAAAAGCAGCATACACTGTCATCAGAAGTTCTCCATCTTGTGTAAGCGTGTTGATGTTCTGCAATTCAAAGAAAACACCGATACCTAAATCCTTCAGCTCTCTCGTAGCTTTCAAGATAGTATCGGTGTTTCGTGCAAACCTTGTTATGGACTTTGTAATAATCAGGTTTATCTTTCCTGCCCTTGCATCCTTCATCATCTGCTGGAAGCCTGGACGCTTTTCCTTAAAACCAGAAATTCCTTGATCAAAGTAAATCCCGGCATACTCATAGTTGGGATTACTTTGGATAAGCTCCTCGTAGTATTCTCGCTGGTTTTCGATCGAGGATTCCTGCTCCTCGCTCTCAGAAGATACGCGGCAATAAGCAGCAACCTTAAGTTGCTCCTTTATCTTTTTCTTTGCCTCTATAACGGTTACTTCCACGTGCCTTACCTCCTCGTCGTAGTGTCACATGTTATCTCTAATGTCAAATAATAGCAAGTCAAACCCCCGTTGATATTGCGAAAGTTGGGTGATAGGCTCAAAAAAATACTGCGAATCACCGCCTTTGGTGATCCGCAGTTTGAGCATTTTTTAATTCAAAACGTTGTTTGATACCCACATCGCAGGTCTTATACCTTCACTCTCGTTTACACGAGGTTTATTATCAAGAATTCCCTTTGGGCTTACCAGGTACTTATATAGATCACTACTATAAGAATCAATTAACCAGTAAGAATCTTGCGGATATTTTTTCTGTTGTTTCGCATATTCCGTTGCATGTGCAATCCGGTCTTCATCGCTTTCAAAATAACTGAACGCCTGATCGACAGACAATATAAATATATGATCTTGCGTTTGTTCTCCAGCTTGATGATCTTCTTTAAAGTCTTGTACTGTAGCTGTCTGGATTGCATTTCTTTCCTCATCTGAGAATGCACTATAATACAAGTCTTCATTCAGCCAATTTCGCAGCGTACTATTCTCCCAGTCAGTGGCATCAGCTTGCGTAGACTCGTTAAACTCTTTATAGTCTATAATATTCTGAGTTATCAGAAGAGTAGCGCTGTCGTTTTTATCCAATACTCGCCATTCAAGTGCTTCACCAGCATAATTTCCAAATATTACTGTGTCATAAGCTGGGCGAGCTTCTTCTACAGCAATTTCTTCTGTCGTTTCTTCCACTTGTTCGGCTTCAGTTTCTGCTGGTTTTTCTTCTACCTGCTCTTCTTCAGTTATCACTGGTTTCTCTTCAGCAGTGTCTTGATCATCTGAACCGCAGGATCCTACCAGAAGGCTAATTACAAATATGGCTGCTATAAATTTAAATAAAGTCTTCATAACCCCTCCTTTTATAAAAGAACTTGTGCTATGTGATTATAACATATCAGCATCCATAAGTCCTTATATTGTTATGAATATTTTGATACTGATAACACTCATTCCTTAAAGATTTTCTCGAATGTCTCAGGACCAGCCATACCGTCAACTTCAATTCCGACTTTGCTCTGGAACTTCCGCACGCCTTCCTCCGTACCAGCTCCGAAGATCGCATCGATCTTGGTGTCCTGGATGCCATGCACGAGAAGTCCAGCCTGAAGGATGCTGACAAGCAATCCCTTGTCTCCCTTTGCTACCATCCTGCATGCTGCCTTTGTCTCCGGACCGAAGGAGCCGTCCATGGAAATCCTGCATCCGTAGACCTCGAGCAGGCATTTCTGCAATGCCATGACGAGTGCCTTATGCGTCTTCGGACCGTACTGCCCATCAACGACGAGCGCCGCATTGATCAGCCGATTCAGCCATGCCTGCACAGTAGCAACTCCCAAAGCCTTCCTCGTATCCGTACCAACGATGCCGTCCTGCATGAGACCGCATGCTCTCTGGAATGCCACAACAGCGGCATGTGTATCATCACCGAAAGAGCCGTCTGCTCCGGCATTTCCGCAGGAGAAGCCAAGCGCAATCAGGTCTTCCTGCAGCTGCTTCACTTCGTCTCCCTGGAAGCCTTTCTGCAGGACGTCACTGACAGCTACTTGTGAACTTCCCATAAGCTCCGCCACGTGGCTCTTAAACTTCTCCCAGGTCCAATTGCTCCCCTGTCCTTCAAAGCCTCCGCGGGAGGCTGGCATAAGCGGCATCGGGCAGCACTTTGTCGTCACATCGCCGTGACGGAGGAGATTCGTAAGCGGGATGTTGTAGACTGTCAGGATGGCTGCGGCAAGCTGGGCTGCTGTCTCCTGTGCCTCCTCCGTGAACATCCATCTTCCCTGCGAATCCCGGAAGGTGCCGATCTCGATGCCGATCGTGTTACTGTTCCTGGCTTCCGGGTGAATGTACCTGTATCCGTTTTTGCTGTTCGCGGCGACATGCCAGATCTTGTCTGTGACGAGCGCTGCCTGGTAAGCCTTCCTGCCGTCGATTGGAACATAGAAGTGGCCGCCGTATCCACCTCCGTAGAGATAGGGATTGTCCGCGTTGTCTACGCCAAGGTAATGGATGGCAAGGTATTTATGGCTGTTCGCGTTATGCTCCGGCACCTCATCCCGGTTGGCCGCGACAAGGTCGACCAGTGTCTTACCGAATCCTGCCATCATGGAGCGCACAGATTTGATGACTGTAACCTTCTTGTCAAACTGCGTGAGGCCATGCTGCCGTATGATACGCATGACGCTCTCCGGATACTCCGGGTCCGTGCAGTATCCCCTTCCTGCCACCGTCCGGATCAATGTCTCCGGATCAGTGATGGAGAGGACGTCCCGGTACTTATAGGATCCTCCGCGGCTATACCTCGCATCCCGCATGAACTGGCAGTAGTCGTAGAAGCAGTCCTGAAGGCTGTCATACTTCCGGAAGTCGTCCGTGATGTAGTGCATACCGCCGTCCCACTCCGGCGTTCTCTTGGTGATGAAGTCTCCGTGCCAATAGCTGCTCTCCCAGGTCTCGTTCAAAAGCTCCCGCTTCATGCCGAGTACATTGTTGGCATCGGTCAGGACCGTGCATTTCGGGTCCATTCCATATCCGTTCTCAAGACACGCCTGTGCGATCAGGACACTGGCGATGTAACCAAATCTCTGCTGCGCTTTCACTGCGCAAGGCGCCATTTTTTCGATCCATTCTTTCTGTGTCATACTGTCTCCTTTCCTATATAAAAGGCACCCGCCTCGATATGAAGCGGATGCCTGGTGTATCATTTATTATCTCTATCGTGGAGCTGTTCTAAGACGAGCCGCAGCTGGTCCGGGATGGGAAGCCCCAGATGGCCGGCATTCTCAAGGAGTGAGATGCCTTCGTTCGACATGTAAAAGAAGATCACAGCCGTTCGAAGGACTGAGCCGTTCCCGATCACATAGACGTCCAGGATGTGGCCAACCGATACAAGGGTAAAGATAAGCACCTTTCGGCAAAGTCCCCGGAAAGAGACCTCGCTGGAAAGCGATCTGTCATTGATCGCACAAAGAACGCCGGTTATATAGTCCACTGTGACAAAAACAAGCAGTGCATAGAGGATTCCGTCACAGCCTCCCAAGAACCAGCCAAGCCAACCTCCGAGGCCTGCAAATACAAGTTGAATCATGTTCCAAAATTCTTTCATAAATAAGTCCTCCTTTTTCTGGAAATCAAAAAAACATCCGAAGATGCTTCCTGCGCATGTGTTATGTTCTTAAAAATGTCGCATGGAACGGCAGCCATGCCGATGTCGCCACATCCGTGTACCCGGCTGCTCCCGCACCCCTATGTCTTGCAAAACTCGCCGTTCCGTTCGTCGCTATGTGCAGCATCCACTCCGCAGCGCCCGGTCCCTGGCACAACGTTACCATTACACTTTTGGGCCGAAATCCGGAAGGCAGCGTAAAAATCGTAACAAGGTCCGTGCTTCCCTCTATGACGGCTGTCGGTTTCACGGCCCCTACAACGTCCACGACCTCTCCCACCCTGCGGTACTTCGGCGTATAGGTGCTGCTGTACTCCACAAAGTTCGAGGATAAGGTCAGATTCTTCCAGCCGGAGTCATAGAGCTCTGCCTGTATCCCATCGATCTGGTCCTGAATGTTGGACGTCACGCCGTCCAGATACCCGATTTCTGTGGCTGTTACGTCTGATACGCCGATCTTGCCTTCAGCATTTGAGACAATGGCCCTACCTGCTGTGACGTTGCTGAGCAGCGTTGAGATCGCTCCTGCCATTAATGCTCGGAGGTTAAAGCGGCTCCCGTCATCGAGCGTGACAAACACATCATCCCGGAAGAGCGCTTTAAAGTTGCAGTCCAGATAGTCCTGCATCGTCGCCTTCTGCCCGAATGCCACGCCCCGGCCTCCGTGCAGGAAGTGCATGAGGTAGACGGCTGTCGATACATAATCGATGTACTCAACTGTACTGAACTGGTCCGAGACAACATAGCGGACATCGTAGCTGTACTCCGTGTTCAGGTTCCCTCCCCCGCAGACGTTGATCCCGGGCGTGATGGTCTCTTGACTGCCATAAGCGGGTGCGTCCGTCCGCTTGTATGAAACTTTGAGCGTGATGCTGTTTAGGTCATTGCAGCTCGAATATTCGATCTCCGTGGTGCTAAGGAAATAGGTCCCGTCATTGTCCTTCTCCCCGGAGGCATCGCACCTCTCGGAGCTCACCTCGGAGAAGGCAGGAGCAGCGTATGGCAGAAAGCTCACCGTTGCCGTCTTTGTGCCGTACCGGTAACGGCTGTCCATGACCGTGACCGTGCAGGTAAGGCTACCGCTCTGCGTGACCGTATCGATCTGCGGAAGGTTGGACGCATTATAGGTCTCCGTCACCATCTGATCTCCCACCTGTATGCGGATCGACTGGATGGTCGAGCCATAGGCACCGGCGCAGGTGATGGCTGAGATCCTGAGGCCGCTCTGGTGCTGAATGAATGCGCTCCAGGATGACGGGACCGGCGTGTCCGTTTTATCCGCCAGCGTCACGGATGAGATCGTCGGCACAACATCATCCGGCACCGATACGGAAAGAGACGTTGTGATCGTCTTAAAGACGGAGCCACCGTAGAGGACCTCGCAGGTCACTGTTGCAGTCCCGACAGACTTGTTCGGCAGGGCATTACACCAGGACTTCGGAATCTTATAGTTCACGGTCTTCGTTGACGATGTTGCGCTGCCAGAGTACGTTCCTAATGAGAACGTTGCCTTATAGGTCGCATCTGTGGAGGATGTCGTGAAGGTGACCGTCGAGTTCGTGGTCCCGTTCATCACACCGCCCTTTGCCGTGGCAGATGTTGCAGCTTTCTCGATGTCATAAAACGAAAAAGTTGTATTACAGACCGTACTCGATCCCTTCTCGATCTTCAGCGTGAAGAAAGGTTTATTGACTGTCAGGGTAGCGCTCGTCGCCTTGATGACGATCGGCCTGCCCATCCAGTTCTCTGTCTTATTGACCGTCCAGGACAGGCTCTTCTTCGTTCCGTCCACATAGACGGAAAAGTCGCTCGTGCTCTCCGCGCCGAAGATAGCACCTTCCGCATCAAAGACAAAATAGACCGTCGTTTTGGCACCGCTTACGGACCCTTTTGCCGTCATCGTATAGCCGACCGAAACACCTCCCGTCACATTCCTCGTTGTTACACTCATGTCCCACCTCCAAAATCTACTGAAAATACATCTTCATCATCGGTGATAGGCGTATAGGAAGCCCCCACCACATCTTCACCGTCTGAACTTCCGACCAGGTCTTCTTCCTCATCTGCCTGCTGGACCGCTCTCCACTTGACGCCCATGCCCTGCGGCGTTGAGATGAAATCGAAATACCCTCCGTGGGCCCTTGCACCGACGCTGAGCCGGTCTACTGCCTCTACGGCATTGATGTGAAGCCGGTTGTACTTTACGTACGCGACCTCACTGCCGTTCTGCAGGAAGGCCATCTTCTCATTGTCGATGTTGATGGCAAAGGGCGAGACTGCTCCATCCGTCTGCTTTCCGATGTTGAGGCCGTCCGTGTTGAAACGGAAATACATGCTGGTCTCATGCTTATAGGCGAGCAAATCATCTTCCTGAGAGCTCACACGTGTGGTCAGGTCATTCATAGAGCCATTCAGGGCATCTTCCGTTTCGGAGACGAGTTCCCTGCAGTCCTGTATATCCGTGGTCAGAACGCCTGTGACCTCACTGATCGACATCTCGATCTCGTCTGACTTCTGGGAGATACAGGACTCGGCATAGGTCCGAACTGCATCGGCAGACTCCTGGATGGCCCCATCCACATCCTCCGGTGCCGGTGACCAGTCTGTTGCCCGGTTCCCAAGCTCCAGCTTCACCTTACGGATCGTGAGCACAGCGCCATCCGTGGCATTCTTTAAACAGAAGCGGATATATTTCGATGTGGCACCTGTCTGCGAGGAAGTGAGCCGGAAGGTCCTTTTATAGATGCCGGAAGGCTCCTCTAAGGCATACTGGTTACAGGAAGCGGCATATACTGTGCAGTTAGCGATTGCGGTGCCGTTCGCCTGCGCGTAAAGATATCCTCCCTCTGACTCGTTCCCCGTCACCTCATAGACTGCTGAGACCGTGAAGAACTGGTCCATATCGGAAAGAAACCCCTCCCCATACTCCGATGGATAGTAATACTCTGTATAAGCACTGTTTGAAGCAGATGCTGGTGTAACCCTCGCCTCTTCCGAATTAAGAAGGAGATTTCTTGCACCAATCTCTAAGGTATCAATACTTTCCTTCGCGTCCTGCGCTGTGACAGATGCTTCATAGGCCACCTGCTGAAGGCTCATGAAGGTCCCGTTCACGAACTTATAGACAGGATGCTCCGGATAGAGGTAGATCTGGTAGATGCTATAGAGATACCCGAGTGCAATGTAGTACAATCCGTCATCGGAAGTCGGCACAGTTGACGTCAGGTAATCAAATACTTTCACGGTGAAAGTCTTTCCTGATAAAGTACCAACAAGGTAACAGGTCTCGTACTGTGTCAGGGTAACGCCGGCTAAGTTGTTCCGGAGCGTCAGGGAGTTCATCGCCAGGTAATTGTTGGTCCCTGTGGCTCCTCCCTTAATGGAAGAAGCCGCCCAGAGAATAGGCTTCGTGATGTCAAAGGAGACCCCTCCGGAAATCGGGAAGTATCCGTCTTCATCCGAGACAATAAAACGCGATGCCGCAAAGGATGTCTTGGCATGCACCGCATTCTCGAACTTGATCCGGTTATAGGTGTTGCCGCTGTCGTAAGAAGCATCCGCCCACCAGCCCGTATATTCGGTCCCGTTCACGTTCGCATCGACGCGATAGGTCAGATGGATCACAGTACCAGCTGCAAAGTGCGTCGTGGCCCGAGAACTGCCTCGGTAGTAAACAGGGATGGCATCGGTCGTTTCACCTCCCGCAAGAGTCAAATTGAGTGACGCATTCCCGGAACCCGCATAAGGCAGCCAGTAAGCGATCTGCTGTCCATCTTCAAGAGATGAGAATCCCGCCACACCTGTCCAGCTCCCGGTAGCCTTCGTCTGCGTTCCGACCACGATCTCAGAGGATGCGATCAGGGCATTCAGCCTGTCCTCCGCGGAAGCTGCCTTGTTATAGGCTGTCTTTGCCGCTTCGAAAGAGCTGCTCAGTGACACATCACTGTAAACAAATGTCTCATCTGAAAAGACCGTAAGGTCTGTGATGTAGAGGCTGTTGGTACTCCCACTTGTATAGGAAGGTTCCGTCTTCACCCAGCTTCCCCCGGGTGGATTCGTGGTCGGTTTTGTGGGCTTTGCGGCAGTGGAGCTTTGCAGAAGGTAATACCGGGTCGTACTTGCCACATCTTTGATCGACGCGAGTGTGACCGTCGCTCTTGCCTTTACTGCCATTCTTACGCCTCCAGCTGTGCAATGTATGTCGCCTTGTTCGTCACATCACCCGACCCGATGTTAAGTGTGGGACCTGTCGTAGAAAGCGCCGTATCTGAACCGTCCTTATACCACTTGATCGTACCGAGGGCTGCGATCGCCGTGGCATCAAGCTCCGTCCCAGCCTGGTAGACATGCGCCGTGAGAGTGGTCGTAATCGCGGTATTCTTGAAAATCGTGCCGTTCGAGGAAGTAATCGTCATCGTGATGGCGTCCGCCCCAGCAGGACCGGTATCCCCTGTCGCACCTTTGATGTTGTTCACATAGACCCACTTGGCAGAAGCCGCAGCACCGCCCGTTGTACAGCGATAGGTGTTGTAGGTCGACGTGTTGAGATACATGTCACCGACCTTCGCATTCGTAATGCCGGAACCTGAGAAGGCTTTCGCCGTGGTACTTGTTCCGGTGATCTTGGTGCCGGTGTACCAGATGGCGCCTTCCCCCGTCTCACCCGTCTCGCCCTTTATGCAGCTGACATAGACCCACTTGGCTGCGGACGCTGCGCCGCCTACTGTGCATCGGTAGGTATTCATGGTCGAGGTATTGAGGTACATGTCTCCTACCTGAGCGAGAGAAACTCCTGATCCGGAAAAGGAGGTCGCTGTTGTGCTCGTCCCCGTGATACCTGTCCCGGAGTACCACTGCGCACTGGTCCCGGACTCTCCTGTAGCACCCGTGAAGGCGATCTGGAAGGTAAAGTACTTATGGATGATGATGCTCCCGTTGTCCAAAGATACCGGGATGTCCACCGTCCCGCCCTGTGTTACCGAAGTACTGACCGTGATGGTCACAGTCGGCTGGGTGGGATCGGTGTCAACCGAAGTCGTCACGCCTTCTGGAGCGATGATGCCGGAGTTCACAACGGTGGCCGGGATCTGGTTCGCTCCGCACATGGCGATGATGGTCGTCGTGGTGCTTCCCGCTTTGGCGGCACTGATGCTGCCAGAGAAGGTGAAAGAGTCGTTGGTCAGGATGACGGAATAACCGTCCGTCAGGTCGACGATGCTGATCTGGTCTGAACTTTTAATAGCCATAAATTTCTCCTTTATTCGAGTATGAGATTGCACCGGAATGTCACTTTCACATCCACGTCTTCCGGCGAGAGCGTGAACTGGAACCCTTTATCACTGAGCCTACTATCACTTGCGGAAATCACACCGTAGGCATCATCATCGATGCGCAGCCACTCCCATTCGAGATGAGCTGTGCTTCCGAACACGGAAGCAAGCTGCGTGCTGTTTGTAATGCGATCGCCACCCTTGTAGATCACGACTGAAAGAACTGTAGATACAGAATTATTCTTAAAGACTGTCCCCCGGCTTGAATCAACACGGAGGAGCACAGCGTCTTCCCCGTCTGCACCGACAGCACCAGACAAGCAGGTCGGACTGCTCTCCCGTACCGTTCCTGATGCATAAGTCGTGACCGTCTTCTGCCACATGTACATGCCGTCCGTCCACTCAGGCGCTTCGAGGCTCCAACCAGGATCATCGGATGCGGGAGCGATTGTTCCGGAATTATTGAGTGCATAGTAAACAGCAACATCCGTAACCGTCCCCTGTATCTCTGTGGTGATCTCGGAGATCCTGCGTGTGAATCCTGTAGCCGATTCCTCAACAGAGTGAACACGGGCCGTTAGGTCCTGCACTTCCGAGCCGTCCGCTTTTAGTTCCAAAGAAGTCTGTACGTCACCGATCTCTGTCTGGATGCCGTTAATCGTCTGCTGCTGGGAGGTGTACTTGTCAGAGAGCTCTGTGATGCTCTGGCCAAGAGGCGTCGTCACTGCTGTGATGTCCGACTCCCAGACTTTTGACTCGATCTTGCCCTGTACTTCGCTGAGCTCGGTCTGCAAAGTACTCGTGATCTGCTGGTTGTTCTCGACCTGTGTCTTGATGGTCGTATAGTTCGCTTCGAGCGTCGTATCATCCATGATGACGCGTGCAGCATCGACGGTTAATGAGCCATCGTCAGTGAGTTCTTTTGCTATGGACCGGATGTTCAGCTTGCTGCCATCGATCGCGGCATCATCGGCAACCATGTCGTTCACGACGAGACCTTTGGGAACACCGGCTGCCTGGATGCCTTCCGGAGACCAGATAAGATTCCCGGAAGAATCCCAGAGATAATAAGAAAAGTTCCCAGCACTATCCCTGCCGATCTGGACACGGACCGTTCCTGCCTGGTCCTTGATCTGCAAAGTAGCCCCGTCGATTGACAGAGCACCGTCTCTTGAAGCGATCTTCACGAAGTCTGTGTATAACACAGCAGCTGTAACTTTACCGGCAGTCAGATCATCCATCACTGCCTGGGCAATGGTCGCATCTTCAATGACGATGTTGTCACCGGTCAGGTGGATAGCCTGCAGATCTCCCACGCCGGCGTTACCAGCCAAAAGGCTCTTAATATTTGCCTGCGTGGCGGACAGTTGCTGGATGTTTGCATTTGTCGCGGCAAGGTCCGCAATGCCGGCCTTGTCTGCTACCAGGTCCCGGATCTCTGCATCCGCAGCCTGCAGGTCACTGATGTTCGCCTCTGCGGCATTCAGCTGACTGATGTCCGCCTTACCAGCTACCACTTCCTCAAGTTCTGCCTGCTCGGCTTCCAGCCCTTCCACCCTGACATTCGTCGCCTGGATCTTATCTGCAACGACCTTCTTAAATGCTGTTACATCGGAGCTCAGGGCTGTGATCTTGGCTGCCGTGCCGCGGTTCATGGAGGAAGCCAGGGTGATGGCCGTCGCACCGAGCGTAAGTTTGGAGTTCTGCGGATGCAAAAGATCGAGAGACAATTTCTGCACGATCATGAAATCGTCGATGCCGTGCGGCTCAGATACGACGCGGATGTTATCTCCCACCTTGCAGCGTTCGATATCCACGTCAAGGAGATGCAGGTCGACCGCTGTGATGGTGATGCTCGTAATGAGGAGCTTTTGCTGATCGAGTACAGCTCGGCCTTTCCGCATAAGGTTGGCGGGTTCCGTCACATCGTCGTACTCCACGATCTTGACAATCCGACCATACTTAGCGATGGCATCCGCGTCTTCAAGGTAATCCTTCCCGCCGTTCACGCTTTCTATCGTCAGACGCTCCTCCGTGTCCTCTCCCTTGGCACCCAGCGGAACGATGACCGTTGCAAGATCCGCACAGGTGACTTCCTGCACAAGGTCGAGGATGTTCTCTCCAAAGCGGATGACCTGCGAATTCGTCACACCGTAATCCTCGATGTAATCTATCAGGCGCTGATCACCGACATGCCGGATACGGATGTATCCTCCCAAGCGGGAGATTAGACGATCCTCTATGGTCCGCCATGTATTCTCATAAGTGGAGAAACGGTACAGACTGTCGTTTGGATCAGTAACCGTGACCTGTCCGACAGTAAACCGCTTTCTCACTTCCACATCTTCGTTGTGGTTGGAAATGAGAGTAGAGAAATAATCCTGAACACTGATATCGTGGTATTCGTGATACCTCTGGATGCTGTCGAGCAGGTAAGATAACTCTCCTTCACACTCAACCGTCCGGTTGCCATAGAAGTCACGCCTGTCCGTTAGCACCCTTCCTGTGTAGATCCAGTCATCATCCTGATAGAGAGACAGTTCCGAGTACATCTTCTGGAGGGCATCCATCTTCGGATGGGAAGATGGAATAGTCATCTTCAGCGTCCCTGTTTTATTCACTTCAAGCTCACAGGTAAGATTGGTGAGCGCATACTCGGGAAGCCTCGGATCATAAAAGACCTCGCCGTCCAGTAAGATTTTGTACATTAGATCCACCCTCTCCTATATGTGAATGTTGCACTTCTCGTTCCGGTAAGAGATACAGCGTTATCCCCTTCATGCAGCACAAAACCGGGAACACTCTGTTTCCCGGCTGTAAGTGTAAAGACTTTTCCTTCATGAAAAAGCTGGCATGGAGCTGAGACCGTCACAGTTGGAGAGACCATCATTCTCCCATTGGCAAGAGTACCTGATAAGGACGCTGTCCCTGCTGAGTACGTCACGTTCGTCTCAGCCAGCTCATATTTGAAAGGCTCCGCATCGACAGTTAGGACCATCTGCCCTGCCCGGCGCAGTCTCTTTGGATCTGTGACAGATACCCTACCGTAATAGTAAAAGGTAGGGTCCTCGTCAAAGATAATCTGCACGTTCCGTCCGTGATACTTATTGAAAATGTGAAGGCACATCTCTATCCATCGTTCTGTATCGACCTCGGCAGCCAGCTCCATCTTGATCTCCCGGTTCCCGTAGGAAATATCTCCTGTGAGAACCTCCGAAAGATCAAGCCGTCCACTACGTCCCGGCACATCCAGGAGGATGGTCTGTGGCTCCGGCATACCGATCACATCTGTGTTTGTAATGATGGCGCCCCAGTCACGTAGAGTATGCTCGTCTCCAACCAGAGCGCCTTTAAAGATCGTAGCCATCACCGATTCCCCCTTTCACCCCGAATGACATACTGAGCAAGACCTGCTTCTACTGAAGGAAGGAGATGCCCTACCAGCGTTCCGTCTTCCAGGTAGATCCCCTTGCTGCTGTTGGCTGCAATCACAGCCAGGTACTTCTCCATGCCGGACATATCGAGCTTGTCAGATAACATGCTGTTAAGTTCCTTGTAGAATCCCTTGAGTGGCAGGATCGCTTCCGGGCCTGCTTCGCCGCCTGCCATGAGGCTCGTTCCGTTCATCCCAAAGATCGTCGGGCTTGTCATAATACCACCGGACTTCCACCAGGAGATGTCAAAATGCGGCACCGATGGCGGGTCCAGAGAGAACCAGCCGGAAACAGAAAAGTGCGGCAGCTTTATGTGCGGCAGGGAAATGTGGCAGTTATCGAAGAAGCTCTTGATAGAATCCACGATTCCCTTTATCCGGTCCCGTGCAGCCTCAATCGGTGTCAGGATGGCATTCTTCACGCCCTCCCAAACCGGCTTTGTGCGGTTCTTGATGGAATCCCAGGTATTATTGACCTTCTCCTTCACCGCACTAAACACGCCGTTCACACGAGATTTGATATTGTCAGCTGCCGTCGATACAGCAGACTTCACACCGTTCCAGGCAGTAGAAGACACGGACTTCACGTTGTTAAAAATAGTGGAAGTGGTGTTCTTAACGGCTCCGAAGGCAGACGAGACCTTCTCCTTCACGCCGTTCACAATCTCCGCGATCTTGGCCTTGATGCCTGTCCAGATGGTTGTGGCAATCTCCCGCATCGCAGTGAAGATCGTCGATACCTTTGTCTTGACTGCGGTAAGGCCGGTCTGAACAATCCCGCCGAGCTTCTCAAGCGCTCCGGAGACGACCGACTTGATGGATTCCCAAGCCTCGAATACGTAGTCCTTGCAGTTCTGCCAGATGAACTGGAACGGCAGGGTGATGATATTCACGGCTGCGCTGATCAGCTCTCCAATGAACATAAGACCGACCTGGACGACGTTTTTGATCGTCTCCCATGCGCCGCTAAGGAAGGTCGTGATGCCGGTCCAGATGCCTTCAAAGAATGTCTTGATCCCGGACCAGACGGACTCCCAAGTCGTACCAAACCAAGAGAAGAATACTTCCGCTACGCCTTTCAGTGTCGCCAGATTTGTGTCAATGACACCCTGGATGCCACTTAGGATAGAGGAGACGATCTCTTTTATTCCGGTCCAGAACTGGTCCCAGTTACCGGTAAATAATCCGATAAAAACGTCAAGGAGCCCTGTGATCACTCCGAAGATGGTCTCGAGGAAGATGGCAACCTTCTCCAGAGCCCCCTCAAAGACTGGAGCCAGGAGCCGGCAGAATCCGTCCCAGATCTTCCCAATCGTCTCTGTGATCGTCTTGAAATCAAGACCGATGGCAGAAAGCCTCTCGTTGATGCCGGACGCGAAGGAGCTAAATGCTGTTTTTACACGGTTCCAGATAGCTATGACCTTGTTGCGGAAGTCCTCGTTTGTTTTCCATAAATGCACAAATGCCGCGATCAGGACTGCGATCACGGCAACAATGGCGATAACGGGAGCGGATATGCCACCTATGGCTGTGGCCAGCTTTCCAGCCACTCCCGTCCCGTTTGCGATATTCGTTTTTAAGAGAAGCATGGATTTCCCGAGCTTCTCAATGGCGATCATGGCACCACCGATCTTGGTGATGATTGTACCGACGATAAGGAGCAGGGGGCCTATGGCGGCTACGATCATGGCAATCCGGATGATGGTATTCTTCTGCTTGTCATCAAGGCCGTTCAGCCAGGTGACCACGCCGTTTATCTTGGCGATAAGCGGGGAAAGATATCCGGCAATGAGGCGTCCCAGATTTGTCATAAGGACATCGACACCGGACTTTAATGACTCGATCGAGCCGCCGAACCCGCTCATCATGGCTTCCGCCATCATATCCGTTGTCCCACGTGTCTCATCCATGATGCCCTGAAGAGTGCCCATATCCCCACCGAGAGCTGCAACAACGTCCTTCATGCTGACACCGCTGTCACAGGCTTCCAGAAGATTCTCTGCGAACTGGTCTGCGCTGCCTCCCGATGTCTTGAGGGCCGTGTCAAAATCCTCCCCGCTGACACCGAGCTTTGCGAGCGCTTCCTTCATTTCATCCGCAGACTTCCCGGAAGCGTCCAGCTTCTTGGCAAAATCCTCTGTGGAAAAGCCTGCTCCGTCCAGTTCTACGGCAAGTGCCGACACGTCATCCGGAGCCGTGTTGATGAGGGCCAGCCAGGGTGCCATCTGGTTCTTCCCGAAGATAGCACTGGCAGCCGCGATCTGCTCAGACTCAGAGAGCTTGGCAAAGGCGTCATGAAGTTCCCGCTGTACCTGCACGGAACCTTTCATGCTGCCGTCCGCGTTCGTGACCGAGATACCGAGCTTGTCCATCATCTCGCTACCATCTTTTGCCGGGGAGACAAGCCTTGCAAGTCCAGTCTTCAGAGAGTTGGCAGCCCTGTTCGCATCGATGCCGTTGTTCGCCATCGTCCCCATGTAGAGGGCCGCATCGTTCACGCTGTAGCCTGCACTGGAAAAAATCGGCGCTGCCACCGACATGGAATCTGAAAGGCTGTCCACATCGAGAGCGGAGTTATTACATGCGGCCGCGAAGACATCGGCATACCTGCCAGCATTATCAAAACTGTCATGAAAGCCGTTGATGGTAGCGACAAGACCGCCTGAGACCGTATCGAGGTTTCCACCTTCACCGGCAGCCAGGTTCATCGCAGGTGCCAGGGCACTCGCAGCCTGCTCTGCGTCAAGACCGGCACGGGCAAAGTTAAGAGAGGCATTCGCTGCATCCGACATGCCGAAGGTAGAGTTTGAGGCCGCCTCGGACATAGCGTCATTCAGCATCTTCGCCTGCTTCTCAGAATTCCCCATGGTCTCGTTGACAAGCGTCATGGTCTTATCGACCTCGGCATACTTGTTAACCGCGACCGCAGCACCGGCAGCGATGGGAGCCGTGACCTTTCGTGTTAGTCCCCGCCCGACGTTCGTGACGGTCGTGCCGACTGCTTCAAGTTTCCTGCCTGCATCACCTATCTTCGTGAGAGCCGTGTTGGCATCCGCAGCCTGCCTGGCAAGCCTCTGCAGTTCCTGCTCCGTTTCAATGATCTCCCGCTGGAGAGCATCGTACTTATCTCTGCCAAGCGTCCCGTTCTCCATCTGCTGTTTGGCTTGGGACTGTGCTGTCTTCAGAGCCTCCAGCTTTTCCTTTGTAGCACCGATCGCTTCCTTGAGCGCCGCCTGCTTCTGAGAAAGGAGCTCAGTGTTCGTCGGGTCCAGTTTTAAGAGACGGGATATGTCTTTTAGCTGCGACTGCGTCGTTCTGATCGTACTGTTCACAGCCTTCAGCGACTGTTCAAGTTTCGTTGTATCGCCGCCAATCTCGACAGTGATTCCCTTAATACGTGACGCCATAACTCCTCCTTTCTGCTAAAAATAGGCATAAGAGAACACCAGCCATTTGACTGGTGTTCCTCATTTTGTTCATATTCAACTATCACCACATATGTTTGCAATCATCACATTTGTATTGCTTACCAACAGTTGATGATGCTACACCCCATGCGGCCGTTGAAACTGCCCTGCTTGCAGTTGAAATACGATGCGTATTTTTGCTTCCACAATTCGGACAAACCGGATGCTGTGCTTCTTTTATTCTTTCCTGTCTCGCTCTTTCTTTCTCTTTTATTCTCTGCCTCGACTCTCTTATCGCTTCTGTTTTTAGTCGTTCTTCTTCTACATTTTTGTCAAATTGTTCTCTATTTAATTCTGACAACTGTAAAGATTTTTTGTTTTTGTCTAACTTGCTTTTAAAACGATACAAAAGTAAAAGATCACATGCTACAAGTATTATCCCACCTACAGAAAACTTAGAATATATCAAAACGCCAAGCAAGGGTACCAACAAGACAGTAAAAAAAATCATATTTGCTTTATATTGGTCAATATTTTCATTGATCTTTTTTACAGCATCTATTCTCTCTATTATTCTTCGTTTCTCTTCTTCCTCAATATGCTGTTGATATTCCTGTATCCTTTTTGCTTCTCTTTCTTCCTCGTCCTTTATCCTTTCAAAATGCTCCCGTATAGCATAACCGCATTCAGGACAAGCAACAGCCGTATCAGAAACATTTTGTCTACCGCATTCAGGGCATCTTATTAAAGCCATTAAAAGGTCACCTCTTTTCGTGGTTTTATAACCATCAGTATAATAAGATATAATACCTTAAAAAAGAGAATAATACAAATTCTATTAGATGCTAACTGAGTTCATAGAATCGTAAAAACACCAGCCATCTCTGACTGGTGCTTCTAAATACCCGTTCTGAACTACGCCTGTATCCGGAGTGTATCTTCCTCGTATTTATCAAACAGGTCCTCATTTTCTTTTAAAGCGTCCTGCGCAATGCCGAGCAACTCAATGAAATCATGCTCATTATTGCTTTCCTTTTTAATCGGCATCAGCTCACGTACCATGCGGATCAATTCTAATACCCTGTAGTTGTTTGTTCTAACCCGACGATACGTATCATCATATACTTTTTCTTCTGTACTCACTTTTCATCCCCCATACATCTTATTTCTCTTTTCTGGCACTTCCAGGTATTCGATCGGTATCTCGTATAGCTTTGAAAGCCGCAGGAGGTCGCTTACTTTGATTTCTGTCACACCATTCTCCCAGTTGACAATGGTCTGCTTATTCCTGTTCAGTATCTTTGCGACATCCGCCTGCGTCAGTCCTGCGTTTACCCTGGCAGCCTTTAGTTTAATTTTTAGCATAGCCATGCTGTATCACCCCCTCTGGCGGGATGATACAACGATTGATAGTAAAGATGAAGAGTTTACGTGAAATTTGGTGTTTTATTTATATATTTTCTTCATTTTTTTATATCTTTAAAAGCGGTCGAAATCCTCCTGACCGGCCATCCTGACGCTCGCCACCGTCTTATACTTGACCTCATCGTTGCCTTTTTCCGTCCAGATATCAAGGACCATGCCAATCGTCAGAAGGTCGAGATCCCGGATGGAGATCCCGGCCTCAAGGCACCTAAGAAGGAAAAGGGGCGTGGTCATTTCCCGGCTGCTGCGTTCAAGTTTTTTTTAGACTCGACATCCGTGATGAGGTTGGTCCCCCAGAGCTCCAGGATCTCCGGCAGGACCTCGTAGATAGAGAACATCTCGAACTGGTCGAGCCATTCATCGATCGTTCCCGGAATAGAGTGATCGGCATGGTAAGCCATGATATAAGCCACGTTCTCAAAGATCTCCAAATCCTCGATCTGCAGCTCCTCGCCTTCTTCCGTCTTTCCCTTGTAGGACTTTTCCAGCTTAGCAAGGTCCTTAAAAATGTCCCGTTTGAACTTGATGCGGTAGAGCCTCGGCACCGTCGCGGAGGACCGGAACTTCACCTCTCTCCCGCTGATCGTCACAGTCTTCTCAAGCATTCATTATCCCTCCCCGTTGCTCTCAGCCGGCACGTATACTGCCTGGTACCAGTTGTTGTAAGTTTCTGCCGATGTCGTGTCTCCCGTGCGGCTCTTTACAAGACCGTCCGAACGCGGATCAGCCGTAAGGGAGAGCGTCTCCGTACCCGGCTCGATCGTCTCTTCCCTCGTCTCCGATTCAATGCTCGGGCGGGAAGCCGAGCAGTTGTAGAGCACATGGCGGATCGCGTTCACGTCACCATCAAATTCAAAGAGCAGAGCGAACTTCTCTGTCTCGGCATTATCAATGCGCTCTACCAGGACGCCGTTCGCATCCAGCTTCTCCTTCAGGATATCCGTGCGGAACCACTCAGGGATGAGGGCAATCTCAAGGTCTCCGCTGTAACCATTGTTCGTAGTCGAGCGAAAATACACGATGCCATCCGCGTAGAAGGGCGTCGTCTCCCCTTCCGCGTCAAGGCTGATGCTGACTGCGCCGGGGATCGCCTGCGGCGCAGCGTAGGTGAACGCGCCATCCTCCGTAACGGTCATCTTGGCCGCATGGACGTTCTTTAAATTATATTTCACTTTATTCTTGCTCATGTCAAAACCTCCATTTCAAATGAGTACAAGACTTCATACAGTTTCTCGGAGGCGATCCAGACCTCCGACTTTTCGTAGGTGAAGCCGTGCGCATCCAGCACAGTTTCTACCTGTTTCTCTACTTCCGGATTCTTCTCATCCGTGTAGAGCTCGATATGGATCTGCGTAATTGCGAGATAGACCTTCCCATCCGCAAAGAAGTTATCACTCCCCGGGCAGAGGTACGTGATGAAGGGCGGCTCCGGAGACTCCCCTTCCGCGAAGTGGTCATAGGCGGACGGGAAAGGCATCTCATCCATCAGGTCATAAAGTTTATCCATCTTTCAGTCCTCGTATGATATCGGCCTCGAGCTGCTTATCCCCTATCTCTTCTGCCGGTGCGATATGCGGCATGGCACGTGTCCTGCCACCGTTCCGCAGGGCATGGCCGTGCTCCAGGAGATGCGCCAGCATATAGCGTGACGGTGAATAAACTGTCACGTGAAGAGAAGTTGCAGATTCTGCTGTCGTCCTGCTCCTCCAGGACTTGGCATACTTCCCCGTCTTCTGCGGTGCCGTGCCTTCGATCTCTTTCCGGACCGTTGTGCCGGCACGCTTGACAGCCTTCTTCACCGTATCCGCAGCAAGCTGGTTGTATTCCTCGAGGCCTTCCATGATGGCATCCGCCATCTGATCAACAGTCACCTTCATATCGTCACCTCTTTGCTAAGTGAGCATGGAATTTCCGGCTGTTCCTCTTAAAGCCCATATCATCCACATGGTCGATATCATAGATGCGGTCCATAAGGACGATCCGGTACTTCGTGGAGATGACGTCAGCCGTCTCCGAAGAATAGCGCACCGTAAAGTCCATGCGGTCTTCCTCGTTTGCCGTGCTGCCCTCGTCATCCTCGTTTCCAGTCTGATCAGAAGCTGTAGCCCAACACTTGAAGTAATCGCTCCACACACTTTTATGATTGCCATACTTATCGGTCACCGTCTCATTCTTTTGGATAGTGATGCGCACCCGCATAGCTGCTATGTCCATCAGACCACCCCCTCACGCAGGGCAAAGAGCAGAGACCGGAGGGTAAGCACAAGGTCATGGTGATCGGCTTCTTCCCGGTGCTCAAACAGATAACCGAGTGCATAAAGGATGGCAACCTTCATGGTTTTCCGGATCGGATCAAGTGCCTCCTCTTCCGCATCAGAATTCACGGCTGTCCAAGTCACCTCAGACAGCCGGGCAATATCAACGCAAAGCCTCTCCGCTGTGGATAAAAGGATGCCGATCGTGGCATCCTCATCCGCTGTATCTACCCGGAGATATTCCTTAGCAGCATCAAGAGATACAAGTGCCACAATCGTCACCCCCGCTTCATCAAGATCCGGTGCCGGTACCCATCGCCATGACCTGGACAGCTTCCGGCAGGATCAGCTTGCCATCCACACGCTGTGTGCCGATAAAGCCCACCTGATCCGTCACAGCGTACAGCTCGTTGAGGCGCTTCAGCGTTCTGTTCTGGCGGTCCGCGATCCAGTAGTAGGAGAAGTCTCCGAAAAGCAGGACCTTCTTGCCCTTGTCCTGGGTAGCGGTGCCAGTGAGCGCCGGCATATAGCCGCTGGTGTGGATCGGCCTTCCAAGGATGGTATCCGGCTTGCCGACTTCGAGTCCCGGCTTCCAGATATAGTTGTCGTTCTTATCTTTGATCAGCATCAGCTGCAGAAGCAGGGTCTCATTACACAGGAAGGACGCCTTCCTTCTGTACGGGGATTTCAGGCTGTAATACAGCTTGTAAATGTTGTCAAAGTGCACCGTCTGAGCGTTGGCCGTCGTGTTACCTGCAGTCGGCGTGAGGCTCGTCAGAATGCCGGTCGGCATGGACGGCGCTGTCTGCGGGTTAGCAGACGGGCCCGTACCATTTATGAAAGCATCTTCCTCTGCGTTACCGAAGCGAACACCAAAGCGGTGTGCGATATGTGCGGCGATGTCAAAGGCGGAATCGTTCAGGAGCTCATTGGACACCTTGATCATACAGCCCAGCTTATAGGCAGACAGGGTCTCCTGTGCAAAGCTCATGTCGGACTCCTGAATAGCTGCACCTTCCTCGATCCAGGTAGCGGAACCTGCATCGGTCGCGATCGGAATCGTGCGCGTACCGGAATTCGTGTGAATCGTATGGGCGAGGCTACGGAAAATATTATTCTCTTCAAGCGCCTGAATCAGCTGGTGCTCGAATTCATCCGGCACGGTGAAGCCACCGTTCTGATCCACACCGACCGACAGTGCGTCGCGGACTTCCATCGTGTTGACACCGCGCATCATATTCCAGAACGCCTCGTTATACTTCGCCGTAGCAGTCGGGCGGACATTCACATCGCGCTTTCCATCCTTCACATCTGCATGCACCGGTGCGGACGTTGCTGCGGACAGCCTTGCATCCATCGCCATCTGATCTTCGAGACGCTTGATTTCCTCGCCCAGGGCCTGCACATCCGCAGCCATCTTGTTATACTGCTCGACAGCAGCAGCATCGACGAGACCATTCTCGCCTCTGTGCTCCTCCAGGAATGCCTTAGTCTGCTCCCAGAGTGTATTTCTCTTGTTTCTCAGTTCAAGTATCTTACTCATAGGTTTTCCCTCCTTCATGAGTTAAAAAAAGCCGGGTTTCCTTATTTCAGGAAATCCAGCTGTTTCATTAAGATCTGATAGGGCACCGCCCCATCCTCAGTTGTTCCGTCCATGCCAATCACTGGCTCTTTCTCTTCCGGTTTCAGCGCATCATTGATTTTCAGTTTGTTCAGAATTGCGAGGTCCGTCATACGACTTGAGAAGATCTGCGGTATCATGCTCAGTGTCACAGCTCCCTCATCGTTCTTTGGCTCCTCACCTGTATTCTCCGGTCTCTCCTCCGAATCTGACTTCTCTTCTTTTTCATCAAAGAGAACAACATCGGCAAAGCCCAATTCCACGGCCTTCTTGGCATTCATCCAGGTCTCGTTGCTCATGAGATCTGCGATCTTGTTATGTCGAAGACCTGTCTTTGCTGCATAGGCGTTAATGATCGATTCTTTCACTTCATTCAGTGTATCGATAGCCCTTTCCATGTCCTTCGTATTCCCCATCGCAATGGTGGATGGATCATGGATCATAAGAAGAGCTGTTGGAGACATCTCTACACGGTCCCCAGACATCGCGATTACGGATGCCGCCGATGCAGCAATAGAAGCGATACGCACTGTCACGCTACCGGCATAATCCTTAAGCATTGTGTATATCTCTGCGGCAGCGAAAACATTCCCGCCCGGAGAATTGATCCAGACGGTCACATCGCCGTCTTCCGCCTCCAACTCCGAGCGAAAGTCTGCAGGCGTGATCTCGTCACCCCAGAAGGACTGTTCATCAATAGGACCCTCCAAGCGAAGCACTCTGCCTCCGGTATCATCTCGTATCCAGTTCCAAAACTTGTTCATTACCTTTTTCCTCTCTTTCTGTTTTCCTGCTTCTCTTCCGGATGCTGTTCGCCTTCTTCCTCTGTACCTGTTTTCTCCGGCTTGGGATTCATCACTTGTTTTCCGGCATCCTGGAGCTTTACGTATCCACCATTCAGGTAATAATCATCTCCTCCCTTCTCAGCCGGAATGAGATCCATGTTTTCAAGTCTGTGGATATCATTTGGGGATAAGAAACCGTTACTGATGCCGGTCGCATAGCCCTGCATACGACTCTGATAATCACCGCGGAGCAGGCCGTCCACATTGAACTTCGGGAAGAAATCATCCTGTTCTTCCGGAAGAAGCAGGTCCTTTATGATAGCCTGCTCGAATCGGACAAGCCACGGCGTCAGCGTGTGGACCACAAAGTCGATCGACTGGTGCTCGATGTTACTGAACGTGGCGTGCTCGAGGTCCTGTACCATGTGAGGCGGAACACGGAAGATACGACAGATTTCATTCACACCAAACTGACGAGTTGAAAGAAACTGCGAGTCTTCCGGTGGCAGGGAAATCGGCTTGTACTGCATTCCCTCTTCAAGCACGGCAACTTTATGTGCATTGTTTGCACCTCCATAAACATCCGACCAGTTCTCCCGGATCTTCTCCGGATTTTTCAGAACACCCGGATGTTCGAGGACGCCTGAAGGCTGCGCACCGTTTCGGAAGAATGAACTACCATACTTCTCCACAGCAAGCGTTGTGCCGAGAGCGTTCTTCATCATGGCGATCGGGGAGAAGCCTGTCAGTCCATTGAAGCCCAGACCAGGAACATGAAAAATCTCATCGTATCGAAAATAGATGTCCCGGTTGTTTTTCCCAGGCACTTCATCTGTGTATGCATGATAGATGTAGTAGATTTCACCCTTCTCGTTCCGGTCAATCTCAACATTCTCCGGCAAAAGCGGATAAAGCCCCAGCACAGCATTTCTGCCATCCCGAATAATCTGTGCATACGCATTGCCCCACAACAGAAGATGCGTCATCATAGTCTCCCGGAAGGAAAAGCTCGTCATCTCAGGATTCGGCTGCCGGTACAGTATTTTGTAAAGCGGGTGGTCTCTTGCTCTCTCTTTCCCTGTTTCTGTACTGTCCGTAAAATGATAGAGATGCAGTGGAAGTCCGGCCACCGTCTCTGCAAGAAGTCGAACACAGGCGTATACCGTGGCGATCTGCATCGCACTCTTCTCATCCACACGCTCGCCAGAATCCGCCCTACCAAACATGAAAAGCTGCCCGGAATCGCGAACATTATCTGTGATAGCCGGCAGCGCCGGTGCATCCCTGGGGCTTAAACCCAGCCAGTTTAGTAAACCCATTTTTCAAATTCCCCCTTAAAAAACGTAAAGGCCGCGTTCATCATAGACGCTGCCTTTTGCCTGTTCGTTTCGTATCGCTCGATCCAGCGCCATCACCGTAGCGACAGCCACATCGATTTTTTCTGTACTCTTTTCCTTATCCATTTTGATGTTTCCGGCTGGATCCTGGCGCACAAACACGTTATCCATACACCAGCGAAGAACCGGATGCCCGCCATGTGCAACTCGTCTTTCAAGAACTAACTTCATCAGCTCCTTGGTAGGCGGCGACATGTCCTTATAACCTTGCCCGAAGGGAACGACAATGAACCCCATACCTTCTAAATCCTGGACCATCTGTGTTGCACCCCACCGGTCGAAAGCAATCTCCAGGATGTGGTACTTTTCTCCGAGCTTCTCTATGAACTGTTCGATAAAACCATAATGGATAACATTCCCTTCTGTTGTTTGCAGATCCCCAGTTTTCTCCCACGCATCGTAGGGTACATGATCTCTGCGGATTCGAAGATGCATGTTATCTTCCGGAATCCAGCAATATGGAAGAATGATGTATTTCTCATCATCAGTCCTTGGCGGAAAAACAAGTACGAAGGCTGTCAGGTCTGTTGTAGATGACAAATCAAGACCGGCATAGCACTCTCTACCGATCAATTCATCGGGATCCACTGCAAAGCTGCAAGCATCCCACCTATCCATCGGCATCCACCTGGTTGACTGTTTGACCCATTGATCCAGGCGGAGCTGCCGAAAGATATTCTCTTCTGCAGGATTTTCTTTCGCGGACTGAAAGGCATTTCGTACCTTCTCAATTGCGATCGTATGGCCAAGGGACGGATTTGCGATATACCAGTTCTTTTCATCAGACCAGTCTGCATCATCTGGAAGACCATAGATAACCGGATAGAACGTCGGATCGTGTTTTCGGCCCGCCAGGATATCCTCTGCTTTCATATGCTGCTCAAAACAGATAGAATTTCGATCTGTACCGGCAGTCGTAATTAAGAAAAACAAGGGCTGTGTACGAGCGTCGCCCGATCCGCGCGTCATGACATCGAATAATTCTCTTGTTGGCTGCGAATGCAACTCATCAAAGATGACGCCGTGCACATTTAAGCCGTGCTTGGTATAAGCCTCTGCCGAAAGCACCTGGTAGTACGAGTTTGTCGGCTGATACACCAGACGCTTGACCGACATGATCGGCTTGATCCGCTTCTTAAGCGCCGGACACTGATCTACCATATCCACAGCCACATCAAAAACAATGGATGCCTGCTGCCGGTCTGATGCGCAGCCGTAGACTTCCGCGGCCCACTCCCCATCGCCACATGTAAGATACAAAGCGATCGCAGCAGCCAGCTCTGACTTCCCATTTTTCTTAGGTATTTCACAGTAGCAGGTATTGTACTGCCGGTAACCGTTTTCCTTCACCGTTCCAAAAAGGGCCGTAACGATCTCCTCTTGCCAGGGAAGGAGGGTAAAGTTCTCACCGTGCCAGCGACCTTTTGTGTGCTTTAAGTTCTCGATAAATCGAATTGCACGCTGCGCTTTGCTTTCATCAAACATCAAGCACCTCCCATGAGCAGGTACTCCATTTCATCGATTTCAGCCTGCTTTGCATCACCAGCAATCATGCGGCTTCTGGCAGAAGGCGTCAGGCCAAACTCTGCTGCAGCCTGCATCATGATCTTCTGATTGGAATGCGCAATCGATACCTGAGGAACCTGCTGCCAGTATCCCGTTTTCGTCTTGACGATCGAGCCGTGCTGCGTGATAAACTCCTCTGCTTCCTTCCATCTCGCATACGCCTGACAGTAGGATGCAAACGCAGCCACATCCAGGTCTGTTAAGAGACCCAATTCATACAGGTTCTTAGAAAGTCGTTTCCATTCCGCTTTTGCCTCCTCCTCTAACCAATCCGGGCATGCGGGAGGCTTCTTCTGGGTAAGCTGCGGCTCATTCATATTCAATTGTCTTTTTCCCGGATTCCCTTCCAGGAGCTTTAAAGCCGTAGGTTTCGGCTTCCGACCTCTCGTAGCCATGTTTCTCACTTCCTTTGCAAAAGAAAAAGACCGCCGATTGGCGATCTCTTTCATAATAAGTTTCTATTTACTTCTCTTCGTATCCTGCCTCAAGGAGGCTCTCTGCGATCATGCCGAGGCTCACCCCTACAATCCCTTCTTTTAAAAGTGCCAGGAGCTCAGTGCATTCCGGAAGGAACCGGTATGCAATGTTGCTGCCCTTTAAGAATTCCATCTGAAAGGTATTACTTTTATCTGTGTAGAGCCTTAAGCACTCTCCGAAGGACCCGTCTGTGTAAACCTTGCCGAGAATGATGTTGTTCACATCCCATTCCCAGCCGTCGCCGTTTCTACTTGCCGCTTCAATTCGGATTCCCTTTTTGTAAGTCTTCTCCATTGTCTTATCCTCCTTATTTTGCTGTCTTTATAACCTCAACCGGCAATTTGCAGGTATTGTTATTTTACGACGAGCAAAGGATCCTCGGTAGGTCCTCTGCCCTTCTCCTTATTCGTTAAGGAGGTAGCGGTACAATCCTTTTGGGTTTTCTGTGGTCTGCTCGTCATCCAGGAGCCGGAGGGTGGCGTTAAAGCGCCGCTTCAGTTCCTTCTTGATGCCTCGCTGGGTGATCTCCCGATCCTTCTTATTAATCCGCTTAGCTTCCCATGCGTAAGCCTCGATCAGCTCCTCGGTGGTCCAAAGTCTGTAATCGCAAATCCCCTCTGCCCTTGCTCTGCTTGCCATGTGCGTCTCCTCCTTATTCGAATGGTAATGGCTCATCGTCCAGTTCGCTTCCTTCGTACTCTGCCTCCAGCCTCTTAAGATCCTCTTCATCCGGCTGCGGCTCCCAAAACCTGCTCGGCAAGTCGTGTGTTTCTGTTCTCTTTTCCATGGCGCCCTCCTTACTTTACTGTGCCGGTCCTGACTACTCTGAGTTTGTAGACTTCCTCGAAGGTTGCTCCCTTGAGGCTGATGCCGAAGGCAAGCTCGATCTTGTCCTGAGCTTCGAAGCGGTTGTTTGCTGCTGCGCTGTAGTTCTTGCCGTCCTTCTTGAATGTGTAGGTTGTTTTCTTCATCTTTCCGTCCTCCTTGTTTCTTCGTAGTCTATATATCACTCTAAAGCACATATATATCCACTACTTTCGGAAGAATAATGTACACAAGAATCGGCGCCATAAACTGTGTATTTTACGTCACTTCTCCGGTCATGATAAAGTGCGCGTACTCCTTGGCGTGGTCAATGAGGAAGATCACAAGCTCATAGTATCCTTCCCGATTTGCGATCTGCTGCACCATCGGCACATCAAACATGTTGGTCTCCCCGGCCGCCCGGATGGCTAAGATCTGCTCCTTCACGGTCTCGGTGAATTCCCCGACCAGCACGCGGATCGTATCCTTTCCGTAGATTACATTGAGACTACTTCCGTTGTCCCAGTCGACCAGGATGCTGCCGGCATCGTCTACGCCCGTTACCGTTCCTCTTGTCCCGACCGGTGGTGCCTGCGGGTCATCCATGCTGACAAGCTCCACGCGTGTCCCTTGAGGATAGCTATTTCTCAGCTTTTCGATTTCATTTCTACTTGGTATCTTCATTGCTTTCTCCTTTCTGAAGGAAATACCCTTCTACTGCCTTAAGCCCGCCAGCGGCGGGTAAGGCGGCAGGAGGCTGTCTCCTTCTTAGGATACTCTCCCATTCCGGAAGGCTGTGTCGCCATCCAGGTTCCTTGTGAGGATGAGGCGGGCTGTTTCGAACTCCTCTCCGATGAAGCCCAGGCGGAGGAGCCAAGTCCGCATCGCGTATCTGGGGTTCTCAGTCTGCTGGGGCTTTGGGCTTGCCGTCCGTACCTGCTTGGCCATCTGGCTAAGGGCCAGGCAAAGCTGGATGTAACTCTTCAGCTCGCCGGCGTGGAGGCCGTTCTTTTTTGTGCCATCCGGGTTTGCGAACTGGAAGAGGCGGAACTCGATGGTACCCTTCGTGAAGGTCGCGTGAAGGTTTAGCATGTGGTAGCGGCTTTCGTTGTAGTGCCGTGTCCTTCCGCTGTCCGCGTCGTTCCCTTCGTACCAAATGTCTGCAAGGGCCTGCATGGTCTTCGGCTTCTCGCGGTTAAGTCTTTTCAGGAAATCCTGGTCGACCGTGCGGCAGTAGTGGTAAATCCTGCGGCTGTCCAGGCGGAGGGCGCTGATGAGGAGGTTCTCGTGGCTTGCCATGATGTTGGCAAGGTTCCGAAGGCTCTGCGGTGTGTGGCCGGCTGCTCCGATGTGGATGTGCACCCCGCAGGTGTGATCCGGGTCGCTCTTTGCGCCTGCGTGCCGAAGCTTCCTGACCAGCTCCTGCAGGGTTTCCATATCCTTGTAGGTCAGGATCGGCGTCACCATCTCGCAACGCTCGTCGTCCATGCGGGCCCGAATGCTGCTATCTCTCTGGAATTTCCATTCCCTTCCGTCGCCGTCCCAGGCGCTCCAGGTGCAGTAGCCGTTCCGGCCTGCTGTGTCCGCGTATCTGTCGGTCCCGAAGTAGCTGGCTGCGATCCTTGCGGCTTCCCTTCTCTTGATTTCGTACATTTCAATCTCTACGCCGATGGTCTGGTTCTTCATCTCTTCGATCTGCTTTCTGGTTGCTTCCTTCATGGTTTTGGCTCCTTTCGCGGGGGTGTGTTTTTTCTTAGTGTATATATCACTCAAACGCACACATATATCCACTTCTTTCGGAGCCATAAACCTACCAAAGATCGTCCGGCAGAATTGTGTAGTTTACATGGCTTCTTATAGTTCTTCAAAGGCCAGCTCACCGGCAGCTTCTTTTGCATCGGCCCGCTGCTTCTTCAACTTTTCCCGGGCAGCCTCTTCCTGATCCTTCGTTCGGAAGGCTGCATGTCCTTTCAGGTTTTGAAGAAGAAGCTTCCGTGCCGTTTTATACTCCTCACCCTTCATGCCTAAACGCATAAGCCAAACGCGGAAGGTATACTTCTCGTTTGTTATCTTGCATTTCTCTGGCTGTACTCGATGCTGCTCTTTAGCTGCATTAACCATGAGTGTCGTCAGCTGCATGTAAGTGTGCAAGTGATCCGGTTCCTTCGTGTAAGGAAAGATAAATCCGATCTTGCCGTCTTCAAAACTAAGGCCCTGCAGAGCATCCTCTCCAGCGTCCTGCAGAATCTTCAGGAAATCGTCTGCGCTTTCCGGTGTGCGGGCAATCAAATCCGCTATCAGCTTATCCGAAACGCGGTACCATCCAAGCCTCCCGACCGCTTTCCCGAGCAGGACGCTTTTCGAATGCAGCATAAAGACCAGGTTCTTAAGACTTCTGCCATTGTGCTCTGCTATCGGCAGGGTAATCATCGTTACTGTGTCTTCTGTATCGATCTCCTCTGTTCTTTCGATCAGTTCTTTGACTTCCAATGTCCTTATGACCTCCTCACTTGCATCTGCGTCATTGACAACCAGTGCACCGGAGCGATCCACCGTATATGGACCGACTTCATACGCGAAGCTGGGAGAAAAGAGGTATCTCCCTTTCATTCCTGTCGCTTCCTCCAGTGCTTTGACCAGCTGCTTTCTATCCGTTACTTTGCTCGCTATCTTCATGAGTATGTGCTCCTTTCTTTTTAGTACACCATACATCACTCTTTGCGAGCGATAAGTCAACTCAATCCTGCGGCACTTCCGCAGATATCTTTTGTGCTTCCGCGTAAGGAATTATTTGCCCGTCACGAATCACAAACACGCCATCACTGCTGCCCACAAAATCGATGTACCTCTTTACAATGACATCCGTATATTTCTCATCCAGTTCCATCATGCGGCACACTCGACCGGTCTGTTCGCAGGCAATCAGGGTGCTACCGGAGCCACCGAAGGGATCCAATACGATACAATGACTCATGGAAGAATTTTTAATCGGATAGGCGATCAGAGCCACTGGCTTCATCGTTGGATGCAGATCATTCTTTTTAGGCTTGTCATACTCCCAGATCGTTGACTGCTTCCGATCGGAATACCACTGATGCTTTCCGGCCTTCTTCCATCCATAAAGAACCGGCTCATGCTGCCACTGATACGGGCTCCTGCCCAGGACCAGAGATTGCTTTTTCCAGATACAGCAACCGGACAAGTAAAAGCCGGCATCTTCAAACGACTTTCGGAAAGCCAACCCATGGGAATCCGAGTGAAATACATAGATCGATGCATCGTCTTCCATATGTGCTTCCATGTTGACATAGGCAGCAAAAAGGAACTTCTCAAACTGCTCCTCGGCCATCTTGTCATTTTTAATCTTGCCGGCAGATCCTTCATAGTCGACGTTATACGGAGGATCCGTCACAACGAGATTTGCCCGCTTTCCTTCCATCAAGAGATCATAATTTTCTGGCAGAGTGCTGTCACCGCAGAGAAGCCTGTGCTCACCCAGGATCCACAGATCACCGGACCGGCTCATCGGAGGCTGCGCGAGCTCTCCGTCAATATCGAAGTCGTCTTCCTCGATATCTTTGTCATGTACGGAGGACATAAGCTGTTCGATTTCCGGAGGCTCGAAACCTGTAAGTCCTACATCAAAATCAGAATCCTGCAGGTCAGCGATCAAATCAGCCAGAAGCTCTTTGTTCCACTCACCTGTGATTTTGTTCAGGGCAACGTTCAGCGCCTTCTCTTTTGTCTTATCGATATCGATTACAACACAGTCGATCTCGGTAAAGCCCAGGTCCTTCAGTACCGATATTCTCTGATGGCCGCCGATCACTGTCATGTCTCTATTCACGATCACTGGATCGACATAGCCAAACTCCGAGATGCTGTTCTTGATTTTCTCGTATTCTTTATCGCCAGGCTTCAGTGCCTTCCTGGGATTGTACGCAGCCGGCACAAGCTCATCGATTTTAATTTTTCTAAATTCCATCTGTCTGCTCCTTTTTGGGTATTAAAAAGCAGCTCCCGTGTTAGGAACTGCTCGTATTTCCTTCGGACCGAATCGATCCAGGATGTAATGCTCATGGCAACAATATTTTCTTGTCTTATTTCCGTAGGACTCAAAGATCCCATGGCAGTAGGGACATTCCATCGTGTAGATGGCAGTCGCCTTCTTTTTCAGTTCTGCCCGATGCATCCGCCAGTAGCTTCTCCGGCAAAGATCGCTGCAGAAGCGTCTGGGCCTGCCGGTTGAAGGCTGCTCAAGCTCAGCTCCGCAGAAGGCGCATGCCCTCCCATCGTTCATCCGTTCTCTTAAGTTCATCTCGTATTCAGCGCGGAAGCCGCCGATCCCTTTCGACCGACAGTAATTGCGAACGATATCTCGTGACAGATTCACGGTCGATGCAATTGCGCGATACCCCATACCCTGGGCACGGAGCTTTCGGATTTGTAAAGCCTGCTCATCCGTC
>OCTX014570001.1_pt1 | contig 42148 bp, 40 predicted proteins | sample 1539691 | NCBI WGS metagenome assembly OCTX01 (sample SAMN02144231, study PRJEB22623) | gut metagenome | biome: sheep rumen | host: Ovis aries | place: New Zealand
ATTGTAAGACCGCGTTGCTGTAAGACCGCTGCGCTGTTGGACCGCTGCGCTGTAAGACCGGCTTCGCCTGTAAGACTGTCCTGAGGACTGAAGGATTCTTCTATTACCAAACGGAGCTGGCCGTCTTTATAGATATCGCCGGTAGTGGAAGCGATATAATCCCGCAAATCCTGCTGGGACAGCGGATTATGGTTCGCTCCATCCGCCCATACTGCCGCATCGTTCTCCCATTGATAGAGAAACGGCAGATCAGAGGGTTCTATTTTCCTTAATTTTACCATAAATTAAAAATCACGGGATAATATACAAAGTATATTATAAGGTATACCGGGATACGATATTCCCTCGGGATTCACCCGGGATGCACTCTGTATAAGGTCTTTTTTAATCAAAGAGCCGGGCAAAGAAACCTTTTTTCTTCTTATGCAGATCCTCCATATTGCCTTGCGGCGCGGGTTCGAAAGGATGGCCGGTATGTATCATGTTATAAATCACACCCCAGTCCGGCAGACCGCCTAAGTTGCGATCGTCTATCCATAGATCCGCCACTAATTTACGCGGCGTATGATGTTCCGGTTCTTCCTCCGGATAATTGGAGTTAACGGCATAGAACTCAAGTCCTTTGGACTTACAATAATCCAAAGCCTCCTGCAGAAGCTCGCCTTCACGAACGGTCCAGAGGATAATCTGATGATGATCCTCTTCCTGCAGTTTCTTCAGGGTCTGAATGGCAAAAGGAATAGGCTTTCCTATTTTCGGGTACTCGTGCGTTACGATCGTACCATCAAAATCACAAGCTATTATCATATCAATACGTCTCTTCGTTGGGATCTTTGGGTTTCATCTCCTGCTCCATCTTACCAAGCGTCGGTTTGGTAAAATACCATGCAATAGCTGCAATAGCCGCCACCCATAACATAGATTTATAGCAACCCATCCAGTAGTAAGCAAAGATACCGAGCGGCATGGCGTTGGATGCCAGGAGAATGCGCGTAGCCGCACATTTGAAATAAGCGCTATCGCTCTGTGGCTTGCGCCATTTGACGAGATACAAACCCAGCGGAATCGTGATTAATGCATCAAAAATAATGATATATTGCAAGGTTTGTCCAAACGAAGACATACGATCCAAGGGTTCATACAAACCTTTGGAAAAAGCATAATACATCGCCGTTAGCACCAAAAGCGCTATGAGCATTTGAGAATAATAAATCCAGTTGAGTTTTTTAATAACTTGTTCCATAATTTTTCAGAAATCAGCCGTTAAAATTCGTGCGATTGACAATTGAGCGACCCAGAGTAATCTCGTCGGTATATTCCAGTTGATTGCCTACGGCAACGCCGCGTGCTATCTGAGTGATCTTGATATCTATACCGGCATTTTGCAGCCGACGATAGATATAGAAATTGGTCGTATCTCCTTCCATCGTCGTAGGTAGCGCCAAAATGATTTCGTCTATACCGCCTTTGGTTACCCGCTCGATGAGCGAGTCGATCTCTATATCCTTCGGTCCGATGCCTTCCATAGGCGAGATAACTCCTCCCAGAACATGATAAACACCGTTATATTGGCCGGTATTCTCGATAGACATAACGTCCTGCACATTCTCTACGACGCAGATCGTAGAATGATCCCTGCGCGCCGAGCCGCAAATCGGGCATATCTCGGTATCCGATATATTATGACATTCCCGGCAATAGATGACTTCCTTTTTCAAACGCGTAAAAGCATTGGAGAAAGCCTCTACCTCCTGATCCGATTGACGCAAAAGGTGCAGAACCAGCCTTAAAGCCGTTCTGCGCCCTACTCCGGGCAGCGAAGCCATCTGATTAACGGCTTGCTCTAATAATATGGATGGATAATCTGACACGCTAAACGCTAAACATTTAATACTCAACTCTTCTTCGCCCATCTTGCCGGTAATACACGGTAAGGATAGCGCTCGCGGATATTCTCTGCGTTCGGGCAATCGCATTTATGGATGCGGATACCCTTTGTAACCGAAACAAAAGCAAAAATCGGGTCTCCGGGTTCGGGATTACAACACCGTGAGAGGTTATAATCCACATTCTTTACATTCATGTCTACCTCGATTGCCAGACCTTTGAGTTCGGATTTATCGACATACTCGGTGTGCTCGCGCGGCGTAGTGGATTGCTCTTCCGGCTCGAGAAGCACATCACGCAGGCGTTGGACATCTTCCTTGCCTGTCGCTACCGATTGATACATATCCGACACAGCTTTGTACCCAAGCCGTATAGCCATCTTGGTGATATCCCCTTCGGTATAATTGATTTTCCAATTTTTGAACTTCCGGTCAATAATCTCCTTTCCTTCCGCCGCCTGTTTGTATTCAATCTCTTTAAGCGCCTGGCGAATCTTATTTTTAGCTTTTGTAGAAGTAACAAACGTGAGCCAGTCCGGATTAGGATGCTGGTTCGGTGAGGTTAAAATAGCCACCTGGTCGCCATTCTCTAATTTCTGCCGAATGGATACATTCTGATTGCGAATCGTGCCACCGACGCAATGTGCACCTACTTCGCTATGAATTGAATACGCGAAATCCAATACCGTAGCACCCTCCGGCAAACGACGGAGATCACCCGTAGGCGTGAAGACATAGACATCTCCCGAACGCTGGATGAGCGAACCTTTGACACCTTTGTATGACCAGTGAGCTGCTACTCCTTGCTCCGCTATTTCATCCATTCGTTTGGTACGAATCTGGACTTCAACCCACCGTTTATCAGGACCTAAAACGGTAGTATGAAGCGACTCGTAGCCATTCTCTTTCGGCACAGAAAGCCAGTCGCGAAGACGTTTGGGGTTCGGCGGAAAGATATCGGTAATCAACGAATAAACCTGCCAGCAATCCGATTTCTCTTTCTCCAAGGGAGAATCCAGGATAATACGGATGGCAAAGAGATCATAGATGTGATCCACATCGCAATGTTGCGCCTGCATCTTATGATAGATGGAATGGATCGATTTCGGTCTCCCTTTGATCGTGAAGGTAAAGCCTTCTGCTTTCAGTTTCTCCTCTAACGGGGCAATAAACCGCGCGATATATTCCTCGCGCTCCGCTTTTTTGGCATTTAACGCGTGCGCGATATACTTATAGGTATCGTAATCAAGAAATTTGAGCGCCAGATCCTCCATCTCGGTCTTGATCTGATACAGACCAAGCCGGTGTGCCATAGGGGCATGCAAATTCTGCGTCTCGCGCGCTATATGCCTGCGGCGGTCCGAATCACCTTCTGCATCTAACTGACGAAGCAGTTCCAGACGTTCATTTAATATCGAAAAGAGGACTTTATTGCTGTCTTCCATACTTATTCATTTTGTTCCACAACGGGAGTAATACGCAAAAAACGCTGCAAATTTACGATTTTTCTTGCACATATGCAAATTTTTTTGTACCTTTGCAGCGATTTTGTGCAAACTATTTAAATTTAAGCTATAATGAAAGCAACACGATTAATTCTAATTTGTGCGCTGAGCATCGCAGCTGTAGTGATGTGCTACTTCTGCGTGACAAGCGTCACCACTCCTATTAAGTTCGAGAACACACGCGCTGAGCGCGAAGTAACAGTGATCAAGCACTTGGTGGATCTGCGTACAGCAGAGGTGGAATATCATCACCAAAAGGGCGTTTTTACTGCCAGCTATGACACTCTGCTTACATTCCTCAAGACCGCTCCGAAGAAAGAAGTGATGAAGGAAGGTAGTCTTACCGACAAGCAACTGGAAGCCGGTTTGACAGAGCAAAAAGCTGTAAAGATTCTCAACGAAGCGAAAAAGAAAGCGCTGAAAAAGAACCAGTTTGAGAATGCTGATGCATTGTATGCATATATCTGGGAGAATGACAAAGACGTGATTAGCAATGGTTTAGCTGGTTTCCGTCGTGATACGATCGAATTAAATATGCTTCAGTCGCTTTACAAAGGTGAGTACAACGAAAATACAATTGACCGCATTGTAGAGATTCCTTTCAGCGAGGGCAAGCGTTTTGAGATTGAGGTAAACAATGATTACAAGACCAGCCAGGGTATTCGTGTTCCTCTGTTTGAGGCTCGCGCTCCGTTTGAGAGTTATCTTGGCGACCTAAACGAGCAGGAGTTGGTTAATCTTGTAGATCGCGAGAAGAAATTGGAGCACTACCCCGGTTTGAAGGTCGGCGATGTTTATGCTCCAAACAACAACGCCGGTAACTGGGAATAACCGGTTTAGCACCGGAGCAAGATAGCCATGCGGATAATCTCTGGCACATATGGGGGGCGGCGATTGTCGCCCCCTAAAAATATAACCGCGAGACCTACTACTGATTTCGCGAAAGAGAGCTTGTTTAATCTATTAAACAACAGGCTTGATTTCGAAGGGATCGATGTATTGGATCTTTTTGCCGGCACAGGCGGTATCGGTATAGAATGCGTGAGTCGCGGTGCACGGGAAGTAACTGCTGTCGAGATAGCCCATGTGCAGCAAAACTGGATTATCAGTTGCTGCCGCCAATTAGGGATCAGAAACCTAAGCGTCATCAGAGGGGATGTATTCAAATTTCTGAGTGCATGCAGGACTAAGTATGATTTAATATTTGCCGACCCTCCTTACGCATTAGAGGAATTAGCCGCCCTACCCGATTTGATCCTACAACAGGATATTCTCAAAGAAGACGGATGGCTGGTAGTCGAGCATGGCAAGGATACGAATTTCACGGATCATTCACGGCATGTAGAGACGCGCACGTATGGTAGCGTACATTTCAGTTTCTTCCAATAAAAAAAAGAGGCGCGTACCTCTTTTTTTTATATCACTAGGATACTAGGATTCTAGGACCCTAGGATACTAGAGATCCACATAGATCTCCAGCAGTTTGCAATGTCCTTGCGGCTCAATCAGGATATCATTGAGTGCCGCAGGAATAAGTACTGCTTCTCCCAGTTTGAGGGATACACTGTTATCATCTGCCTCGCCATCGAGCGCTGTGACTTTGCATTGCCCTTCCACGCACATATATGCCACAAACGAATCAAGCAACATATAATCGCGCTGGATGGGTTTAGTGGGAGACAAGAGGTTTGTAGTGAAATATTGCGTTTTCTTAAGGTTCACTACTCCATCTATACGCGGCATAGTAGGTGTGCAGGACGCTTCATTCTTCGGTGAGAAATCCATCACCTGCATTGCCTTGTCCAACTTGAGCGGACGTTTCTTGCCGTCATTACCCACCCGGTTATAATCATAGAGACGATATGTGAGATCCGAATTCTCCTGAATCTCCGCTACAATCGTATCGCGCCGCATGGCATGTACTGTGCCGGCAGGAATAAACGCCACATCTCCTTCATGCACCTTGTACTCGCGCAAATAGTCAGCTAATGTGCCATCCGCAATAGCAGCATGAATAAGCGAGGCATTCATATGTTGTTTCCACCCGAGATAGATAGCCGAAGCACCTTTGGCCGGCAGCACATACCACATCTCTGTTTTGCCCAGCGATTTCTCATGCTCGATTGCATAATCATCTCCCGGATGAACCTGGATAGACAAATCATCTTCCGAATCAATAAACTTCATCAGAAGCGGGAACTGATTTCCAAACGTCTCATACACTTTGCCTCCGACCAATTCATCCATATAGACTTCAAGCAGATCCTGCAACGAGTCACCGGCATGAGGTCCGTTGGATACTACTGTGGGATACTTTTCAATATCTGAAATCACCCACGCCTCTCCCACGTTCTCAAAATCAGCGGGTACATGGTCATACCATTTTTCTATAGTATGCCCTCCCCATAGTTTATGGAACAGCTGCGGTGTGAACTTAAATGGATAAAGCATTGAGTTCGTCAAATTTATGATTTTCAAATTTTGCGGATATGTTTCTCCCATTTCCATGCAGAAGCGAGCACGTCCCGAATAGGCGTATCAGCCTTCCATCCGAGCACTTCGTTCGCTTTCTTAGGCGCCGCCCATACTTGCTCGATATCTCCTTCGCGGCGGCCAACAATCGTATAAGGTATCTTGACGCCTGTAGCAGCCTCAAACTCATTGATCAGTGTGAGAACAGAGAGACCTTTACCGGTACCGAGATTGAATACCTCCACTTGGTCGCGATCTTTGGCATTAAGCATCCGGTCGATCGCTTTGACATGAGCCTTAGCGAGATCCACTACATAAATATAATCGCGTATGCACGAGCCATCCGGCGTATTATAATCATTACCGAATACTTTCAGTTCCGGACGAAGGCCTGCAGCTGTTTGTGTAATGAACGGCAACAAGTTCTGCGGTACTCCATTAGGCAATTCTCCGATCAGTGCAGACGGATGAGCGCCTATAGGGTTGAAATAGCGTAAGATGGTAGCATGCAGTTCTTTATCGGCATGTGCTTCATCTTGTATTATCTCTTCGTTGATCTGCTTGGTGTTACCATAAGGGGAAAGTGCCTTTTGTATAGGTGCGGTCTCATCTACAGGCAGATGTGCGGCGTCCGGCTGACCATAAACCGTACAAGACGAAGAGAATACGAGATTCTGGACATGGTGCAATTTCATTACTTCCAGCAGCGTGCAAAGGCTACCGAGATTGTTGCGATAGTACAGCAACGGCTTCTCTACCGACTCACCTACTGCCTTGCTGGCTGCAAAATGAATCACTCCTACTATATCCGGATATGCCTTGAATACGCCATCCAGATCAATAAAATTGCCGCAGTCAATATTGGCGAACTCCGGTTTACGACCTACAATAGCAGCAATACCATCGAGCACGTCAATAGACGAGTTACTCAGGTTATCCACGATAGTAACGTCATAGCCCTGTTGCATCAGTTCTACGGAAGTATGCGAACCAATATATCCGGTACCACCGGTGACGAGTATTCTACTCATTTCTTTCAAATATTTGATTTAAAACAATTTAGCCGGATATTCGCCAGCCTGAATGAGTTGATTGATTTTCATTACCACTTGCGGACGATCCTCCGAATAGGTGACGCCAAACCATTTGGAGGGAGTATCCAGCACTTTGCAGGTAGCTTTTCCTTCTCCGATCAGTTTATTCACCAGCGTCGGGATATAGAATTCGGATTTGAGTTCCTGTCCTTTTTCCGCGAGGAATGCGCGGAAAGCCTTTTCGCTATAGTCGAAATACTCCGGCGTGAAGCCCCACATATTCATTGATACCGGCGTGTGCGGGTCAAGCGGTGTGTCCTCTCCATTCTCGGTGAAAACGATTGTACCGTTTTTCTCCTCTATCTGGGTACGTTCCACTACGTCCGTCAGGTGTCCTTCCGCATCGGTAGCACAAACGCCGCGGCTGACAGATCCATTCTCGCTCAAGGTATTGGCTACGCGGTATCCGATCATACAATACTCACCCTGTTTGCCTTCCACCGAACGGAGGAAGTCCGCCAGCACCTGGTATGACTCTTTGCCATAAAAGTCATCGGCATTGATGACAGCAAAGGGTTCATGAATCAATTCACGGCCCATGAGCACGGCATGGTTCGTTCCCCAGGGTTTGGTACGCTCGGGATTGTAGGTGCAACCCTCCGGTACTTTGTCAACCGACTGAAAACAGAGCTCGCATTGTACTTTTCCTTCATATTTGGAAAGAACAACACGACGGAAATCATCCTCAAAGTCCTTGCGGATAACAAAGACGATCTTACCGAATCCAGCGCGTAAAGCGTCATAGACGCTGTAATCAAGAATGGCTTCGCCATTAGGACCAAGGCCATCCATCTGCTTGAGGCCGCCATATCTACTACCCATACCGGCAGCCAAGATAAACAATGTAGGTTTCATATAATTGAATTTTTTAATACGTATGATATTATTCGTTTACAATTTCTACTTTTCCGTGAATCTTTTTATGTCTGATCCACAGACCATATACTTCAGAGCAGTTGCCTGCCGTGATAAAGGCCTTAATGTGATTATTACGGATAAAGGCCATGACAGATGAGAACTCATCTTGCGTAAGAATCGTTTGAATCTCAATATGAGCCTCTCCGCTATAACCGCCTTCAACATTATACAGCGAGCAGCCACGAATCAATTCTTCAATAATATACTTGCGAATTCTTTCCGGCTCTGCCGAAACGATACAAACGCGTTTGCGCTTATTGAGTGAAGCAGTGAAATAATCGATTGCCAGTCCATTAATCCATGTACCGATGATACCAATTACCACCATACGGAAATCATTGATTAAGAATGAAGTACAGCAGATAATCACGCCACCGATAGCCACGGAAGTACCAATATCGAAATGGAGATATTTATGCACAATCTTACCTAAAATGTCGAGGCCTCCTGTAGACGCATTAATGCGGAAAAGGAATGCCTGACAAATAGAAAGCAGCAGAACGAAGCAGATGAGATCAAACCACAAATCGCCCATTCCAAGTCCGCCACTCATGACAGAATCGCGAACGCGTTCCAGCACCTCACCGGACCGACTCAAGAGATACGGATTACCATGGGGATCCAGCACCGTTTGGCCTGCTTGCAGTTGCGAGAGAATCTCCGGCGCGTCAATAACCTGGTGTGTAAAATTAGTACTGGGATAGATACGATCCCACATCTGGGTCAACGGACCGAGAATCATGGCTGTATAAACCGTCTTGGCTCCAAACTCATTGCCGATCAGGATAAAAGCCAGTAAGAGCAGGAACGCATTGATACTCATAACAAGGACGGAGAATGTATCTGCATCGCCCCCAATAAGGGTATTGAACACGATTGATAGACCGGAGATTGAGCCGACGATCAAATGGCTCGGCATTAGGAAATAATAGACCGCAATAGCCCCTACACTCATTCCGGCCGTCATCATCACCAACTCTTTCCAGAATTTGGCAGTATGCATAGCATGCCAGAACGTGGTGAACAAGTCGCGCCAATATTCCGCCGTTACATAAGTACGCAGATGCGATAAATCTTCAGAAATATTCATGATATTAGTTATTTTCAACGACCACCAACCTTGCCGTGCGACGTGTCGTTTGGCTCAGCATGATTGTTTTGCCGTCTTTGGCCCGCTCCAGAATTTCGGGTGTAGTACCTCGTATCGTAAGGAGCGACAGTTTTTCATTGTAGGTTACATTAAAATGTGCTTGCAGCTCTTTGATTGCATCGGGCACAAAACGTGTGTTGTCCACACAAACAGAGATTGTAACTGCAGAGGACTGAATAAGCGACACCTTGAGGCGATGGCGATGGATGACATCGAATATTTCACTCAGGCTTTCCTCCAGCACAAAGGCGAAATCTTTCGCCCTCATGGTAATGAGAATCTGGTTCTTTCTCCAGATATAAACCGGCACTCCGATCGGTCCTACTCCATCATCTGCAATACGTGATCCTTCCGCCTTCGGGTCACCGAATGGCTTTACCAATAACGGAATATGCTTATTCTCAAGCGGGCGAATCGTTTTTGGGTGTATAATCTGTGCTCCGGAATGGCTTAATTCCACCGCATCCTGGTACCGCAAAGAAGGAATAAGCACTGTGTTCGGTTCAATCCTCGGATCGGCATTTAGTATACCCGGCACGTCTTTCCAGATCGTAACGGATTCGGCATCCAGATAATTGCCTAATAGCGCAGCGGTATAATCCGATCCTTCGCGTCCAAGCGTCGTGCGACGACCGTCCGCCGTTCCTCCAATGAATCCTTGCGCAACAACGATATTCGGCCGTTGCGGTCTGTCCCAGCCCGCGCGGATGGTATGACGACTCACTTCATCGTTGACGCGTGCTTCGCGCCATGTCTCATCCGTGCGGAGCAGTTTCGGCATATTCCACCACTCTACCGACAGACCTTGTTTGAGCAGATAGACCGCGATAATCTGAGTGGACATAATCTCGCCGAGCGAGACGATCTGGTCGTAGTTCTCGTCGTAAGAGCGATTCGGGTCGTAAGGAATTTCTCCCTGCAGACGGATGTCTGTTCCGGGTTGCAGACCCAGTTGTTTCATGATCGCCACATGGAAATCAATAATATCGACCCATTGCGAGAGAGCCTGTTCTTCCTTGCCGGCGTCAAGAAACTCCACTACCCGTTCGAGCGCATTCGTAGTTTTTCCCATGGCCGAAACCACGACCATGAGATCATTGCCCGCTTCGCGAACAATATGCTCCAGGTTCCGAACGCCTTCCGCATCCTTCACCGATGCCCCACCGAACTTGTAGACTTTAGCCATCAGCCTTCAGATTTCAGCCATCAGAGGTTAGCCATGCATATAGCAGTATAGGCTCCTTCGATACCTTTGTTGCCCAGTTTGCCGCCGCAACGGTCCAATGCCTGCTGTTTGTTCAGCGTCGTCAAGACGGAGAAGATCACCGGCACTTTACCCTGTGCGTTCAACATTGCCACACCTTGCGTCACAGACTGACAAACGTAATCAAAATGCGGCGTGTCGCCTTGAATAACACATCCGATGACAATCACAGCATTGATACGCTCCTCTTTGATGATACGCGCAGCGCCATAGGTCAGTTCGACCGTTCCAGGCACATGAAGAATATCGATATTCTCCTCCGGGATACCGTTTTTTACGAACGTATCCACGGCTCCTTGCGCCATAGCGTAGGTGATTTCACTATTCCAGTCCGCCACTACAATTGCATAGCGCTGACGTCCGAGAACATCAGCGCTAGGCAGTTGCGAAGCATCATATTTCGACAAATCAGTAGTCATACAATGTACGATTTACGAATGTACGAAGTACGATTTATTCAGCTACGGCAATGTATTTGTCGATATCCTGTGCTTCAGCTGAAGAAGGATAGTTCTCTTTGATAGCCTTGAAAGCTTTGAGTGCTTTGGCATTCTGGCCCTCATGCATATAAACGAGACCTGCTTTCTTCAGACTCATCGGAGCGATAACATCATTGCCGGACTTGGCAGCAGCCTCGAATGCTTTGGCAGCCTTGCCGTACTCCTGAAGTTCAACATATGCGTCTCCAAGCAGCTGGTGAGCAGCCGGATCGATGTTCACATCGTCTGCATCGAACTTCTTGAGGTACTTGGCTGCATCTTCATACTCGCCCTTCTCGAAATAGCAGATACCTGCGTACAACGCAGCGAGTTTGCCTTGCTGATAGTGCTTGTACTCGTCAGCGATAGCCTCAAAACCGATACACTCAGCGTCATCTCCGTTCAGCGCTTTGTCGAAATCGCCAGCCATAAAGTAAGCTTCGGCTTTTGCGTTCTCGTTGCTTGCCTCCTGAGCGTGCGGCTTGATCACATAGTTATTGATAGCGATGATACCCATCACTACAACTGCGATACCGCAAACAATCCAACTGATAAGATTTGAGTTGTCCTCAATCCATTTACCTGCGCCTGTCAGCGCCTCATTCACTTCTTGTAATTGTTCGTCCTGTTTAACGAACTCTTCTTTCTTTTTTGCCATTTTATTTAGATTTTATTGTTTACAATAAGGTGTCTATTATGCGCTTCAGCGCACTCTTCTCCAAAATCGAGTGCAAAGGTACAAAAAAAAATTCACATGTGCAAATTTATTTTTATACAAAAAAAAGAACAAAAAGTATATATATACATAGTATATATATAGAATAAGCGCAAAATGTGCAAAAAAAGTCAGTTATCCTATGGGTATCCTATGGTTATGGTATGGGTATCCTATGGTACGATCACGATTGTATCCCGTATTTGTACTTATTTTATAATCATTAGGGGACACAAATAGGCACAAAAAAAGCGTCCGTATAGCTTTTTTACTCGAGAAAACTTCCAGAGAATAGGATTTGAGGCCTGCTTTTTCCTTTGTAATCCGGCCACCTCATCGCTACCCGGGGATTAGGAATGTAAGCTAATCCGATGCACGGGGTCTCGGCGTAGAGTACCGGCACGCCATCAGTGAAGCATTTGCACTCGGTTCATTAATTTTTGTTGAGTTTTCCGGTTCCTATTTTGCTATACGGACGCTCGCTCGCGCTTAAACTAAAACTGCGCGTAGACTCGCGGTACAACCGCTCGATTACGCTACGTTTTGTTCTACGCTCTTCGGTCGGAATATCGCTTCGCTAGCATTCCTCCCGAGGGGGGAATTCTGTATTCATTAGTTTCGATGCCAGCCGATGGTAAAAACTATGCGGTGGGTATCGGTATGGATATCATAGGGATTAGCAGCTTCGTGCGCAAAGAGATTGATATTCTGCCAGCGGTACTGGTAGGCAGCCTGCACAATCACATAAGGTCCTCTATAGCCTATAGCCGCTGACACATATTGCGTATTGCGGGGATGGATAAAATAGGCATCCTGACGGTCGAATGTCGGATCAATCGGGACTACTCCATCCGCCGGTTTAAACGTACTCTCCATCACATATCCGGCGTTGATATACATTCCCATAACCGGAATAACCTCCAACCCTGCGCGCAGCGAATGAACAGGCGTTTCCTTCAGTTGGTTTAGATAATCGTATTGCAAGCTCAACATACCATACGCGCCAAACTGGAAAGCGACGGACGAAGAGACATGCAACGGCATATGGAAAGATCTATCATTATTGGCAATCTCCGGCGCGTACGAATGGCGCAACGAATCAGTCAAAGCCGAGAATGTACCGGAGGCATAGGTTCTCAGATTTCCCACCGAAGGCGTTTCCACGCTTAATCCCAAACGCAGCCACTTCAACGGCCGGTAAATCAACCCTGCAGAGAAAGAGCAGCTGACACCGGAAAACTGCAGCGAAGAACGGTTTTGATTGTAGTATTTTGCACCTTCGCCATTCTTATCGCTGAATGTTTCGATGTAATTCCCTTCCGAGAAAACGAAGCAATCCTGGATATGCAAACCCAGACCAACATACCATTGGTGGGCAATATTAACCGCCCAATCAAAACTATATTTGTTGGTATAACCGCTTTCCCGAAGATTGAGCGAATTGGATTCGACCGTCGGGGCGGCATAGAAAGGAATATTTATCGCCGGCAAAATCGAGCCCAATGAAGGTTCATCCGCTCCATACGCGTTAATCGTGCGGCTATACGACTGCAGGCGATGATAACTGAGCATGAAATTATAGCCTTGAACACCGGATGGATTAGAGGTATAAGTAGGCGCATGGAATACCACAGAAGCCTGCGGACACATGAATATCCCCCGGAAAATACGATCCTGTTCCCCCACTTGGCGCGTATAATCCAGCGTGCCATCAAAAGTGACCAGCGCTTCGGCACGTTGGTAAAGCCCTAATCCGGCAGGATTATCCAATACAGACGAGGGATCCCCACCGATAGCCGTCATTGCGCCGCCCATACCTACATAGCGCGCCGTGCCCATAATCGTTCGCTCGGAAAGACGGGCAAAGTCCTGCGCGAAGAGGAAGCCTACCCCGACCCTCCCTAAAAGGAGGGAGATAAGAACTATGTAACGGAGGTTTCTCATCGTTTGATACGGACAGTAATGGTGGTGTCTTGGATATTGGTGTATTCGATTGTCGGACCAGTTAAACTAGATGAACTAGATGAACTAGTTGAACTCTCAGAACCGGATGGCGTTTCCGAAGTCGCAACCGCAGAGCGGTTATCATCCCAATGGTAAGCATCATCCACCGTAAAATGGGTGGAAGAGCAGGCAGAAAGGAAAGCCAACAGAAGAAAGCCTACCCCAACCATCCCTAAAGGGGAGGAGAAACAACGCCATATGTTGTTGTGTCGGTTCATTAGATTTTCCTGAATCCTATGATCTCACGAACTTCTTCAATCGTTTTTTCTGCGCGTGCAGAAGCGGCTTCCGCTCCCTGACGCATGATTCGGTCGAGCAATGCATCATCCGACGAGAAAGCAATGATTTTCTCACGAATCGGAGTCAGCAGTTTATTAGCATCTGCCGCCATTTGCTTTTTCATATCGCCATAGCGAATCTCCATCCGATTATAGAGATCGTTGTAGTACTCCGTTGCTTCTTTGCCGCAAAGCAGTTCACACAACGTAAAGAGATGCTGAATGACTTCCGGCTTCTCTTGGTTGAGTTGCGTCGGTCCCTGGTCCGTAACAGCCCGCATGATCTTCTTGGTAACCGTTTTCTCATCGTCACAAAGATAGAGGCAGTTGCCTTCAGATTTTCCCATTTTGCCTGTACCATCGAGCCCTGGCACCTTGACAGCCTTGTCAGCGAAATAGAAAGAGGCCGGTTCTTTAAAATACTCCACTCCATAGATTCTATTGAATCTACGGGCAAAGAGACGAGCCATTTCCATATTCTGCTCCTGGTCCTTTCCTACCGGCACTTTGTCCGCCTTATGCATGAGAATATCTGCCGCCATGAGGCAAGGGTACGTCAGCAAGCCGGCGTTCACATTATCAGGTTGTTTGCGTACTTTCTCCTTGAAAGACGTCACGCGCTCCAGTTCCCCAAGATATGCGTTCATATTGAGGTAAAGATAGAGCTCCAACACCTGCTTAACATCCGATTGAACATATATCGGTGCCTTCTCCGGGTCAATACCACATGCGAGATACTCGCTTAGGATCGTTTTGACGGACTTACGGATATTCTCCGGCGTAGGATGCGTCGTCAACGAATGCCAATCGGCGATAAAGAACATACAGTCATACTCGTCCTGCATCTTCACAAAACTCTTCACAGCCCCGAAATAATTGCCCAAATGCAAGTTTCCGGTCGGACGGATTCCACTAATAACACGTTCCATAATTAGATTTCAATGGGTAATTGACGATAGATGGGCTGCGAGAGAGCCGTTAACGTAGTGGTGTCAGCGACGCCCGGAATAGCTTGAATCTTGGTATTCAAAAGCGACAAAAGATGCTCATTGTCATGCGCGTACACTTTAATAAGGACGCCAAAAGCTCCCAACGTATATTGCGCCTCCACCACCTCAGGAATTTCCTGCAGGGCAGAGATAACCTGGTTATACATCGAGGCCTTCTCCATCATAATACCGATATATACGCAAAGTTGATAACCCAACATCCTCGGTTGTACATGATAACTGGATCCCGTAATAACTCCGTTATCAAACATCTTTTGTACACGCTGATGCACAGCCGCACGACTAACACCACATTGCTCGGCTACATCCTTAAAAGGAATTCGCGCACTCTGAGTAATGATCTTCAGAATTTTACGATCCAACTCGTCAATCTTTTCCATTATTGCAATTAAAATAAAAATTTCTTAGCCTTTTAGACTCGATAATTTGATTTTTGCTGCAAAATTAATGTTTTTTTTGGACATGTGCAAATTTTTTTGTACTTTTGCAGCAAATTTTGTGACAAAATGACACTCGAAGAGTACATTTCGCTTCATTCTACCGCAGAAAACGATGCATTAGAGGCCATTACGCGTGATACGCACATACATATACTGAACCCGCATATGTTGAGCGGGCACGTGCAAGGGCGCGTATTAAGCATGATCAGTTACATGATTCATCCCAAGCGGATTTTGGAACTCGGAACTTTCACCGGATATAGCGCCCTATGTCTGGCAGAAGGTTTGGCTGAAGGCGGCGAGTTAATCACTATCGAGCATAATGATGAGTTAGAAGAGACAATCAGACGTAATCTATCTTGGTCTTCATTAGGCGACCGGATCGAATTACGTATTGGTGATTGCAAATTGCTGATTGGTGATTTGGATGGCTCTTTCGACCTCGTTTTTATCGATGCGGATAAGCGGGAATATTGCGCATATCTGGATTTGGTTTATCCGCTCGTGCCGGTTGGAGGATTTATTCTGGCAGATAATACACTCTGGGACGGACATATTATTGATCCAGCCTATGATAAAGACAAGCAGACGCTGGGTTTGCGTGCCTTTAACGACAAACTAAAAGAGGACGACCGCTTTGAGCAAGTCATCCTCCCATTGCGCGACGGATTGACAATCATCCGCAAAATCAAATAAGCGTACGGATAAAATCCGTCATTTTCTGTAATGCTTCTGCCAAGACCTCATGTGAGGTAGCCAGATTGATACGCACGTATTTCTCGCCGCCATACATTTCGGACGGATTGAGAAGGACGTGCGCTTCTTTTGCCAGCCGCTCGCAGAAACATTGCGACGATATGCCGAGGGCAGAAATATTCACCCATGCGAGGTAGGTTCCTTCCGTCTCATGAAGAATGAGCATCGGTAAATGCTGCTTCAAGTAATCGCGCAAGAAACAGAAATTGGAATAGGTATATTCGTTCAGTTCATCCAACCATGCCTCCGACTCATTATATGCCGCTACTTGGGCTACCAAACCAAACGGATTAAGTCCATTCACTTCGTGCACCTCCAAGGCATGATTGATCTGCTCATGCAATTCGGGATTAGGCACGAATATCGTAGCACATAGCAGGCCGGCAATATTAAATGCCTTCGAAGCAGACATACATACGCAGTAATTGGCATCATCGTGCGCCAAGGTAGCAAAAGGCGTATAGGCATGTCCCGGGAAAGCGAACTCACAGTGGATCTCGTCAGAGAGAACAAACAGGTTTTCGCGGCGCATGATATCCGCCAAACGTTCCAGTTCATCCCTACTCCACACTCGTCCTGTGGGATTATGAGGATTGCAGAGTAAGAACACATCCGCTTCTTTGGCTTTTGCAGCCACATCTTCCCAGTTGATTTCGTATTTGTTATTCCGGACAACAAGCGGCGATGGCACCAAAGTACACCCCATGTTTTCGATGCAGGCAAAGAAACAATTGTATGCCGGCGTGAAAGTAAGGATACGCAGCGGCGTACATTTATTATTTGTGGTTTGTGATTTGTTTTTTGTTATTTTACGATCCTGCAGCGCCTTGAATATAGCCGAGATAGCAGGAACGACGGCGGTCGTATAAAGAAGGTTGTTACGATTGATGCCCTTCCATCCATGCCTGCGGCTGAACCAAGATGCTACGGCATCATAGTTCGCTTGCGGCACAATAGAATAGCCAAACACACCATGCTCCAAACGCCGCTGCATCGCGTCACGAATCGGTTTTGCAGCTTTAAAATCCATGTCAGCCACCCATAACGGCAGCGTTCCTTTGGCTTCTTCAGAGTCCCATTTGTAGCAGTCTGAGCCGCTACGGTTTACAAATTCAATGCTTCGTCCCATGTGTAGTCTTTTTCTTCAGTATTAGATGGTAAATAACCCATTTCCGCTTTCGCTTTGTCTTGCGGGAACGTGAAATAGGTACAAGTACATTCGCAAAGTAGTTCACCCGATGCGGAATAAATTTCTCCTTGCACGAGCGCTATATTCCGGCGCATTTCTTTGAGGTAAGCGCGCAGTTTGATATAGTCTTGAAGTGTGGAAACCGGCTTATGATAGCGCATCTCCATTTTGGCTGTAACGCCAGCCGTTTTCAGTTTATGGAATACCACCCATCCACATACTTCGTCCAGAAGTACGGCCTGAATACCTCCATGGAGTGTGTTGATCCAAGATTGATGGTTTTGGGTGGGGCGCCAGATGGAAATGATGTCTTCTCCATCTTCAAAAAAGCGCATTTGTGTGCCTATAGGGTTGGTAGGACAGCAGCCATAACAATTGTATTCGGGCAGTACTGTCCAGGGGTTAATGATTCTTTTCATTGTATATGCATTGTTTTCTGCCCGTTTCGGATGATTAAGCGATAGTTGCCAAACGGTAGCACATATTCGTTTTTGTCAGGGGCGACAGTGTTTTCGATGGATAAACCCTTCTCCGGATGACAAGTTAAAACCGGCTCTTCCATTAGTGCGTCTGCCGAAATCAAGACGGTAGGCGAAGTCGTCAAATCAGTAGCCAAAACCAGAGCCGTACATGAGATATAGTCATCTTGAGAAATATGTCTCAAATAATTCGGCCATAGGACATATGATTTATTACCGATTTGTGTATAGAATGCCGTTGCATTACCGCTATGCCAAACTTGCCATGGTGTCGCTTCGTTTGAAAGAGCGAGTCCTTTGCTGCCGATATAGGAGTTGGAATAAGGATGGTAAATAATAGCCGTTTCGCACGCATCATCAAAGGTGATCTCGTAAATCTGCGATTCATCGGATATATTTACCGTCGCACATTCAGCAAAACCTTCTTCTACCTCCCCTCTCATTGCTATCATTTTTGTAGAATCAGCATAGAGATAATAACCACTCTCAAGGGTGGAAACGAAAGCCGATTCGATGGTCTTTTCATAGGAATAGACCGCCCAAAGCGTTTCATTCTCAGTTGGATAATATTTACCTGGAATGATCCAAGAATCCGGCATGGTAGAGATAGCATAGAAATGCTGTTTCGACCATGCGACGAAACGCCAATTTCCTTCCTTCTCCAAAGACGGCAACATTACACCGGCCCCACCGGATTGTTCCGTTAACGTGATATACTCGGTATTACCTTTCATCAGCGTAACGGAGCGAGGAGAAACCGGTGTGTATCGGATGACGTATTTCTCAATAAATAGCGAATTAACTGTTCCTGTCAAGGATACGGAGAGTGTATTAACGTTATTTACCGCCTCCTGAAGTAGAGGAACGGGATAGTAATTAACATTGTCATAGGAACCCGTCCAATCCTTGAGAGAACCGGATTTAGAGGCGATGGTTGATTCGTTAGCTTCAACAGTAAATGTGCCAGAACCTGCTGATTTATTGGAGCGAACATACACATCGATTTGCTCTATCGTCATTCCTCCCATATTAGAGAAAGAAATCATGGCTACATCATCTTTTCGCACAGTTCCTTTCTGATACGAGCAAGAATAGGTTACGCTCATTGACGCGGGATAAGTACCATCGCCCGAAACGGAGCTTTTGGAGTCCACCGTCCATGTCATAACAGCCGACAATATGAGCATCAGCAGATTCATGAGATACTATTGCAAACAATTGTCCAAGGCATCCTTCAGGGCTTTTTTATCCAGATGCTGGCCGATGAAGACGAGTTTCTGCATTCTGTCTCCGTATTGGTCATCCCAGTCTTTGCGGAGCTGCGGATCATCCGCCATGAGTTGCATCAATTCCTCTTTGGGCATAGTAGCAAACCATTCTCCGGCTTTGCGGAGGTTGAATTGCCGTCCGGCTTGCTCGAAGAGATAGCACATATCATACTCTTCCGAAAAATAGCACATACCTTTGCAACGAATGACGTTTTGGGGCCAATGCGCAGAAACAAACTCATCAAACATCCCCAAATCAAAAGGCTTGCGCGCGTAATATACAAAGGTCTCAATGTCATATTCCGCAAGGTGGTCATGCTCGCCGTGCTCATGATCATGGTCATGGTGATGATGGTGATGTTCATGCTCTTCGTGCTCATGATCATGGTCGTCGTGGTCATGTTCTTCGTGCTCATCATCATCGTCATCATCGTCGTGGTGATGGCGTGCGTCCTCTATTTCCTGGATCCAGGTAGCGGAAGTAGCGACCTTGTCAAAGTCAAAGAGTCCGGTATGGAGAATCTTCTCAAAGGGCACATCGCAGTAGTTTGTTTCGATGATTTCTGCGTGCGGTTGGATAGCGCGAATGATCGCCTTGACGTGCGCCAACTCTTCTTCGCTAACTTCGGACGCCTTGTTTAAGAGGATTATATTGCAGAACTCGATCTGCTCTGTTACCAGCGCAGCGAGGTCTTCTTCCTTAGTCACATACCGCAGTTTGTCGCCGTTTTCGAACTCGTCATGGAGACGCAGAGCGTCCACCACGGAGCAGATACAATCGAGCGTCGGCAGACCGTCTTGGGCAAATTGCGGTACCATCTGAGCATATGAACAGAGTGTTTGCGCAATCGGTGCCGGTTCGCAGATGCCGGAGGCTTCAATAACAATATAGTCATAGGCTTTCTGCGCAGCCAGTTCATGCAGCTGGTTAATCAAGTCGGTCTGCAACGTACAGCAGATACAGCCGTTCTGGAGGGCGACAAGCGAGTCGTCTTTCTGGCTCACTACTCCGCCCTGCTGAATGAGCGAAGCGTCTATATTCACTTCGCCGATGTCATTGACAATCACCGCAAAACGTATTCCTTTGTTGTTCGTCAGAATGCGGTTGAGAAGGGTTGTCTTGCCGCTACCGAGATAGCCGGTAAGCAGCAAGACAGGGATTTTATTAATCGTTAACATAAGTTACGTAATCTTGATAATATTTATCTACAAACTCCGTTTGTTTATATCTCTCACAGGTCTGGAGGACATAAGAAAGAATTGCCGCCTCGCGATTAGTAGTGGACTCCATTCCACGACGTTGTTTACGATCCAAGGAGGCTGCGAAATGCAAATATTCTACGCAAGTTTTAGCCACCTGATCCATGATCGCCAGCGCTTTGTCATTCTCGCCAAGCATGAAATACATTGACGCCATCGAAGCGGAAGTGTAATCATAGGAAATATTGTATCCCGGGAGCTGCTCTTCCGCGAAGTCCAGCACTTCAAGCGCTTTCTCACGTTGGTTCTCACGCAGCAGCTGCTCCGCGAGCTGGGCAAACATCATACGGTGGGTACGACACATGCGCATGAGGTTCTCGTCGATGTAGATACCCGGGATATTCATGTTGCCATATTTGAACTTATGGAGCATATTGTCGTACATCACCTCAGAATTAACACGCGGTTGTCCATCGCGGCTGCGAGTAGGCGTAATACGATATGCCAGTCCTGTCAGTTCCATCCATGGTTCGAGTCCCAGATAGTAGTCGTTTCCTACTGTTGCACAGAAATACATCGGACGCTGCCATTTGTTGGTAGAGAGCATCTCCATGATCATCATCTGCGAGCGGGTGTACATGCGCTTCTTCTGGAAGAAGATCTGCTCTCCGTCCGGGGTCTCCACATAGAGTTGGTCGGAAGGTATATAGTTGTCTCCTTCGCGTGTCTTGGTTCGCGGATCGTCCGAACGCAGGAAATTGAACGCTTTCTCTACCGATATAGGTTGCCCGAGACGGTTATCGACACGGGCAATTTCGTTCGTTCCGGGCATGAAATCCTTGTATTCCCAAGAAATAGGAAGTGCTTCGGATTCATAGTACGGACGCTTCATTTGCGAGATATACCAGTCGGTCTGGAGATAAGACAGGTTGCAGACGCGTTTGTCCGTTCCTTCGCCTTCCACCTCCTGGTTGTACCAAAGCGGGAAGGTGTCGTTATCGCCGTTGGAGAAGAGGATCGCGTTGTCCTCGCAGGACTTGAGATAGTTGGCTCCGAAATCGCGGCATGAGTAGCGCTGCGAGCGATCATGATCATCCCAGTTCTGCGAAGCCATTTGCGCAGGAACGAGAAGGCAGACAAGGCTTGCACAAAGAGCCACAACGGCCTTGCCATTTTCGTTCTTGAGCGTATTATTGATCCAGTCAATCAGCGCGAGGACGCCGAGACCGATCCAGATACAGAACGCATAGAACGAACCGGCATACGCGTAGTCCCGTTCGCGCGGCTGATACGGCGTCTGGTTGAGGTACATAACAATCGCAAGTCCTGTTAAGAAGAATAGCAGGAAGGTCAGAGTGAAATTCTTCCAACCCGTTGCATTTCCATCTTTGTCGCGTTTGCCGCATTGCCATACAATACCGATGATACCCAACAGGAGCGGCAGGAAATAATAGACATTGTGTCCCTTGTTCTCCTTCAACTCTGTCGGCAGCAGATCCTGGTCACCGTACAACGCATTGTCGATAAACGGAATACCGGAGATCCAGTTACCTTTCGTTATTTCTCCATAGGACTGCAAGTCATTCTGACGTCCGACGAAATTCCACATGAAATAGCGCCAGTACATGAAGTTCACCTGATACCGGAAGAAGAAACGAAGGTTTTCTCCGAAAGTAGGACAATAGTCCGTTTTCTGCTGTCCGCAGTATTCATAACGCACGCGTTTGCCTTTTACATCCGCCCACTCTTTGTAGGCCTGAACATGGCTTCCTTGCGAGGAATACATGCGCGGGAAGAGCATGCAGAACTGCTTCATATAGACGTAATCGGTCTTATAACCGGTAATCGCGTAGTGGTCTTTTTCTCCCTCTACTTTTGGAGCCGGAGCATATTGGGCATGTCCTTTCTTCTCCACCGGTACGCACATGTTGCCTTCCACGCGCAGTTCAACCGGAGCATTGTAAGTCTGGCCGTAGAAGAGCGGTCGGTCACCATACTGCTCACGGTTTAAGTAATACTTAAGAGAGAATACATTGTCCGGCGAGTTCTGATCCATCGGAGTATCGGCAGCAGAACGGATAACTAATGCAGCATAAGAACTATATCCGATTAGAATAACCGTGAGCATCACTACACCTGTGTTAAGCCAACGCCAGAGGTTTTTGCCTTTCTCTTCTTCTGCCTCTACATCCGAACGTTTTTTGGTGTACCATATAGCCCATGCCAGCAGTGCTACTGTGAGCACAAGACAAATCCACATGCCGGTATTGAACGGACATCCGAAGACATTCACAAAGAGCAATTCGAACCATCCGATGAGAGTCGGGAAGCCCGGTATGATACCATAGAGGATTACCAGCAGGACCAAACAGGAGGCGAGAAATGCGTAGATGAGACCTTTCCACGAGAACTCGTACTTGCGGAAATAGTAGACTAATCCGATTGCAGGTATCGTCAAAAGGTTCAGCAAGTGCACACCAATAGAAAGTCCCATAAGATATGCAATAGCAATCAGCCAACGGTCCGATCCTTCTTCGTCCGCCTGCTCATCCCATTTGAGAATGAGCCAGAACACCACCGCCGTAAAGAGAGAGGAAGAGGCATAAACTTCGCCTTCTACCGCTGAGAACCAGAAGGTGTCGGAGAAAGTGTATGCGAGTGCACCTACAGTTCCTGCGCCCAACAAAGCGATGCTTTTCCAAAGCGTGTCGGGTTGTACAAGCTTCTTCGCAAGCGCCGTAATCGTCCAGAAAAGGAACAGGATGGTAAAAGCACTTGCGAGTGCCGAAAGGGCATTGACACACATCGCCACATGCGCCGTATCTGGTGCAAAAAGGCTGAAAAAATGCCCCATAAGCATAAAGAAAGGTGCTCCGGGCGGATGTCCCACATCCAGTTTCCAAGCGCTGGAGATAAACTCACCGCAATCCCAAAACGAAGCGGTGGGTTCCATTGTCAGGAGATACGTTGCCGCTGCGATAGCAAAGACTACCCATCCGCAAATCGTATTCCACAATTTAAAATTTTTCATTGTTTATTGTTAATTTTAGTTGTTTATAGCGGAACTAGTGAAACTAGTCTATCTAGTCGAATAAGCCGGAATTAGGCAAATTCGGCGCAAAGGTAGTAAAAAAAGTTGAAACCCACAAATCTATTTCTGCAAAAGAAGGTAAAACAACTTTTTTTACAATTAAAGTTCGCGCGCACTTGCGTATATGAAAAAATTGTAGTATCTTTGCAGGCTTTTTTTATAAATAAGGTGCTCAAAGACATGGTCAAAATTAAAAATCACGGGATATATACGTAGTATATATAGGTATGTGTAGGATACGATATAACCCCGACATGACCAGTACAAGACTAGTACAAGACCAGTACATGAGCAAATCAAGTATAAAAAGTATAAAAAGTATAAAAATAACATTAAAAAAATAATCATGATTAACGTAGGTATTATTGGATGCGGCTTCGTGGGAGGAGCCCTCAAAAATTGGTTAGAGCACAACAATCCGGAGTGCAAATTATTCATCAGCGATCCTTACAAAGGCTACAACGACGATTTAAGTCATGTAGATATCGCCTTCCTTCAAATTCATGTTCCTACAGAGGAAGATGGCACACAGGATCTAAGGTTAATGAAAGAGTTGATTAAGAATCTGCCGGACGTGCCGGTATTTGTACGGACCACTATTTTGCCGGGTTCGAGCGAAATGCTTTCCCGTGAGACCGGACACCAAGTATGCTATATGCCTGAGTTCTTGACAGAGCGTACTTTTATTGAAGATTTTAACAAGCAGACGATGGTCTTCACCGGTGCGCAAGAGTTGCTGACCAAGATTTTCGTAGGCAAGAAATTTACCGTAATGAGCCCGCTGGAAGCAGAGTTGACGAAATACATGCACAATGTGTTTGGCGCATACAAAGTAACCTATTTCAACGCCTGTCGCGAGTATTGCGAGAAAATGGGAGCAGACTGGCGCAAAGTGCATACCGGCATTCTGCTTTCCGGTTATATTAACGACACGCATACATACGTGCCCGGTCCGGATGGCAAATACGGCTATGGAGGCAAATGTTTCCCGAAAGATGTAAATGCGTTTGCAGAGATGACCAAAGGAACACCTCTTGGAATCCTGCTGGAGCATCTGCATGAACTGAATGTACACTTCCGCGGTGTAGAAGAGCACATTTAATGTTTAATGTTTAATGTTTAGTGTTAATGAGGATTGCAGTAGCAGGAACAGGCTATGTAGGGTTAAGCATTGCTACCCTGCTCGCCCAGCATCATGATGTAACCGCCGTAGATATCGTGCCGGAAAAGGTGGATATGATCAATCGCAGGCAATCACCTATTCAAGATGAATATATTGAGAGATATCTGGCAGAAAAAGAACTTCATCTAACGGCAACACTGGATGCAAAAGCGGCTTACAAAGAGGCAGAGTATGTGGTTATTGCTGCTCCGACTAACTATGACCCGCATCGCAACTATTTTGACACATCGGCTGTAGAGAACGTGATAGAAACCGTTTTGGGCGTCAATCCGAACGCTATCATGGTGATCAAATCAACCGTTCCGGTGGGTTATACGGCTTCTATACGCGAGAAATACGGTTGCGGAAATATCTTATTCTCGCCTGAGTTCCTGCGTGAAAGCAAAGCGCTGGAGGATAATTTGTATCCGAGTAGAATCATTGTAGGAACCGTTCTAAGCGATTCTCAACTGGTTCAGGCCGCCGAGCGTTTTGCTACGCTACTCAAAGAAGGTGCGCTCAAAGAAGATATTGAGACACGCATTATGGGTTTGACAGAAGCAGAAGCAGTCAAACTGTTCGCCAATACCTATTTGGCGCTACGCGTAAGTTATTTCAACGAATTGGATACGTATGCCGAGATGAAAGGTCTGGACACAAAAGCTATCATAGACGGCGTGTGTCTCGATCCGCGTATCGGCACACATTATAACAATCCCTCGTTTGGTTACGGCGGTTATTGCTTGCCGAAAGATACCAAGCAGCTGCTGGCCAATTATGCGGATGTACCGGAAAATCTGATCGGTGCTATTGTAGAAAGTAACCGGACCAGAAAAGATTTTATAGCAGACCGCGTGCTGGCTATGGCCGGTTATTACGACTACTACCAGCATGGCGATTTCAATCGTTCCAACGAGCATCAATGTGTCATCGGTGTCTATCGTTTGACTATGAAAGCCAACAGCGATAATTTCCGTCAATCCTCTATCCAGGGTATCATGAAGCGCGTGAAAGCGAAAGGTGCTCAAGTCATCATATATGAACCTACTCTGGAGAACAGATCGACATTCTTTGGAAGCGAAGTGATTAATAATTTAGACGAATTCAAGCTTCGCAGCCAAGCTATCATAGCCAATAGATACGACGCATGTCTGGATGATGTAAAAGACAAAGTATATACACGAGATATTTTCCGTAGAGACTAGTGGCAGAGAAAGTAGAATATATAGGAAAGAAAGAGATTGCATGGAGTTATGCAGGCACGGCTTTTATGATCGGAGCCGGTGTCATTCTGCTTCCGTTCATATTGAACAAAATGCCTCAAGAGACGGTAGGTATTTGGAATATATTCCAGACCATAACGGCTCTTGTGCTACTTCTCGATTTCGGTTTCCGACCTACTTTTGCCCGGAATATCAGTTATATCTTCTCTGGTGTAAAGACGCTGCAGCGCGATGGTGTGCAACACACGACCGGCGAAGCCGAAGTGGATTACGGGCTGCTGAAAGGTTCGCTAATCGCCATGCGTCGTTTCTACCGATGGATGGCATTGGCTGTGTTGGGGCTGTTAGCAACCGCCGGGACCGCTTATTTTTATTTTATTCTGCAGAAATACTCCGGTGATCGACAAGATGCAATGGTGTCATGGCTGTTGCTGATTGGAATCAACTGCTACAACCTTTACACGTTTTATTACGACGCACTATTGACTGGCAAAGGGTATATCCGGCAAAGTCAACAAATCAATATCTTGGGACAAGCAATTTATGTAGGATTAGCCATAGGACTGATTTATGCCGGTTTCGGACTAACCGCTATCGTAGGTTCGCAACTGATTTCCACAATCATTCGTCGTATCCTCTCCTATCGCGTATTCTTCACTCAGGATTTGAAATATAGGCTGATGGATATTGCTCCACAGGAGCCGAAAAAGATTCTGGCTGCTATCACACCAAACGCCATTAAAATTGGTTTGACACAGGCTGGCGGTTTCCTTGTTAACAAATCCGCTGTGCTGATTGGTTCTGCTTTTTTGACATTGGAGGAAGTAGCTTGTTATGGTATTACGTTGCAAGTGATGGATATTCTGGCAAGGTGCGCGACTGTCTTCTATCAGTCTTATTTACCCAAATTAGCCCAATGCCGCACGGAAAATGATTTGGCAGGACTCAGACGCTATTACCGGCTATGTACAGCCAGTTTGTTAGCCGTTTATACAGCCGGAGGAATCGCATGGATCTTCCTTGGCAACTGGGCACTGGATCTAATTCACAGTCAGACGCATTTCTTGCCGACAGCGATGCTATGTACTATGCTGTTTATCAGCCTTCTGGAACACAACCATGCTCAATCGGCAGGATTTATCATGGCGGACAACAGGATACCATTCTTCATTCCCAGTCTAGTGAGCGGAGCAGCGACCGTATTGCTGCTTTGGATTTTCTTAAGTCCGCTGCAAATGGGTGTTTGGGGACTTATCCTTGCTCCCGGCCTCGCACAACTCGCCTACCAAAATTGGAAATGGCCCAGTGTCGTTATTAAAGAATTGTGGGGAAAATGAAAGAGAAGAAGGTATATACCATTCTTGTTACATACAACGCGATGCCATGGATTGAACGCTGTATCGGCAGTTTGCAAGCATCGTCTATGCCGACTAAAGTCATTGTGGTCGATAATCATTCTGCAGATGCCACTATGGATTTTATCCGTTCGCACTATCCGGACATAATACTCCTGCCGCAGGAGAGAAACCTCGGTTTCGGGCAAGCCAATAATATAGGTATCCGCTATGCTTTGGAACACGATGCAACTCATGTATTGCTACTCAATCAAGATGCATGGATTGAGGAAAAGATGATAGAAACGCTTTTGCAATACGACGATAACAATTCTCTGCTCAGCCCGATTCACTTAAATGGTGAAGGCGATGCAATAGATGCCAATTTCAAGCGAAATGCCATTGAGCGGTCTTACGAGTATGAGCGCTTCAAAACAGAGCAGGAAAAAGGCACAAACGGCAAATACAGTACATACGAGATCAACGCCGCATGTTGGCTGTTGCCGCGCAAAATACTGGAAGAGGCCGGAGGTTTCAATCCCCTGTTCTTTCATTATGCAGAAGATACCGATTATCTGCAGCGACTACATTATCACGGCAAAGGAGTGTATTTCGTGTCGGGCACATATTGCTACCACGATCGAGCACATGCGCCTAAAAAACTCCCCACCCGGCAGAGTATATACCAGCAATTGGTACTACGGGCAGTTGACATCAACTATTCGCCGGCAGCGTGTTGGGGGCATCGCATAAGATACGGTGTAGCCGTATGGCATACTGCTCTGGTAGCACTCAGGCCGAATGATATCCGCTTGTATTATCAGGCACTGGCGGAGTTTTACGGGAAACAAAAAGAGATACGCAAAAATAGAGAAATCCTGAAAAGCAAAGGAGCACACTGGTTATCATGATAGCAGTACCATTCATATATTTTACATTTCTGGCTATCTATCTGATGCGCAAAAATGGAGGTATAGACATCAGCTCATTTTTAGTGCTGATTTATGCCTTTTCTGCTTTCTGCTCCATTATGCTGGACCTCTTGGATCTATATAACATAAATGGTGTATATGAGAAAACCGGTATTTCTCCTCTGGCAACGCTATGTTATTGTACGCTCATTACACTCGCTGTTCTACCTTTCCGACACATACAAAGCTCCAAAATCAAAGACATCGATCTTCAAAAAGAATGGATAGTGGATACGCTGTCGTGGATCTTAATCATTACTTTTCTAACGACAATTATCAGTTCGTTCTCCACTATGGATACTGTTCTGCACTCTGACTTGAGAGATGTGCGCGAGGATGTGTATAGCAATAGCGATGAACTGAAATTAACCGGATTTCAATGGTTTTTAGCGCTTCCGGAGGCCTTGTTCTCCCAATTTTCTCCGGTAGCTATCTTTTTATATTTCACTAATGTCACCAAAGGCCGCAAATCCACATTATTCAACTGGCTATTGTTATTGGCTTCTCTCACACCGGTTGTCAAAGCGGTTCTTATTGCCGGACGAACTCAACCCATATACTGGTTCTTGGCGTTTAGTGCACTCTATATCTTTTTCCGCCCGATTATGAGCAAAGAGCAAAGGCATAAAGCGCTAATGCCTTTTACGATTGTAGGTTTGGTGGTGGGACTGTTCATTGCGGCAGTCACTATTGCGCGATTTGCCGCAATTGACATCGCCAATGATTCGGGAACCTTTGACAGTTTGTTGACATACAGCGGTCAGTCATTTGTCAATTTCAACTATTTCTTCTGCAACTATCAGGTGCATGATATTCATTTGGACCGTATTTTTCCGTTAACTAATTATTTCATATGGCATCCCGGCTGGAATTTGGAGGATTACCGCGATACGATCTGGTCCTATAGCGGATTGAATATAGGTGTATTTTTTACCTTTTTAGGAGATTTGCTGATTGATTTGGGACATATAGGAATGATAGTTTACGTGCTGATATTCTCCCTGTTGAGCAATTATGTATGCCGAAGGGCCATACAAGATGACACACTGCCTTTGAGTCGAATGTTGATCGTTCTCATTCTCTATCTGATGCCGCTGCAGGGTATTTTCTACTATAGTTACTACAAAACCAACATTGGCTATTTTATAGTGGGAACACTTATTATAAGCTGGATATTAAGCCATCGAATAAAAACCAAATATGCATCCTAAAGTTTCCGTCATAGTACCTTGCTATAATCAGGCCCGGTATCTGCCAAGAGCCATAGCATCTCTTCAAGCCCAAACGCTTGAAGACTGGGAGTGTATCATCGTGGACGATGGCTCTACCGATAACACATCCGAAGTGGCAGCCAATATGGCACAACGCGACACGAGGATTCGTTTGATTCAAAAAATCAACGGGGGTAGCGCCAGCGCAAGAGATGCCGGAATACAAGCGGCTCAAGGCGGGTTTATTCAGTTCTTTGACGCAGACGATATGCTATTCCCGGAAAAACTGGAGAGACAAACAGCTATCATGGAGCAGGAGAACTTGGATATCAGTTATACCGCTTTCTGCTTTGAATACAGTAATGGAGAACGGACAAAAGCCAAATCGGTTCCCTTGAGCTTGCGCCGTATATTGGTGCATTGGGGCATGGAGGCGTCTGTTCCCATTCATGCTTTTTTGTACAGAACGGAGTTTATCCTGGGTAACGAACTGACATTCAAAGGCGAATGTAGATATCGTGAAGACTGGAGATGGCATATTCTATGTTTTTGTTCGCAGCCCAAAACTTCCTGCATGACAGAATACTGCGGCGCTATATACTATCAGAACGAAAACGGCAAAACAGGCTCATATATCCGTATGCAAGAAGGAAACTTCACCTTCATGGCATACATGGCGAAGCAACTCAAAGGTTTATATAAATTCCTTTGGGCATTCAGGGTCTCTGAAGAACTGTGGATCTGGCTCTTCCGTATGATCAAATATCGAAGCGGAGAAATAGCAAAAAGTATCTTCCTGTTAGACATCCCATGGATAGTTGCCGCTATTCTACTGATGCCTGTTTCGATCTGGTGGGTTGTAGCCTATTTCATTAAAACCTACATTGCGAAATGAAAAAGTATCTGCTTATATGCGTCACATATCATTCTGACAAAGAACTCCATACCTTTCTGGAGTCCGTTCATCGTGCGGAAGAACGTGTGAAAGGTCAAATGGTGGTGGATATTGAGATTGCAGATAACGGCAAGGATAATAAAGGCTATTTAGGCGGTGCATTGCCTATTTATAACGGACGTGCCAAAGAGTACGACTTCGTCTCAATATCAAATGTAGATTTACAATTAGAGCCGGATTTCTTTGAGCAGTTGCTCCGTATCGACACAAAGGGTTTAGGATGGATTGCACCGGATATCTATACCGACAAGATCAACCGTCACGAAAACCCGTTCATGCTCTCTCGCCCGACGAAACGCAACTTCATGATATGGAATATTATCTATAGTAGTACTTGGATATACCGGATGTACTATGTGCTCCACCGCTTGAAGAACAAATACGCAAAGGTTTATCCTGCTGGCGACATCTATGCCGGGCATGGATCATTCATGCTGTTTACGAAGGCCTTTGTTGAAAACAATCCGGACTTGCATTTCCCGGGATTCATGTACAGCGAAGAGATTTTTATGGCAGAATTGGTACGAAACGCACGACTGAACGTACGATACTGTCCCACCCTGCATATTGCCAACATTGGCAACATTAGCACCGGTTTAATCAACCAATCCCGTAAATCCCGATGGAGCAAAGAGAGTCTGCACGCCATCTATAAGCAGTTTTTTGAATAATGGAACTCGTCTCCGTCATAATGCCTGCATACAATTGCGAACGCTTCATTAAGCAGTCAATTGACAGCGTCCTTGCCCAAACGTATACGAATTGGGAACTACTCATCGTGGACGATTGTTCAACCGACAGAACAGCAGACATCATCGCATCCTTCAGCGATCCGCGTATTCATTATCAACGGAATGACCAAAACAGACGGTGTGCTTACACTCGCAATCAAGCTATCAAACAAGCGAAAGGACGATACATCGCGTTCCTTGATTCCGATGACATATGGTTACCCGAAAAACTGGAACGACAAATCACTTTCATGCAGACCCATAACTACCCCATCACCTATTCTCCTTACTTCGTCCTTTCCCCCCATGGGGAACAACATCTGCATACCTGTCCTCCATCGCTCTCCTATTTTCAACTAACCCGTTGGAACAGAATAGGATGTCTAACCGTCATTTACGACACTGCGCAAATGGGCAAAATACTTATGCCGGCTATCCTAAACAGAGAAGACTATGCCTATTGGCTTGTCTTGCTCCGTAAGGGTTTTACCGCCTATTGCTTTAATGAGCCTTTAGCTGTTTACCGTAGTCATAATGGTATGAGCGGAGGAAGTAAATTAGACCTTATGCGGTATCATTATATCATGTTTCACGAAGTGTTAAACTACCCTGCTTGGTTTGCTTGCCTGCTAACGCTTCGAAATAATGTTTTTTATATCATTCATCATTTTATCGATAATAAGTAACTATGCATATCTTAATCACGGGTGCCGGAAGTTATGTCGGCACACAAGTGGAAAAATGGATTAAAAATCATTCTGACTATCATGTAGATACGCTGGATATGATGAATGATAGGTGGCGGAAATACGATTTCTCTGCCTGCGACGTCATTTTTCACGTTGCCGGAATTGCACATCGGAAAGCGACACCGCAGATAAAAGAACTTTATTATCGTGTAAATCGGGACATGGCTATCGAAGTGGCACGCAAAGCCAAAGAAGCCGGAGTTAAACAATTTATCTTCATGAGCAGTATGAGTGTTTTTCATGGGGAAAAACTACCATTCGATGCGATGATCACAACCAAGACACGACCAAATCCCGATGGTTTTTACGGAGATAGCAAACTACAGGCGGAGAATGGATTGCATGAATTGGAGTGCGATACTTTTAAGGTTTGCATTTTACGTCCACCGATGATTTATGGCAAAGGAGCCAAAGGCAATTTTCCTCGTTTAATCGGCCTTGCTGCTAAAACTCCGATTTTTCCTGATTTTCATAATCAACGGAGTATGTTATACATTGACAATCTCGCTGAATTTGTGCTACAATCCATTAATCACCAGTTATCCGGTACATACTGCCCACAAAATAGAGAATTGAGCGATACCGTAGAGATTATCCGCTATTTCGCAAAAGTTCAGAATCATAAAGTATGGTTTGCAAAATGGCTTAACCCGATTGTCCGTCTTGCAAGTCATTTCCTACAACCTGTCAACAAAATGTTTGGTACATATTACTATGATCCATCAATGAGCGAGATGGATTTTGAGTATCAACCGGTTAGCTTTAAAGAATCATTGAAACGAATCTTATAATATTAGAAAATGCCAACATACATTACATATGCTATCATCGCTGTTCTGCTAATTGCGTTAGAGCTGATTTATTTCCGGATTGCGGACCGGTTCAATATCGTGGACAAACCGAATAACAGATCTTCGCATAATAGTATCGTTATACGCGGAGGGGGCATTATCTTTCTTCTGGCAGCATGGATATGGTGTGTGTGTTTCGGATTCCTTTATCCATGGTTCCTGGCGGGATTGACTATCATATGCAGCATCAGTTTTATTGATGATATCCGCTCACTTCCTGATTCGGTACGGTTAGTGACACAGTTTACAGCAATGTTCATGCTCTTTGCCGATTTAGGTATTTTCTGTTGGGATAATTGGTGGATTGTGGTGATAGCATTAATTATTTGTGTTGGCATCATCAACGCCTATAATTTCATGGATGGTATAAACGGTATTACAAGCGGCTACTCGCTAACGGTGCTTATACCGCTTATTATTCTCAATCATTCGATACATTTCATTGAGATGTCCTATTTGATTGTAGCTGCTATTGCGTGCGTGGTATTCAGTTATTTCAATTTCCGTCCAAAAGGAAAAGCCAGATGCTTTGCTGGTGATGTCGGAAGTATAGGTATCGCATTTATGGTCTTATTCCCCCTTGGAAAACTGATTTTACTAACAGGCGACTTTACATATATCCTTCTACTTGTTGTTTATGGAGTGGACACGATCCTTACTATCTGCCATCGTATCATGCTGCATGAAAACTTGGGGCAAGCCCATCGCAAACATGCCTTTCAAATTCTTGCTAACGAACTAAAAGTTCCGCATGAAGTGGTATCTTTAGCATATATGCTTATTCAACTTATTGTTTCTTTGGGACTTATATATATTAGCGAAATGCATTGGGTATATTTCTTAATAGCAATCGTCATTTTATGTATTGCTTATCTGCTTTTCATGAAGAAATATTACCATTTGCATGCAGAATATTTAGCAAGCCTTACTAAAAAATAACGTATGGAAATAACTACCGAACTATTACATCAACTAAGCCTTCAGGCGAAAGAAAATCCACGCTTGCGACAGAACTACGATTTGCGCAATTCTCCGGAGGACCAAAGCCAACGAATGTTGAATGCCTTGGAGCCGGGAACAGTTATTCCTATTCATCGGCATCAGGAGTCTTCCGAAACTGTAATCATAATCCGCGGTGCAATTCGTGAGCATTTCTATGATAATAACGGACAAGAAACAGAATGCATTACACTCCGGTATGGTGACGCAATACCGATCCTCGTCGTACCAGAAGGGACATGGCATAATCTGGAATGTTTGGAACCGGACACCATTATTTTCGAATGCAAAGATGGCAGGTATCAACCTGCACAAGAACAAAATATTTTATAGAAATGCAATTATTTAACTCATTATGGAACGGGAATTTATACTAATCAACATCATCGGTTTTGATAAACCCGGTGTGACATCTGCCGTTACGGAAGTACTCGGTAAGTACGGCGCTTTTGTGCAGGATATAGGTCAATCGAACCTGCATCACCAGCTCAACCTCAGTATTCTCATTCGCGTGGATGATCCTTCTACCTCCGGCGATATGATCAAAGAGGTGCTCTTCTGCTGCTCCAAACTGGAGATGATCGTCCGCTTCACGCCGCTGAGCGAAGAGGAATATTCTGCTTGGGTAGGACGGCAGGAACAGGACCGCTATGTAGTTACACTCTTGGCGCGAGAGATAAATGCGAGACATATTGCACGCGTGACAGCCCTGCTGGCAAACAGACAGTTAAACATTGATAACATACTGCGCCTAAGCGAGCGCCCAAGTATCGATATGCCGGTGGAGAAACGCCACTCGTGTATCGAATTTTCCCTTCGCGGCAACCTACCCGACCGAGAGTCGTTGCAGCGCGAGTTAATGGAAGTATCACGCGAGGAAGGCATTGATATATCCTTCCAACGGGACGATATGTTCCGCCGCAACCGCCGGCTGATATGCGTTGACATGGACTCCACCTTTATCCAGACGGAAGTGATTGACGAGTTGGCAGAGCGCGCCGGAGTCGGTGAACAAGTAAAAGCCATTACCCTCTCCGCCATGCGGGGCGAGATCGATTTCAAGGAGAGTTTCACGCGCCGTTGCGCGTTGTTAAAAGGTCTCGATGTGTCTGCCAAACAAGATATTATCGACCACCTGCCTATTACCGAAGGAGCAGACCGGCTCTTCAGCATCCTCAAACGCTGCGGATTCAAGATCGCTATCCTCTCCGGCGGATTTACCTTTGTGGGCAAATACCTGCAGGAGCGTTTCGGCGTGGACTACGTCTATGCCAACGAACTAGAGGAAGAGGACGGCAAGTTCACCGGACGCTATATAGGCGATGTAGTCGATGCGCGCCGCAAAGCGGAACTGCTGGAACTGATTGCGCAAGTGGAGCATATTGACCGGGCGCAAGTAATTGCCGTAGGCGATGGAGCCAATGATTTGCAGATGTTAGGCAAAGCCGGATTAGGTATTGCCTTCCATGCAAAACCAAAAGTGAAGGAAAGTGCCAGCCAGGCTATCTCTACGGTCGGTCTGGATGGCATCTTGTACTTCCTCGGCTTCAAAGATTCGTTCCTGAAAGAACATACACTATAACTGAAAACTGAATACTGAAATACTAATTATATATGGAAAGAAGAGTAAGAGTTCGTTTTGCGCCCTCTCCTACCGGCGCATTACACATCGGCGGTGTTCGTACCGCTTTGTACAATTATTTGTTTGCCCGCCAGCACGGCGGCGATATGTTGCTGCGTATAGAAGACACGGATAGCACACGCTTCGTGCCGGGCGCAGAGGAGTATATCTTGGAAGCCCTGGACTGGCTGGGAATCGGTATTGACGAAGGTCTGCGTCAGAAGAAAGGTACCAAAGAAATTGAAGCAGTGGGTTCGCACGGCCCGTATCGTCAATCCGAGCGTCGCGAGATTTATCACCAGTATGTAAAACAACTGCTGGATTCCGGCCATGCGTATATAGCATTTGACACCCCTGAAGAACTGGATGCCAAACGTGCTGAGATACCGAATTTCCAGTACGACGCACGCACGCGCATGCAAATGCGCAACTCGCTTACAATGCCGGCAGACGAAGTGAAGGCGCTTGTTGAAAAAGGCGAGAAATACGTCGTTCGGTTCAAAGTTGAGCCAAACGAAGACGTACATGTACACGATCTGATTCGCGGTGAAGTGGTAATCAACTCCAATATTCTCGATGACAAAGTGCTCTATAAATCGGCTGACGATCTGCCCACCTACCATTTGGCGAACATTGTGGATGACCATTTGATGGAAATCAGCCATGTTATCCGCGGTGAAGAATGGTTGCCCTCTGCTCCACTCCATGTATTGCTATACCGCGCCTTCGGATGGGAAGACACCATGCCGCAGTTTGCACACCTGCCGCTGCTGCTCAAACCGGACGGAAACGGCAAACTGTCCAAACGCGATGGCGACCGTCTCGGTTTCCCTGTTTTCCCACTGGAATTTCACAACCAGAAAGATGGCACTGTCTCATCCGGCTACCGCGAAAGCGGATATCTGCCGGAAGCGGTAATCAATTTCCTCGCGCTCCTCGGCTGGCACGGAACAGGCGACCAGGAAATGTACACGATGGATGAGTTGATTAAAGAGTTCTCGTTGGACCGTGTTTCCAAATCCGGTGCCAAGTTTGACTATGAGAAGGGTAAATGGTTTAACCATCAATATCTGCAACTCCGCTCTAATGAAGAACTGGCAGAGATGTTCTTGCCGGTACTGCAAAAAAATGGTATTGAGAATCCGGATATGGCGATGGTCGCAAAGGTTATCGGCCTGACGAAGGACCGTGTAAACTTTGTACCTGAACTTTGGGAGCAAGTCAACTTCTTCTTTGTTGCGCCGACCGAGTATGACGAGAAATCGCTCAAGAAACGTTGGAAAGAAGATAGCCCGCGTCATATGCAGGAATTGCTCGCACTCCTTGAACCACAAGAGGACTGGAGCGGCGAAGCACTGGATGCACTTGTTATGCCGTGGATTGAGAGCAAGGAGTACGGTGTAGGTATTGTGATGAATGCTTTCCGTATATGCCTCGTCGGTGCTGCTCGTGGACCGCATATCTGGGCGATTACGGATGTCCTTGGCAAAGAGGAAACACTGGCGCGCGTCCGCACTGCTTTGAATAAAATAGGATAACAAACTATGACACCCCGCGAGGCGCTACATAGATACTTCGGATACGATGATTTCCGTCCGTTACAGGCGGAGATCATCGACTCCGTGTTGGCGCATCGCGATACCTTGGCTCTTATGCCTACAGGTGGAGGTAAGAGCATTTGTTTTCAGGTTCCCACCCTTGTCATAGCGGATGAGAATCCGGACAAGAGGCTATGTCTCGTCATTACGCCTCTTATTGCACTCATGAAAGACCAGGTAGAGAACCTGCAGACTCGGGGCATTCATGCGGCGGCGGTCTATACCGGTATGAGTTATGACAAACAGCGTATAGCATTGGATAATTGTCTTTACGGGCCGTATCATTTCTTGTATTGTTCTCCGGAGCGATTAGAGAGCGAAGAGTTTCGCAAACGCCTGGCGCAACTGCCTGTCGGGCTTATCGCCGTGGACGAAGCGCATTGTATCTCACAATGGGGATATGATTTCAGACCTTCTTATCTCAATATAGCAGCAATCCGCGAACTACTTCCTGACGTACCCGTCTTAGCCCTGACAGCTACAGCTACGCCGGAGACGATTGACGATATACAGGACAAATTGGGTTTTTCGAAACGTAACGTCCTGCGTAAATCTTTTCATCGTGAGAACTTGCAGTATGTCGTCCGCCGCACAGATAACAAACCGGCGCAAGTAGCGCATATATTGAGCCGTGTGTCCGGATCTGCTATTGTCTATGTACGCAATAGAAAAAGAGCCGGAGAATTGTCAGAATGGTTAGCGGCACAAGGCGAAAGCGCCAATTATTACCATGCCGGTCTTACTACGCAGGAGCGTAACGAACGCCAAGAGGCCTGGAAAAATGGTGAGACACGCGTCATTGTGGCTACAAATGCCTTCGGTATGGGAATAGACAAACCCGATGTGCGAGTGGTCATCCATGTGGATCTGCCCAGCACGCTGGAGAGTTATTACCAAGAAGCGGGTCGAGCCGGACGAGACGGACAGACAGCCTATGCCGTATTGCTATTCAACGAGCAGGAGGACAAAGCGAAGGCGAAGAAACGTATTGTGGACACATATCCGCCCAAAGAGTTTGTGGAGCAAGTGTACCACAAAACCATGGATTTCCTGCAGGTAGGTGCAGGAAGTGGTCTCGGACATCGTTTTGCATTGCATATGGATGAACTATGCCACGTGATGAAACTGCCGGTTATTCAGGCCTATTCTGCCCTACATATACTATCGCAGGCCGGATATATCCATTTTGAGGAAGAATATGAGACTCAGCCACGCGTGCAGATCAATGTGCCCAGACATGAATTGGGTGCATATAATCTCTCGATGGAGCAGGCGCAACTTCTGGACCAACTGATGCGTTCCTATTCCGGCATTTATACGGAATTGCAGTATGTGCGTGAAGCGGATAAAAAAGAGACTCACCAGTTGCTCGTATCGCTCGCCCAACGCGGTATCATCACCTATATTCCTCGCTCAGTGGGTTCTAGCCTCGTTATGACAAACGAGCGAGAGGCAGAAATCTACCTCTCGCCCGCTATCTTCGAGCAGCGTCAAGAACGCTTTGTTGCCAAACTGAATGCAATGCTGGAATATGCCGAGCAAAACCAATTCTGCCGTGAACAGGTGTTACTCGCCTATTTCGGAGAGACCGGTGCTGCTCCCTGCGGTCACTGTGACGTCTGTCGCGAACTCGCCCACCGTATCATTGCCGAGTGAGTCGGACTCTTCTTCCAGCAATTCCTGCATTTCTTTCAATTCATCTTCACTCACAGATTTCCGGTCGTTGACGCCCATCAACGGCCCAAAGAACACCTTCAGCAGTGCACGGCCTATTACCTTGCGGAAACTGAATTTCGGATTCTTTGCATCGCCCGTAACAGGTACATCCAGAATAATCATGTCTTGAGCAGAGGTCAGAATTTTAAAGCCGGTACGAACAGGTATATTCTTGTATTTCGCTTTGCTGAATTTCTCTTTCTTTCCTACGCGCGGATGATCAATAATGATACGGTTCGTACCATTTATTTTGCCGGATACGACATCCAAATGGCTCTCAACGCTCAAATCGCCGCCTTCCAACGGATAGCCGGTATAATTGCGGCAGAGCGCGCTGAAATCATTGATATTCACGCCTTTGAGTTTCAGATCTGCACGGGTATCTTGGTTTGCAAAATCCAGCCCGCCTGTAAAATCAAGATCCAATTGGGCATCAGAAGTAAGTACTGCTTTCAATTTGATGCTGTTCCTTCCGTTCGTGGCAATATTGGAGCCATCTACCGTCAGTGACTTGATTGCATATTCCCACTCATTTTTCATCGAATAATCATGGTATGTCAAGTCATGGCCGGTGATTTTTACCTTCTTTGCCATCCATATCAACGGCTTGGATGATTTAGGTTGTTCGATCTCATCTTTCTTGTCTCCCTCCTCCTCATCATCGCCTTCTCTATCTTCTTCATCTTCTTCATCTTCAACTTCTTCCGCTTCTTCATGCTTCATCAACCGAGAGAGTGTATTCCAATTCTCGTGTACCTCATAATTCCCCGTGACGCCTGTAATAAACAATGAATCCAGAATAAAGGTATTGGTATTCAAATCACCGCGGTTGATGACTACACGCAGTTCATCCATCGCTGCAATCTGGTCGTTATGGGTGTCACGAATACTCAGCCCGGCCATAGAAAGCCCGCCTTTCATTTGGATATTGGTGATATTATCCAAACTGCCATCCACATGAATGGAGCCATTCAGTTTGGCACCCAAGCCGCTGACATTCAGATAATCTTTCACCAAAGGTAAAACAACATCCGTATGAACGTCATAAAGATTGAGGATGACGGCATAGCGGTTGGATTGCATCTTATAGCCGGCGATGATGCCTACTCTACCTCCGGTAGGCAAGCCGAATTCCAGACCGGCGTTCGTCTGTTTGTTATCAAAGAATAAAGCCGGAATATGCAACGATATATCTTCCAGTTTCCATTGTTTGTCTGAAATAACGTCGCGGTAGCGGATATTACTATTGCTGATGCGGATATCGTCCAGAAAAATCTTCCAGTTGCTGGGTGTTGTATCCGGTTCCTGAATGGTATCTTTCTTAGCGAATCGCTCAATAATATCCGAGAAATTGAGTTTGTCGTTCGTTTTAAGCACTTGTCCGTCGAATCCGTTAAGGTGGATAGCGCGTATTTTGACACGCTTGGCGACGAGTTGCGGCCAGGCAATCTGGACATACAAGCGGTCGAACGAAACGAAATCCGTCTCTCCATTCAGTTCTTTACACTGGAAGCCGTCGATAGTGACGCCTCCCCAGAAAGGATTGATAATCACCTGGTCGGCATGGAGTTGCCGGCCTACTATATCTTCGCCTCGTGTGTTAAGGATATGTGTGGCTACAGGCGAGAGAGCAAGTATCAATGCAAAGAGGAGCACTATTGCTAGCGCTCCCCATCCACATATCTTTCCAAATGTTTTCATGAATTACTTCATTATTCAGCGGATAATGTGATGCGGCGGAAATCCAGGATTGTCACGCCTTTTGCTTTGAGTACATCCTTAACGAGCTCTTTCGACTCGCTCATGATATACGCTTGCTCAACGAGGGTGTTCTCTTTGAGGAACTTACCCAGACGACCTTGAGCAATCATCTCGATCTTCTTAGCTTGATTAGCGAGGTTTGCCTCTGCTTCTGCCGGAACGGTAGCACGGATGTTACGAGCTACCTCTGCCTGCTCCTCGGTGAGCCAACCCTTGGTAGTGTTGGATGCGATATGATCATCGCTGTCGCAGTGAGCAGGATTCAGACCTGCCTTACGCAGTGCGTTCTCGACTGCTTTGTTGATCTCGTCTTGTTTGGTCTTCTCGATAGCTACCTCGAGCTCATGCTTCTTAACCTCTTCTGCCACATGGTCTGCATCCAGAGCGATCGGGCTCATAGCTGCTACCTGCATGCTAATTCCGTGAACGGTCTCCAGGTCTGCACCCTCAGCAGCTGCAACGAGCGAGCTGAGTTTGTTGCCCAGGTGGTTGTAGGCATCTACTACAGGAGCCTCAAGGCAAGCGTAGTCAGCCAGCTCCATCTTCTCACCCGTCACGCCGGAGCGCTCGGTGATAATCTCAAGCACGGTGAAGTTACCGATTTTGAGAGCAGCCAACTCTTCCTTGCTCTGTACTTTGTTATCCAAAGCAGCGTCAAGGATCAGTTTAACCATACCTACGAAGTCCTCGTTTTTAGCCACGAAATCGGTCTCGCATTTTACGCCTACAATAGCGCCGAAACCGTCTTTCACTTTAGCGAGTACGCAACCCTCGGATGCCTCACGGTCGCTACGTTTTGCCGCGATGGCCTGTCCGCGCTTGCGGAGAAGGTCCTTCGCTACCTCAAAATCGCCGTTTGCCTCTTCGAGAGCTTTCTTCACGTCCATCATACCGGCACCGGTGATGTCACGCAGTTTCTTGATATCAGCTAATGTTACTGCCATAATTATGCCTCCTCGTCTTCTTTGGGTTCTTCTGCTTTGGGCTCCTCTGCTTTCGGAGCTGCTTTGCGGATGCGCTGACGACGCTCTTTCGGTGCCGGAGCTTCTGCTGTCGCTTGCTCTGCGGCTGCTTCCTCGTCTGCTTTCTCTACTTTGCGCTCCTCAAGACCTTCCTTGATAGCGTCGCAAACAGCGGTGAGGATAACGTCGATTGCTTTGGTTGCATCGTCATTAGCAGGAATAACGAAATCGATGTTGTTCGGGTTGGAGTTGGTATCAACGATGCCGAATACAGGGATTCCCAGGCGGTTAGCCTCTGCTACAGCGATGTGCTCTTTCATTACATCTACTACGAATACTGCGCTCGGGAGACGAGTCATGTCAGCGATAGAACCGAGGTTCTTCTCCAGTTTCTCGCGTTGACGGGTGATTTGCAGTTTCTCGCGTTTGGACATGTTATCCATTGTGCCATCAGAAGCCATCTTGTCGATCTGGCTCATTTTCTTAACGGCCTTGCGGATAGTCGGGAAGTTGGTGAGCATACCACCTGCCCAGCGCTCGGTGATGTACGGCATGCCGATCTCTTGGGCGTGAGCAGCTACTACCTCTTGAGCTTGTTTCTTTGTACCTACAAACAGTACTTTGCGACCGCTGCGAGCCAGGTTCTTCAGAGCCTCGGCTGCCTCTTCGATTTTCAGAGCTGTCTTGTTGAGGTCGATGATGTGGATACCGTTGCGCTCCATATAGATGTACGGAGCCATAGCAGGATTCCATTTGCGTTTGAGGTGGCCGAAGTGTGCGCCAGCCTCGAGAAGTTGATCAAAATTTGTTCTCATTTGATTTGTTTTAGTTGTTAAATAATTATTTAATCTCCTTTCATTCCGGGTTCGCTTTTCACGCGCATGATACATTATTGATCACACACGCACGCATATGCGTTGGGCAACCCAAAACAATCGTGTGGTAATCCCGAAGGAGTCCACACGATTTGGAGTTGTTCGTATTAACGCTTGCTGAACTGGAAGTGCTTACGAGCTTTCGGCTGACCCGGTTTCTTACGCTCAACCTCACGAGCGTCACGAGTCATGAAGCCTTCTGCCTTCAGAGCGGTCTTGTCTTCCGGATTG
>OCTX012260567.1_pt1 | contig 41864 bp, 26 predicted proteins | sample 1539691 | NCBI WGS metagenome assembly OCTX01 (sample SAMN02144231, study PRJEB22623) | gut metagenome | biome: sheep rumen | host: Ovis aries | place: New Zealand
TTCTGGCGGGTCGGAAAGGGCTACGCGAGGAAGCTTGAGAAAGAAGGACTCTTTACGATGGGCGACATCGCGCGATGTTCGCTCGGGAAGAGTGGGGATTACTACAATGAAGACCTGCTCTACGATCTCTTCGGGGTGAACGCGGAGCTTCTCATTGACCACGCGTGGGGCTGGGAGCCGTGCACGATGGCGATGGTGAAGGCGTATCAGCCGGAGGAGCGTTCATTTTCAAGCGGGCAGGTTTTAAGCTGTCCCTACACCGCGGACAAGGCGCGGACGGTTGTCATGGAGATGGCGGAGGCCGCGGCACTCGGGCTTGTGGAGAAGGGGCTCGTGACGGACCAGCTGGTGCTCACCGTGGGCTACGATATCGAGTGCCTCACGGACCCGCAGATCCGGCGGAAGTACAAGGGGGAAGTGACGAACGACTGGTACGGGCGGAAGGTTCCGAAGGCGGCGCACGGGACGGAGAACCTGGGGAGAATGACCTCCTCGGGGCGCCTGATCACGGAGGCGGCGGCCGCGCTCTACGACCGGATCGTGAACCCGGACCTGCTCGTCCGGAGGATGTACCTTAACGTGAATCATGTGATTCCGGAGAGGGAGGCGGCCGCCCCGGAGGAGACTTACGAGCAGCTGGACCTCTTCACGGACTACGCGGCCCGCGCGAAAGAGCAGGAAAATGAAGAGCAGGCGCTCGCGAAAGAGAAAAACCTCCAGAAGGCGATGCTGGACATCCGGAAGAAATACGGGACCAACTCGATCGTGAAGGGCGTCAACATGAAGGAGGAGTCCACCGGGAGATTCCGCAATGAGACGATCGGAGGGCACAGGGCATGAGCGATTATTCGGATATTATTGACCTGCCGCATTATGAGCCGGCGAGGCACAGGAGGATGCCGACGGAGAACCGGGCGGCCCAGTTCGCCCCGTTCGCGGCGCTCACCGGGTTCGAGGAGGTGACGCGGGAGACTGCGCGGAGGACCGGGGAGAGGGCGGAGCTGGAGGGGAACCTGGGGGTTGCTGGGGACGGTTCTTTTAGGGACGGTTCTTGTCCGTCTGGGACGGTTCCTCAGGAACCGTCCCAGACGGGCTTAGAACCGTCCCTCAGGAACCGTCCCAGACGGGCTTAGAACCGTCCCTCAGGAACCGTCCCAGACGGGCTTAGAACCGTCCCTGCTGAAAGGAGAGAAAATGATCAGGAATGCAGTGTTTGATATCGGCGGGGTCCTTGCGGACTTCCGCATTAAGGAGTTTCTCGCGGAGAAGGGGTTCGATCCGGCGATGAGCCGGCGGATCCTCAAGGCCACGGCGATGACCCCGTACTGGGGGATGTTCGAGAAGGGCGCGATATCGGAGGAGGAGGCATTTGCCGGCTTCATCGGGACCGATCCGGCGATCGCGGACGAGATCCGGACCGCCTTTACGAGCCTTGCGGGGATGCTGACGCTGCGGGATTTTTCCATCCCGCTTCTGAAGGCGCTGAAGGCAGCCGGATACGGGGTCTATTATCTCTCGAATTACTCCCCGAAGGCTTTTGAGGAGTGCGGGGAGTCGCTCGCGTTCATGCCGTATATGGACGGCGGGGTCGTCTCGTTCGAGGTCGGGATGACCAAGCCGGACCCGGAGATGTACCGGACCTTCCTTAAAAAATACGGCCTCAGAGCGGAGGAGTGTGTCTTTGTGGACGACACCGCGGAGAATGTCGCGGCTGCGGAGGCGCTCGGGTTCACCGGGGTCGTCTTCCGGGATGAGGCGGGCCTTGCGGAGGCGTTTCGGGGGCTTGGGATGGATACGGAGCAGTGAGATGGGCGTGTGAAAAAACGATCGTTTTTTCACACGCCCTTTTTCTAAGAACCGACCCTGAGGTTCGGACTGTTATTCCGCCTGCTTACCGGCCCTGCGGGCGGCGACCTCCGCGCGCAGCTGCGGGAGCTTCTGCTCCAGGTCGAAGCCGCGGAACACGAAGAACATCACAAGGTTGATGACCAGCGGCAGGTAGTTGGAGAAGCCGTAGATGGACATGCGCATGGACGGGCTCGCCACAGCGAGCGTCGCGTCATAGGCGCCGATGGCCAGGAAGGCGCTCAGGACAAGCGAGCCGATGCCGCTGCCGACCTTGTTGCCGAACCCGATGGCGCCGCCGGACATGGCGACCAGCTTCTTATCGTATTTCCACTCATTGTAGTCGACGGCCATGGCGGTCAGAACGCCGTAGAGGCACATCAGCGGGATCTGGACGAAGCTTCCGACCAGGGAAGTGCCGACATACAGATAGAAGTTGGCCGGTGCGAAGCAGCGGATGCCGGCCATGAGCGCCGCGCCGAGGCAGCCGAAGGAAACCGTTCTGGTAACGCCGAGTTTGGCGATGATCGGTTTGGAGAGTACGAATCCCACGAGGGTCGCGATCAGGCCGACGGCGCCGATCATGGCGACCAGGTTGTCATTTCCGAAGATCCACTTGCAGTAGTAGGTGCCCGAGGAGGCGGCGACTGCGTTGGTGACCGCCGTGATCAGGTTGAAGAGAAGGACGATGACCCAGTATTTGTTCCCAAACAGCATGCCCATGGCCGGGCCGAAGGGAACCGGTTCTTCCTCCTGCTGAATCGCGGCGCTGCTCTCATTTTCTTCCTCGCGGGTGAACGGGGCGTTGTGGCCGTTTGCCCAGCAGATCAGGAACAGAAGCAGAACGACGAGGCCGAGCACGACGCCGTATTTGATCCAGGCGTCCTGGGTGCCGCCGAGCATGTTCGTCACGGGGATCGTCGCGATGGCGATGACCATGCCTGCGCCGTAGGCGCCGGCTGCACGGAACACGCCCATGCTGGCGCGCTCACTGTTCGATCTGGTGCGCACGACCATGATGGCGGAGAACGGAGTGGCGATCATCGTGTAGATGACGGCGCTGAGCAGGATGTTCGTGATGAGCGCATAGGCGACTTTCACGATATCCGCGGTATTTTTCGGTACCATGAACATCATCGCCACGATCGCTGCCGCCGGGACCGCCAGCATGATCATCCAGCGGAAATACTTTTTGTTGCCGCCGCGGGAGTGGTCGACAATATTTCCGAAAATAACATCCGTAAACGCGTCCAGAATCTTTGAGATGGCCATCACCACGCCGACGGAACCGACCGCCATGCCGACCTTGTCGGTGTAGAAATAGGTCATCTGCCCGACCAGGTTGCCCATGATGCCCAGAGCGAGCTGGCCGCCCATGTCCGCCAGATAGTCGCCGGTGCGCATCGTGAGTTTAACGCCTTCGGAATCGTATTCTTTCTTTGCCCGTGCCATTTTGATTTTCCTCCTTTTTTTCTGCAGGGGTGTTTCCTTTGTTTATGAGTTCATTATAGACAGTCAGCGGTTTCCGATATTGCGGAATCCCGCCTGTAATTGTAAGATTTCGTCAAAATGTGACGCTCACCTGATGCAGCTTCCCGTCCCGGAAATCCGGCAGGCAGGCGCCTTCGATCCGCTCTCCGTCGACCGTGATGCTGTGCCGGCCGGTCCGGACAAATGCAAACCGGTAGTCCGCCCCGCGGAAGCGCCGCGTAAGTTCCGCTTGATCCCAGCCGGAGGGAAATGCCGGCTCGACCCTGAGCCCGTCGTAATCCCGCTTCACACCGAGGATCCCCTCATAGAGCCCTCTTAGGCACCAGGCTGACGTGCCGGTCGTCCAGGACTGGTAGGAGCGGCCGTAATACTTCGGGTGCACCGACCAGCAGTTGGTGAAGACGTAGGGCTCCGCGCCGGACTGCGCGGAAGGGTTCAGCTCACTGTCCGGCATGATCTTTTTCATGGTCCGGAGCGCGTCATCGCCCCGGCCGAGCGCGCAGTCCATCAGGACCTTGAAGGCGCTGGCGTGGCAGTAGACGCCGCCGTTCTCGAAGAGGCCGGGCAGCATGCCGGACATGCGGCCTGCCATGCGGTCGTAGCCCTGATAGGGCGGATCGTTGAGCGGGAAGCCGAAGTCGCGCTCCATCCCGTCCACCGCGGCAAGCACGGCGGGGAGCCTGTTCTCCGGCACGATGCCTGAAAGGACGGCCCAGGTCTGGCTGTTGAGGTAGATCCTGCTGCCCGTGGAGTCTTTTGAGCCGATATTTTCCGTCGGGGCCAGCGCGCGGCAGTACCAGGCGCCGTCCCAGGCGGAGGCGTTGACGGCGGTTTTCAATTCCTCATAAGCGGAAGCGCAGAATTCCGCATACGTCTCGTCGCCGAGCCGGCGCATCAGGCGCGCAAGCTCCGAAAGAGCCATGCAGAACTGCTCGGAGAGCATGACGGACTCCGCTTCCTCCTCCGGCGGGATATTCAGAGCGTCGTTCCAGTCAGCGAAGAAGATGCGGACCAGGCCGTTTCTGCCCCGGTCGTCAAGGAGGCGCTGCACCGCGGCTTTCACGTGGGTCAGCACATCGGCGGAGCCGCCGTCCTGCCACTCGATCTGCCGGTCGAGGATCGAGAGATCCCCGGTCTCTTTGATCAGTTCGCATACAGCCCAGATGATCCAGAAGGGCTGGTCGGAGTAGCGGGTATCGTCGTAGGGATACCAGGTCAGCACCGAGTGCCCGGCTTTGAACTGGTGGCGCAGGCACTCAAGGATCTCCTCTTTCGCCTTTTCCGGGCGGTAGTTTAAGAGCGCGACGGCGATCTGCAGATTGTCGCGGACGCCTTTTTTGCCGACGATGCAGAAATCCACCTGTTTTTTGACCCAGAGGTTCATGATACGGTTGATCTTTTCGTCGGGGGTGCGGACGGAGAGAGAGCTGTATTTTTTAAGAAAAATGGCCTCCGCCTTGATAAGCGCAGCTTCCTGCGCGCCTTCGCCGGTGTAGACCGCCGCGCAGGTCTCAGCTTCCTGCTGCGTTTCGGACACGCCGAGCACCAGGCGGATCTCCCGGGTCTCTCCGGGCAGGAGCGTCACCGTGTGCTGGAGCACCGCGCCGGGGATGAAGAGCGCGCCGTCGGAGCCGGAGCAGTTTTCACCGGCAAGGAGACGCTTCGGCCTCTGGTACAGGGCGGAAGAGGATGCGTCCGGCTCCGTCCGGGTGCTGAGGCTCCCGCAGAAGGCGGTCAGGTCGCCGTCAAAGGAGCGGACCGGCTCGGAGGATGCGAGATAGGCGTTGTACCTTTTGTGCGGCGCGAACGGATGGGCGCTTCTTAAGAAGATCCCGTTCATCTTCGCGTCGAAGGAAGTCTCGATGCTGCGGTACATCTCGTAGTAGCGGGGGTGCGCGAAACCGTCCATTGAGAAGCTGACCGTCGGGAAGACGCTGAGCATCCGGGCCCGGTCGTCGTTATTTGTAAGGCGGAGCGTCCAGCACTCGCCGATGAGGTCGGAAGGGACGAAGATCCGCCACTCGGCGGCAATCCCGTCCTTTTTTGAGCGGACCCTGGAGAAGGCAAGCGCGTGCACGGCGGAGTAGTCCTCCACATCCTCGCACAGCGGTCCGAAGCCCGCGTTCCAGCAGACGCCGTTTTCTTCATCGCGCAGATAGATATAGCGGGCGGCGTCCCTGTTTATCATGCACATATCCGCCTTTTCATTCAGATAATAACTGCGCCCGTGCCCGATCTGGGAGACCTGGGCGCAGTAGCCCAGATCGTTCCAGAGGTAGTTGTACCAGTAGCGGGGCGTTTCGGGGTCGCGGATCACGACGGCGGTGTTATTTTCGGCAAATTCATACACGGCCCTGCCGAGAGGCCCGGTCTTTTCGTTCATGTCAGTCCCCGATCACAAGATGATACTGCACGCCGGGCAGATCGCCCAGCATATTGAAATAAATGCCTCCGTCGCGCGACTCGCCGGCAATCTCGCCGAGCTCGCGGCCGACCGGGTCGAGCACGGTCATCTTTGCGGAGGAGGCCTTCACGAACACGCTGCCCTCCAGGGTCTCGGCATAGAGCTTTCCGTCCATGCGCACCATGGTGAACTTGATGCCGGGCATCAGCTCCGGACCCGGCGTGAAGCTCTGCGCGTCCGTTCCGGTCTTGCCGATGGCGGTGAGCAGGAAATCCTTCGCCGTCTCAAGATCCTCCTTGTCTCTCGGCAGGAGGGCCAGCGTGATGCGCTCGTTGGCGGATTTCACCGTCACGCGGCCGGAGAGGACCGTGCTCTCCTCCGGAGCGCCGCTGAAATAAGCGCAGGACGGCGTGCTGACGGAGAAGCGGGCGTGATCCGGATCGAACATGATCTCGCCGGTGTCGGAGATCAGTTTTCCGTCCACATAGCCGCGGGACTCATCGAGGAGGCCCCATTTTTTCATGGCCATGTCCATAAGGGAGGCGAACTGCCTGTAGTCGCCGGCCTGCGCGATCTCTGCGACGTCGTCGAGGACAAGGGCCTGATCACCCAGATGAACGCCGGGCTGCAGTTCTTCCGTGTTTCGGGCGGCATTTTTCAGGCGGTCTCCGCCCGGATAGCGGCGCTTCGCGTCCCGGAAGGGCGACCAGGCGTAGTACACGCCGTGCTTTGCGTCGGAGAGATCGCCGCCGTTCAGGAAACCTGCGTTGATCGCCACATCTGCATCGCCCTCATAGCGGTCGCCGCCGTCCAGGAAGACGTTGCGGAAGGAGCTGATATAGGGCATCGTGCACATGGGCATTGCATGGAAATTGGGCAGGGTCTTCCAGTCGTTCTGCGTGTAGACAACCTCCACGCTGTTCTTCGCGGGACTGACCAGGCCTTTTAAGAACATGCTCGCCATGAAGCCCCACTGGGAGATGAGCGCCGGATCGTTGTAGGCGTCGAAGATCGTGAGAATGCTGTCCGCCGGCTCGTCCTCAGGATGCTCGGAGGTGTTGTAGTTGTAGAGGATCAGGCCGTCCCAGTCGTTCAGGCAGGCGTAGGCGACCGTCTGGACGAAAGCCGTGGAGTGGAAGGGATGGAGGCCGTACTCGTTCCACTCGCTGAGCATGAAGGGCTTGCCCTGCACGATGGCCACCGAGGCCAGGCTGAGGAGGGTCGTGCCCATGGCTCCGACGCCGCGCTGGACAGTCAGCGGATTGGTGGAGACGTACTCAGCCGGCCCGAAGACCATGTATGTGTCGTTCTGCACCGGCAGCAGCGGGTGGTTGAAGTAGGTGTTGTTCTCCATGAGATCCCCGTCGGTGTGGCCGTAGACGTCGGCTGCCCCGGCCATCAGGTTGCTGGCGACGATGGGGACCTTGACGCCGAGGGAAATGAGATAATCCTTCATATCCTGATAGAATGCGCGGTTCATGCGGGCCCCGAATTCCATGAAATCGGCGTAGCGGGCCGGGCCTTCCGGAGCGTCCCATGCGCCGGTGGGCTCGTTCACGGACTGATAGAAACCGCCCTCGATGCCGCGCACGGTGCCTTCCGCCGGGTCCTCGTCCGCTCCCAGAGCGGAGACGCCGTTTTCCGTCCAGGCTTTTTCGAGCTCTCTGCGGGTGTGGTATTTCATGAGCAGGAAATCACCGAAGCGGCGGGCGACCTCGTCGCGGTAGGGTTTCATTTCCTCGCCGGCGTCCCCGCCCGTATTGCCCTTGATCGCGGTCTCCTCGTTGTTCATCTGGACCGTGATGACCGCCGGATCGTCCTTGATGGCCAGACCGGTGTAGGGGTTCACGTGGCAGAGGAACTCGCGGGCGTACTCTTTCTGCAGCTCGATGAGGCGGGCGTTGTACATCGGGTAGCGCTTCATGCAGGACGGGACGGAACCCGGGTACTCAAGACCGTCGCCCTGAAGGAATGCGCGGGCCACGATGAGGTCGATGTGCAGGTAAATGCCCTTATCCTTGAGCTTTGCGAAGAGATAGTCGAAGCGGTCCAGCCCTTCCGGGTTGAACAGGCGCGTCGTGCCCCTGTCGTAGTCAAGAAGCGGGGCCACCCGGCAGCTCGACCAGTTTCCGGCGCCGTCGCCGAGCGGCGCGTCGGCGGCGTGGAGGCGGATCACGTTCACACCCATGCCGGCAAAACGGCAGGCCAGCTTCTCCGCATCCTCGTGGGTCGGCGTGTTGGAGCGGGTGGCGATGTTGAAGCCCAGAAAGCGGGCGCGCATGCCGTCCTCAAAATAGAAATGTCCCTTTCTGGCCCGGACAAATCCGTGGCAGCCTGCCGGCGCGTCCAGCAGGTGGGAGAAATCAAGAGCGCCCGTGGCGGGCTCGACGGGAGAGATCCGGATGTTCTGTTTCATGATGGCCTCCTTTGCGGTACAGGTTTTATTTCTGAGGCTACTGTAACAGAACGGAAGGGGAACATATTGCAAAATACGGCTTGAAATTGTAATTTCACGCTTGTCCCGGATCTTTTTATTTTCTATACTGGAATGAGAAAGGAGTGAGGAAAATGGACTATCTCTCTTTTTGCCGCCAGCTCTACTCGGCAACGGGCATCCCGGCCGTTTTGTACCGGAACGGCCACGTGATCTATTCCTCCCTGGCGGAAATGCTGGGCATCGAGCCGTCGGACGAATGGAAAGTCTACGACCCGGACCGCAACCCGGAGTTCGCGTCCATCAATCCGGATCTCGAGTACGGACATGTGCGTATAGAGGGTACCGGGTATGATCTCTTTCTGGGACCGGTCTTCACCTGTCCGGTCACTGAGAAGCTGATGCAGGAGTTCTTTGAGGAAGCCGGGACGCCGCCGGAGCTCCGTGAGAACGTGGCGGAGCTGGTGTACGCCATTCCGATCAACAGCCACGCCCGTTTTGTGAGGACGCTTCTTCTGCTGCATTTTGTTCTCAACGGAAAAGAGGCGGATATAGCGGATTTCTACGCGGAGACGGAGGAGAAAGGCTCCGGCCGCGGCACGCGTCTTGCAGAGAAAAGCGTGGACGCGAAGGAAAATGAAGAGCGCCGCAGCTCCTATGACTTTGAAAAAGAACTGTATTACCATGTGCAGCAGGGTGACACGGCGCGGCTGAAGAGTTTTCTCGAAAGGACGAGGGAATTTCCCTCCGAGGGAAAGCTCGCGCACACGCAGCTGCGGCACGCGAAAAACAGTTTCATCGGGCTGGCCTCCAAGATCTGCGTGCTCGCCGCGATCCCCGGAGGCATCGATCCCGAGCGGGCCTACCAGCTGGCCGACCTCTACACGCTCGAATGCGAGCAGATGCAGTCGATCGAGGACGTCCATCGCCTGCAGTACGTGATGCTGATGGATTTCTGCAGGCGCTGCGGCGAGACGAAGGTCCCGGAGGGGGTCTCCGCGGAGATCAGCCGCGCGATGACGTTTATCCGGAATCACACCAACGGCGTAATCAGCCTGGACGATGTGGCTGCGGAGATCGGCCGCAGCACCTCCTACCTGATGCGGCGGTTTAAGGCGGAGCTTAAGATGAGCGTGGGCGATTATATCACAAAATGCAGGCTCGAGGAGGCGGAGGAGCTGCTGACCTACAGTGACCGGAGCCTCGCGGAGATCAGCGCGTATCTGGGGTATTCGAGCCAGTCCTATTTCCAGAATGTGTTCAGGAAGCAGTACGGCGTGACGCCGATGCAGTATCGGAGACAGAGGAAGGGCGGGTGAGGAGCAGGGGAAGGTTTTTTAGGGACGGTTCTTGTCCGTCTGGGACGGTTCCGCAGGAACCGTCCCAGACGGGCTTAGAACCGTCCCTGCAGTTTTGGGGACGGTTCTAGGCACCAAAAGAGGTTCTCGCAAAGAGAACCTCTTTTGGTACAAGAACCGTCCCTGAGGCTCTGTGTTCAGCCTTTCGCCCGAAGCTCCTCGTTCGCCTTCTCGACGTTCAGGCGGGTGAGGATCAGGGTGATCAGGAGGTTGAAGCACATCGGCATCCAGAGGTACATGATGTGGAGCATGTTGATGCAGGAGGCGGACTGCTCCGCCGCGCCGCCGACGTAGCCGCTGAAGGCCAGCAGCCAGCCCGCGAGGGCCGTGCCGATCCCGCCGCCGAGCTTCGTCCCGAGGGAGGTGCAGGAGTACATCGTCCCGTCGACGCGCTTGCCCTCAGTCAGGTAGGTGTACTCGGAGCAGGTTGCGATCAGCGCGTTCATGTCGCCCTGCAGCGGGCTCATGCCGATCGCGGCGACCGCCGTGCAGGCGAGCATGAGCGGGACCGAGCCGAGGTAGCCGGCGATGACCACCCCGAGGCGGCCGATCGTGCCGACCGTGTAGCCGGTGAGGTTGAGGCGGTACATGCCGCCCCATTTTGCGACCAGGGTCGGCGTGAACAGCAGGCCGATGATCATCGGGATGTTGATGGCCCAGGAGAAGACGCCGAGGAGGTTTGCATTTTTCAGGACATAGGTCATATAGTAGATGCCCATGTTGAGCGTCGCGGAGTAGATCTGCATCAGGATGTAGGAGGCGCAGATCATGAGGTAATACCTGTTTTTGATGAGGAGGCCGAAGGCGTCGATGAGGCTGTATTTCTCTTCCTCCTCCGGAGCCTTCTGAACCTCGCCCTCCGCGAGCTCCTCCGGGGAGAGCTCCTTCACCGAGAAGACCGAGAGCGTGTTGGAAATGACGCCGACGACCGCATAAATGATCGCGACCGTCCGCCAGGCCGCCGCGCCGCCGCCGAAGTAAGCGACCAGCCCGACCGTGATCGTCTGGATCAGCATGCTGGTGCCGAACGCGAACATAAAGCGGATGGAGCCCATCTCGACGCGCTCGTGGTTATTTTTCGTGACGAGGGCGGTCAGGGCGGAGTAGGCGATGTTGTTGGCGGTGTAGAAACCCGCGTTCAGGAGCGTGTAGGCGATGAAGAACCAGGCGTACTGGGCGGTCGGCGTAAGGTCCGCGGGGATGCAGAAGATCGCGACGAGGCAGACCGCGCAGCCGAAGAACCCGTAGAACATCCAGGGGCGGGCCTTGCCCATCTTCGTGTGGGTCTTGTCGATGAGCGAGCCGAAGAAAATGTCGCTCACCCCGTCAAAAAGCTTCGAGACCGCGATCAGCGTGCCGACGATGCCAGCGTTCATGCCGACCGTGTCGGTCAGGAAGATCATGACAAAGGCCGAGAGCAGCGCGTAGACGACGTTGCCCGCGATGTCGCCGGAGCCGTAGCCGACTTTGTTGTACCATTTTAAGTAAGTCTTTTCCTGCATAATATCCTCCTTTTTTTGAAAAGAATAATCAGCGCGCCTCCGGCTTCACGAGAAAGGCGAAGCGGTAGGAATCGGCGTCAACGCGGTACTGCCGGGAGAGGTCCGGGCCGCAGCTTTTCGAGCCGATCCCGGCCATCCGGTGGTCGAGGCAGAGGACCGTCGCCCCGCAGGGCCGAAGCTCATAGTTGTGGGCCTTCGCCTCCAGCTCCTCCTCGGTGTAAACCGAGGCGTTAAAGGAAAATGTCTGCCCGTCCGCCGTCCCTGCGTAAAACGCGAGGTCCCCGCCCGAAAGGCACACGTAATCCGTGTCAGTGTGGCTCCCGTTCTCCTGCGGCCGGATGTAATCCTCGAAGAGATCCGCGACGGACGAGCGGAAGAGCCCGTGCAGGCCGCTCCGGCACTTGTCGATGTAGCTCTCGTGCGGCCCAATCCCGAAGTACTCGGCCCCGGTGAGCGCGGGATCGAGGAAGAAGCGGAGGCCGATCCGCGGCAGCGAGGGGATCTCGGGGTCCTTTTTGAGGCGGAATTCCATGCGGATCGCCCCGTCGGGCCGGATCCGGTATTCGGCAAGACCCTTAACGAACGGCATGAGCGACGGCGCGCCGACCGAGAAGGAGACCAGGATGCAGGCCTCCCCGTCCCGGATCTCGTGACTTGCCGCGTAGGCCCGCGGGAGCGTATGGTCCAGCATCTCCCAGTGCCAGAGGTCCGCGAGCGGCCGGTCGTTGTCGGTCGGAGCGCGGAAAAGGTTGAAGTCGACCGGCTTTAAAAGAAGCTCGCGGCCTTTGACTTTGAGGGAGGTGAAGCGCCCCGAGAGCGTATCGAACGTGTAGATGAAGTCTTTCCCGGCAATCACAAGATCGGTGCGGTCTTCGGTCACCTGCGGGGCTTCCCCTTCGGAAAATGCACACATCCCCGCCGCCTTCCGGTTCCGGGAGTCCCTGTTTTCAAGGCGGATCTCGTCGAAGCCGAGCTCGTGGCCGGCCGGGAGGATCCCCAGCGGTTTCTTCAGATGATACCGGACCGTAAGGAAACAGCGGCCCTCCTCCGGGATCTGCAGCGGCAGCGGTAAGGGCGCGCTCCCGTGCGGAGCAATCGGCGGAAGAGCGAGCGTCCCGGCGTCGACAGTCTCCCCGTCGAGGGTGAGCTGCCAGTCAGCCTCGATAAGGCCCGCCGGGTCAAGGAAATCCCAGTGATTTTCGACTGTGAGGAGACCTGAGTCGGGATCCCATGCGGCACGGAGCGGGCGGTGGACATTTTTGTATTCAAGAAGCCCGGTGTGGGGCGTCCGGTCCGGGAAGACGAGGCCGTCCAGGCAGAAATTGCCGTCGTGCTGCAGCTCCCCGTGGTCGCCGCCGTATGCGTACATTGCCTTCCCGTTCGGGGCGGTGCCCTTAAAGACCGCGTGGTCGCACCACTCCCAGACGAAGCCGCCGCAAAGGCGCGGGTAACGCTCGGTGAGCTCCCGGTATTCCAGGAAATCACCCGGCCCGTTGCCCATCGCGTGGCAGTACTCGACGAGGAGGAGCGGCTTTTCGGGGTCGGTTTTAAGGTAGTCCTCGATCTCATCGAAGGCCGGGTACATCCGGCCGAAGAGATCGATGTCTGAGAGGTCGTATTCCCGGTCGCGAGGGAGGTAGCAGGCGCTCTCGTAGTGGGTGAGGCGGTCCGGGTCGGCCGCTTTGGTCCATCTCAGGGCTTCCTCGAAGGTGCGGCCGTAACCGCATTCATTTCCCATGGACCAGACGAGGATCGAGGGGCGATTGCGGTTCCGGAGGACCATCGAGCGCACGCGGTCGAGGGTCGGCGCGATGAAGGCCGGGTTGTCCGCGATCCGGACGTGAGCTTTTTTCATGCGCTCGGCGTAGTCCGGCTCCGTGACAGAGAGCGGGGCGGTCCCGTGGCTTTCGTTGTCGGCCTCGTCGATCACGTAGAGGCCGAGCTCGTCCGTGAGCTGGTAAAAATACGGGACGTTCGGATAATGGCTCGCCCGCACCGCGTTGAAATTGTGGGCTTTGATCATGCGGAGGTCCTTCTCGACCTGCTCCCGGGACATGACCGGGCCTGTGACCGGATCGGATTCGTGCCGGTTCACCCCCCGGAACTTGATCGGGGAGCCGTTTAAGAGCACGACGCCGTCCTGCACTTCGATCTTTCGGAAGCCGACGCGCTCCATGATGGTCTCGCCGGCCGTCTCGATGACGAGCGGGCAGAGGTGCGGGGTCTCCGCGGTCCAGAGGAGTGGATGGCTCACAGTGAATTCCGCCGTATCGCCGCCGATGAGGGGGGCTTCGAGGAGGGGCGTGTTTTCATTTTCCGGATAGAGGCGGATCACGGCCGGGACCGGCTCCTTATGAAAGAGGAGGCGGACGGTGAGGGAGCCCGTACGCAGGTCGTCGGAGAGTTCGGTCGTGATCACATAGTCCGCGATGTGCTGCGCGGGGCGGTTTAAAAGGTAGACGTCGCGGATGATCCCGGACATGCGGAATTTGTCCTGGTCCTCGAGGTAGGAGCCGGTGCACCATTTGAGGACGAGGACCGCGAGGAGGTTTTCGCCCTCGCGCAGGAGGTCCGTCACGTCGAACTCGGATGTGTGGTGGGTCACCTCGCTGTAGCCGACGTATGTCCCGTTCAGCCAGACATAGAAGCAGGAGTCGACGCCTTCAAAATGAAGATATGTGAGCGGCGCCGCCGGATCGGCGTGCCAGGTGAAGGCGCGGCGGTAAGCCCCGCAGGGGTTCTCCTGAGGGACGAAAGGCGGGTCGAACGGGAACGGATAGCGGATGTTCGTGTACTGGTGGGCGTCAAAGCCCCGCATCTGCCAGGCGAACGGCACGGTCTCGGTGCGCCAGGCCGCGTTTGGCGCGTACTCCGGGCGGAAAAACTCGTCCGTGAGCGCGTGGACGCCCGGAAACCAGCAGAACTCCCATCCGGGGCCGGTGAGAAGCTGCATCCGGGCGGAGTCCTCGCGCGGCGGCCTGCCGGGGGTTTCCGGCGCGGCGGGCAGCGGTATGAAATAGCTGTGGTAAGGCAGGGTGTTCTCGTGCAGGGTGCCGGGGTCTTCCCAGAGTCTTTCTATGTGCATGCTGATACCTCCTTTCCGGTTTCGGTGACAGTGTTCCACTTAACAGCATATCGCCCGGAAGGAGGAAAGCATATGCACGAAACAGTATGGTTTCTGCACACATTCCTTCGGCAGTAGCATTTTGTGTAAAAATTGTGTAAAATAAAGACACCCGGCAGGCTTTCTGCCGCGAGTACGTTCGTTACTGTAGAATAGACGGAAGGAAGCGCGCCATGTATGTCAATTCAGGGTATCTCTTCAATTCGCGGGTCCCGTTCAAGGAAAATAAAAGAGCTCTCCGCATCCTGAGCGCCGGCACCTACCAGCTCTTTGACTGGCCGAAGCTGCCGACCTGGCGCCCGAAGGGGCGGGCAGACTGGCAGATCATCTATATTTCGGCCGGGGAGGGGCATTTTATGCTCGACGGGCAGGAGGTCGTCGTGCCCGCCGGCAATATGGTGCTTTATCAGCCCCGGCAGGAGCAGCACTACTGGTTTTTAGGGGAGGATAAGGCGCAGTACTGGTTTGTGCATTTTACGGGGAGACAGGTGAAGAGCATTCTTAAGCACTATGAGATCCCGCTTGACGGGCACATCCTGCGCACGGGCCTCTCCTACGAGTACGAGGAGCTGTTCCGGCGGATGCGGGATGAGCTTCTGGAGTGCGCCTTCTGCTACGAGGAGAGCCTGACCTACCTCTTCCGGGAGCTCCTCATTGCGATGAACCGGCGGATGCACGCGGAGATCCCGAAGGTGGTCGGGTTCGTGCAGGATGAGGTCGACAGGGCGAAGGATTATTTCCGGGAGCACTACAACGAGGTGGTGAGCATCGAGCAGTATGCGGCCTCACGGAATATGAGCACGAGCTGGTTTTCGAAGAGCTTTACCGCGGCGGTCGGGATGCCGCCGATGAAATATATCATGGAACAGCGGATCCGCAACGCGCAGGTGCTGCTGGAGACGACGGACAGCACGGTCGCGGAGATCGCCGGGATCGTGGGTTACGACAACCCGCTCTATTTCAGCCGCGTCTTCCGGAAGGCGAAGGGGCTCTCGCCGGCGAAGTACCGGCGGGTGTACCGGGAGAGCCTGGTGCGGAGCGTGGAGTGAGGAAGGGTTTCAACGTGTTTGGGGACGGTTCTCCGCGGAGGAGAACCGTCCCCAAACACGTTTATTATCGGACAGAGGGCGCATTCCTGCAAGTTTCTTCTCATTTTCCGACCGTATATGGAGACGGGGAGAAGGAAAAATGATATAATGGGAGCTGTTTCAGACACATGTCCGAAAGGAGGCGCGTTATCACGCTCTCGCCTGGAAGGAGGTATTCAACATGACGCAGTATGAACGCATGGAAGCCGGGCTCATCTACGACCCCGCAGATGGGGAGATCATGGCGGAGCAGACGCCCTTCCAGGATAAACTGTGGGAGTTCAACCGACTGAAACCCACGGACTATGATAAGAAGCAGGCCTACATGAAGGCGGTCTTCGCCGAGTGCGGCGAGAACTGCTACATCGAGCTGCCGTTCCGCGCGAACTGGGGCGGGGCGCACCTGCATTTCGGGGCGGGCGTCTACGCAAATGCAAACCTCACGCTGGTCGACGACGGGCACATCTACGTCGGCGACAAGGTGATGTTCGGGCCGAACGTGACGATCACGACCGCGAACCACCCGGTCGAGCCGGAGCTCCGGGCACGCGGCCTCCAGTACAACAAGGACGTTCATATCGGGGAAAATGCATGGATCGGCGCCGGCGCGATCATCCTCCCCGGGGTGACGGTCGGGAAAAACTCCGTGATCGGTGCGGGCAGCATCGTGACGAGGGATATCCCGGATAACGTGGTCGCGGTGGGAAACCCCTGCCGGGTGCTGCGGGCGATCGGGGAGCATGACCGGGAGTTCTTCTTCCGGGAGGAGAGGATTGACTGGGAGGAGCTGTGAAGTTCAGGTGAGCCTTCAGGGACGGTTCCCACCGGCCGTCTTCGGCGGCCTCCCAGGAACCGTCCCCAGAATCCCCGTAGTCCCCAACGGGCTACGCCTGCCCGGGGCCGAAGCCCGGCCGTGAGATGTACTCGGAGGCGTATTTGATGAAGGCACGGACGGCGAAGGCGGTGTAGTTGCGCTTCGGCAGCAGGAAGTAGAAGAGGCGGGTGTTCTCCGAGGAATCCAGCTTGAAGAACCTGAGGTTGGAGCGGCTGGAGCGCACCAGACGGTCGCTGATGAGCACGCAGCCGAGCCCGTTGTCGGCGAGACGATAGGAGGTGACCATCTGGGAGAGTGTCATTTTTACGCGGGGCGCAAAACCGGCCTCCTCGAACATGAACTGGCTGCGGTCGTGCAGGTTGCTGCCCTCCTTGAGCAGGATGAATTCCTGGTCCCGGAACGGTGCAAGGCCGGTCTTCGGGCAGTCCGGATCCAGGTGTCGGCTGTTTAAGATGTCCTCCGCGGACAGGGAGAGCGCTTCGACTTCCGGCGGCAGCGGGACGCTTTTGTGGACCGCGAGCAGCACGTGGTCGTAAAAGGCCGGGATGTGCTCAAACTGCTCGATGACATTCGGCGCGCAGCTGAAGGTCAGGTCGAGATTCCGCCTCTGCAGCGCGTGCTGCAGGCTGGTGGGGCTGTCCTCGACGAGCTCCAGCCGGATCCCGGGATAATCCCGGCAGAAGGAGGAGAGGAGCGGCGCGAGGATATAGCAGTTCAGGAAATGCGTCCCCCCGAGCTTCAGGCTCCCGGTACCGAGGCTGCGGAGATCCTCGATCTGGCGGGCCAGGTCCTCCTCGAGATGCCGGACGTTCCGGATCGCGTCGATGTAGGCCCTGCCGGCGTCGGTCAGCGCAAGCGGCCGGCGGCTCCGGTCGAAGAGCTCCGCGCCGATATTGTCCTCGACGCGCTTCACCGCAAGGCTGAGAGCGGGCTGGCTCATGTATAAATGCTCCGCAGCGGTTGTAAAACTCCCGTCGAGATAGACCTGATAGATATAGTGCATGTCCTGTTCCATTTTCGAACTCCTTTATTATGCTGGATAAATGGTATCATAAATATCATTAAATTGAGTTTATGATATTCCTGGTGTATTGTAAAGACAGGAAATAATTTTTTCCGAAACAATATGAGGCTCGAAAGAGAAAGGAGAACCAGGAATGTCACATTTAACGATCTGTCTCATCATCTGCCTGCTGACAATGATCAACTACATCGTCGGAAAGCTCCCGATGGGGCTCACCGCAATGCTCAGCATGGTGGCCTTCGTCATCACCGGCTGCCTTAACCCCAACACCGCGGTAGGCTACTTCGGCAACACCAACGGCGTCATGATGCTCTCGATGTTCGTTGTCGCGGCCGGCTTCAACCGCACGCAGTTCGTCAAGAAATGCGCATCCAGCGTCAACCGCATCGCCAAAGGCTCGCTGACCAGGGTTATGTTCGGCTACGTGCTCATCACGGCTCTCCTGGCTCAGTTCATCCAGAGCTCCGTCATCGTCTACGGCATCATGGCCCCGATGCTCATCGCGAGCTGCGAAGAGCTGAAGATCAAGCCGTCCAAGGTGCTCTTCCCGCTGGCCATGGTCTGTATCGCGACCATCTCCACCCTGCCGCTCGGCTCCGGCGCCACACAGTTCGCAGAGCTGAACGGATATCTTGAGGCAAATGAATACACCTCATTCGTCGTAGGTCTCACCGACCCGATGAAGGCCCGTCTGCCGATGCTGATCGCGATTGCGGTTTACTGCATTTTCCTGGCTCCGAAGTTCGCTCCCGATGAGCCCGTCGTCGCGATGGCCGGCGTCGAGTCCCGCAAGGACAACCGCGAGCCGCTCTCCCCGTTCAAGGAGAAGGCCGGCTACATCATCTTCATCCTGACGACCGCAGCCCTGATCTTCCAGCCGCAGCTGAAGCTCCCGATCTGGGTCATCTGCATCACCGGCGCGCTCATGATGGTCCTCTTCGGCGTTCTCTCCGAGAAGGAAGCGATCGGCGCGATCAACTGGCCGATGGCCTTCCTGTTCGTCGGCGCGCTGTCCATGGGCGGTGCCCTGACTGAGACCGGCGCCGGCGAAGTGGTCGGCTCCATCCTCGCGAACTTTGCCGACAAGCTCAGCAACCCGTATCTCATCGGCATGGTGTTCTTCGTCGTACCGTTCTTCCTGACGCAGATCATGATGAACCGCACGGTCATGATCATCTTCATCCCGATCGCGATCCTTGCCTGCAAGGCGATGGGCGCCAACCCGGTCGGTATCATTATCCTGGTCCAGGCTGCCTGCCTGAGCTCCTTCATGACCCCGATGGCCACTCCGGCGATCCCGATGTGCATGGCGAGCGGCGGCTACGACCTGAAATCACTGATCAAACAGTCTCTTATACCGGCAGCGATCCTCTGCGTGGTATCCGTGTTCTGGATCATGACGGTGTTCCCGCTCTATTGAGATAAAGCTTTATTAAGATAAAAAAGAAGGAGGCAGACATGCAGGAAGTAAAGCATTTTCCGGCTGACATGAGCGTATTTGAAGTGGACCGCGAAGACATGAAGAAATGTCTCGTTTCCGGGCTCTTTGAGGAGACCGCGAAGGTTGACGGGAAGGAGCGCATTTTCTACACCTATCTCGCGCCGGGCAGCGTCTCCAACAGCCCCTGCCTTGTTGTGGCGCCGCCGGACGTCGCGGACGTTCCGGCCTGGCTGGAGGATGGGTTCTGGTTTTCATTTGCCGGAGAGCACGGACTCTTCCTGCATGTGCTTGTCCCCGGCGAAAACGGCTGGAACGAGGACGGCTCGGACGCCGACTACATGAACAAAGTCTACAGCGCGATCCAGTCCCGCCGCGGCTACGTGACCATGCAGGACAACATCTACGCGATGGGGATCGGCGGCGGCGCGGTGATCGCGCAGCAGGCCGTGATGAAAATGAGCAGCGAATGGGCCGGCCTCGCAACCTTCGGAGAGATGAGCGATGCTGCGCTCCTCAATGCGGAGAAGCTCGCGGGCAGTGAAAATACCGGCAAGACCGAGCTCTCGATCAACGCGGTAAAGGTCCAGGTCCCGGTCTGGATGGCCTGGGGCAGAAATACCGGCATGAACGCGGCCGTCTGCGCCTACTGGAAAAAGCAGAACGACGTCGACAATGAGTGCTTCTCGAGCTTCTATGCGGACGAGATCTGGTTCCCGTCGGTCGTCTCGAAGGCCAGCCAGGTAAATGAAGAGAAGATCGCCCAGGTCCGCGTGACCAACACATGGGGCAGCGAACTTGACAGGCCGCTGGCAGACGAAGTCTGGGCGTTCCTTAACAAGGCCTGCCGCCACCGCGGCTACGGCCACAAGATGCTGAGAAACCGGATCGACCCGGAAGCCTACGGATTTGAGCTGAAGACGATGGAGCACCAGGGCTTCACGAGACGCTGGTACGAGTACGTTCCGGAAAATGTAAAGAAGAGCGGCGCAGCCGTCCCGCTTGTCGTGTGCATGCACGGGCGCGGCGGGAGCGCGGAGACATTTTTAAGCCTGTCCGGCATGAGCCGCGTGGCTGAGGAGCGCAATTTCATCGCTCTCTTCCCGGAATCCGGCGCGTATCAGATCCGGCCGGGGGCACTCCGGAACCTTCTTCTCTGGAACGGCGAGTACAAGGGCGAAAGATTTGACGATGTCGGCTTCATCCTCCGGATGATCGAGGATGTGAAAGCACGGTACGCGGTCGACGCCACCAGAGTCTACGCCTGCGGCCAGTCGAGCGGCGGCATGATGACGACGGCGCTCGCGGAGGCGGCGCCCCAGGTGTTCGCGGCGGTCTCCCCGTGGTCTGCGCTGGTGAATCCGGACCAGGAGCTCGTCCTCCCGGAGAAAATGGACCCGGCCGTGCCCTTCATGTTCCTCTTCGGCGACCGCGACTGGCTGTGCGCGGACCCGGAGAACGGCGAGATGCCGTTTAAGGTGACGAAGATGATCGCCGATTACCTGAAGAACCTGATCCGCGTCTATGAGCTGGACGAGGAGCCCGCGACGTACGTCTGCGGCGAGATCACCTGGTTTGTCTACAGAAATAAAGACCGGGTCCCGATGCTGACCGTCGGCCGCGTGGCCGGCATGACCCACGCGAACTACCCGCGCGAGAGCTGGATCGCCTACGACGAGTTCCTTTCGAGGTTCTCGAAGTCGGAGGACGGGGAGCTCTTCTATATGGGGGAGAGGGTCTGAGCCTTCAGGGACGGTTCCCACCGGCCGCCTTCGGCGGCCTCCCAGGAACCGTCCCCGTTGTTGTTGAGAACCGTCCCCGGTGTCCTGTGACTGATTCAGAACAAAAAAGACAGGATAAAGATATAAAGATACGCGGCGGGCTGATATAATAGCCGTATAAGGCAAACCGGACCGCAAGGTATTCATTTTTAAGGAGGAAACCCGCATGCAATACAAATACCCGCACCTCTGTCAGCCCATCACCCTGGGCCGCACGACCTTCCGCAACCGCATGTTCTCCGCCCCGATGGGCGGCACCGACATCGCCAACGACGGCTGCATCGGACCGAAATCGACCGCCTTCTATGAGCTGAGAGGCAAGGGCGGCGCCGGCGCGGTCACCGTCTCGGAGTGCATGGTGCACCCGGCCACGGACGGCTCCCACGCCTACCATCTCGACGAGAGCATCCTGAACTCGCTGGCCTGCGCGACCTACACGGCCGACGCGATCCGGCGCCACGGGGCCATTCCGTCCCTCGAGCTCTCGCACTCCGGCATGTTCGCCGGCACCTACATGACCGACAAATCCAGACAGAAATCCCTGCACCAGTGGGGCCCCTCGGACACGGTCCGCTACGACGGCGTCGAGGTGAAGGCACTCACCAAAGAGATGATCGACGAGATCGTCGCCGCCTACGCCCACGTCGCGGGGCTGGCGAAGCGCGCAGGATTTGAGATGCTGATGATCCACGGCGGCCACGGCTGGCTCATCAACCAGTTCCTCTCCCCGCTCTTCAACCACCGCACCGACGAGTACGGCGGCTCCCTCGAGAACCGCTGCCGCCTGGCTGTCGAGGTCCTGAGGGCGGTCCGTGAGGCGGTCGGCCCGTTCTTCCCGCTCGAGTTCCGCATGAGCGCCGCCGAGTTTGTCGAGGGCGGCTACGATATCGACGAGGGCATCCGCATCGCGCAGATGGTCGAGCCCTACGTTGACCTGATTCACGCCTCCGCGGGCACCTACCAGAAGACATTCGGCATCACGCACCCGTCGATGTTCACGGAGCACGGGCGCAATGTATTTCTCGCGGCGGAGATCAAAAAGCACGTGAAGAAGCCGGTCGCGACGATCGGCGGCCTCAACGATCCGGCCCAGATGGAGGAGATCATCGCCTCCGGCAAGGCGGACGTCGTCTACATGGCCCGCGCGCTGCTGGCAGATCCGTTCCTGCCGAACAAGATCATGGCCAATAAGGACGAGGACATCGTCCGCTGCCTCCGCTGCTTCACCTGCATGGCGGAGCGCGCCGCCACCTCCACGCGCCGCTGCACGGTCAACCCGCTGATCGGCCGCGAGTGCGAGGGCGACGTGATCTATCCGGCACCGGTCAAAAAGAAGGTGCTGGTCGCCGGCGGCGGCCCGGGCGGCCTCTATGCGGCCTATACGGCAGCCCGCCGCGGACACGAGGTCATTCTCTGCGAGAAAGAAAATGCGCTCGGCGGCATCCTGAAATCGGAGCAGGCCCTGCCGTTCAAGTATGAGATGTACCAGCTGGCGGGGACTTACGCGCATTTTGCGAAGGAAGCCGGCGTCGACATCCGCCTCTCCACCGAGGTCACGGCGGAGTACGTTGAGAAGGAAGCCCCGGACGCGCTGATCATCGCGGTCGGCTCCGCGCCGCTCGTACCGCCGATCCCGGGTCTTGACGGGGACAACGTCGTCATCGTCAACAACTATTACCTCGAGAAGGAGAAGGTGGGCAATGACGTCGTCGTCATGGGCGGCGGCCTCGCGGGCTGCGAGTGCGCGATCCACCTGGGCCAGGAGGGCAGAAATGTGCACCTCGTCGAGATGCGCGACATGCTCGCCCCGGACGCGAACGTCCGCCATCGCCCGCTGCTTCTTGCGGAGATTGAAAAATACGTGCATGTCCACACCGGCTGCCGCGCGCTGCGCGTGACCGCGGAAGGCGTCATCTGCGCCGACAAGGAAGGAAATGAAGTGCTCATCCCGGGCGCGAGCGTCATCTGCGCGCTGGGCCAGCGCTCCCGCACCGACGTCGTGAACGCACTTCAGGGGACCGCCCCGTTTGTGAGGGTGATCGGAGACGCGTCCAGGGTCTCCACGATCACGAATGCGGTCTACTGGGGGTATCACGCGGCGCTGGATATCTGACGAAAACAAAAAACACAGGACACAGGGACGGTTCCTGTACCCAAAAAGGTTCTCGCGAGAGAACCTTTTTTGGTGCCTGGAACCGTCCCCGCAAAAAGAGAACCGTCCCCAAAAAAACGAATTCTGACAAAAAATAACGAAGGAGTGTGTTTACAGGAAAAGCGATTTTTTTTATCATAAGGGTGAGGTGATGAATATGTGGAAAAATGCGAAATGGCTGGGGATCCCCCGGGCTGAACTGGAAGAAAAAAGGATATTTCACGGAGACCTGACCGGGAGATTTGCGTATTACCGCTGCGAGGCGGACCTTCCGACGGACGCCTCCCTTGTGATCGATATCTCGGCGAACTCCCGCTACCGCCTTTATATCAACGGCGAACCGGTGCTCTCGGGCCCATGCAAGGGAGACCGGAACCGGCAGTACTTTGAGACCGTCTCCGTGACGGACCGTCTCCGCGAGGGCAGAAATGTCTTCTGCGCCCAGGTCCTCTACTGCGACCCGGACGCTGTGGAGATCGAGACCGCCGAGCGCGCCGCCATCTACGGCGTCGTCGGCCGGCAGTGCGGCCACCGTCTCGCCGTCGAGGGGGATGTGAAAAATGCCGCCGGGGAGACCGTCGGCACGATCACCACGGGGACAGCCGACTGGCGGGTCTTCCTCGACGGCAGCTATTACCTCACATCGGACGAAAATACACAGTTCCTCGGCGCGATCATCGAGCATGTCGACGCGGAGCGCTCGCCGCTTCGCTGGAAAGAGGCGGATTTTGACTTCGGCGCCTGGCGGCCCGCGGAGGCGCTCCTGCCCTCCGTGGCGGACGATCCCTTCCGCGCGGTCGGCGTTGTGCCGCTCTTCCGCATGCGGGAGCGCGAGATCCCGCTTCTTTATGAGCGGAAGGCGCATTTTGCGCGCTGCTTCGACCGGGAAGGCCGGGAGCTGCCGCTTCTTCGCGAGGGCTTCATTTCCGTTCCTGCCGGAGCGCGTGCCGAGATCCTGCTCGATGCCGGCGGGATCCTGAACGCCTACCCGCGATTTTCCTTTGAGGGCGGCCGCGGCGCGAAGGTGAGCATCACTTATTTTGAAAAATTCGGCGGGCCCGGCTCAGACCTTGTCCGCTCCGATATCCGCGGAGAGATCACCGGCATCACGGACAGCGTCACGCTTGACGGAAAGCCTCTCTCCTTTGAGCCCTTCTGGGTGCGCACGTTCCGGTTCATCCGCATTCTGGTAGAAGGCGCGGAAAATGAAACCACCGTACTCGTCCCGGCATTCAGGAAGACCGGATATCCGCTGCCGGTGGAGTCATCCGTCTCCTCCTCGGCGCCGTGGGTCGAAAAGCTCTGGGAGATCTGCGTGCGCACGCTCAAGAACTGCATGCTGGAGACCTACATGGACTGCCCTTACTATGAGCAGCTCCAGTACGGCATGGACACGAGACTCGAGGCCCAGTACACCTACGCCGTGAGCCGCGATAAGGCCCTGGTGAGAAAGGCGTTGGTCGATTTTCACTACGGCATGCAGCCGGAAGGCCTGAACGCCGGCAAGGCACCGTCGGCCTATCTGCAGATTCTTTCGACATTTTCGCTGCATTACATATTCCTGCTGTGCGAGTACGCCCGGGAGGAGGGCGATCCCGGGGTGCTGCACCTGTGCCGGGGCGATATCGACCGGATCCTGGACGCCTTCGACGCCCGGATCGGGCAGGACGGCCTGGTCGGGAAGCTGGATTTCTGGAATTTTGCGGACTGGAACGACGCCTGGAACGAGACCGCCGGCGCGCCGGGGGCCATCAAGGCCGGTCCTTCCGCGATCATCAACCTGATGTACGCTTACGCGCTGGGCGAGGCCGCCTCGTTCATGGAGGCGCAGGGACGCCCGGGACTTGCCGAAGAGTACCGCGCGAGGCGGAAAGCGATCCTCGATGCGGTGGAGACCCTCTGCTGGGATGCGGAGGCGGGGCTCTATCGGGAGGGTCCTCATTTTCAGCAGTTCAGCCGCCACGCGCAGGCCTGGGCGGTGCTGAACGGCATGAAGGAAGGCAAGGCGGCCGCAGGGCTTCTCTTAAGGGCCCGGGAGCGCGGCGACGTTCTCACCTGCAGCTTCTCAGCCTCCTACGAGTGGTTCCGGGCCCTTGAGAAAGCCGGTCTCTACGACGAGATGCGGCAGGAGCTCAACCCCTGGATCGGCCTCATCGACCTCGACTGCACGTGCTGCCCGGAGACCCCGAAGGGGGCGCGCAGCGAGTGCCACGCCTGGAGCGCGCTGCCGCTCTACGAGCTGATCCGCACGATCGCCGGCGTGCATGCCGGAAAGGACGGCTCGGTGCTCATCGCGCCGCACATGACGGATCTGCCCGACCTTAAAGGTCAGGCGGCGACGGCTTTCGGCCCGGTCTCCTTCGACTACGGCCGGGATGCGGACGGAAAACGGCGCTATGAAGTCACGCTTCCGGAAGGGATGAGCGGGGTCTTCCGCTTCCCGGACGGAAGGGAGAAAGAGATCTCTGCCGGCACGAACCTGCTGGCTGAATAAGGAGCAGGGGCTTGACGATATGGTCGTCTCGCCGGAGCAGAGCCGGAACTACTACGAAAAGCTCACGGAAAACGGCGTGGACGCGACGCTCCTCGAGATCAGCGGAGCGCAGCACGGCGACGACCTGTTCTTCCAGGATACGGTCAAGGACCGCGTCATTTCATTTCTGAACAAGTATATGTTTTAAAATATAAAGGAGGCTGAAAAATGAGCAAGGAAATCTATCACGCGCTGCTGGACCCGGATTATCAGGACGTCTATGTGGATGTGGACGAGACCCGCATCCGGAAAGCGCCTGCCGGACAGGAAATCGAGTACCGTTACGTTCACGGAGGCTTTCGCGCGAAAGCGGTGAAGTTCTGCTTCCATTTCCCGAAGAAGGAGGACTTTAAGGGCCGCTTCTTCCACTATCTCTCCCCGTTCCCGGGCCCGGATGAAGAACTTGCCAGCCAGGACAAGACCGGCGGCGACGACGTGATCAGCTTCTCGATCTTAAACGGCGCCTATTTCGTCGAGAGCAACATGGGCTCCAAGACCATGTTCGGCCCGAACGGCGACCCGCAGGACCGCTGGAAATCCAGCGCGGCTGTCGCGGAGTACGGCCGGAAGATGGCGATGGAAATGTACGGCTGCGCCCGCCCCGTCGGCATCGTGTACGGCGGCAGCGGCGGCGGCTACAAGACCATGGCCTGCATTGAAAATACGGACGCCTGGGACGGCGCCGTCCCCTATGTCATCGGCTCCCCGGTCAGCCTGCCGAACACCATCACGATGCACGTGCAGGGCGAGAGAGTCATGCGTCATGCATTTCCGAAGATCCTCGACGCGCTGGATGCCGGCGGCAGCGGCGATATGTACGCAGGGCTCACGAAGGACGAGGCCGCTATGCTGCGCGAGCTGACCAACATGGGCTTCCCGCCCATGGCCTGGTATCCGGAGGCGAAGGGACAGTTTGACGAGGGTTCTCTCCCGGTCCTCGCACCGGGCGTCAAGATGGCGGATCCGGGCTATTTCAAGGATTTCTGGACGGTGCCCGGCTATCTCGGCGCCGACCCCGAGAGCCACGCCTCCAAAGACCGCCTGCAGTTTAAGGCAGTCGTGCGCCGCGTGCACCTGCCCGGCGCGGAGGAAGGCGCTGACGCAGCGGAGATCGAAGGCCGCAACGGCGTCGACGACGCCTGGAAGAAGATGCTCACCGGCGGCAAGGACGCCTGGATCGAGGTGGACCGGCTTCCGGAGGGCGAGGATCTGTACCTGAAGGGCGTGAATATTATTTTCCGGACCGGCGAGGCGGCCGGCAGACAGCTTGTATTCGGCGGCATGGAGCGCGACAGAGAGCTCGGCGGCGGCTTCATTACCCTCGGCATGAGCTTCGGGGCTGACAATCCGGCCGACATCCTGGCGAAAGTGAAGCCAGGCGATGAGCTGGTGCTCGACAATTCGGACTATATCGCGATCCAGTCCTATTATCGCCACCAGGTGCCGGACGATCTTGATTTCCATGCATGGGACCAGTTCCGCAATCCGGACGGCACGCCGGCTCTTCCGCAGCGGGCCAGCGTCATGGGCTACACATTTACCGGCACCGGCACGGTGCAGGACGGCGAGATCCAGGGCAAGGTCATCGTGGTGCAGGCCCTGATGGACGAGAGCACCTGCCCGTGGTGCGGCGACTGGTACCGCAGCAAGGTGCGTGAGGCAAAGGGAAATGAAGACAATTTCCGCCTCTACTACATGCAGCGCTGCATGCACGGGGATCTGGAATTCCTCGGCAACAACATGGTCGTCAACTACAAGGCCGCGCTGCTGCAGGCCGTGCTCGACATGGCCGCCTGGCTGCAGGAAGGCAAAAAGCCTCTCGACACGACGGTCTATTCGCGCTCGGGCGGCCAGATCATCGAGGAGCCCGATCCCGCGAAGCGCTTCGGCATGCAGGCGGGCGTCCGCCTCACGGCAAACGGGGAGAAATGCGCTCATGTGAAAGCCGGCGAAGAGTTCGTGCTCCGCGCGGAAATGACCGTGCCGCAGGGCGCGGGCGAGATCACATCCGTGCGCTACGACTTTAACGACAGCTGGAGCTATCCGACACCCGCCGAGAACCTGTTCCCGGTCGAAGGCAGCTTCACGCGGACGAAGGAAGGCGGCATCAGCGGCGCGGTCTCCGAGATGAAGCACAGCTTCGAGGCTCCGGGCACCTATTTCGTCTCTGTCCGCATCACCAGCCAGAGGCAGGGCGACGCCGCGGATCCGTTTACGCAGGTCAGGAACTTGGACCGCGTCCGCGTGATCGTCGAATAATCGGCAAATCCGCGCAAAAAGAAGCAAATCCAGATGTACCGGCAAAGGGGCGGATGGGATAAGATGTATACATGAACTGACAGACTTTCAAGAGAGGAGTTAATCATGAACGAAGAAATCAAATCCGCCGCCCCCGTTAAAGAAAAAGGTGTCCCCTTCTTCAAGCTGATGGCCTGGTCCCTGCGTCCCGGCTCGACCGGCGTCGCCATGATGATCCTGGGCTACCTGACCGTTTTCGCCGTCAACACGATGAAAATGCCCGCCGCTCTGGTCGGCGGCCTGCTGCTCGCCAGCAAATTCGTCGACGGCGTCACCGATCTTGTTGCCGGCTACATCGTCGACCGCACCAACACGAAGATCGGCCGCGGCCGCCCCTATGAGCTGTGCCTGATCGGCATGTGGGTCACCACCGTGCTGATGTTCTGCGTGCCGGAGAGCGCGACCACACTGGTCAAGAGCATCTGGATCCTGGTCATGTACCTGTTCGCGAACTCGATCTTCTACACCTTCCTCAACGCCAACAGCACCGTTTACATGGTCCGCGCATTTTCCTCCCAGAAGGAATACGTGCAGCTGTCCACCTACGGCGGCGTCGTGCCGATGCTGATCGTCCTGATCTTCAACGTCCTGTTCCCGACCCTGATGGGCACGATGGCCACGAGCCAGGGAGGCTGGATCAAACTGGTCATGATTTTCGCCGTGCCGCTGACGGTTCTCGGCATGCTCCGCTTCTTCGTCATCAAGGAGACCCACGATGTCGACGTCAGTGCGGAAGGCGAGAAGGTGGATTTCAAGGAAGTCCTGCTCGTCCTCAGAAAAAACCGCTATATCTACATTCTCGCGCTGGCCTCCCTGGTTATGAACCTGCTCACCAACATGGGCGTCGGCGTCTTCTACTTCACCGAGATCGTCGGCAACGTCGGACTCATGAGTGTTCTGGCGCTCAGCCAGGTCGTGGTCCTGCCCCTGATGTTCGTCTTCCCGCAGCTTCTTAAGAAGATGTCCGTGGCAAAGCTGGTCCGGATCGGCCTGCTGGTGGGCGTTCTCGCCGGTATCGTGAACTTCATTGCCGGCAGCAATATGCCGCTCCTGATCCTCGGTGCCATCCTCACCGGTGCGAGCTCCGTCCCGGTCTCGATGCTCGGCGCTCTGCTGATCATCGAATGCGCTGACTACAACGAGCACATCGGTCTCCGCCGCATGGAAGGTTCCCTCGGCGCGGTGAACGGTTTCGCCACCAAGGTCGGTGCAGGCCTCGGCGCGGGCATCCTCGGCATCCTGATCGGCCTTGCCGGCTACGACGGAAAACTGGCTGTCCAGCCCGCCTCCGCGATCACGATGATCCGCCTCCTTTACTCGCTGATCCCGTCGGCTTTCGACTTCGCCGTGTATCTGGTCTTCCGCCTGTATACGCTTGACAAGGAGATCCCGCAGATCCGCGCCGAAAACGAAGCGAGACGTGCTGAAGCGGAAGCTGCAGCGCACGAATCCTGATATATACCCTTTCGGGAAATGCGGCGGGCGGGAGTCCGCCGCATTCTCTTTACGCGGGCCTGAAAAAAGGATATACTGGAGACAGAGGAGGCGTTTCATCATGAAAAAAGCGCTGAAAAATGTCGAAACCAATCTGGTTATCCTTCAGGGGCAGATCTTCGCTGCCTGCCGCCTCGGAGCCTGGTGTTTCAGCCGGGAAGGGGAGCTTTTCTTCTCCACGGCACCGCATCAGGAGGAATACCACCTCTTCCTGCGTCTGGGAGGCGCCCTTAAGACCGGGATCGGCTTTGCGGACGAGGAGCCCGTCCCGCACATCGTGAACGGGAGCCTGGGCCTTGCCTGGATCTCGGAATGGGTGCACCTTGAGAGCGGCGGCCAGTTCATGATCGTCCTGGGTCCCGCTTACCTGAAAAATACCCCGGTGGACCGAAGCCTTGAAGTGCTGGACCGCCATGGGATCTCCCAGCATCTGCGCCGCGGGTACATGAACGTGCTGGGGGATGTGCCGGTGCTCGGCTTTGATATGCTGCGCCAGTACGCCTGCATGCTGCACTACACCTGCTACCAGGAATCTGTGAACCCGGTGACGGACGAGCCGGAACCGGCTCCGGCCGCAAAGAAAAACGGGGAAGAAGCCGGGAATCCGGCCGACCGCAACGACTATGAGCGGATGGCGGCCTTTGAACAGCTTCTGCTCCGCCACCTCGCGGAAGGGACGGCTCCCCAGGAAAGCGCGAACGCCTACACCGGCGAGCTGCAGAACTTCGGACTGGATTCCCTGAGGCAGATCAAGGACAATCTTATCATTTTCACGGGGCTGTGCGCCCGCACCGCGGCGAAATGCGGCGTTCCGCTCTACACGGCGAAAAATCTGGAAAATGAATGGATCCGCCGCCTCGAAGCAGCCCGCGGATTCTCGGAGGCGAGGAAGATCCGGTCGTCCATGTACAACGCCTTCCTCCGGGAGGTCCAGCAGAGCCGCAGCTCGATGGGACTCTCGAAGGCCGTCCGGGACTGCAGGAGCTATATCCAGACAAACTATATGAACGATCTCACGCTGGAGATGATCGCGCGCCACTGCGGCTACGCGGAGTACTATCTCTCCCGGAAATTTTCAAAAGAGACCGGCATGAAGATCGGCGAATACATTCACAGCGTCCGCATCGATGCGGCGAAGATCATGCTCCTGACCACGTCCCGGGAGATCCAGGAGATCAGCGATTATCTGCATTTCGGCAACCGGAGCCATTTTGACAGAGTGTTCCGGCAGCTGACCGGCGTTTCGCCCGCCGCGTTCCGGGACAATGGCGGAAGCACAGCAAGACAGGTTATGATGAAAGGAGAAACAGCATGGCAGAAGAAATGAAGATCCCCGAAGAGCTGATGAAAAGCATCGCCGCCGGCATGATGGAGCGCATGAAGAAGGAGCAGGCGGACAAGGTGAAGAACTACCGCATCCTGAACGCCTGCGCGAAGAAGGGCGGCATCCTGTTCACGGGCTCGTCCCTCATGGAATTATTCCCGGTCACGGAACTGGCCATATCCGCCGGCATAACGGAGCCGGTCTACAACCGCGGCATCGGCGGCACGACGACCGATGATTTCCTCCGTGAGATCGACACGGTCCTTCTGGACCTTGAGCCGGCAAAAGTCTTTATCAACATCGGCACGAACGATATGACCGACCGGGTCTACGGCGATAAGTGGATGGACCACCTGGCGGACAACTATGAGGAGATCCTTAAGATCGCCCGGGAGAAGCTGCCGGACACGAAGATCTACTGCATGGCCTACTACCCGACGAACCGCCATCTGCCGAACCAGAATCCGATCCAGGCGGGGATGCTGAAGGACCGCACGCCGGAAAATATCGCAGCCTGCAGCGCCCGCGTGAAAGCCCTGGCTGAAAAATACGGTTACGAGTACATCGACGTCAACGACGGACTTTACGACGAGAACGGGGAGCAGAGGGCGGAATTCGCCATCGACGGCGTCCACATGTACGCGAACGCCTACCGCATCGTCTTTGAGAATCTGAAGCCCTATCTTATGTGACTGCGCTCCGCCTTGCGTGCGGAAAATGAATAGATAATCAGGAGAACCACCATGACAGACTATATGGATACCTCGCTCACGGCCCGGGAGAGGGCGGAGCTGCTGCTTAAGGAAATGACGCTGGACGAAAAGCTCGCCCAGCTGACAGGCGTCTTCTCCGGGTTTGCCGGGGAGGATGAGATGGCTGCATTTTTCAAAAACGGGATCGGCCAGATCAGCACCCTTGCCTTCCGCATGTGCGGGAGCGCCGAAGAGGGCGCCGAAGAGCAGCGCAGGCTGCAGAAGCTGGTCATGGAATCGAGCCGCCTGCACATCCCGGCCGTCTTCCACATGGAAGGCGTGAACGGGGCGCTGCTTAAGGATACCACGCCGTTCCCGTCGGGCGTGAACCGCGGCGCCGCCTTCGACACGGAAAATGAGCGGAAGATCGCTGAGATCGTCTCCCGCCAGGAGGCGGCGGTTGGCCTCACCCAGATCCTGGCTCCGGTCTTGGACATCTCCCGTGACTCGCGCTTCGGCCGCCAGTCCGAGACCTACGGCGAGGATCCGACCCTGGCCGCGGCGCTCGGGGCCGCCTACACGAAGGGAATCCAGCAGACGAAGACAGCCGGCAGGCAGCCGGAGTCGGCGGCGAAGCATTTTCTGGGCTTCCACCGCAGCTCGGCGGGGATCCACGGCGCGGACATGGACTGCAGCGAGAGCCTGCTGCGCGAAGTCTACGCGAAGCCTTTCCAGGCGGCGATCACCGAGGCCGGCCTTCGCGGCGTCATGCCCTGCTACTGCTCCGTCAACGGCCTGCCGACCCACGCGAGCCGGAAGATCCTGACGGGCCTGCTCCGGCAGGAGATGGGCTTTAACGGCGTCACGGTCTCGGACTACAGCGGGGCGGAGAACACCTACAATGTGCAGGGCGTCGGCGAGACCCTTGGCGAGGCAGGTTACCGCTGCCTGAAGGCGGGGCTTGACGTGGAGCTGCCCATGCCGGCGACATTTGCGGCGATGAAGGAGCTCTTCGAGAAGGGTGAGGCGGACGAGGCTTACCTCGATACCGCAGTTCTCCGCGTGCTCACGGCCAAGTTCCGAATGGGACTCTTTGAAAATCCGTATGCGCTCGAAGGCTCGGACCTTGAGAGCGCGCTGCACCATGAGGAAGACGAGGAGGTCTCCTTCCGCGCGGCGCAGGAGAGCATCATCCTCCTCAAAAATGACGGTGTCCTGCCGCTCTCCGGCCGTGAGAAGACGATCGCGGTCATCGGGCCGCACGCGGCGAACGCCCGCTACTATTTCGGCGGCTACACGCACCTCAGCATGGTGGAGGCTGTCTACGCGGCGATGAGCTCCATGGCCGGCGTCGGCGCGGGCGGCGACAGCTCCGCGGCCGAGATGGTCCGCGTCCCGGGCACCAACGTGCAGGACGACGAGACGGAGGAGTTCAATCAGGTCCTTAGGAAGCTTGAGCCGGACTGCAGAAATCTCCTCGAGGTGCTCCGCGAAAAGCTGCCGGAGGCGAAGATCCTCTGGGCGCAGGGCTACCACAAGGCCGGGGCGGATGAGTCGCTGTTCGCCGAAGCGCTCAAGATCGCAGAGGAGGCCGACGTCGTGATCCTGACGCTGGGCGGCAAGAACGGCTCCGGCTCCGTCGCGACGATGGCCGAGGGCGTGGACGGCACGGACATCAACCTGCCGGCCTGCCAGGACGCTTTCATCCGGGCGGCTAAGAAGCTCGGGAAGCCGATGATCGGCGTGCATTTCGACGGCCGGCCGGTATCCTCCGACGCGGCGGACACGCTTAACGCCCTCATCGAGGCCTTCACGCCGGCGCGCTACGGGGCGGAGGCAGTGGCCAACGTCCTCACCGGGGCTTACAACCCCTCCGGCAGACTGCCCCTCACGGTGGCTTACAACGCCGGACAGATCCCGATCTATTACAACCATCCGATGGGCTCGGGCTGGCACCAGGGTCCCAGCATCGGATTTGCGGACTATGTTGACTGCCCGCATAAGCCTCGCTACTGCTTCGGGCACGGGCTCAGTTATACGGGGTTTGCATTTTCAGACCTCACGATCGACAAAAATGAAGTCGCCCCGTTCGAAAATGTGACTATTTCCATGAAGCTCAGAAACACGGGAGCCGCCTCCGGAACCGAGGTCGTGCAGCTCTATCTCAGGGATGTGCACGCCTCCATGACCCGGCCGGTGAAGGAGCTTGCCGGCTTCGCCCGCGTTGAACTTCAGCCCGGCGAGGAGAAGGAGGTTGTCTTCACGGTGGCGCCGAGCCAGATGGCGTTCGTGGACGAGGATATGAAGTGGAAGATCGAGAAGGGCGAGATCCGGGTCATGATCGGGGCCTCGTCCGAGGATATCCGGCTCACCGGGAGCTATACGGTCACGAAGGACGCCTTCATCGAGGGCAGGGACCGGGCGTTTTGTGCGGGGGCTGAGGTGAAAGGCTAAAGGGACGGTTCCTGGGGGACGGTTCTTAAGAAAAAAACGAGCTGCAAACGCAGCTCGCTTTTTTCTAAGAACTGTCCCCCAGGAACCGTCCCCGAGACCCTCAGTCCTTCTTCACCTTCTGCAGCATGTCGTTGATCTGGCGGATCTGCTCCGGGGAGATCACGTTCGCGCCGGCCTTCTTTAAGAGGCTCTCGAAGCTCATGCCGGCCATCATCTGCTGGAGGGCCTTGTTGCCCTTCGTGCCCTCGGCCACCTCGCCGCGGCTCGCGGAGGCCTTCGCCATGATCGCGCCGACGACCTTCGAGGTGCCCGGGTTCGCCATCAGCGCCCCGAACTTGTCCTTAATCGAGAAGAATGCCGGGTCGATCTCGATCTGATCGAACCAGTTGACGACATTTCCCGCACCGCCGAAGCAGTAGTCGGGGTTCATTTTCTCAACGCGGCGGACCGTCATCTCATCCGAGAGGTCCCCGGCGACGGCCTTCACGGTGTGTTCGCCGCTGATCGGCACCCGGAAAATGAAGACCCTGTCGGCGCTCGCCGTACCGAATTCATTTCCGTCGACGAAGAGGGTGACGGTCCCGCAGTTGGAGTAGACCTTGATCTGCGTCTCCGCCTCGGCGCGGTCGACGTAGCGCTTTCCGCAAAGGTGCACAAATTTCTCCCTGCTCCAGGCTGCCTTGTAGAGGTAGAACGCGTCCTTTTTGGTCTTGTGGTCGAATTCCACAAGGCCTTTCTGGTTCTGGCCGTCCTTGCCGCCCTCGTTGCGGCCGTCCGCGGCGAAGTCGAAGAGGTTCCAGACGTGGGTCGCCCAGAGGTAGGGGCGCTCCTCAATGCATTTCAGGATGTGCTCGTGGTAGACGCACTGGTACTCCTCGGTGTAATCGCCCTGATCCGGACGGGAGGAGTGGAAGGCCGGGTTCGCGTCCGCGCCGTACTCGGAGAAGCCGATGACGCGGTCCGGGAACATCCGGTGGTACTCGTCGAAGAACTCGTCGTTCTGCTCAAGTTCGCCGAGATACCAGCCGAAGTAGAGATTGTAGCTCGCGAGATCCGCGATCGGGATGAGCGGGGAGTCCTTCTCCAGCATGAATGCGTGCGCCATGACCGTCGGGCGGGTCGGATCCATGCGCTTTGCGAGCGCGTTGAGCTCGCGGTGGTCAGCAAGAAGCTCTTCCGTGACCTGGGAGGACGCGGTGATCTCGTTGGAGAGGCCCCAGCAGACGATGGACGGATGGTTATAGCACTGGGTGATGAGCTCGCGCATCTGGGAGAGGGCATTTTCCTTTCCGTTCGTCATGTGGCGGGTGATGTAGGGAATCTCCGCCCAGACGACGATGCCGTTCTCGTCGCAGAGGTCGAAGAACTCCTGCGCGTGCTGGTAATGCGCAAGGCGCAGCGTGTTCGCGCCGAGCTCGCGGACAACCGCCATGTCCTCCTGGTGCTCCTTCAGGGTGAGGGCATTGCCGAGGCCGATGCGGTCCTGGTGGCGGCTCACGCCGCGAAGCGGGTAGGAGCGGCCGTTTAAGAAAAAGCCCTCGTTCGGGTCGATATGGAACTCACGGCACCCGAAGCGGGCGGAGATGCAGTCGCAAGTCTCGCTGCCCTTCGTGAGCCTGGCGGCAGCCGTGTAGAGGAACGGGTCGTCAAGGCCGTCCCAGAGATGCACATTTTCTAAAATGAACTCCGCCAAAGCGTGCCCGCCTTCTGCCGGAGCCGCTTTCGTGAGGATCCCGCCCTCGGTCTCGATCTCGAAGACGACCTCTTCGCCGCCGCACTGCCAGGTCTCGACGGTCACGCGGGCTTCCTTCTTTGCAAGGTCGACGACGGGGGTCACCTTGATCCCCGGGGTGCCGTCCTTAAGAAGCTCGAAATGCTCCTCCGGGACGATGATGAGGTTTACGTCGCGGTAGATGCCGCCGTAGAAGGTGAAGTCGGCCATCTGCGGGTAGACGCGGTCGTTCGCCGAGTTGTCGACGGAGACGGTGAGGGTGTTTTCATTTTCAAGAAAGTCGGTGAGGTCCGCGCGGAACGTCGAATAACCGCCCTCGTGGCGGACGAGCGCGTGCCCGTTCAGGGAGACCTCCGCGGTCATGGCCGCGCCGGCGAACTCGATAAAGCAGCGGGAACCGACGGCAAGCGCGGGCTTCTCAAATGTCTTCGTGTAGACTGCGGTGCCGCGCCAGTAGTCGTTCCCGCCGTCCTGGCCGTCGACGGCGTTCCAGGTGTGGGGAAGCGTCACGGGGACGGGCGCCTCGCCGGGTTTCGCGAACTGCCAGCTGTCGTTGAAGTTTAAGATGGTTCTCATAAGCAGGCCTCCTTATTATAATGATAAAACGGTATTCACTGTCTTTATCGTACAGGAAACCGGGAAAAATGAAAAGACGCAAATTAGCGAAAACAGCAACCAATTCGTCATGTCGGAAAATAAAAACGGACTTGCAAGGAGTAATTGAATCATGTATAACTACATAGGTCCCGTCCGGGCGGATGGGATGTCTGCATTTTTAGGAAATAGAAAGGAAACGAAGATGCGTATCATCACGATCAGCCGGCAGTTCGGCAGCGGCGGCCGTGAGCTGGGCGAGCGCCTGGCCAGGCAGCTGGGATGGGATTACTACGACAAGGAAATCATAGAGACACTCGCGGAAAAGCACGACATGGACGCGGATTTCATCCGGGACGTGCTCTCGCGCCACGGCTGGCACCATATCCGCCTTACCTACAGCCACAGCTTCTCACAGCTGATGGTCAATCCGGCGATGCACACGCGGGTGCTGCTCCTGCAGAGCGAGATCATCCGGGAGATCGCGGAGGCGGGAAATGACTGCGTGATCGTCGGCCGCGACGCGGACGTGATCCTGCACGATCACGACCCGTTCCGCCTGCTGATCTGCGCCGACACGGAAGCGCGGCTTCAGCGCTGCATGCGCTATGAAATGAAAAAAGCCCCGGAAGACCGCCTTCCGGAGAAGACAGTGCTCAAAAATATCCGCAGGATCGACAAAAACCGGATGCGCACCCGGGAGATCCTGACCGGCAAGAGCCGCAGCGACAACAGCGCATTTGACCTGGTCGTCAATTCCACCGGCAGAGATCCGGAGAAGCTGGCGGCGGCCCTGGCGGAATTTTCATTACACTGGTTCGAGGACAAAACTCATGAAGACTAAACAGAAGACACTGCTGACCGAGGGGGTCATCTGGAAACAGCTGCTCCTCTTTTTCCTCCCGATCGCTGCGGGGACCTGCATCCAGCAGCTCTACAACACCGTCGACGGCCTGATCGTCGGCCGTTTCGTCGGCACGGAAGCGCTGGCGGCGGTCGGCGGCAGCTCCGCGCAGATCATCAACCTGCTCATCGGCTTCTTTGTGGCCGCGACGGCCGGATCCTCTGTCGTGATCGCGCAGATCTACGGAGCCGGACGCACGGAGGACGTGAGAAATGCCGCCGGCAACGCCATCGCGGTCTTCGGCCTCCTGGGCGTCGTGCTGGCGGCGGGCGGCCTTATTGCCGCCCCGGCCATGCTGACCGTGCTTCAGACCCCGGCGGACACCATCGAGGGGGCGGCCCTGTACCTCAGGATTGTATTCCTGGGCGTCCCGTTCGTCCTCATCCTGAACATGGAGTCCAATATTCTCCGCGCTGTCGGGGATTCTTTCGGGCCTTTTATTTTCATGGTCGTCGGGTGCGCCACCAATATCGTTCTGGACCTCCTCTTCGTCATCCTGTTTCAGCGGGGGATCGCCGGTGTCGCGGCGGCGACGGCCATCTCCCAGGTGGTCAACATGACGCTCCTCACGGTCCGGCTGATGCGGACCCGCGAGCGCTACCGCCTGAGCTTTAAAAATTTCCGCCTGAACGGGGTTTACCTCGCCAACATGATGCGGCTGGGCATCCCTTCCGGGTTCCAGTCCTCAATGTATGCGGTCTCCAACATGGTGATCCAGGTCGGCGTCAACTCGCTGGGCACCGTCGCCGTTGCCTCCTGGGCGATGACTTCCAAGACGGACGGCATCTTCTGGGCCGTCAGCAACGCGCTGGGCTCCGCGATCACCAGCTTTATCGGGCAGAACCTGGGCGCCGGCCGGAAGGACCGTGCGAGGGACTGCGTGAAGCAGGGACTGATCCTGCACGCGGTGATCACCGTGACCGTGAGCGCGTTCATCCTGCTGATCGGGCGGCCGCTCCTTACGGTCCTGACGGGCGACCCGGCGGTCCGGGAGACGACTTACCAGATGATGCTGTATTTTGTGCCGCTCTATTTCCTCTGGACGATCATCGAGGTGCTCTCCGCGGTCCTGCGCGGCGCGGGTGACACGCTGAGGCCGTTCCTGATCATCAGCGTGGGGATCTGCATCTTCCGGATCGTCTGGATGGGGACGCTGTTCCTGTACTTCCACACGCTCATGGTGCTCTGCATGAGCTACGCGGCCTCCTGGTTCGTGACGGACGTCGCGATGGTGGTCTACTACCGGAGAGGGAAGTGGATGGACCGGAGCGGGAGGATACTGGAGAAGTGAGGAATTACGGGGACGGGTCCCAGGGACGGTTCTCAGAAAAAACAGGCTGCAAACGCAGCTCGTTTTTTTAAAGAACCGTCCCCCGGGAACCGTACCCGTCAGTTTTCCGCGGTCAGATAATCCTGCGCCCACCCGGCAAGCTCCACAACATCGTAGATGGGATAGTGCACGAGGTCGTCGGAACGCAGGGCGATGAGGCAGCCGGCCTCCGGCATGGCTGCATAGACATCTTCGGCCTCAGTCAGAACCGCCCGGGAAGCCGGATCAAATTCGATAAAATAACCGTGAGTCGTGAGGCTCTTAAAGATGATGAATAGATGGCCGGCATTATCCGCCGTGATCTCCGAAGAGGCGATATAACGCGCGCTGCTGTCGTTGAGTATGGCAGGCGTATCCGAATAGATGATCTCCCCGCCGGCAAGGTCCAGACAGTCGACTCTGGATGAATGGGTCAGGATGATCACATAACGATCGCCCGGGGCAAAGGCAAGATGCTGGATCTCGCCGGGGGAGTAGCGCACATTGAGATCGGAAGAGGTGCCCTTTTCCGCGTCATAGAGGCAGATCGTTCCGTCATCGTCGGCGCAGAGGAACACGGGCGTTTCCGTTCCGATGGCAATCAGGCGTTTCGTCGTCTCCGGGTGCCTGTCTTCAAGGATTGAGCGCCGTTCATTCACAGCGTCAAATACATTGAAGGTTGTCTCCGTTGGCTTCACCTCGGTTCCGTCTTCTGCTGTGTAGACCGGTGTTCCGTGTCCGACGATGAGGCCGTTTCTGCCGGCTTCGAAGAAAGAGCAGGAACCGAATGAGAGGCCTGTCTTCGCGTCATTGGATGCCTCCACAAGCTTTCCGTCGATCCAGCAGGGATCCGTGACAAGTTTGAAGGACGAGCTCAGATGAGCCGCTGTCAGGGTGCGCCCGTCGGACAGAGAGACTGTATTCAAGGTGTAATCCCAGAACGATGAGCGGTTCTCGTCGGTGATCTTCTCAATATCTTCGCTGCCGCCGCCCAGATCGTATATTTTTGTCCCGCATATAAAATGCGTATCGTCGATCACGCCGACCTTCTTTGAATCCACGCCTTCGTACTCGCAGCGCGCCAGTTCCTGAAAGGTGGAGGCGTCGTAGGCGGCAGCGGTAAGTGTATTTTTAAAATAGAAGACGAATATCCGGTTCCCGGAGGGTGACGGGATCGCCTTCAGGCTGACTCCGAGAAAATCCGGAGTATCCGGGAAAAATTCTCCGCCCGGGTCGCTCGCGGACTCTGCCCGGAGGATCCGTACAGGGTCGTTTTCGGGGACTGTCAGGCAGAAACCGAGATCTCCGTCTTCGTCATAGAACGGGGCCAGAAACCGGATGGAATTCTGGTCATATGTCCAGGCCAGGTAGCTCTGGAGGACACCTTCATCGTCGTGGCCGAAATCATAGCGGGCGACACATCCGTCGGAGGTCAGCAGTTCGAGAATTTCCTCATCCCGGTCGATCCAGCGGGCCGCAAGGATATTTCCGTTGAAACCGTAACTCTTAATGCGCCGGAGCTCCCCGGTATACTCGTACACATAGAGCATATTCTCGCAGGCGACAAGCGCGTGATGATCGCTGGCCAGCATCGGGATCACATTCAGCTGGTCGACGATCTCAAAGACCATGCCGGATTTATCCTTGAGCGTGTGATTGGTCAGGATCTGCTCCCCGGAATCCGCTCCGTTTTTGATGGATGTGCAGATGATGCCTCCGTAGCTGGCATGATAGCGGGGAAGGAAAATATCCCCCTCATCCGAGACCGCGATCCCCAGAAACAGCGTATTGCTGAGGCTCTTCTCCTCGACGCGGAAGCTGCGTATTTCATGCATGTCGTCGGTGTCGAAGAGCATTATTTTTAAATAGTCGGTTTTCCCGGACGTTCCCCCGGCGGAAGTCTCATCGGAGCTGACGGAAACATAGAAGGCGGCTGCGGCGTAACGCCCGGAGAGTGAGAACCCGCCCGCATAATTGTACCAGGGATCCCAGCTCGTGGAAGAGCTCTCTTCCTCATCTGACAGGACGGGAACTGAGGAGAGGATCTCTCCGGTCGCGGTGTCCAGTGTGAGAAGCGAAAGAATGCTGTCCGCGTCCTTTGTATTGTCGAGGAGGAGAAGCCTGGAACCGTCCCCGGAGAGCGCGCGGAAATGGTTGCTTCCCGTCAGGGAATAATCATAACGCCAGACCTCGGAGCCGTCCCGGACGGAGCGCGCAATTACCGAATTAACGGATTTGCAGAGAACAAGGTCCGATATGGCGAAGAGATCCGTGGAGGAGGTGTCCAGACTGTCGCCGGCGGCAGAGGGATCGGGTTTTTCCCAGAGAAGCCGGCCGGTCCGGCTGTCCGCGGCCCTGACGGTGCCGACCTGGTCGGAGTAGACGGCGGCCGACCCGTCGGAAGAGAGGATCAGGCTGCTGATATTGGTCGTCCCCCTGCAGAGGAGAGCGCTCTTAAACTCGTCGGTCCTGTAAGCGCCGAGACTGTCTGCCAGAAGTTTCTGGGCCCGGGGATCGCATAAGGGGCTTGAAGGATCTCCGAGAAGGGCACTGATGCCGCTTGAGAGGGCGCCTTTTAAGTCGTAATCCGCGAGCTGTGAACGGCCGGCATCCACACTGACGGAAGACATCTGCGCCTGCAGATCGTCATTCTGCTCGCTGATCAGCCGGCTTTGTTCAAGTATCTGCGTATTCTGTTCGGTGATCTGCCGGTTCTGCTCGGTGATCTGCGCATTTTTTGAGAGGACAACGCCCATAAAGACCGCCATGACCGCCATGATGATTCCCAGAAGGGCGATCAGGCGGTTTGTCTTTGCCCGGCGGTCTCTCTGCCAGAGCGCATCAAACGGACACCCGAGAAGGGCGGCGAAGATCCGGACGATCTCCTTCTTAAAGGCCTTCTTCGAGATCGTGTGGTCCGGACCCGCAATGTTGGCGGCAAGAGGCTCGGTATCGCCGGTGATATTGCCTTCCTCATCAAATGTGTGAAGAAGATAGGGTGAAAATGATTTTTCAGGTTCACCGTCAGCCAGGACGGCAAGAACGTGGTCGCGGTCATGCGTTTTCAGGAAATACCGGATCTCCTGTTCGCACCATTTGGAGAGGGGCAGATCCGGCGTGCAGATCACGAGGAGATATTTGGTGTGGTCCAGCGCCTCGGTAATGCTGTCGGACAGGGAAGAGGAAGCCGGCAGCTCATCCTCGTCACGGAAGACCATGCCGAGCCGTTTGCCGCCGACCCTGTCACGGTACTCCTTCGGAACGATGTAGCGCTCGATGCGGCGCTGGATCATCTCGGCAGCCTGTTTGTCGAGAGGCTTGTGGCGGTAACTGATAAATGCGATGTAGGATCTCTCTGTACTCATCCGGTTTTGTCCTCCCTGTTTATTTTGATGCAAGCATGGAAAACAGCTGCCAGGAATAATCGTCCTTCAGCTGGTCGGCGCGGGAGAGCTGTTCATAGGGAAGCAGCAGGGGGTGAAGACGGGCAGCGTTGTCGCGGGCAGGCGCGTACTGCCAGTTGTTCATCAGGTGAAAACGCATCCAGCGCTCATGTTCAATGCGCCGGCAGCGCTCCTTCATATCCTCATCGGCGTGTTCGTAAGCGTCTGCCGCCCGGGAAATGATCTCCGGAGTCAGCGGACCGCTCTCCCCGAGAAGGATCCGTGCCTTCATGAAAAGGTGATCCGCGGAGGCAATGTTGGAGCGGCGAAGGAAACCGCCGAGCTCCTCCCAGGCCGGCGATCCGGGCACCGAGTCGTGATAGAGATTGTGAAGCCTGACGGCGGTCCTGTTCAGCCCGGTCTGCATGATCAGTTCGGGCGTAAACAGGTCCTCGGGGGTCCCGAAGGCGGTGATCCCCTCAAGCGGAGCGGCGCCCCGCACAAACAGTCTCCCCTTTAAGGGGCAGGCCCGTCTCAGGGCAGCGGCTTTGCCGACGGAGGCCTCGACGGATTCGTCACAGAAGATGATGCGGTCTGCATTTTTCAGGAGCGCCAGATCATAGTTCCAGGGTTCATCGTGGAAAATGAGAACATCGGAGCTGTCCCCGGAT
>OCTX011887038.1_pt1 | contig 41814 bp, 37 predicted proteins | sample 1539691 | NCBI WGS metagenome assembly OCTX01 (sample SAMN02144231, study PRJEB22623) | gut metagenome | biome: sheep rumen | host: Ovis aries | place: New Zealand
CCGCAAGGCTCACCATCCTGAAGGTCAAGGCAGTTTGCCGCCTTTGCCAGGATTTTTGCAAGTGAAGTCTTACCTGTTCCACGGACTCCGGTAAAGAGGTAAGCATGACCAAGTTTCCCGGCTCTGAGCTGATTCTTCAGCGCCGCGGTCACGCTCTCCTGCCCGACGACTTCATCGAAACGGGTCGGCCGATATTTCCGATAAAAAGCAAGCTTCATGACTGTTCCTCATAAAATCGGCGGTCAAGAGACGAGCAAAGTTGACTACGTCGCATGGTCACGATCTTAAGGCTGCTGTGTTCCCACCCTGACCTGGTTCGAAAGATTCCATCGCGCAGGCTCTGCCCGCCTATTCACCGCCGATTTCAACTCAACATGTGAATTATATCCAATCCGGCACGTTATTTCAAGCCGTAAGGATCAGTACCGGCTATTCAGGAAAAAAGACAAAAAGAGGCAACCATAATCGGGATTGCCTCTCTTTTTTCTTCACAATCAATTATTGAATGATCTCACAGGTCGCAGACCCGGCAATACCCGCTGCATTTCCTTCGTCTGTATCCACATGCATCGCAGGCGTGAATTTATCGGAAACACGGATGACGACGTCTCCGAAGATGAGAGAACGTTCCGGGGTATCAATCTTTGCGCAAACAACCTGTTTGTCGACGACGCCAAGTTCCTCAGCAGAAGCAGGATCCAGATGGATGTGGCGTTTGGCAACGATTACGCCGTTCTGCAATTCGACTTCACCGCAGGGGCCGACGAGTTTGCACCCAGGCGTTCCTTCCAGATCACCACTCTCACGGATGGGAGCAGCAATACCGATGGATCTCGCATCGGTCGCGGAGATCTCGACCTGATCCGCTTTGCGACAAGGTCCCAGGATCGATACATTGGAAAGCGTGCGTTTCGGTCCGACAACATCGACACGTTCATTGGAGGCATACTGGCCAGGCTGGGAAAGAGCCTTTTTCACTGTAAGCTCATGGTCTGCTCCAAAGAGCACATGGAGTGTTTCCTCAGTGACATGAACGTGACGAGCAGAAATTTCAACAAGAACTGACATATTCAACAATCCCCTTTATCATAATAGTAATACTGATTTTGTTCCACGAAAATTGTACTATTTCCGTTCACCTTGTGCAAGCACAAAGAATGATGGTATACTTCTCCGAGAGGTGAGAAAATGACGCTGCAGGACATCAATGAAAAAGTCCGTGTTTGCACCGCGTGTGAGCTCTGCCGCACACGGACGAATACGGTTTTTGGTACCGGAAATGAACATGCTGATATCATGTTCGTCGGAGAAGCTCCGGGAAGAAACGAAGATGAAACCGGTATCCCCTTTGTCGGTGCTGCTGGACATCTGCTCGACGATTATCTGACTGCGGTCGGATTGTCCAGAGATGATGTTTACATTGGCAACATTATCAAATGCAGGCCGCCGCAGAACCGGGACCCCCGCCCCGATGAAGAGGATCAGTGTATCCATTTTCTTCATCAGCAAATCGAGCTGATTGATCCAAAACTGATCGTCTGTCTCGGCAGGATTGCGGCCAAAAGACTGATTGATCCAAACTTTCAGGTCACAAAACAGCACGGTCAGTTATTCAAGTATAACGGCCGCCTGATTACTGCTACCTTCCATCCCGCCGCATTGCTGCGCAATCCTGCAAACAAAGCTCCAACTTTCAGTGATTTTGAAATGATTTACAGACTTGCCAAGATCGATCATTTTCAGGTCTGAGCTTTTCTTCCTGGTCCGCATATCTTCAACATGGCCCCGTTCATGGCCATTCCCCTTTTGTTCCTGGATACAATGAGCGCCATGCAGTTTTTCCTGCATGGCGCGTTTGATTTGAATGTCATAATCACTCTTTGCGATACTCGGCCTCTTCCTTTTTATGTGCGAGACAGAAAAACAGACCTCCTGCATAAAGGGCTAAGCCAATCAGAAACACCGTATTTTCACCAAACCGGTTGGCCACGATCCCCCCAAGGATGGGCACAAGAATTGTCAGCGGAGCAGCGATATATTTCAGCACAACATTGTACAGGGTCAGCTCTTTCCCGCGGCTGAATGTGCCGGAAATCATATTCTGAAAATTGAAATAGCTGCACCCTGCGACAGCAGAGAACAGAAACAAGATTACCCCGACATAAAGATCCGGAAGGATAAACGCCAAAACAGACGCCACCGTTCCCGCCGCAAAACAGGTCATCAATCCCATATAGATCCCAAAACGATCTACAAGGACGCCGATAATCCTGGTTCCGAGTACTGCCGCAAACAGGACAACGAAATTCATAATCCCGACAATGTTATCCGGCACACCGGGTATCTTTGCCAGTTTGACAATGTAGTAAGACCTGGAAAACTCCGCAATACTCAGCAGCATATATGCAACAGAGATATGGACAAAAGGCTTTTCTTCCTTCAAGATCCGGATACTTTTGGGAACAAATTCGTTCAGATGGATCGGCTTAGGCTCGTATCCATCCGTGACTTCCTTTATTCCGAACCATACGGCCGCAGAGGAAAAGAAGGCCATCACCGTTCCGCTGAGAAATGTTACCGCATAATCAACCGGAAAATGAAAACGCTCAAAACAGAATGCGAGGAAGAGTGAAGAAGCGACACCCGCAAGATTTGCTATGGCAAGATAGTTCCCGTAAAACTTTCCCAAATTGCCACTGAGCGAAAACGGAACAAGCTGGCTGAAGAGGGTCCCCGTCATGCCGTAAGTCCCGGAAAACATTGCAAAAGAACAGAAAAAGAATAACAGTGATGCGCAGACAGACCATTTCCCTACAGAAAGAGCAGAAAGGAAAATAAGCAGAAACGCGACCCTCTGGAGCAACGCGACGAAAAAATACACTTTTTTAGGGCTTTTAGCTCTACTTCCCAGAAGACAGGAAAACAGAGCCGCCAGATAACTGACTCCATAGTAGATCGTCGTCAGCAAACTGATGTACAGGTTATTGTCTGTAATCTTTGCCACAAACGAAGGAAGGACTGTCCCCGAAGAGAAAGTCATATTGGCAAAATTAAAGAAAAAACTGTCCAAAAAAAACGCTATCATGTTGCGTCTTCGGACTTGTTCGAATTTGGTACTGGTATCCACCCGATGCGCTCCTGTTTTTTCTTAATCTTACCATCAGCAGAAAACTGCGTCAAAAAGCAAATCCGGATTACGATTATTGACGGACGCATTGTATGTATTTATCAAGTAAGAGTTGTTTCCAAATGAAGAAACCGATCAGTCAATGCGGCAAATATTACAATACGTACAAATCCTTCCAAAGCAGACAACTATTCCCACCTTTTTCCTAAGACGATATTACATTTTGGAATTTATTGTGATATAATTATTATGTGTTTGAATGCAGGAAAGACAGGTGGATTATGTTTGGTGTAAATGATGTAGTCTCTTACAGCTCCGCCGGCGTCTGTGAGATCACAGATATTACCCAGCGCGAGATCGCAGGCACCAAAATGGACTACTATGTGCTCAAGCCCAGAATGGATGTGAAATCCACAGTATTTGTACCGGTCAAAAATCCCAAATTGATTGCCCGGATGCGGCCTGTTCTCTCCTCTTCGGAGGCAGACCAGCTTCTAGGCTCTTTGCGTACGCTTTCTCCCCAGTGGATCGAAAATGACAATCAGCGCAAGGAAACTTTCCGCAGTCTGATAACCGATGGTCTGCCTCAGGATCTGGCTTTGATCTACAAGACCCTGACCGTGCGCAGACGGGAATTAGAGGAAAACTCGCGCAAATTAAGAAGCGCTGACGAAGGATTCCTGAAAGAATGCGAAAAACTGCTGAGTTTTGAGATCAGTTACGCACAGGGATGCTCTTCAAATGAAGCAAAAGCGCTCATAATCTCTCTTTGCAGTTGATTATTTCCAGATAATTCAAACGTCCGGCTGAAACTTCAGCCGGACGTTTTTCAGTTCTATTTAATTCATTCAGTCATCGATTTTCATAGGCCGCAGCATTCTGGTAGCATTCAGTACGGCAATAATCATGACGCCGACATCGGCAAAGACTGCCCACCACATATTCGCATAACCGATCGCTGCAAAAATCAGACAGAGAAGCTTGATCAACAGAGAAAAAACGATATTCTCTCTCACAATCCGCATACACTTCTGCGAGATCCGGACCGCAAGCGGAAGTTTCCTGAGATTGTCATCCATCAGCACGACATCTGCCGCCTCGATTGCCGCATCACTTCCAAGAGCACCCATCGCTATACCGACGTCACTTCTCATCAGCACAGGAGCGTCATTAATTCCATCACCGACAAAGCCTACCATGGAAGAGTCATTTTTTTCCTCCATCTTTCGCTCCACATGACTGACCTTATCTTCAGGAAGCAATTCAGCGAAAGAGCCTTCAATACCAATCGCGTCAGCAACCTCTTGAACAGCAGATACGCTGTCTCCGGAAAGAAGAACCGTACGGATACCCAGTTTGCCGAGTTCTTCTATCGCTTTTTTGCTTTCCGGTTTGATCTCATCCGAGATCCTAATACCTCCAAGGTATTCTTTCTGTCTGGCAACATAAATCTTTGTGCCAAGCCCATTCAGTGAAGGAACGGCTACTCCGATGCTCCGCATCAGTTTCTCATTTCCCACTGCAACTTCCTGACCGTCGATTTCCGCGAGGACGCCATGGCCGGCGATTTCCTTTACCTGACCCAGATGTCCGCACTCTTTCCCAGATGCCTCCGCACGTAGAATTTCTGCAATCGGGTGTGTTGAATATGATTCTGCCATTGCAGCGAGATCCATCAGATTCTCTGCAGGGATCCCTTTCTCCGGTACCACATCAACGATACGGAATTTTCCTTCCGTAATCGTACCTGTCTTATCCAAATAGAGATGTTTCATATTGGAAAGAGACTCAAGATCATTTCCGCCTTTCACAAGGATTCCGCATCTTGAGGCACCTCCGATCCCTCCAAAAAAGGACAGCGGTATACTGATAACGAGCGCACACGGACAGCTGATAACAAGGAAAGTCAATGCTCTGAATATCCAGACTTTCCAGTCACCTGTAATCAAAGATGGTATCACCGCAAGAGCAAGAGCGCTGTAGCAGACAACGGGTGTGTAATAGCGGGCAAATCTGGTTATGAATGCCTCTGTCCGGGCTTTTTTCAGACTGGAGTTCTCAACCAGTTCAAGAATCCTTGAAACCGTCGAATCTTCAAAGCACTTTGTTACTCTGATCTTCAGCGCACCGGAAGTATTGACTGATCCGCTGACCACCTCTTGTCCGGCATGTACTCTGAACGGTCTGGATTCTCCAGTGAGCGCAGATGTATCAAGCACGCTCTCCCCTTCTTCAATAACGCCGTCAACAGGAATCCTGTCCCCAGGTCTCACAAGGATAAGACTTCCGACCTTGATGTCATCAGGGTCTTCTTCGGTCACAGTTCCGTCAGTGTGAATCAAATTGGCGGTATCCGGCCGTATATCCATCAAATCCGAGATACTCTTCCTGCTTTTGCCAACTGCGTAAGACTGAAAAAGCTCCCCCACCTGATAGAAAAACATGACGGCTACGCCTTCCTGACACTCACCAAGAATGATTGCACCGACGGTGGCTACCGCCATCAGGAAATTCTCATCGAAAACCTCGCCGCTGCGTATTCCTTCGAATGCCTTCTTAAGCACACCGCTACCAACAACAAAATACGGGATGAGATAGAGATAGTTCCAATACTTCTCCTTCAGTCCGAAAAAGCGGATCATCCCCCAGATTACAACCATTAATATCGCTGCAAAGAGGATCTGAGACAGAGCCTTCTTTTGCTTGTTGGTCATAATTCGCTCCTATCCGAAAATTTCAAAATCCGGCTCGACATTTTTCGCAACACGAACAACTTCTTCCATGACCTCATCGAACCGGTCGTCCTGCGCACTCACCACCATCTTCTGTGTCATGAACGCGACAGAAGCCTCTTCCACTCCTTCTATCTGCTGGATCGCGTGTTCGATCTTGGCAGCACAGTTCGCACAGTCCACTTCGATTTTGAATTTTTTCCTCATAGTGCTATTCCTCCACATGATCCATTCCGAGTGCAAGGATGCTGCGAACATGATCATCATCCAAGGAGTAGATCATGGTCTTTCCTGCCCTGCGGAATTTGACCAGTTTATTTGCCTTAAGTACTCTCAACTGGTGACTGACTGCGCTTTGCGTCATATTGAGCGCTTCAGCGATATCACTGACACACAATTCACTCTCAAATAGTGTGTACATGATCTTGATTCTGGTGGAATCACCGAAAACACGGAATAATTCCGCCAGATCATACAGGATTTCCTCATCGGGAAGTTCCTCCTGAACACGCTTCACTGCATCCGGATTCAGGATCTTTTCCTTGTCCATCAGTAACCTCCAGCAGATTTCATATGAATATTTGCTCATATGTCTAAACTTAGTATACTTCCCATATATGGATTGTCAACTACTTTTCTCAGGAATGTGATATATTGAGTAAAAACAAGCCTGCATGAAGGAGGCGTCAATATGATAGCAGTAGTAACAGGAGCTTCTTCCGGATTCGGACAGGAATATGTCCGGCAATTCGACAGCCGCGGTTATGATGAGATCTGGGTAATTGCCCGAAGAAAGGAACGCCTTGAGGCTCTTTCTTCTGAAGTCAATACCCCTCTGCGTCCCATCGCTTTGGACCTCAGCGAGGAGGAAGCCATCCGCTCCTTCTCCGGTCTTCTCGAACAGGAGAAACCACAAATCCACGCTCTCGTCAACGCAAGCGGTTTCGGTTATTTCGACGCTTTCACAGAACAGCCTCTCAACGACGCGCTGAATATGGTCGATCTGAACGATAAAGCGCTGATTTCCCTTTGTTACCTGTGTATTCCATACATGAAGGAAGGCAGTGAGATCTACAATATCGCCTCTTCTTCCGCCTTCCAGCCTGTTCCCTATATAGGTGTCTATGCAGCCACAAAGGCCTTTGTCCTCAGTTTTTCACGCTCTCTGAATCAGGAATTGCGCAAGAAAGGAATCCGGGTGCTCGCCGTCTGTCCCCACTGGACAAAAACGGAATTCTTTGACCGTGCTGACAAGAATAACGGCGTCATTACCTATTACAACTTTTATACGGACAAAACTGCTGTCGTCCGCAATTCACTCCGTCATATGAAAAAAGGAAAGGATGTTTCCCTGACCAGTTTTAAACTGAAGGCGCAGGTTCTTGCTGCTTCCCTTCTTCCCAAGAAAATGGTGATGAGGATCTGGCTGAATCAGCAGCATTTGTGATTCTGTAAACAATCTGTGAACCGCCTTGACTTTAGCACTTTACTATGCTAATATAATGTTGCAAAAGGGAGTAGCTAAACACCACCCGGTGGATTCGTACCCGACATCACGACGATCAGTCCGAGGCGAATGAGATAGCAAGACTTTTACCGCGCTGCGGTGAAAGTCTTTTTTCATCGCAGCAAACCCAATCGATCATTCGGAGGATTACTGCTATGATGAGAAATACTTTTCACGGCCCGATGGGCGGAGGAATCGGCCCCCATGGGATGCACGGTCACGGCATGGGTGGCATGCACGGCCCACATCACGCTATGAGAGGTCCTGGCACGGGCGGTATGCATGGTCCGCATCACGGCATGAGAGGCCCGCATCCGAGGATGCTCGGAGGTCCCTTCGTTCCGATGGCCCCCGTATATCGTCCTCGTCCGCGTTATCGCTATTATGGCGGAAGCGGATGTCTTACCCTGATACTGGTTCTCCTCTTTCTAGCCTTTTTCTTCGGTATCTGAGTATTATTCCGAATCATACCTGCATCATAAAAAAAGAAGGCAGGTTCCTCTAAAGGGAACCTGCCTTCCTAACTATATCAGAAAGATATTGCTTAATCCAGATTCTCCGCAAAGACAGCGATGCAATGTCCCGGGAGCATCAATGTCTTTTCTTCCAGCGTTATCCAATCTTCGGAAGTATTCAGAACGGCAACCATCGAGTAACCATCCGCCTCAGAAGAAAGATCACAGGAGACCTCTTCATCACCGAGGTTGATGATTATCAATACATTCCGTTCTTCCGGAGCGACTTTGTAGAACGCAGCAACTGTGTCCGTCGAGATATTGCTCGCTTCAACACGGCCACGGGCAATCACAGGAAACGCATTGCGCACAGCAATCACTTCCCTGAACCAATTAAGTATCGAGAGGTCGTCTGCCATCTGATCAGATACAGATGGGAACTTCATTTTAACGTCATCCATATCTGGCGGTCCGGCGCAGAGATCAGGATCATCAGGAGAATCGCTCCAATACATAGGAGCTCTCTTATTCTCATCTTTTCCGGAGCCCTTCATACCGATCTCTTCACCGTAGTAAACGAAAGAGTTACCGCTCATCAGCAAGCTCAGGCCATAAGCCATTTTGGTTTCCGGACCTTCATCCAGGGCATAATATCCTGCGCTCCTTGCCATATCATGGTTCGTATAGAACGGCGCATCGATGTAGTCCGGGTTGGAAGTGCGGTATTGCTCATCCAACGAGATCATCACGTTCACGAAATCCGAAGCTTTGATAGAATGAACGATCGTATTGCGGATGATGCCCTCATTTCCCGCAAACGGGAAATCGAACAGGGAATCTATTCCGCTCTCGTATAGTTTTGCTATGGCATTCCGATCTGTCCATGCCTCACCGACAATATAGCAATCCGGTTTGATTGATCTGCAGGTCTGACAGAACCATTTCATGAAGCCGACGTTCGCCTCCGGATTGCCGGTGTGATACGATGTGACCGCATCAAGGCGGAAGCCGTCAACTCCCTTCTCCAACCAGAAAGACGCTATCTTCCTGATCTCTTCCCGGACAGCGGGACTGTCCAGATTCAGATCAGGCATTCCGGACCAGAAACGGGCTTCATAGTACCAGTTTGTATCCTGAAGCGGCGCATAGCCGTCCTTCGGCTCACGTGAGAACTGATAATAGTCAAAAAACGGACAATAGGATGGATCGGGTTCCCAGTCCGCAGGAAGTTCGTGGAGGTAATCCGAAGCCTTCTGGAACCACTCGTGGGCATATGCCGTATGGTTCACGACCAGATCCATCAGAACCCTGATTCCCCGCTCGTGGCATTCCTGCAGCAGGAGATCATAATCCTCCAGAGAACCGAATTCCGGATCAATCCCGTAATAATCTGTCACGTCGTATTTATGATACGTAGGGGACGGATGGACAGGAGTCAGCCAGATTTCATCGAATCCGAGATCCCGGATATAGTCGAGTTTGGATCGGATTCCATTCAGATCCCCGATTCCGTCGCCATTGGAATCACAGAATGAATAAACGAAGATCTGATATGTCGTCCGATAGGCATCTTCTCTCTTTTCAGATTCCAGCCCGGAATTGAATGAAATCATCTGAACGGCGGAAACCGGAGCAGTTGTCTGGTTTCTTTTCGTAAGCAGTATGAGGACTGCTGCCCCTGAAACGATCAGGAGCAGCAGCACGGCAATAATTGAAAATAGTTTTTTACGGTTCATCCCTTAACAGCACCCGACATGCCTTCGACATAGAATCTCTGCATGTAAATGAACAGAATCGCAATCGGAATCGAAATGATGACTGCACCGGCGGCGAAGCAGGTATACCACTGATAGAGATATTCCTTCTGGAGCATGTTCCATAGACCGATAGCAACAGTAAACTGATCGGAATTTGCACGGCAGATGACTTTCGCAAACACGAAATCGACCCAGGGACCGATGAAGGAAGTCATGACCGTGTAGATAACAATGGGTTTCGACAATGGCATCGTGATCTGTGTAAAGACCTGCCACTGTGTTGCCCCGTCGATCACAGCGGCTTCGTCGATCGATTTCGGGATCGTATCGAAGAATCCTTTTGCAATCTGGAAGCCCAGGCCGGTACAGGCCGAATAAACGATAATCAATCCAATACGAACGGCAGAGCCTTCCGTAAGTCCCATCGCCTTCAGAATGAAGTACTGTGCGACCATTGCCATAAATCCCGGGAAAAGGCCAAGAATCATGGCGATGTTCATATAAGTCTTGCGGAAGCCGAAACGCATGCGGCTTAGCGCGTACGCAACGGAGAGGACGAAGAACGTACTAAAAACACAGCAGATGACTGCGATGATCAGCGTATTCGTGAACATCTTTGGGAAGTTCAGTACGTTACGGTCCGTAAACAGTTTGATATAGTTGTCCAACGTATAGCCCTGCGGAAGGAACGTATTCGTATAGGCTCCTTTTTCCGCCCGGAAACTTGTCAGCACGATCCAGATGATCGGCAGGACCCAGACTGTTGCCAACACCGCAAGAAGAAGGTGAACCAGAAAATTGGTAGCTTGCTTCTGTGGACTGATTCGATTTTTCTTAATCTCCTCTTTCATCACATGAATGCCTCCTCATTCTTGTAGGAACTGGAGTTCCTGTAGGTGATCAATGTGACAATGGTCAGGATCACGAAAGTCATGATGCCAATGACCGCACCGAGGTTGTAATACTGCTGATCAACGGTCAGTTTGTAGAGCCATGTGACAAGCAGGTCTGTCTGACCGGCTGTATCGCCGACATAGGTCGGACCACCGCCGGAGAGCAGATAGATGACGTTGAAGTTGTTGATGTTGCCAACGAAACTCGTAATCAGGTAGGGCGTCGTGACAAACAACATATAAGGAAGGGTGATGCTGAAGAAGATCTTTACCGGTCCGGCACCGTCCATCCTGGCGGCCTCGTACAGCTCGACAGGAATGTTCTGCAGGATACCGGTGACCTGAAGCATCGTATACGGAACACCAACCCACAGGTTGATGACGATGATCGTAATTCTCGCCCAAGTTGCATTAGTCCAGAAAGGAAGCGGCTGACTGATCAGCCCCAGATTCTGCAGCAGGACGTTGATAGCGCCAGACGGCTGAAGCATGATGTTCATGATCATCAGCGTGACGAACTGCGGCACAGCAATCGAAAGGACAAAGCAAAAACGCCAGAAGCCCTTTGCTTTCGTGTCTTTTCTGTTGATGATCATGGCAAGGACCATGCCAAGGATGTAGTTGAGGAATGTAGCAAAGATCGCCCAGACGACAGTCCAAGCCAGAACATGCCAGAACTGTCTGCCCATATTGCCGTTCATGCTCAAAATCCGGCGGAACTGTGTAAGCCCGTTCCAGTCAAAGAGCATGAGGTGTTCATCTTCCTTCGAATAGGTCGTGAACGCCATGGTGATCATGTAGGCCAGCGGCACTATATTGAACACCAGAATACCGAGGCAAGGCAACGTCATCAAGGTGATATGAAGATTGGAGTCAAACAGGCTCCGAATGTCTTCAAGGAAAGTCGGAACCTTCCTTCCGGCCTCCTTCTCCAACTGAAGCCTGTAGGAATGACGCAACTGAAGGACCCAGAGGGCTACGAATGCGGCAATCACGAAGCAGGTGATAACACCGTCAAGCAGGATACGCTGGGAATTATCGCCGGCAACATATTCATAAACCTGTTTCGCTTCATTCCAGACCTCACCGGCTTCCTGTGTGCCGAGGCTGGGAAGCAGCGCCAGATTTCCTAGTCCTGTCCCCATCATATAGAGGAAAAAGGCAACTTCAATTGCCAGGACCAGAACGCCTTTTACGATTTGTCCATGTCCGATCATTCCTACGCCAAGAAGAAGCGCAGACAGTTTCGTGAACAAATCGCCGTTTTTCAGCGCATTCAGACAATTGATACGTTTCGTTTCCATCATCAATTCTCCTAATGGAGTAGATTTGCTCTGATTTTAAAGAGCCAGGCCGGGCCGGAAGACCCGGCCTGGAAAACCATTACCTATGGTTCAAGATTGCTTACCGAGATCAGGAAACAGCAGAAGAGTTCATGGTTTCGTTCATGGCTTCGGTCTTCTCTGCAGCGTTTGCAGCAGTGACGGTGCCAGCAACGATTTCCTGGCCCATAGACTCTGCCGGGCCCCAATACTGACCCATGCTGCCAACAACAGGCTGGACGATGGATGCATAATCCATGGTATCCATCTGAGCCTTTGCCAGAGCATCATCACCGACATCAATGCTGAGATCGGTGGGGATGATGTTTCTCAGATCATAGTGATCTTTCTGAGCGGAGGTGCCGCCAAGATAAGCAGCAAGAGCAACTGCGATTTCCGGATGCTCTTTGTAGAGAGCAGTTGCCGGGTTGACGCCGACTGCCTTGGAACCCGCGAAGGACTTCATCTGCTTGAGTTCGCCATCGATTGTGATGGACGGCGCAGGAGCGATACCGAGGTTGTCGCCGAAAGCATCAAGAGCTTTCTGATAATCCCAAGTGCCGGAGAAGAAGGCCTTGACATCGGTTGCAGAACCAACATCACCGTTGACGAAGTTCGCATTGCCGTTGAGACCGATCAGGTAATTCGTGACTGCAACTGCCTTATCGCCGCTGAAGTCGATACCTGCTGCCTCATCAGAGCCGGACTCACCGAAAAGGGTGCATCCATTGGCAACATAGAAGGAAGCAATGTACCAGGAGTTGGTCAACGGGAACGCGACCTTTCCTTTTTCAAGCATCGCATCAAGAGACTTGACGTCTTCCTCAGAGAAGACGCTGCTGTCATAGAACATGAACCAGGTGTTGCCGGTGAAGGGGAAGCCGTAAACAGCATCGCCATAGGTAACCGTGTTCATGGTCGTGGCAGAATTGGCCGCCTTGGCAGCTTCAAGAGTGGAGCCGCCGATCTTGGCGATCGCATTTGCCTTTACCAGATCCGGGATCTGGTCGTTTGCATAGAGATATACATCCGCAGCAGCGCTCGGGTCGGTTGACACATTCGTCTTCGCATCGCCTTCAGAGCAGACGCCGTACACGAAAGTGAGATCCCATTCCGGATGCTCAGTAGCGAATTTTTCACATTCAGTCTGGAGCCATTTGCCGTTTTCATCAGACTGGTCTTCCTGCGGTCCCCAAACCGTGACCGTTGCTGCTACCTTCTCATCTGCGGGAGCAGGTTCCGGATTATTGGCGGGTGCAGGAGCGGGCTCTTCCGCCTGCTGACCGCAAGCAGTCAGCATCGTCATGACCATCATGAGCGCAAGCAGAAGGGCAAAGAATTTTTTGGATTTCATCTTTTTCCTCCTAAGAGATAATTGTTTATGTTTTCCGGGCTTTGCCCAGGTAAAACCGTTTTTGATCAAACGTATTCGAGGTTCTTTCCGCTTTCAGGATCGAAGACATGGATTGCATTCGGAGCGAATGTGAACGAAACCGTCGCACCAGCACCGAGATCGCGCTCTCCAAGGTCAAGTGTGGGTACGATAACAATGCAGTCTTTCCCATCAGCGTTAATGTGAAGGTGAATCGAACTGCCCATCATTTCAGAAACATCGACGACGCCGCTGACCATCGCTCCGTCTCTTTCATCGAGTGTGATATGCTCCGGACGGACGCCGACTACAACATCCTGTGGCGCAGTGTTACGGTCAGCGAGATTCTTCTGCTTGTTGGCAGACAGTTCTATATGAGCACCGCCGACTTCAACGGCATACTTTCCGTCATCACCGCGGACCAGTTTGCCATCGAACATATTCATCTGAGGCGTTCCGATAAAGCCTGCAACGAATGTGTTCACCGGCTTGTTGAAGACTTCCTGAGGCGTGCCGATCTGCTGGACTTCGCCGTCTTTCATGATAACGATTCTGTCACCAAGCGTCATGGCTTCCGTCTGGTCGTGAGTAACGTAGACAAATGTCGTCTGGATCCGCTTGCGGAGTTTGATGATCTCAGCCCTCATCTGGTTTCTGAGTTTCGCATCCAGATTGGACAACGGTTCGTCCATCAGAAGGACACGGGGATTCCGGACAATTGCTCGCCCGATTGCAACACGCTGTCTCTGACCGCCTGAAAGCGCTTTGGGTTTTCTGTTAAGGTATTGGGTTATTCCGAGAATCTCTGCTGCTTCATTCACCAAACGATCCATCTCATCCTTCGGGATTTTGCGGAGTTTCAACGGATATTCCAGATTCTGGCGAACGGTCATATGCGGATAAAGAGCATAGTTCTGGAAGACCATCGCAATATCCCTGTCTTTGGGAGAGACCTCGTTCACCAGTTCATCACCGATATATAGTTCTCCCCTGGTAATATCTTCCAATCCGGCAATCATCCGAAGCGTAGTCGACTTTCCGCATCCGGAAGGGCCGACAAGAACAACAAATTCGCCATCCTTGATCTCGAGATTGAAATCATCAACCGCAACGACACCCTCTTCGGTGACTTTCAGCTGATAGCTCTTCTTCTCTACAGGTGCATCATCTTTCTTGGATTTTTTCTTTTTCTCGTTCTCCGTATTTGGGTATATCTTCTGAACGTGCTTCAAAGTTACTGTAGCCATGATGATCTCTTCCTTCTAACTAACTGTGTTTGAATTACCGAAACAGACAATTCCTTATTTTGAGTATATATTTACGCAGAAATTAGGGAAAGTTGCCTACTCCTGACCAATATATTAGCACTGAATTATCGAAATTGAACAAAATCATTTGGTTGTATGTCATTTTTCGTACAAATCAATAAAATATATTTCACTTCTTAGTTTAAATTGAAAAAAAAGATTACATATCCGTAACAACTTCATGCAATCATCGGTTTCCAGGCAAAACTGCTGATTGCTGAGGTGAATTCATCTCTTTATGAGTTAATTTGCGCTATAATTGGGTTAGAAATTATCTTCAGAAATCCCGGCTATTTAGCTATCCCAGGAGGTCCAATGTGAATCAGTCTGTAACGATAGGAATCGGAGACCTTTCTCCTTCCGATCACCATGATCTGTTCCAGCGCCCATATCTTCGTTCGATTGAAGGTGTCGGTGCCCAATACCGTATTCTGGCGTGGACAGATGATCCAGTAATCATTCACGACTATGTAGCGGGTTCAGATGGAATCCTGATGCCCGGCGGCGATGATGTCGATCCCTCTCTTTATGGGGAAGAAAGACTTCCCGAATGCGAAGGTTCCGTATCCTCCAGAGACAGATTCGAAATGGCATTGCTGCGCGAAGCAGAAAAACAAGGCAAACCGGTTTTCGGTATCTGCCGCGGCCTTCAGATCATGAACATTTTCCGCGGGGGCTCATTATGGCAGGACATTCCTTCTCAAAAAGCAGAAGATCCCCCACACCCGATCGCACAGCATGGACAGATGCCCGTCCGACTTCATTCCGTCCGGATCGTCCCGGGTACTATGTTAGCTTCAACACTTGATACCGGCGAACTGGACATCAACTCCGCTCATCATCAGGGCATAAAAGTTTTAGGGGCTGGTCTCATCGCTTCCGCATATTCGGAAGACGGAATCATTGAAGCTTTTGAGTCCGCAAGCGGATCTTTCTTCTGCGGCGTTCAGTGGCATCCGGAATGGTTGTATCCTTCCGATGACGCAGCCGCACTTTTCAAGGCATTTGCCGAATCATGCAGGAGGGCTTCCTATGAACTGTGATATCCTTTTCTACAATGCGAATATCTTCAGCTCGAGTTATCGCCGTTTCTATCATGGATTTCTGGGAATCAGAGGTGATAAGGTCGTTCGTATCGGCCTCGGTGAACCGCCGGAGAGTCTGACAGCTGAGAGCCGGATAGATCTGTCCGATAAATTTGTGATCCCCGGCCTGATCGACTGTCATATGCACATCGAGAGCAGTATGCTCACTCCGCAGGCCTATGCATGGGAAGCTGTCCGTCACGGTGTTACTACGATCATCAGCGAACCGCATGAGATTGCGAATGTTTCAGGAGTCCGCGGGATAGAAGCGATGATGAATGCGGGAATCGAGGCGCCAATAGATATCTTTTACGGAGTTCCTTCCTGTGTTCCTTCAACAAATGACACGCTGGAAACCGCAGGAAGCAGCATCGATGTTCCCGAAGTCCTCGAACTTCTGAAAAACGATTCGATCCGCTGCCTGGGAGAGGTCATGAACACCAAAAGCGTACTGACTGAACCTGACGGAAAAGCGAATAAACTGATCCGTGCCTTTCATGAGGCTGCGCCTGATCTCCCGCTTGAAGGTCATGTGCCTCGTATCATGGGTGATGATCTTGCTTCCTACCTGATGAGCGGAGTAGATTCCGATCACACCGAACATCCTCTGGAAGAATTGATCGAACGCTGGTTGAACGGATTCTGTGTACAGCTTCAGGAAAAAACCGTTCTTCCCGATGTCATCTCCTATCTGAATCGACATGAGTTGTTCAGCAACACCTGCCTCGTAACCGACGATGTTATGGCTGATGAGATGATTGGACATGGGATTCTCGACCATATCGTCAGAAAAGCGATGAAACTTGGCATGGATCTGAAGGATGCCGTGTACTGCAGTACCTGGACTCCCGCAAGGCGTATGCACCTGTGGGACAGGGGTGAATTGCGTCCGGGAAAACTTGCCGATCTGGTTATTCTGGATCAGGAAGAAGCCTTCTCCATCTATGCGACCTATAAAAATGGAAAATGTGTATTTGAGAAAGGCTCACCAAGAGTCAATTCAATCAATTGCGATGCATTCCCCGCAGATTTCCGTGAAAGCGTGAAAGTTCCCCACCTCTATGAGAGTGATTTTGCCCTGCGGACAGACCGGGAAGGTCTCGTCTCTGTCCGGGCTATGCAGGTGGATCCCGTCAAAACCCAGACGAAGGAAGCAGAATTGGTACTGGAGGCAAAAGACGGAGAACTGCTCTTTGAAGAATCCGGAGCAGCATTGATGACTGTAATTGAACGGCACGGAATAAACGGAAACATCGGAAAAGGACTGGTTGTCGGAACCACGATGAAACGCGGTGCCGTTGCGACGACATACAGCCATGACAGCCACAATCTGTGTGTGCTCGGAACAAACAAAGCGGATATGGCTGCCGCCGCCAATACCGTTGCCGGCATGAAAGGCGGCATGGCTGTAGTAGAAAACGGTGAAGTCATTGCCGCGGCAGCTCTTCCTATTGCCGGACTCCTGACAGACAAGACATGTCAGGACTTTGCCGCTGACATTTCTCGCGTGACTCTTGCGATGAAAGAACGCGGATATGACCACGTCGATCCGATCATGAGTTTCTGCACGCTTGCACTTCCGGTAAGCCCTCAGTTGAAAGTCACCGACTTCGGTTATGTCAACGTCACTGAACAGAAGATCGTCCCGCTTGAAATCTGATCGATCCATCGGTGTCAGCAACCAAAATAAATGAAACTGTGTGCAATGGATCAAATACATTGCACACAGTTTTTTATATCGAATGAATAACGTCTATCAGCTCGGTGGGGGAAGATACGATTCTGTAATCCCCAAGTGACTGAAGAACTGCTCTGTCCCGGAACCCCCAGTCCACCAAAACCGGAATCGCACCGGCATTTTTCGCGGTACGGAGATCCACCTCTGAATCACCTACATAGATCAGCTTGCAGTCATCCGGTGCGTTCATTTCTTTCAAAGCATTGCGTACCATAGCCGGATCCGGCTTTTTAGGCACGTTTTCCCTTTCGCCAAGCGCTACATCAAACACCTCTGGATAAAAAGCAGAAATCAGTTTCTGTACCGCGGCATCGAATTTGTTTGATACAGTTCCCAATCTGAAGCCCTCCCTGCGAAGCTGCTTCATCATGTCAGGAACTCCTTCATAAGGCAGTGTCTCGACCATAAGGTGAGACAGATAATAAGATTTCTGGAGTTCAACCGCCCTCTTCCAGACTTCTTCGGAGCATCCCTCGGGTAAGGAACACTTCATCAGGAATCCCACGCCGTTGCCGAGAAACTGTCGTATCTCCTCTTCTGTTCGTTTCGGGAATCCCAGAGTCTCAAGCGCATGATTAGCAGCATTCTTCAGATCAGGAAGGGTGTTCAGTATTGTTCCGTCCAGATCAAATAAAATGATCGTCTCAGTCATTATTTTTCCCCCGAACACAGAGCGCGGCTGCTTCTCCCGCGGTTTTTCCCGATATCCACGCCCAGTGAAGATTATATCCTCCGCATCTGCCATCAACATTTATGATCTCTCCACAATAGAACACGCGGGGATCGCTGGCAGACGCCAGCGTATTTCTATCCAGTCTCTCTACCCCGCCCCGGCATATCTGCGCCTGATTCATCGGACATCTGGAAGCGACAGGAATCTCCCAATGCTTAAGCATATAGGCTGTCTGCCGGATCTCTTTTTCAGAGAGAGTATCCGCCTGCCTCGAAAATGCATCCGGAAGAACGGACCGCATTATCAACTCGCCAGCACGTCTGGGCAGGATCCCGTTCAGCAGCGAAGCTGCAGTGCCAGAAGTCTGCTCACAGGCCGTTTCAAGGAACGGAATAAGGATCTGTTCCTTTTTATCCGGAACAAGATCCAGCACCAGACAGTAATCTCCCTCTTCCACAAATCTGGAGAGATCCATTACACAGATCCCGCCAAGATATCCGTCTCCGAACTGTACTTCTCCGGCTTCCCGCCGGATAACAGTTCCTTCTTTCTGGAGTGCCACTGACGCCTTCAGTCTGATTCCTTTCAATGCGCGGAACTGATCTCCGCGAAGTCGGAGCGGTACCAGTGCAGGGACAAATGGAACAAAGCGGTCGCCGATCTGTCTCACGAGTTCCTCTGACCGGTTGTTCCGGACAGAGGCAGGTGATCCCGTGGCAAGAATGACGCTTCCTGCCAGAATCTGCTCTCCGTTTCCGAGCCCGACAGCGATTCCCTGCTTACCCGGTTTCAGAAAGGTCACTTTGTTTCCAACCAACACCTTGATCCCCGTCCTGCCCAGTGCGCTGAGAAATGCGTTCAGAACAGATGATGCCTGATTGCTATAGGGATAAAGACGTCCGCTCTCATCCTCGTACAGCATTAGGCCAAGACGGGCAAAAAATGCTTCGTCACTTGAGGCATCCCGGAACATCTGTTCGTATCTTCTGGCGCCATCATTGTAGTTTTCGATCGTCAGAAACCTGTTGGAAAGGTTGCATCTGCCGTTTCCGGTCACAAGGATCTTCTGACCGATCCGCTCTTTTTCTTCAACCAGGGCAATCCTCAGCGAAGGATCTTTCCAGTAAGCTGAGAGCGCTGCAGTCATCCCGGAAGCGCCAGCGCCGATCACACAGATATCAGCATTCAATTCAGAAGGCAGAATGCCCATTTTAATCTCCTTAATAAAGAAACCGGCGACTGCCGGTTTCTGCTGTCACTCATTCCCTTGCCAATTCGTTCTGGATGTATTCCAATGAGAGCAGTTTTTCCTTGACACCCTCCACATCCAGACGGTCTGTATTATCACTGTTGAACTCTTCAATCGTCGGTTTTTTGATCTGGCCGTTCGTGAAGTAATTATCGTAATTCAGATCCCTGTTATCCGCTCTGACCCGGAAGAAATTACCGAGGTCTTCCGCTCTCAGACACTCCTCTTTCGTCAGCAGCGTTTCATACATTTTCTCTCCGTGCCGGATACCAATGATCTTGATATCTGCGTTGGGATCAAACAGCTGTCTTACAGCTTCCGCCAGGTCTCCAATAGTGCTGGCAGGCGCTTTCTGGACGAAGATATCGCCGGGTTCAGCGTTGGCGAATGCATACAGCACCAGATCGACAGCTTCCTCCAGGCTCATGATGAATCTGGTCATAGTCGGATCGGTCACCGTCAGGGGCAGACCCTCGCGAATCCTGTCAATGAAAAGCGGTATCACGGATCCTCGTGAGCACATAACATTTCCGTAACGGGTACAAGCAATGACTGTCTTTCCTGCATTACGGCTGTCAGCCATGATCACCTTTTCCATCATTGCCTTGCTGGTTCCCATTGCATTGATAGGATAAGCAGCCTTATCCGTGGAAAGGCAGATCACACGGGAAACCCCGGCATCGATAGCAGCCTGAAGCACATTCTCTGTTCCGAGTACATTGGTCTTGACCGCTTCAATGGGGAAAAACTCACAGGACGGGACCTGTTTGAGGGCAGCTGCGTGGAAGATATAATCTACTCCGCGCACCACATTCTTAACGGAAGAAGGGTCGCGGACATCCCCGATATAGAATTTGACTTTTGAGGCAGATTCCGGATAAGTCTCCTGAAGAAGGTGCCGCATATCGTCCTGTTTCTTCTCATCTCTCGAAAAAACGCGGATCTCCCCGATCCCTGTGCGGATAAACCGTTTTAAAACAGCATTTCCAAATGATCCGGTACCACCGGTAATCAGCAGTGTTTTCCCGTCGAATCCTTTTTCTATTTCACGAAAATCCATGTAAAACCTCGATTACATCCAAAGTGTCCAAAGTATAGCACAATTCATGATCATAGTGAAGTACGCTGTCATTCATACAAGGCTCTGTCTTCCCAAAAAGGAGACAGGCAGTCCGCCTGTCTCCCGGATTCATATGCTCATAGTTCAGCAAACGACCAGTTCAGCGATTGCTTTACCGGATTTTTCCTGACACACCGTCAGCGTCAACTTCGTTCCTGAAGCGGCACGGACGATCCAGACCAGTTTCTTCCGGGCAGAGGCATTTTTCTGCGTAGTCAGGTTTCCGTAATAAAATGCGCCGGTGACTGTCCTGCTGTAACCGGAAAGATTTCCAATCTTCTCTTCAGATGACCCTGAGAGGATCTCCGCTCCGTAAAGACATACCGTGACCGGTTTCGAAACGTTCAGGGATACTGCCTCGTCTGTCAGGTTCGTCGGAAGATATCCCTTGTTTCCTACGACTGCGGTTATCTGATACAGTCCTTCCCCGATCTTCTCTGCTTTGAATGCATCGACGCTCAGTTTGGGAAGGGATTTGGCAAAGCGGATATTGAAGCGCGTGCTTCCCTCACACTCCGTCACCAGATATTTCCCTGGCGGATTCTGATGGGTGAACTTGTAGTTGAACCCGCCGATCTCGACCTTTCCGAATACTGGATGATCATACTCTTTCCAGTCCACAAAATATTCCGGCGCATTCCCTTTGACCCACTTGACGCAAGCATTGAAACGCTTCATTTCTTCCTCAGGCGTTTCTTTTGACCTGTCGTTCCAATGGAAAGGAACTCCTGCATGGGAATCCAGATCCCAGAATTCCACGGTATATGCGGGAATCCCCTGAGACTGATAGAACCAGTCATCCAGCGCTCCGCTGTCGTAATTGATCTGGTCAGACATGAACGTGTCAAAGATGTTCATCGGCCGGTATCCCAATTCTTCCTTTCCCATGTTTGCAATCGCAACCATGGCACCGATGTCCCCGGGCGGAGCCTCTTTGGAGGGCTTTGTGCCAGGAGGATAGAGAAGAAGTCCGCCGCTCGTATGTCCGATAGCGGCGCCGCCGATATTCGGGTGGGAAAGCGCAAAATCCACCACTGCCTTCGTTTCAGGATTGCTCAGAGGATACTTCCCGGCACCCGGCTGTCTGGAATCAGGAAACCACCCCAGAGGAAAATTTCTGTTGAAATCCAGGCCCCATGGCGTCTCCTCGGACTTCAGGTTCTCATCACCGTCAAACGGAATGAGCATTCCTTCCGGGTAGATATCGTAGAATACGCCGTCCGTATCCGAAGGTCCGCGGAGCACCATTGCCGAACTGTCAGCAGGATCTGTCTTCCAGGATCCGTAAGGAGTCGGTATCCTCATCATGCGAACGACACCGTCTCCGTCCAGATCTTCGTCACGGATTCCACCTTTTTCAAACAGATATTCCCTGTTTACGGAACGAAGCGTTTTTCCAGTCGTCAGATAGATCTCCGCCCCGTCCGGAGATACCCTCGGAATCACATAAAATGTCATGTCATCCAGAACAGAGGTGACTTCCGGATCACTTCCGTAATTCGTCAGCAGATAATCGATCGTATGCAGCGCGCACATGGATGAAGTTACTTCTCCGGCATGGATGTTTCCGTCCACATAAAGCGCGGGTTTGGAAAGCGCAGGACCGGTTTTCTTATTTGTCAGGATCATGACGAACTGGTTTCTTCCCTCTAGCGTAACGCAGTTTGCCTGCAGTTCAGCCAGATCAGGATACTGCTCTGCAAAACTTTCCAGAGCATCTTTCAATTCCTCGTAACAGAAATAATGATCATACCTTAATGTTGTCTTCATTCCGCTCTCCTACAGAACCTGTGCCAGGAATTCCTGTGTCCTTGGCTGCTTGGGATGGTCGAACAGTTCCTGAGGTGCCCCCTCCTCGACCACGATCCCGTCGTCAATGAAAAGAACTCTGTCACTGACATTGTATGCAAATCCCATCTCATGCGTCACGATCACGCAGGTCATCCCGGTCTCAACGAGATGCTGAATTACTTCCAGAACTCCTTTGACCATCTCGGGATCAAGTGCGGAAGTAGGCTCGTCAAAAAGCATCACGTCGGGGTCCATTGCCAGCGCCCTTACGATCGCAAGCCGCTGCTTCTGACCGCCCGATAACTTTCGCGGGTACTCCAGCGCTTTTTCTTTCAGGCCGACCATGTCAAGGAGTTCCATCGCCCTGGCTTCAGCGGCTTCCTTGCTGATTCCTTTCTCCAGCGTCGGCGCTACAGTCACATTCTCGAGCACCGTCATGTGGGGGAACACGTTGAACTGCTGGAAAACCATACCGATCTTCTGACGGTGCAGATCCAGGTTCGTGCTCTTGGGATCCAGTTCCTCGCCTTCGAAGAACACCTTGCCCTCCGTCGGCTCCTCCAGCAGGTTCAGACACCGCAGGAAAGTTGATTTCCCGCCGCCGGACGGGCCGATGATGGAAACGACTTCTCCCCTGTAGATGACCTCACTGATTCCTTTCAGGACTTCAAGCTGTCCGAAATTCTTTTTAAGACCTACGGTCTCAATCATGATTTCCCTGTTTTCAGTCACTGACACTGAGCCTCCTTTCCATCCACTTTACTCCCTCAGACAGAACCATTGTAAGAACCAGGTAGATACCTGCGATGATGAACAACGGCTGCCAGACCAGGAATTTGTTGGCAAGAATCGTTCTGGTATACATCAGCTCATACAGCATAAAAGAGCCCGCCATCGACGTTTCCTTAATCATGGCTATGTACTCATTCGCCAGTGAAGGGAGGATATTCTTAACAGCCTGAGGAAGCACTATCTTCGTCATGGCATGTTTGTGTGTCATTCCAAGGCTGCGCGCCGCCTCCATCTGTCCTGAATCGACCGACTGGATACCTGCCCTGATAATCTCTGCGACATAGGCGCAGGAGTTCAGGATCAGCGACATCAGGACAGTATATACTTTGTCGATCTTGTTCAGCGCAGGAAAAGCGATCGGAAGGAAGAAATAAAAGATATACATCTGAACCAGAAGCGGAGTGCCACGGATAACAGTCGTATAAATCTCGGCGATCTTGCTGATGACCTTATTCCTGCTGAGTCTGCCCACAGCGATAAACGCTCCAAGTACCGTTCCGAATGAGACCGCTATGAAGGCATATTTCAGTGTACCGATCGTTCCTTTTAAAAATATTGGCCAATAATCAAACAATACATCTAAGATTCCTGGACCCATATGTCACCTCTGTTAATCCTCAATACCTGCCTGTTCCTTCGCAACGGTATACATGTCAAAGTAATAGTTCTTCTCGTTAACGAACTCAATGATCTTGTTGACGGCCTCAATCAGACTGGTCTCGCCCTTCTTTGCCAGCGCTACGTTTCCTTCAAATTCCTCATAGAGACTCATATCGAACAACACATTTGTCAGAACAAATTTCCCCGCGGACTGGGCTACATACTGCTTTGCGGTATCCTCATCAAGTGCGACTGCGTCACATTTTCCGGCCCGAAGTCCGAGAATGGCCTGGTCCAGCGTGCTGACAAGTTCAAGGTTGGTAGTTCCCTCCGTGTCCAGGGTGAGGATCTGATCCTCAACATACATCTCCTGAAGAGACGCCGCCTGCGCATAAATATGCGTACCTACAAAATCTGAAAGGCTGTTGAACTTGCCCTCATTCTCAACCGTTGTGATCAGCGTATGGTTGGAAGTACTGTCCTCTTCGTCTTCACCGACATAACCCACAGTCAGTTCATAGACTTCCGCACGGTCTGCTTTCCAGCCGTATCCGGAAAAAGCCATGTCGACCTTTCCGGTATCCACAGCAGCGAACGTACCGCTGAATTCCATAGTTTCCACAGCGAGATCCACTCCGAGACAGTCAGCGACATATTTCGCAAGCATCATCTCGGAACCGTAGACCGTACCGTCCTCAGTCACAAACTCCGCAGGCGGATAGTCCGGAGAAGTTGCTATCGTCAGGACACCGGAATCAAGAATGCTTTTCAGAACACCGGACGCATTCGACAGATCCAGATCCGGTTTTTCCATGTCTGACGTATCAAGGAGATAAGCATAGGAAGAAGTGGCTCCTGTTTTGACCTCCCCTTTTTCAGAGGATCCGCAGGATACAAGACTGATCAGAAGCACAGCAAACATCAAAACTGCAATTGTTTTTTTCATAAAGTTTTTCATCGTTAAAAAATCCTTTCTTAATTGTCGCTAAAAAGATTAATATACGTCGGTCAGATTCATCCGAGTCACATCGTCGCAGCATTGTTGCTGTCCTCCTTTCCTGCTGAAATAAAACAAAAAAGCCGTCTCCTATCCAGAGACGACTTCAAATCGCGGTACCACACTGGTTGTCGGAGAAAATGCTTCTCCGGCCTCTCTTTCCCTATAACGCAGGTTTACGCGTCCCTTCCTACTGCTGTTTCAGAAGGGCTTCTCCCAGACGCGCTTCTCCGGAAATGTTGCCGCCGGACTTCCACTCTGTTCCGGCTCGCTGATGGGCATTCACGAATACTTTTCTGTTCTAAGAATTTATGCGGATTATATTACCTTGATCGAATGCGGTCAAGTTTTTTGTACTTTGCTCCCGTTTCCATGCCACTCCCTTTCAGGAAAAAACGGATGTCCTGACAGGTGAATTTACTGCGGAAGGCAAAAACTTGTGAAATATGTGCAAGCAGCGCCATGTTTCGTTTCCCCAGGTCAGTGAAATCGGAGAAAATTCTCAAACTACTGTTTACAGGGTTCCAGATCAGGAAAGAAGCACCTCATCTGTTTCTTCCTGAATGCCGGTCACTTCTGCAAATTTGGCAAGAAGCTGCTCCTTTGTAAGCGCTTTCTTTTCCTCCCCGGAAATGTCCAAAATGATCTTGCCATCGTTCATCATGATGATCCGGTTCCCAAGTCTGATCGCATCCGACATATTGTGCGTGATCATCAGACATGTAAGGTTGTTTTTCCGGACAAGTTCATCTGAGATGGACAGCACTTTCTCTGCAGTAGCGGGATCCAAAGCCGCCGTGTGCTCATCCAAAAGCAGGATTTTCGGTGCGCGGATCGTAGCCATCAGAAGCGTAACCGCCTGACGCTGTCCCCCGGACAACACACCGACTGAAGACTTCATCCTGTCTTCAAGTCCAAGGCCAAGCGACTTCAATTGATCATGGAAAAAAAAACGCTCTTCCTTAGTGACGCCCCAACCGAGGCCGCGCTTTTTTCCGCGGCGCAAAGCAAGCGCAAGGTTCTCTTCCAGCTGCATGTCCGGTGAGGTACCCATAGAAGGATCCTGGAACACCCTTCCGATGACTTCCGCCCTTCGGAAATCCGGAAGCGATGTCACGTCCTTTCCGTCGATCAGAATCCTGCCCTCATCGATCGGCCATGTACCGGCAACAGCGTTAAGCAGCGTGGATTTTCCTGCACCATTGCCTCCAATTACCGTAACGAATTCACCTTCTTTCAGGTGAAGATTAATCGCCGTCAGCGCCTTCTTCTCATTGACGGTCCCGGGGAGGAAGGTCTTGGAAACATTTTCAAGCCGAAGCATGATCGCGTCCTCCTTTCCGGAACTTTGCAAAGGAATTCGTTTTCTGGTCTCTGACATAAGGGACTGCCAGGAAAACCGCCACAATCAGAGCGGTGAATAGTTTGAGGTCGTTCGTATTGAGTTTCAGCCACAGGACGAGGACAACGACGCAATAATATGCTACTCCGCCCAGAATAACGAACCCCAGTTTAAGTGCGAAGTTCGTCCTGCCGCGAACGAACACCTCACAGAGTGCTTCTCCGATAATAACAGCCGCAAGGCCGATGACGCTCGCACCACGTCCCATGTTGACATCTGCAAATCCCTGATATTGTGCCACAAGTCCGCCCGCGAACGCTACGACGCCATTTGACAGCGCAAAACCGATCATCTTCATGTGATCAATATTGATTCCCTGAGCCTTGCTCATGATCGGATTGTTTCCGGTCGCGCGGATCGCGCTTCCCTGTTCTGTACCGAAGTACCAGTACATGATTCCGATGATCACAGCGGCGATAACCGCACCGCAAAGAATCGACGTCAGGGTAAATCTGCTTGACAAGATCAGCGGATAGACATCAACGCTCACCGGAGCATTCGAGGACATACCCATGATATGGAGATTGACTGAATACAGTGCCAGCTGTGTAAGGATTCCTGCGAGGATTGCCGGGATGCCGAGATAACTGTGCAGCAGTCCGGTACAAAGCCCACAGAGCATTCCGCTCACAAGTGCGGCAACCAGTGCAAGATACGGCGAATACCCGCCCGTAATCAGCATAACGGTTACGGCTCCGCCGGTTGCAAAAGACCCTTCTACCGTAAGATCGGAAACCTTCAGGAGGCGAAACGTGATGAACACTCCCAGAGCCATGACGCCCCACAGAATGCCCTGCGCTACTCCCCCCGGGAGATTGCGGACAAGTTTTGCCGGGTCCAACGCTGACAGGTAACTCAGCAGTTCCATAAGCGATATGCGTCCTTTCTCTGATTATTCGACAACTTCGAAATCTTCGCCAAACACAAGGCCATACTGATCAGCAATTGCAGGATTGTATTTCTTTACGAATTCAGGTGCATATTCGATAGGCATCTTGGAAACATCCGCACCGTTTGCCAGTATCTCATACGCCATCAATCCGGTCGCGTAACCGATATCGTAATAACTGATTGTCAGAGTAGCCACACCGCACCCAAGACAGATTCCTTCCTCACCGGCAATAATCGGTGTTTTCCCTACAAGAGCTATGTTGTTAATAGTCTCAGCGCAGTCAGCCGCAGTATTGTCGGTCGGAATATACAGAACATCGCTTCCATCGCACGCCTGCTGTGTAACAGGCGCAACATCGTTCGTATCCGTAAAACTGAATTCGTTCACCTCATATCCATATGCCTTAAGAAATCCTGTGATCTCAGTAACCTGATACCGAGAATTAGGTTCGCCGGAACAGTAAAGGATACCTACCGATTTCGCATCCGGGAAAATGTCATGGAGCAGTTCTGCCTGTCCGTCCAAAGGTGCAAGATCCGACGTTCCTGAGACATTTCGTCCGGTAACACCGGAGAAATTATCCAGATCGAGCGCAACTCCGTACTCGGTAATGGAGGTTCCTAAAATCGGAATATCCGCAGTAGCTGAAGCAGCCGCGCTCAGTGCATTGGTTGCATTTGCCATAATCAGATCCACACCGTCCGAAACAAAGGACTGTGCGATCGTCGTGCAAGCGCTTGCATCACCGGACGCGTTCTTGACTTCAATCTGAACGCTGTCACCGAGTTTTTCGGTAAGAGCATCGATGAAACCCTGAGTGGCAGCATCCAGCGCAGGATGCTGTGCAAGCTGGGATACTCCGACATGATATTTTGTGCTTCCGGAAGAACCACAGGATACCAGCGAGAGGGAAAGGATAAGGATCAAAGACAGTGCAATCAGTTTTTTCATTTTTATCACCCATTTCATTATCGGTCAGGCATTGAAATAGCGGCTTTGCCAGACCAGGCAAAGCCGCTCGTTTGGATCATCTTGACCCTTATCAGCGCTCTGAAGGTTAACCGGCATCTCTTATCGCGTCGCAATAGAAACGAAAGCCCGTAAAAAATCGGACTCTAAAATACAGATCAACATTGTTTTTGGAGGATAGCATTGACTGTTCGTTCCTTTCTCGCGACGGATTTATCTGCCGTCTTTAGGATTTTAACGCTTTCAACCGTTAAAGTCAACCATTTTTTCTACTTTTTTACTCTACTGATTTCAGCGATTCAATCATCTCGATCTTTCTCAGGGGGCGCTTTGTGAACATCAGTACGAGTAAAGTGAATACCAGCGTCACAGCAAACGCATAGAAAAAACTCCACATCCTGATATTACTTCCGAACATGATCATTTCCATATTGATCACAGTCATTATGAAACGGTGTTCTACGATGCCCAAAGGAAGACCCGCACATGCGCCTATGACCGAGAGCAGAAAGATCTCACGGAACAGATAGGATTCCACCTCGTAATTCCGGAATCCCAGAACCTTCAGTGTCGCGATTTCCCTGATCCGCTCGCTTATATTGACCTGTGTGAGGTTGATCAGGACGACAAGAGCAAGCGCGCCGGCAGTCAGAATAATGACCATGATGATAATATCCAGCGCACGGATCATCGTATTGAACTGCTCTGTTACCATCGCGAAGTCCATCACGCTCTCGAATCCTTCCAGATTTTCTATTCCTGTAAGGTCTAAATCGCCGGACTCCGACTTCACGGCTATCGTATTGAAATGAATCGGTTCCTCAAACAGAGCTTCATAATAATCCGAAGAAATGAACAGATAATGCTGGAAATACATCTCACAGATCTCGGCGACACGGACCTGTGCTTTAAGGCCGTTCCTGGATTCAATTACTATAAAGTCTCCTTGTTTGATTCCGTAATTCCGTGCGAACTTTTCCGAGATTAGCACTCCGCTGTTGCCGAGCCTCAGTTCTGTCGCATGATCTGTACCCCGGAAACGGTATACGTCATTTCCGGCTCGAGCATCCATTACCTGGACTTCCAGGACATGGTCGGAATCCTCAAGATAGACTTTGGAAGAGTAACTCATGTAAGGGGTGACAAACTGGTTGTTCAGATCGCTTTCCAGACGTTCCGTGATTTCTTCGATCGAGTGGTCATTTTCCAGGCGGATCATGTAATCATAGTTAAAGATATCTCCAAACTGGATAGCAACCACGTCCTTGATGGAGTCCTTGATCCCCCACCCGACAACGAGCAGGGCGGTACAGCCCGCTACACCGATTACTGTCATAAAGAACCGTCCCTTATATCGGATCAGGTTCCGTGCTGTGATCTTGGACACAAAGGATAACCGTTTCCAGATGAAAGGGATGTATTCCAGAAAGACCTTCTTCGCGTTTTTGGGTGCCTTTGGACGAAGCAGTTGACTGGGTACTTCAGAGAGCGTCCGATTCACTACGACTGCTGTAACTCCGGAAATCAGCGCCGAGAAAGCAGCATAGCAGATGATCACATTCTCGATGGGGAAAAGGTTCAGCATATCCGGGAGGTCATACATCAGCCTCCAGGTCTTGTAAATAACTGTCGGGAAAACAGCCATTCCAAGAAAAAGTCCCGATGTACAGCCGATCAGCGTTGCCACCATGGCGTAAAGAACATATTTCCCGGTAACCGCGGCACGCGAGAACCCCAGAGCCCGGAAAATACCGATCTGACCTCTCTGTTCATCTACCAGCCTGCTCATGGTAGTCATACAGACAAGAGCCGCAACCAGAAAGAACAGAATCGGCATCGCGATGCCGATCGCTCCCATCTGCTTGGCGTTATTGGCAAACATGAAAGAGGAATAGTGGCTGTCTCTGTCAAGTATGATCCACGATGCGTCGGGCAGTTCATCCAGGTCCTGATAGGCTTTCCTGATTTCGGCTTCCGCTTTCTCGATTTCTTCGTTAAATTCAAGAAGTTTCTCCTGATACTCCCTTACACCTGCCTCATACTGCGCCTTTCCGGCGTCCAGTTCCTCCTGTGTTCTTGAGATCTCCGCGTTCACGCTGGCGACAGCATCTGCGGCAAGGCTGACTTCGGTCCGGACTGCCTCCCAGGCGATTCTGTCCTGAGCCAGTTTCGTGATTTCCCGATAGACCTTTTCTACAGAACCTCCGTATTTTTTGTCCAGTGCAGCCATGGCTTCTTCCGGAGAATTTGCCTGCATTTGATCCCTGAGTTCATAGTAACTGTCCAGCAAACGCTGATTGATCTCAATCTGCTGCTCTTCTTCCGTAATCTGGACAAGCACGATTCCCAACTGCTCCTGAGCAGCCGCTTTCTCTTCAGCGTCTGCCTCCTCATCCGCAAGCACTGCCTGCAGACGGTCACGTTCGGGATACAGATCGTTCTGCAGATGTGCTCTTCTTGAGGCGTTGTCGGCTTCCAACTCGCTGATGCGCTGAGCATATATATCCTCGCCCGCTGCTCCCTGCATCGATTTCAGCGCAGTATAAGTCCCGTAGTCGGACAGCAGTTCCGCATAGAACTGTTCAAATCCCTTCCCGTATTTTTCCTCGACTTTCTGGATTTGCGCGTCAACACCGCTGTACTGATCCGTATACTGCCTGTTCAGGGCGTCCAGACGTTCTTTACTAGTGGCAAGGACCGTATTAAGGGAATCCAGCTGCGCCTGGCCGGCAATAATCTGGATATTTGCGTCATCCAACTGCTGTTGGACAGCATCCAGCTGCGCCTGTGCCTCCTGTTTTTTCTCTTCCAGAAGCGCTTCGTTCTTCTGAATTTCTCTGGTATACTTGTCGACCAGTTTGTCTTTCAGGATCTTCTCCTGACGCTGGGAAAACACTTTGAACTCGTTCGTCTTTTCCGTCATCAGTTCACTGTATGCACTGCTGAAAGACTGAAGACCCGACGAGCCATCTACGGTCAGGTAGATAGTTGTATAATATTCGCTTCTGAATGTCGACGGAAGCGTGTAAAAAACCAGTTCCAGTTCTAGATTGTTCAGTGTACTGGTCCCGAGCGTCTTCGCCAGATAAGCGGGAGAACGTGCAAAACCGACGATCTCAATTCTATCAGTCTTAAGAACGTCCCTGATATCTTTGTCATCCAGGGAAAGCGTGAAGACGTCGCCGACGTGATATGTATCAGAGGACATGTTATTGTCCATCAATACAACTTCTCCGATCTTTTCGGGCATTCTGCCATCCACGAGTTCAAACAGATTCACATCCCGGCGCGTTTCCTCAAGTCGGGCAACATGCCGTTCTCCTCCCTCATTCAGGGCGAACACATCCGCCATACGGCTTGCAAAACAGTATTCGACCATCTCCAGTTTTCTCACCGTCTCCACATCATTTTCATCAAATCCGTATGAGGAGTAAATCTGGAGATCCTGGAGTCTGTATTCGTCATTATAACGGTCAACGCTCTGCTCCATGATTGAACGGGTACTCAATAAGCCCATCATAAAAGACACACCGATCAGAACGATCATAACCAGTGAGAAAAAACGGTTGAAACTTTTTTTGATCAGTCGCAGTGTGTCCAGAAGAAACATCAGTATTCGATATCCTCAGCATTCATAGGGTGTTCGTTCATTGTCACAGATGAGACTTTTCCGCTCTTGACGCGAATAATCTTCTGCCCCATCTCGGCCAATGCGCTGTTGTGCGTAATCATGACTACGGTCATGTTCTGCTGATTGCACATGTCCTGAAGGACTTTCAGCACCTGTTTGCCGGTCACATAGTCCAGAGCGCCGGTGGGTTCGTCGCACAGAAGCAATTTCGGATTCTTTGCCACCGCACGTGCGATAGCGACCCGCTGCTGTTCTCCTCCGGATAATTGGGACGGGAAATTGTTCATGCGTTCTTCCAGCCCGACCATGCGCAAGACGAACCGCGCATCCATCGGATCCGAACACAATTGAGCCGCAAGTTCCACGTTCTCCTTTGCCGTCAGGTTCTGAACAAGATTATAGAACTGAAACACAAAACCGACGTCGTACCGCCTGTAGTTGCATAGTTCGCGTTCGTTCGACTTCGTGAGCACTTTTCCGTCCACTGTGATCGTTCCGGATGTCGCTGTATCCATCCCTCCCAGAATATTCAGTATCGTTGTCTTTCCTGCTCCGCTGGAACCGAGAACCACAACGAATTCCCCCTGATCGATGGAAAATGAGATATCATCCAAAGCGCGGATCTCCACCTCACCCATCTGATAGACCTTGCTAACATTGCTAAATTCAATAAAACTCATGTCTTTACCCACTGAATAGAATCTGTTTTAAGGGTTTTCCCCTTCATCCGTACAGGAAAACCAGGTCTTGATTTTATTATAGATTCTGAAGTGACTCAGCGCTACTGCCAGCGTTCACCAGGCTGTTCTTAACTTGACGCATCCAGCCGGATTATACGATAATGGCCGGGGAAGGATGGAAGAGTATGGGAATCAGAGATTATAACAGTCAGGAACTGCTCCAGAAACTGGACAGCGGTAAACTGTCTGTCCTTAAAACGATCGGTGCCACCGATCTCAAAAAAGAAATGCAGGGTGTCGGCAGACTTTGTTCTGCCGTTGTTCGTATCGCGTGCATGACAGGAGATGACACGATTCTCCGGAAAAGAGCGACTGCTCTGATACGCTTCGCTGCTCCGTCAAAACTTCTCGGCAAATTTCCCACCAGCAAAGATACCGTCGTAATCGGCTTCAATCACCCCTCTCTGGGTGAAGTGTGCAGGCTGCTCTATCTCGGTTTTCAGCGATATCCTGACCGCACCTTCCTGTTTCCCGTTAATCTGCCCTGGTATGAAGCCATCGTTCCGGTGATTCCACAGCTGCACCGGCTTGGGATTCGAGTCTCTCCGATGCTGACGCCTGCAACGGAAGCGAAACTTAATCAGAAATATGCAGGAAATGAGGAAAAGCTTAAGGAAATCCAGTATCTCAAGATGGTTTTTGACCGGAGGTATGTGAGGGAGGTCAAGGCGATTTCCGAGGAATCGGGTATCATCTTTGTCGCACCGTCCGCCACCAGGCAGAAGGAAATCATCAGAGATCCGATTCATCCTTCGATGACAGTGCTCGCTCACATGGTCCACAAGGGGGGAAAACGTTCTCTGTTTATCCCGGTCGCAGTATTCGCTCCTGTTCATGGGAACCGGGAACTCAATCTTTTCCGTTCCTATTACATCGAACCCTGCAAGCCGTTTCATACTGAGGAAGTACTGGAACTGGCATCCGGTAGGAACAGAGAATTTGACTACGCGTTTCTGAAGCGGATCGAGCGCACATACCGTTCCAGAGCAAAAAAACTTAAATTACCGGAATAATCGGCGGCAGCTGCCATTCTGGCGCTGCCGTTATTCTTTTGTCTCCTTTTCGTACTGCTCCAGAAAGCGCAGCAAAAAATCATGCCGTTCCTCAGCGAGTGCTCTAGCCACCGGCGTATTCATCTCATCTTTCAGTAACAATAGTTTTTCCCGGAAATGGTTCAAAGAGTCTTCCAAAGGACGCCCATGCTCTCCTCCGTAGGCAAAAGTGCGTGCAACGCCGACTGCTCCTAATGCATCCAATCTGTCGGCATCCTGTACGACCTGCCCTTCAATGGTCTCTGGTTTTTTCCCTCTGTTCCTGCTGAACGACACCGAATTGATTGCAGCGCAGATAAGATCGATCTTTTCTTCCGGAACACCGTTGTGCGAAAGAAACCCCCGCGCATTGGCATTGTTTTCAGTATGAAACAGTTTATGGTCGTCCGCGTCATGAAGCAGTGCTGCCAACGCGATCTCTTCCCTGTCGCAGTCCGGAATCCCATCCGCAAGCAGCATGGCATTGTGATAGACCCGCATCGAATGCTCCGCGTCGTGCCCTCCCGCATTGCCTCTGAACAATTCAGCAATAAACGCCTTCGTTTCTCCGGCCAGTTTCTCAAACTCCATCGGACCGCTCCTTCTTCCCTGTTTTTCCAGTTCATTGTATCATTAACATGCATGGATGTCTTTGACATCCGGAAGAGAGAAATCTAGGCTTTAGCCCCCTTTTCGTCGGAGGAGAGAACATGCTGGTAGATCTGACTCTGAAAATTTCGCCTCGGATGGTCTCGGATGCTCAGGGAAATGAGAAGAAAGTGCTCTCCGGTCATCTTGGAACACATTTCGACGTGATGAATAAAGAATTCCCACTTGAATACACCCGGCGTAAAGCAATCGTATTCGATGTGACTACTGTCATGTCCAGGGACATCACCATTGCCGATATAGATCTGGATGCCGTGAACCGTTCCGACTTCGTCGCCTTCTATACCGGTTTCATCGAGAGAGAACCATACGGCGGAAAAAAGTATTTTGCCGAACACCCTCAGCTAAGCAGTGAACTGATCGATACCCTGATTGGAAAAGGTGTTTCTATTATCGGGATTGACGCTGCTGGCGTTCGGCGTGGAAAAGAACACACTCCTGCGGATCAGCGCTGTGCCGATCACGGCGTATTCGTTGTAGAGAATCTGTGCAATCTCGGCAATGTGATCGGGAGGTGCGTGATTAATACCTATCCGATGAATTATGAAGGGATGAGCGGCCTGCCCTGCCGGGTCGTCGCAGAAATCTGATCATGTTCACATCCTGCTATCAACCAGAAGAAAGAGGAAGCATATGCTGAATACATTAAAAAACCGATTCTTTGATCATATGGAACGCCATCCCGGACTGAACTGGGACGTTATCGAGTCTCGTCTGAAACAGAATGATAAAATAATGACTGCTCTGATGCGGATGGAAGAGACCGGAGGAGAACCTGATGCGATCGGACTGGATGAGAAATCCGGAAAAATCATCTTCTGTGACTGTTCTCCGGAATCTCCTTCGGGAAGAAGAAGCCTCTGCTACGATGAAGAAGCATTGCGCAAGCGCGCTAAAAATCCGCCTTCAGGAAGCGCCATCCGCCAGGCACAGGAGATCGGGGTGACGCTTCTGACCGAATCCATGTATAGGAAACTGCAGGAACTTGGGCATTTCGACACCAAAACATCCAGCTGGATCGAAACACCTGACGTGATCCGTCAGAAAGGCGGCGCCCTTTTCTGCGAATGCAGATATGGGACCGTATTCACATTTCACAACGGTGCGGACTCTTATTACTCCGTCCGTGGCTGGAGAGGCTATGTCCTTCTGTGAAAAGCAGTCCCTCTTGCGTTCAACAACTTAGCACGCACACAGCAACGAATCGTTTTCTTTTTGGAGGCTAGAACATGGGACCGTCATGGCTCAATGACACGGTATTCTACGAAATCTATCCGCAGTCTTTCTCCGATTCAAACGGGGACGGGATCGGGGATCTTTCAGGTATCATCAGCCGCCTGGATTATTTATCTTCTCTGGGAATCAACGCTCTGTGGATCAACCCCTGCTTTGATTCACCGTTTATGGATGCAGGGTATGATGTGAGAGACTATAAAAAAGTCGCCCCGCGATACGGGACGAATGAAGACCTCTGCCGTCTGTTCCGGGAATGCCATTCCCGCGGGATCCGCGTTCTGCTGGATCTGGTCCCCGGCCATACATCAGACGAGCATCCCTGGTTTATCGAGTCGTGCAAAGCGGAGACAAATCCGTACAGCGGAAGATATATCTGGACTGAACACGCTTTTCAGGGCATCGCTGACCACCCATATATCTCCGGGATGAAGCCGCGTGCCGGTTCGTATATGCTCAATTTCTTTGCATCTCAACCCGCCCTGAATTACGGTTGGCTGAACAGGACCGAGCGCTGGATGTCTGCGCCGGATTCGCCTGAAGCGCTGGCTACCAGAGAAGCGATGAAGGATATCATACGTTTCTGGCTCGACAGAGGGTGTGACGGTTTCCGTGTCGATATGGCAGATTCTCTGGTCAAAAATGACGATGCGGAGAAACATGCCACCGCCTCGATCTGGCGTGATATCCGCACGATGATGGATGCGGACTATCCCGAAGCAGTACTCGTCAGCGAGTGGTCCAATCCCTACCAGGCAATCTGTCTGGGTGGCTTTCATATGGATTTCTATCTCGACCATCATTACAATGGATACAATACTCTTCTCCGCGATTATGAGACCGAGGGCGGCGATCACAGTTTCTTCAAATCCGATGCAGGAGGCGATATCCACAGATTTCTGGCAGATTATTCTCCTAAGTATGAGATTTCCCGGAATAACGGCTACATTTCGATGTTCACCTGCAATCATGACACGCCCCGTCCAGCGCACACCTTATCCCATAAGGAACTGAAACTGGCATATGCTTTCATTTTTACGATGCCCGGTGTTCCCTTCCTATACTATGGGGATGAGATTGGAATGCGTTATCTGGATGTTCCCACAAAAGAGGGAGGTTATCAAAGGACAGGAAGTAGAACGCCGATGCAATGGGACCATCAAAAAAACATGGGTTTCTCTTCCGCTCCAGCAGAAGAACTGTATCTGCCTCTGGATCCGGCTCCGGATGCACCGACGGTCTCCGATCAGCTGGGCGATGAATATTCTCTTCTGCAGGAGACAAAGCGTCTCATCGCACTTCGTCATGATTATATAGATCTTCAGGCAGATGCCCCGTTCCGCGCTGTTTATGCTGGGGGTCAGGATGAGCCATTCCTGTATCAAAGGGGAGCACTGCTTCTGGCGGTCAACCCATCCACTAAGCCGCATACGGTCAGCAGCAGCGAGCTGATCGGCTGCGAGATCATCTACCGGATCGGGAACAGCGTCATCTCCGGATCCGAACTGACCATGGACGGGCAATCCTTCGCTGTTCTGAACCATTGATTCTTTCTAAAAGAAAAAACCGCTATCACTAGCGGTTTTTTGTTTGGTGCGAGTGACGAGACTTGAACTCGTACGTCATGGACACACGCCCCTCAAACGTGCCTGTCTGCCTATTCCAGCACACTCGCATCGGCAAAGAGGATTATATCAAATCGCTCCTTAGCTTGTCAACGGGAAAAAAATAATTATTCGGAGCTCAAATCAAAGCCGTTTCCGTTACGTTAATCAGGGACGGCTGAGATGGTTCTGATCATCAGCCGGAAACTGTGACACATCTTTCAGTTTTCTTTGAATCTGTCTCGTTCTGACGCCGATCAGTTTATCCAGTTCCTCGTTAGCCTTGACGATCCTGTTCTGAGCTGTCTCCAGAACACCGCCGAAAGTCTCAAATTCCGTACGCACTTCTCCGAGGACCTTCCATACTTCTGAAGATCTCTTCTGAATCGCGAGCGTCCGGAATCCCATCTGCAGAGAATTGAGAAGAGCCGCCATCGTTGTCGGCCCTGCGATACTGACTTTATACAGGCGCTGTACTTCATCCACAGCGCCGATACGGACCGCTTCCGCATACAGTCCTTCAACAGGAAGGAACATGATCGCGAAATCTGTCGTTGACGGAGCCTGGACGTATTTATCCCTGATCTTTTTTGCTTCCTGCCGGATACGTGCATAAAGATCCCTGGAAGCCGCATCGATCTCGTTCCGGTCACCCGTATCATAGGCATTCAGCAGATGCTGGTACATGTCCAGCGGGAACTTGGAGTCGATTGGGAGAAGTACAGTTCCCTCCCCGTCTCCTGGGAATTTCACCGCAAACTCGACGGGATCCGAAGAGCCAGGCTTCGTAACGATGTTTTTTACATATTGTTCCGGAGCCAGGATCTGCTCCAGGATCGCACCAAGCTGAAGTTCCCCGAAAATGCCTCTGGTCTTTACGTTGGACAGGACCTTTTTCAGGTCACCGACGCCTGCGGCAAGATTCTGCATCTCACCCATACTTTTATAGACCGCTTCCAGCTGATCAGACACCAACTGAAAACTTCTGCCCAGTTTATCTTCCAGCGTCTTCTGCAACTTTTCATCAACCGTGGAACGGATCTCTGCCAGCTGCTGGCTGTTGTCCCGCTGGATCGCAGCCAGACGGCTTTCCATGGTTTCTCTCATGCGGTCCAGCCGCTGTTCGCTTTGCTGCGATGAGGCAGCGATTCTTCTGTCCATAGACATAAGCGTCTCGTTCAACTGGTTCTGAAGAGAACTCAACCGGGCGTCTTCTCTGGAAAAAGAACGTTCGAGCGTCAGCCCGAGGTTGCTGTTCATCGCCTGCATTCCATCCGCGGATTCCCGTCTGGAATTCCTCATCTCCGAAGAGAGTTCTTTCCTCATCTCCTGAAACTGCTTCTCAGCGTGATCACCGCCGCTTCTGTAAAGAAGAAAACAGCTAAGGATCAGCGACACCGCTGAAAAAGCGGTGCAAAGAATAAGCAAAACTTCCTGGACTGTCATCGATAAAGAAACCTCATCCACGCCCGCGGATCATGATCTTGATGGGCGTACCCTCCAGACCGTAAGTCTCGCGGATCTGGTTCTCCAGATATCGCTGATAACTGAAATGGAACAGTTCGGGGTCGTTGCAGAACACTGCAAACGCCGGAGGTCTTGTAGTCGGCTGGGTGATGTAATAGATCTTCAGCCGCTTTCCCTTGTCTGAAGGAGGCTGCACGCGGGACGTCGCACGCGCGAGCAACTCATTCAGGGAACCTGTACGGATCCGCATAGCATTCTGTTCGTCTACGTACTTGATCAGTTCCAGCAGACGGTCTACGCGCTGTCCGGTTTTTGCCGAAATAAAGATGATTGGCGCGTATGCCATGAAACTGAAATCCTGTTCATATTTCTTGCGCTGTTCCTGCATCGTCTTGTCATCTTTGACTACGAGGTCCCATTTATTGACACAGATAATGCAGCCTTTTCCCTGTTCATGGGCATAGCCGGCGATCTTGCTGTCCTGCTCCCCGAATCCCAGCGTCGCATCGATCATGATCACACAGACATTCGCTCGGTCAACAGCCGCAAGCGCACGCATCACACTGAACTGCTCGATCTTATCATCGATCCGGGATTTTCTTCTCATCCCTGCAGTATCAATGAAGGTAAATTTTCCCTTTTCATTTTCCACATGGACATCGATCGAATCTCTCGTAGTCCCGGCGACATCAGAGACGATGACACGGTTCTCTTTGGCAATGCAATTCACCAGCGAAGATTTCCCGGCATTCGGCCGCCCAATCACTGCAACCAGTACGGAATCATCCTCTTCCTCTTCTTCCGGCTCGTCCAGATAGGAAACGATCTCATCCAGAAGATCTCCGGTTCCATGCCCATGGAGAGAAGAAACCGGGAAAGGATCACCCAGACCGAGAGAATAGAATTCATAGAATTCCGCAGGAACCGCGCCGATCGAGTCAACCTTGTTGACGACCAGAATGACCGGGCGCTTTGTCGTCCGGAGCATATCCGCCAGTTCCTGATCCGCCGCAGTTACTCCCGCACGGATATCCGTCAGCATGACGATCACAGCAGATGTCTGAATCGCCAGTTCAACCTGCTGCCTGATGTGGGGCATATATCCCGTATTGTTTCCGATCTCAAGCCCGCCTGTATCGATAAGAGAAAACTTATACTTTCCCCACTCACAGTCACCAATAACCCTGTCTCTGGTGATTCCCGGAACATCGTCTACGATAGAACGGCGTTCCCCGATCAGTTTATTGAAAAAAGTGGATTTCCCTACATTCGGGCGTCCAACGATCGCAACTGTCTGCTTCACTTCTTCGGACTCCTTTTTTATCAGAATAATAACGTTTCAGAGGCACTCTTCGAGAATGATGAGGATTCACCTTCCCAGCATCGCATCAAGAAGATCCATTCCATCTGCGGTCAGCCTCAGCGGTTTGCCGAGTTTCTCTTCAAATTCAGCCCTGGTCATGTCATCCAGGAATCGGTCATTGTCTCTCCTCAGGACTGCTTCTGTCATACACAGACAATCGCCCTTCAATTCCTTTCCCTGCAGCTGCGCGAGGATATCCTGAGCTGTGAGCAATCCCGCAACAGTGATGGTCGGTCCGAAAAAATCGTTCCGGATCGCATGGACTTCAACATGCAGGTTAGGAAATTTCTCCTTCGCGACCTCCGCAAGATGAGCCATCAGGTCCTTGGCCGCATAACCTGTCGCGATGTCCAGATAATGCAATTCCTCGTCTCCGTCTTCCAGGGAAAGCGCAGAGCGAAATTCATCTTCCAGCTGCGTGCACATTCCGACACCGTTCTCGATCTGTCTGTAATCCCCGTATTCCTCAGGGGACAGCATCGGTTCCTCAGCCATGAGATAGAATTCATCAGAAGCATAGACGACGTCGTTCCCATACAGTTCCCTGCATCTGGCAGCGATCGGACGGATCAGCTCGAGTACTTCTCTTGAACTCTCCTTGTCGAAGGGACGCAGTTCCGTCAGTCCTTTCCGGTGCGCTGTCAGTCCGACAGGAACCACAGCGACACTTCCGACCTGGGGACAGAGTCGAACAAGATCTTCCAGGGTGCTGCGCAGCTCTTCACCGTCGTTCCAATCGCGGCAAAGCACGATCTGACAATTGAGATCTACTCCCGCCTCGGCTAGACGGTAAAGATATTTCAGCTTTTCACCGGCAAACCGGTTGCCGAGCATCCTGTTCCGCAGTTCCGGATTCGTTGTATGCACGGAAACGTTGACCGGAGAGATTTTCATCTTAATAATCCGTTCCACATCATGATCCGAAAGATTCGTCAGAGTAACGTAGCTTCCGAAGAGAAAGCTCATCCGTTCATCATCATCTTTGAAATAGATACTCTCCCTCATTCCTTCGGGGTTCTGATCAATGAAACAGAAGATACAGCGATTCCAGCAGGAATGCTGTTTGTCCATCAGGAACGAATCCGATTCCAATCCGAGCTGCGTATACTCATCTTTGACCACATGGTATGACCGTTCGCTCCCATCCGGAAGACGAAAAAGCAGGTCCAATTCGGTAGCCGCAGCATAGAATCCATAATCCAGGACATCTGAGATCTCCTCGCCGTTGATTGACAACAGCAAGGTTCCTTCAGGAAGCGCCAGCGCTTCCGCAGGCGATCCTTCTTCCGCGCCTATAATCCGAACAGCCATAGAATTCCCCTCTTAACCAAAAAAGACGAGGTTTTGAACCCCCGTCTCTTTGTTTCAGTCTTACGCTTCCTTGTTTACAACTACTCTGCCGTTGTAATATCCGCAGAAACCACAAGCCTTATGCGGTACCATGTACTCACCGCACTGCGGGCAAGTAACAAGCGTCGGAGCGGCTATCTTCCAAACGGAGGAGCGTCTTTTATCGCGCCGCGCCTTGCTGGTCTTTCTTTTCGGTACTGCCATGCCGAGCACCTCCTCTATAATCGCATTTAAAGCAACGCTTCAAAAAGCGTGCTTAAGTATTATATCATATCCAAGACCCGTGTCAATCAGTTTTTATAGTCTTTTGAAGATATTTTTCAAAGGTATTTTTTCAGATTGTCGGTCAGGTTTTCAACATCTGCGGAAACTGTCACGATCAGTTTGACATACTCCGGCGCGACGTCGCTGATATGATCAAGAAGATCCCCCAGACCTTCCAGATCACCTCCGCCGATTTTCAGCGAGCCATCCATGTAGATCTGTTCGATGTCATAATCTCCTGCCAGAACACCCATGAAAAAGCCATAATACTGATCATATCCACGAATATTATAGTCGTCCACGTCGATGATACGAACGCCGGGTTTGATGTTGTAGGTGGATTTCATTCCCTTCTCAATGCAAACGATATGACCATCTGTAGACTCGACCGCACTGTTCATCATCTCAATGATCGTCTTCGTTTTACCGGAACCCTTATCACCGACTATCAAATGTATCATTTGGAATCATCCTCCGTTTTATTATTATTTTATATCATCCCAAAAGTTTTTTCTTGTCTTCTTCATAACCGGGCTTGTCCAAAAGCGCAAACATGTTGCGTTTATAGGTCTCAACGCCAGGCTGGTTGAACGGGTTCACGTCGAGCATATAACCGGAGACACCGCAAGCCCTTTCAAAGAAATAAATCAGTTCTCCAAGATTGTATGCGTCCATCTGATCC
>OCTX014517843.1_pt1 | contig 41766 bp, 52 predicted proteins | sample 1539691 | NCBI WGS metagenome assembly OCTX01 (sample SAMN02144231, study PRJEB22623) | gut metagenome | biome: sheep rumen | host: Ovis aries | place: New Zealand
ATTATTTATTTAATGTAACAGAATGATTGTGGGTTTGATTTCAGGTGCAAATCTACTATATTTTTTGAGTGTGGAAAAAATACATTCACATCACCTACTTTCCACAAGTAACCTTTTTGGTTTCCGTAGTCAAGGTACTTAGCTAACCACCCTACGTCTGTACATATAAGATTGTTACATCTTACCGCATCATTTATTCTAACTGGCGACATTGACAGTACAGTGAAATATCCCACTACATCCTTTGTCCCCTTTAGAATAACATATACAACATTGGAACCCATAGTAAATCGTTTTGGACATTCCTTTCTGAGTTCGTAACCCTTCTCTCCGGATACTATTTTCTCCCAGAGCTCCTTTGGTAAGGTGATTGCTATATCCATATATCTTCAGCTTTTACTTCCAGTATGATATCATATGGCAAATTCTTAATCGTCGGTCTTCGCTTCTCGACTGCCGCCCTCAGCTCTCTCACCTTATCAGCAGGAGAGAGGCAGAGGATTTTGTTTGCAGATATTCTTATTGTATCGACGAAGCGATCAAACAGCATGACGTCGAACTTGATAATATCATTTCTGGGGGGGGTAGTTTTTATCATAGCTGCTGAATCTCTACCACTTTGAGATTGTTGAACTTCATGCCAGCCGTCTTTCCTTTAGTGACCTGCATCTTTATTTGAACTTCAAACAGACCGTTTTTGTCAAGCGGATGCGTATTGATTGTTCGCGCCAAGTCGCCTGATACTTGGGCAACGAATTCGTCAACACCACTCCTCAAATGAAGCTCTACATTCGCAATCATCATTGGCTGTCCATTTTCAGGAGTCCATTTGTTCTCTACCAATGGGCCCTGTGAAATAATTCTTACATGTTTTTCCATAATAACTTATTTTTTTATCGTTAGTTTTTATGATATATTTGTCTGTATTCTGCTTGCGTCATCATCTGGTCTCCTGCACCACAATACCCTACAATCATTGCGTCCTTTTCTGCCTCGTACCATTCGCCATCCTCGGCACGATATCGGGAACCTTTTGGCACTCTAAGCAAAGCGTTGAAGAGGTGAATCCATTTCTTGTCGTTTTTAATGAAACTGCGAAAACCTTCCGTCATTCCTCGTCTCAGTACCTTGCATGCCTCCGTCATGTCTGATGGTTCGGTTTGATTCTTTTCAAACAGCTTCCTGGCTTCATCTACAAATTTTTTAGCGATGTAGTCCGATATCATTTCTATCCGTTGCGGTTCGCGTCGCATCAGATTGGCATATTCACCCGAAAAGAAGTGGTAGAATATACATGTATTGTAACTTATCTCAAACGGCATCCATGACACCGACACACCTATTTGGTTGCATATTGGTTGTCCTTTTTCATCGTGTCTTGTCTGCCATTCTATGCAGGCATGTAGTATTACAACTTTCATATACTTTATTTTTTCTTCATTATTTCCTGCCACTGGTCTTCGGGGCAGCAGAGGTTCATATAGATGTTTTGCAGGACGATATCGGTCTCGCTGCCGACAATCGTTTCTATACTGTCAATGCACCAGCGCCATTGGCGGTAGTTCTTCGACTTGCCGTCCGTGGTCAGCACATACTGTCCTTCCCAAAGGTTGGGTACCATCGTCGTCACGACCTTCTGCAAAGCGCCGTCATCGGCATCGATAAAGCGAGTTTCGTATTTCATTGCAAAACCTTTTATATTCCTTCTGAAGTCGTTTTTCACAGATTCTGACAAGTTTTGATTGTTCAGGCGTGAGTGATGAAATAACTCTTTGCTTTAGAAGCGGGGTTTCTATTATAATCGGAGCACCTGTCTCTGCTTTTTCTGGGAACATTGCCTGCATAATAAAGACTTGGAGATTGTGATTTTTTACATACCTCAATATCTGCATTGTAAACTTATTGATATCATTACGCAGCACTCTATTCAGACGTCTTTTCTTCTCTTTGCGAGGTATTCGTCCTTCAATCTCATGCCAAAAATAGAGTATCTTTGTTCTTTCAATAGTGAAGTCTCCTTTGATTGTAAAACCAGGATTAAAGCCTTTGTGACCTTTTTCGTCCTCTTTTATGGTTAGAGCGTTGGCAACTTCGGGAAAACTATCAAGCTCAACAGGTTCGCCTATCTTATCACCACCCCTTCTTGCAATGTAAATTTTGCCTATACCTGAATATTCTTTCATATTCTGTTATTTATTTACACCAGTCTATATGCTGAAAACAAATATTTAATAGCGAGAAGTCCCCTACGGCCAGATGACCGCTATCAGCATGACGATAGCAAGCATCCAGCCGACAACGGTCACGATGATAAACTTGTTGACCATCTGCCGCTGTTTGTGTTTCAGTTGCTCGATTTCGTTCAGGTTCAGCATGTGCTCGCCAAAATAGCACTCAAAGGCTTCCTCTACGAAGTTCTTCACGCACTTGGCTATCTTTTGGCGGCTCTCCTGTGGTATCTTGTATAGCGTCTCTTCGTAGTCACCCGTCGGAGTAATGCCGTAGTCTTTACAGTCCACGGTGAACTCTTGCTTGTCGCACTCCACTTCACCGTAACGCTTACGATAGAAGCGGCCTGTGAACTGAATCTTGGTCACGCCCTCCTTCTCGTAGATTTCACGGGCACGCTCTTCGATTTTCTTGGCTTTCATCTGAGCCATCGAAACGAGGCGGTTGTAATCGCTTTGCGTCAACTCCACCTTAGGATTAACGTAGGTGTCTTTTAGAATCTTTTCTATCATATTTATTTCTCCTTATCCAATAATTCCTTAATCTGTTATTTACGCCAGCCCCTGTGTTGAAAATCGGGCTCTCTTTCCATGAGGTCTGCAAACGTTTTCAGTGAGGTGTATTCACCTCGTAGTGCATCCATATGCTGTCCTGTCCTATACTCCTGCCATGACTCGACATGACAATGTACCTTTTCAAGATGTATAATGGCTGCTTGTATGTGTTCAGCAGCCCTTTGGAGTCTGTTAATGTCTGGCTTCTTCATTGAAAATCTTCGTCTTTAAATAACTTTGGTTGGTTCTCCAGCTCAATACGAGCTATCTCTTCGTCAAGTTCTTTCTCCAGAGCTTTAGACTTTTCGAGCAAGAGAAGAATGAACTCCTTTGGAGGTCTTCTGCGTCCTCGAGCTTGCCTTGCCGCGAAGTATCTTCTCTGCGCCTTGCGCACGTCGCGTACTAATTCAAAGAATTTTTGTTCCATTGGAATTTATATTTACATATACTGAACGCACTGCCAGTGACTGAAGAGTGTATAACTCTTCTTTCTCTCGTTGTGTAAGGCATAACCGCTCCTTCTTTATCCTTTATAATAGGAAATCGCGTCTTGACGTCGCCATGGATCACTACTTCTATTGTACATATGCTCATGGTGCAGTCCGTTAGCCACCCATTAATGGCATGACTTATCTGCAGTTCTGCTGCTGCCTTGGCTGCAGCATGATAACTTTCGAATATCTTTTTCATTTCTTATCCTTGATAAACGAATATTCTTTCATGCGTCGCTCCTGATGGGCGCCACGGAGAAAACTTACCAGGCCGGAATTCGTATCGAAGCCGAATTTCTTCCGCAGGCGATAAGTCAGGCCTTTTACTTTGTCCATTGGAATCTTCATTGTTCTCGCTATACCTTCTTTTGATTTACCAACAATCATTGCTTCGGCCACACCTGCCTGCTTATCTGACATAGTTAGTTTAGGCTTGCAGATAACGAACTCATATCTGCAGTACCCTCTCAGAGGACAGTTTACCTCCTCTAACTCAAAGCCGTTCTGGGTTACATCGGCGGTTCCGTCGAGCATTCCAAAGTTACACCTGCAGAATCGCTCCAACGCTTTCATTTCCCTCTTTTCCTCTGGAAAATGTACGCTTTCAACCTTGCAGGCCGCCCAAGACTCCGAGTAATCTCTTCTGATGCGCTCTATGAGCTCCCTTGTTAGTTCTCTCTCTCTTCTTAATGGCTTGTCGTTGCCTTCTCCGTCCTTCACCCTTACCTCGTAAGTTGTCGGATCTACATACAATTCTTTCATCTTTTATTATTAATAATGTTCGCGTGAATTACCTCCATTCCCGTTTTTCAAAAACTTCACGAATTCTCTCCAGTTCCAGAGGTTTCATTTTGTTAGGAATTTCGCCTTTTGCCCACTTTGGAAGTCTTTTACTCCAGGAAGAATAAGAATCTCCCACGTTTTGACACAAAAAAACGATACATTTTGACTTTTCTTGGCGTCCAAGTGACGCATAAACGCGACCACAGTCACTTTCGATGCAATTTTTTTTAATCATTTTGCTAAATCTCTTGTTTGATTGAAAAAATCTGATTAACTTTGCTGCAAAATTAGAAATAAAATTTGCAATAACCTCAATTATTTGTGATGAAACACCACAATTTAATACGATTTAACAAACCACACATATTTGTGGGCTATTTTTTAACAATTAAAACTTTTGAATTATGCTTGATGTTGAGAAAATTCGCCAAATTTTGAAAATGAGGGGGATTACAAGCACGGAATTTATGCGTAAAATCTTTGGAGCACGCATCAAACAATCCCTTAGTTATTTAACCCACAGACCTGGAATTACCTTTTCCAAGGTTGAGTCCATTGCAGACTATCTGGGAGTGCCTGTTGACAGTATTAGAACCTCTCCTGTCAACAATGATTCCCTGACTAAAGAACGCGATCTTGCTGACGAAGTTAAATCTCTTCGTAGCAGAGTTGAAAAACTGGAGAAGCTCATTTCAAAAGTGAAGAAATGATGTTTGACCTCATGTACTTACGAAGAAAGGGACTGCAACTGCAGCCCCTTTCTTATTATAAGTACCACAATTATTTGCGGATTTTTCGCGTCCTGCCTCCGCAACAAAATCTTCTGCAATCCCCGTATTTCCGGGGATTTCGCATATACCCCAAATACTTACGGGGACGGAAGTGGGACGGAGAGGTGTACGATAAAAACGCCTTGAAGGCCCGTAAATACTGAGTTTAACATCATTTTTCAGATAGACGATAACTTGACGAAAAATGAAAAAAAATGAACTATCTTAACGATTCCTCTTTCCCTGAAAAAGATTTTCTGGATTGGACTTACCCAAAGCGCCATACTTCTGGCGCTAATGATTACATTGACTTCTATGCTAAGGATCCTCTTTTGGGAACCTTGAAGCGTAAGAAGATATCACTCCTTCGATTTAGGGCTGGCCGTGAACGTGACGAAATGGCTGGACAAATCATTGATTCCATTCTTAATAAGCTGCATAACGGCTGGTCTCCGTGGACGCCGGAGCTTGAGAATTTAGACAGCACCCCTCTTATGGACGTTTGCACGGAATATGAAACCACTATTAAGTATGAAGTAAGCAGGGGCATAAAGAAACAGAAAACCAAAGTTGACTACCTGAATAGGCTGCTGCACTTCAGACAGTGGGCACTTTCAAAGGGGGTATGTGTCATAAGTTACTGCACTCCGGCAGTCGTTGACTCTTACCTTCAGTGGCGATTAGTACACAAGGGGGTAGCTGCTAAAACTCGTAATACGGAGAAAACATTCCTGAGCGCCTTCTTTGGCTGGTGCTGCCGTCACCATTACCTGAAGGAAAATCCCTGCAAGGGTATTGCAAAGCTGAAAGAAAAGGATAAGACGCGGCGGCCATTGACACCTGCTGAGATGAAGCGTCTGAGCACCTGGTTACGCGATAATGACCGTTGGTTCCTTCTGGCTGTAATGTGGGAGTATTATACGCTTATCCGGCCAAAGGAGTTGTCGTACTTGAGGTTGTGTGACATTTCTGTCGTAGATCAAACTGTAGTGGTGCCCGGCAAATACAGTAAGAACGGCAAGGAGGAACCCGTAGGGTTGAATGGAAGAATTCTCTCCCTTATGGCAGAGCTGGGAGTGTTTTCTTCCCCCTCCAGCTATTATCTGTTCGGCAAGGGATTTCGTCCTTCACGCGAAAGAGCTGACGAAAGGATATTCCGTACTCGCTGGGCTGAGATACGGACTGAACTTCATATACCGCGAACAGTACATTTCTACTCCCTGAAGGATACGGGCATAATCGACCTTATACATACAGAAGGTGCGGTCATTGCGCGCGACCAGGCGCGCCATTCTTCTATTGCTGTCACGAATGCCTACACTAAATATGGAGGCAGAACAGCCCATGAAGAGACAAAACACTTCAAGGGTTCCTTATAATATATAAATAAGGTGAGCCAGATTTTATTCCGGCCCACCCTATTTAATCTTCTACGACTTCATGGAAATATCCTTTCATCAGAGGAATAATACCATTTTCGTCAATTTCGTATTCAATTTTACTGCAGAGGTACTTCTTGTTGTGTATATAGAACACTGCTCTTGGATTAGGTGGCGTTATAGACCTGAAACTTATATGGAGTTCTGACTGCATATTTATTTTAGGATTACCTTCAAATAGTTGCCCTTGGTAGATCTCAGTGTGGCCTGGAACCAACGCAAGAGAGTATGGCTTTCTCTCGTTAAGTTCAAAATTACAATTCCAGTATTTCCCAGTGTACAAATCTGCCACGGGTACGGCGATTCCACACAACTCCTCTGTTATACCCTGTACGATCTCTCCTCTCGCTGCGTCAGAACTGTAGTATATTGAGTGGTGCGCTTTTCTGTCTGAAGAACTCATCTTGTGTCCTTCGTAGAAAAACACCGGAAGGAAATCCTCTTTTTGCCCCTCTCCAGTACCCTGCGCTTCCCCAAGTATCTCTTGAATCAGTGTGCCGTCTGCATTTTTATAACCCTTCCAGCTGTTTTTCATTGTCAGTACTGCCATTTTAATCAGAGGATATCTATACCTCTCTTGGCCCGTAACATCGAAATCTCCGAGGTTGTAGTATTTAGTCTCTATTCTTGCTGGAACTATCTTTAGCTCGAAATCCTCTTCGCTGCCGCGATATTGATTGCAGAGATAGTCTATCGGTATGAGATTGTTCCCGTCCCAGCCATATGTTAGACCTTTTTTACTTCTGTCTCTGAAAAATTTCCACACAGACTTATTGCCTGTAACTGCTTTGTTTCTCAATTCATCGTAGCTGTCTCCCCAGACTGTAGAATATTTCTTTCGAGTCGAGTCATCGCATCTCCTCTCTTTCTCCTTTCCGATATCCTTGTATTTGATGTTAGATCCAAAGATATTTGCTTCTGAGCTATCTTCGCTTCCGACCTCTTCTTCGTGTTCATCAACAACTTCTTCTATCTTGCATTTCTCTGCTTCTAATATGGTATTGTTTAGCACGAAACTACACTTTTTCTCTTCTTCATTGAAAATTATTGTGCAGTTGAAGAATTCTTCTACGTGGCTAAAGAACTCTTTGACAGTCCAATGCGGCAGAGCATCGGCTATCTTCAATGTTAATCTTGCCGATGCAATATATAACTTTCTTGCATAATATCCCTGAAGAGCGTACACTTGATTCCACACGAACCCCCAGTGTTTTATGTCGTTTCTGTCTATTGTATATCCTCTTTTTGCCACAACCTGCTCGATAATCCACAGAAGATTCGGCTGGATACAATTCGCATACATAGCCATTCCGTAGTACTTCCTTGAGCCATATGCTCCGATAAACCCATTTGTTACGCCGTTGCCGATTGATACACCGTCTCTGTTTTTGCTGGGATCTTCCTCTTCCCAGTCGAAATCTTCGTCATACACATTTGCGAAACAGAACACTCCCTCTTCTCCGTAAAAGAAGTTATCATATTTTGGTGGCCTTCCGCTATCATACACAAATCTGAGCCCGTCATACATTTTTCTGTTTTTGATAGGCGCTGCCGGGCCGGGAAGCCCTTCTCCTGGGTATCCCCATCCTTGTATGTAATGTTTGTCTTTGTCCTTTTCCCATACTTCAACGCGGTCTCTTCCGTCTTCCATGGTGTTGTAATCGTATTCGTCGATGTATGTTTTATCAGCGTTCTCCCAGAAATTAACCTGAGAGTTGCCTGCGACATACTGTACAGACACTTCTTTATCTGTAACTTTAATCAATGTCGCGGTGCCCAACATCATTATTACACCATTATTGATAACCTTCACTTCCCATGTTTGCACATTCTTGGTTATGTCGATTCTGTTAAGATCTCCAAAGAATTCTCGGTTCTCATATATCGACAACGGGAACTTCACCTCCAAAGTATAGCTACCTGATTTAGTCAGGATAGCATTCTCTGAGGTTATCTGTATTTTTTCTCCTGCTGCAGGGAAAACCTGCGTTCCGTCGAGATAATGTTCTATCATATTATTTATTGTTCATGAGTTTTTCGTAATCTTTTGTCTTCTGATAACTGCCGTCAGGCCCTGATATAACAGAGTATGCTTTGACACCTTTATCCAGCTGCCTGTTCAGTTCTCCAATAGCCTCTGATACCCCCTGAAGATTCTCACGGATATCGCTATTGTCCTGATTAACTCTCACAACAGGAGCTTCTACTGTCACATTACCAACTCCAGCAGCAGCTGCGAGGTCTTCTCTGGTCAGACTACCAACGCTATTATTACGCTGTGCAGCGTCGATAAGGTCGAGTGTAGGCCTGATATCAGGGTTATTGACTGCTTCGTGATTAGCGACAAACTCTCCTTCGTGTACTACGCCAGCTTCCTTCTTATACCTCTTGCCGTTTGTGTAACCACCTTCATAATAGCCCTGGGTATTGATAGCGGCCACCTGGGCCTCGTACTGTTTGTTTATCGTGGCCACCTGCAGTGCACCCATGGCAACAGATACAGCAGCGAGTACGCTACCGACGATTGGGCCATATTCAGCATAGCCTTTTGTTATGGACAGGGCAGTATTCATCAACGCTGTTGCAACATTGATATTCCTCTCATTCTTGTATTGCTTGAGTTTCCTCTTAGCAATCAGTTCATCACGCTCCTTCTCGAGGCGCTGCTGCTCCTCCTCATTACCTTCTGCTTCTTTTATTAGCCGCGCATATTTTTCTTTTGTTGTAGCTATCTCTGCTTCTGCTTCAGCAGCATAGTAACTACCAAGCTGCTGCAGGCCTGTGTTGACAGTCTTGGCTACTCCTGCAGCTACTGCAGCATACCTCTTCCATTTCTCTTCTCCTTTCTTCAATGGTTCATCGAGAGACTGTATTGCAGCCGCCACGTCTGCCACTCCAGTTACAACAGGGTTGCTGAAGTCTGCAGCAGAGAAAATAGATCTTCCTTCGCCGTCTTCTCCTTCGTACTGGTCTTTTATTGCCTTGAGAGCTTCCTGGTACTCCTGTTCGCTGAGAAGCCCTTGTTCGTGCAGCTGGTCAGCGTATTGTACTGTCATATTATACTCTTCCTCTTTATCGACGCTGAGGAAAGAGCGACGGAAGTCTGCCAGCTTCTGTTGGAACTCCTGTTCTTTGTATAGCTGCTGGTCATTGACTCTATTATTAAGTTCCTCCTGCAGGTTCTGATACTCTTCAGAAGATGACTCGTAGGCGTTCATTCTTTCCTGGAGTGTTTTTACGTCGTTCTGGAAAGTAGCCTCGTTATATGCCTCCTGAGATATCAGGCCCTTAGCATAACTTTCATCTATATAGAACTGGCGTTGCTGCCCTAACTGGATTGCAGCCTGCTCATCCTGTTTGGTGAGATCTGCCTGGTACTTTGCATCGAGAGTCTTGCGCTGATTGAGCGCGTTCTGATATTCCTTTGTCCCTTCCTGATAGATTGCCAGCTCGCGGTCAAGTTCTGCACGCTTAATTCTGTACTGTTCGTCTTGGTGCTGCAGAAGGTTCTCTTTGCCAGTGGCGTATTTAACATCATCCTCTGCCTTTTCTGCAGCAGCTATTTGTTTACTCCTTTCTATGGCCTCCTTTACAGGATCATTCTTCGTGCTCGTGTCAGAACTGCCTCCTGTACCACCAGAATCAGAACCGCCTCCACCACCAACATTGTTTGTGGCAGTAGCAGAAACTTTATCTGCAGACTCTGTCATCTTCTTACCATAGTATGCAATCTCTTCATCGAAAATCTTTCTCTCTTCAGCGGCTTGTTTCCTTGCCTCCTGAATTCTCCATGCAGTAACTTGCTTCAGCGCTTCATCAGAGTACATTCCGCCTTTTCCCGTCATGCCGTTACGGGTAAGTTCCTGTTTCTCATCAGAAGTGAGGTTTCCGTTTGTTGCCTTGGCCACTCTTACCCTGCCGTTTGTCCGGCGGTCATAATCAGCCTTTTTAGATATCGCCTCTTCGTATTTCTGTGAATATACATTCGCCTCTGCCTGAGCTTTCAGTGCAGCAGCAACCTTCTTTGAGTCACGAATGAAAACTGTATTAGCGTCATTAACACTCTTAACGGAAAGTCCGAGTGCCGCAAAAGCAGCCTGGTTATCTTTTATCCACTGCATTTTTTGCGACTCCTTCTGCATCGCTCTCCATTGCGTCTGCAGAACAGAATACTTTGCTGTTACGTCTCCTACAGCTTTCTTTGTAGCCTCTGTTGCCTCTGCTGTGATCTTCTGCTGTGTTGACAGTTCCTTTTGAGCCTTAGCTGCCTTGCTGGAGTTAGTTGCATAATCAATCAAAGCACCAGCCACAAGTGTAATAGCTGTTGCTGCTGCAGCCCAAGGATTACTCTTAATGGCCACTGCGAGCGCTCTGAATGCCGTTGTGCATTTTGTGACTGCTGTAGATAAAGCATTCAGAATAGCTGTCATCTTCGCCTGCAGATAGAAGGCGGCCAGTGCTGCTGTAGCCATTATGATAGTTGCCCTACACTTTACCAGTGTCTCTATTATGCTATTGAGTGACTTCACAAGTAGACTTCCTCCTGATATGGTGTACTTCACTACAGGAAGAAGTTTTTCTCCCAGGGCAATAGATATCTCCTGGAAATGTTTCTTAGCTTTGTCGATACCAGCCTGCACGGTATTGTTCTGCACGTTATACTCGTCGAGAACAGACGTCCCCTGCTTGAACGCTTTTGCTGCGATATCCTGCTGTCTCTTCACCTCCTCGATGTTCGTTGCCAAGGTTGAGAGAATTCCCGTTGCTCGAGTACCAGACAGGCCCATTTCCTTAAACATGGGCGCGAGTGAGTCAAAACCACCTTTCGCCTGCATCTTCTGCAGGAACTGTATGAGTGCTGCGTTTGCGTCGGTCTTTAGAAGATTGGTAAACTTTGACACCTCTTCCCCTGCAAGTTTTGCGAACTTAGCAGGATCCTGGTACATCTTAGATATCAGCTGTGACAATGCAGTAGCAGCTGTCTCCTGCTGCTGCATGTTCTGATCGAGCACAGAGGCAAAGCCCATTATCTGTGTCTGAGCAAAGCCTGCCTGAGTTCCTACACCTGCAAGCCTTGCCGTGAAATCAACGATATATCCGGCAGCTGCAGAACTACTCTGTGCGAGTTCGTTGACGGCAGAGCCTGTTGCCAGCATTGCACCTCTGAGGCCCATATTATCAGAGTCACCAAATGTCTCGGACAGTTTACCGATATCGCGTACAGCGCCTTCGCCAAGGTCGTCACCCAAGGCTACATTGATCTTATCTGCTGCATCGACGAATTCGAGAATGGCGTCCTTTCCCTGAATGCCAAGGCGTCCTGCATCTCCAGCAAGCTCGTTGAGCCTCTCTCTGGTGGTGCGAGTGTCCATGTTCTTCAGGTCTTCATTAAGTTCTCTCACTCCTTCATCAGCGAGTCCGGTGTATTTCCTCACATCGGCCATTGCTTCCTCCATATCGGCATAATCCTGTACGGCCTTACGAATAGTCATGGTAAGACCTGTGATAGAACCAGCGAAGGCAATAATTGCCCCTTGCCAGCGGTTGAATCCGTCTGCAACGGTGTTCATCCAACCTTTGCTGGCGGTCATCTCACTACGGAGTTCTGCCTGGCGTGTTCGAACCTGCTGCAACTGATTAGCAATTTCGCGGTATTTCTCTGTGTTAGCTGGAATATTCTTCAGCTGTGCGTTAAGTGACTTCGCGGCCTTGGCCAGTTGATTGATTGACGCATCAGACAGGTTTTTCAGCACTTTATCGACGTCCATAGTCTGAACGGCAAAAGTCTTCATTTCTTTTGTCGCCTTACTGAGGTCTTTTGAGAGCTTATCACCCAGGGCTTTGTTTCCTGAAGAATAAGCCTTATCCATTTCGGAGCGAATCTTCTTTACATTCGCCTCCATTTCCTTCAGCTTATTGGTTGCCTCCTGTGAATTAAGTTCTACAGTGGTAACATATCTTGCATTATTGTTTGCCATTGACTACTACCTTATTGTAAGTGATTGTGCTATATGGGTTGTGATTAACGATATCTACGTTATATCCTTTAGTTCCCCAGCTCCACCAGAGGAACTTATGGCGGTATATTCTCGACACGAAAACAGAGAGGCTGTCACGGGTTCTGATAACCAGGGAGTCCCTCTTTGTTTTGGCGTCTATCCATTTGCTTGAGTATTGGATATCTTGCTTTATTGTGTCTGTCAGTATTACACTATCTGTCTGTGGCAGGGGAATGGCATATTCTGCAACAGTGGCCACTGACATTGATGACTGAATACTTTTAACCTTAATGCCAAGCTCTTTCAGCAGCTGCTTCTGCTCCTGCAGCGCCTCTTTCAGTTCTGAATTATCCAAGGTAGTAGTGGCCACTCCTGAATAATGTTTCGAAGAGTCCTCCAGAACCTGCACCTCCTTCAGTTCCTGAGTAGGTTGCACATACTCCACCTTTTCGGGCCTTGTTCTGATAGAAAATGTTATCCATGACAGTGCCAGCGCTATAAATAGTGCTATATTCAGTTTTTCCCTCATTTCTTTTCCTCCTCTTTTATGTTTCTGTCTGGATGCAGAATAGACATTATCTTACTAATCGCTTCACCGCATCCTGCGAGTGTTGCACACAATATAAACAGTTGACCAGTACCATAAAGGACACTGCTGTCGATTATTCCCATTGGTGCTATGATCATTCCTGCTGCCATAATAATAACTCCGGCGTAGAGAGCTGTTAACGCCATTGACCTGTTAGAACTGAGATTCATTTCTTTTCATAATTTATTTTTTTTCTTTGATGCAAAGGTATATCGTAGATATAGGCATAAAAAAATACCGCTACAATCATTGTAGCGGTAATGTCTTCACTCTTCGACCTCTGGAGTGTCATCGTCGTCTTCCGGCTCTATAGCCTTCAGTCTCTCGATTTCTGCTACTGCAGCGTTCTTTTCCTCTCGCCATTGCTGGCGTTTTTCTTTGATGTCCTGGTACTCTGCTTCCTCCGCGACACCTTCGCCTCTTTTGATTCCAGTATAATCACTGTCCTTCAGATAGGTGTCCATTCTGAATACGATTTTCTGCTGCTCATCAATGAGCTGCTGCCTTTCTTCTCTTTTCATGCTTTTTGATTTTTAAATTATACTTATTGTTTAGCCTGTCATTAAGCGTATGGCCAGGCTGGAATATTACACATTGCCTCCTTGCGTCCCATTGCAGCCACTGCCACCACTCAGGAGCAATCTTTTCAATAACCTTTTGTATCCTCCTGTACGACGTTCTACTCTTCAGGAGTCCAAGATAGGAATTTACAGAAGATACAAACCTATCTATATTGTCATATTTTTCCGTGAGGCTGTTAAATTCCTCTATCCTGCTGAGAAATCTTGCGTATGTGCTGTCGTTCAGGATTAGCCGTGTAGGTTTTATGTGCGAACCTAAGAATTCAAGGCCCTTCCAATACTGTTGACAGTAGAACTTCTTTTCATTCAGTCTCACTCCCTTTGCTGCCAGCCTTACACGAAGCTCCGGAAGTTTGCTCAAAGCATACTCTTTTCTCTCTTCCTCCACCACCTCTACACAGTCATCCATGAACACCGTAGAGCGTATGCCGCATTCTTCATTAAGCCATATCACTTCGTCGTTAATGTACAGGCCCATTCCTATCTGCATTACCCAGCGCCCTATTGGCGCTCCCACGCCGGCAGGCTTTGAGAACATAGATTTCTCAGGTGCAATATGCTCGCTCCACAATATTTTTGATGTTCTAAATTCACAGTGCCTTGCCGGACAGCAGTGTACTACCACCATTGTGAGCCACTTTAGGAATTCTGGAAAACCTTCTCCGTATTCCTGTACTATCTCGCTGCTATATTTGTCTATAATCTCGTTAAATTTTCCCTCGATATAATCAAGTCTGGCATTAGGAAAGAATGCTTTTAAGTCCCACTTGATTATCCACGCTGTCTTCGCGCCACACCTTGATACCTCGGTTATATCCTCGATAACTTGGTTTATGGCTCCCTGAGAACCTTTCTCTTTTCGATTGTTGAAAGTTCTGGGATGCAGTTCTCGTTCTATATATTGGCCAAGCGTACTGCATAGTATATGGTCAGCAATTCTTCCTGCAAACTCTGTAGCGAAGATTTCTCGCCACTTTGGAACGGAAACAAGGAAGGTATAGTTTTTCTTAATGCGAAACGTTCTCGACATCAGAGAGTCTTTCATCTGCACCAGTTTTGTTGTCCAGTCTGCCTCAAACTCTATAGAGTCTCTTCCATATCGTTTATTCTTCCTGGTCTCCAGCATGATTCTGTACAGCATATCAAAGAATATCTCTTCTGTCATCATATCTTTTGTCTATTGCGTTACTCGATATTTATAAATTCACGACCGCCTGCACACGATTCCTGTTGTTCACGTTGTTGTTGTTCAAACTCGCGTTGTTGCGGTTGAAATTGCGCGCGCGATTAATGTTGTACCGCTCTGCGAACCACCTGTTCGTGCTATGTCGGAGCCACATTTTTAATTCTGCTATAAATGATAGCCGGGCTCCCTTTTATAAATTATTCGTACTGCCAAACAATTCTGTTTCGCCTGACGGCGAAATAACCTCTGCCTGATCCTGACGTTTTGACCGCGTTGCGTTTCTCCATTTCACTATACCCTCCTTTATGCGTTCCAGCAGATTAGCAACAGCCAATTTCTTACTCGTGGTAAACAACCCTGTCTCGATAGCGATTTCGAAAGTGGCGGTTAATATCCCAAATTCGCCTATCATATGTTGTATGTAGGCAGCTCTTACCTCCGGACACTCCTTCGCTATGCTGAAATACCTTATCATCTCCATGCAGGAGTGCTTCATTTGTGCTGGAGCACCCTCCATTCTCTCGATTTTCGGCATGTCGTATATGGCAGGATATAACACTACCAACAGATTTTTGACGTCTGCCAGTATTGAGGACTTATCTCTTTTGGCTCTATTGCCTCTGTTATCTGTTAATTGATTCATAATAATTCCGCTCATGCTGCACATGAGTGACAGCATGAGACGGTATAAAGGTTATTAGTCTTCCAAAAGCACGACCGCCTGCACACGATTCCTGCTGCTCACGCTGTAGTTGTGCAAACTCGCGCTGTTGCGGTAGAAAATGCGCGCGCGATGAATGTTGTACCACTCTGCAAACCACCTGTTCGTGCTAGCATTTATCGCCGTACCGCCAGCCTTGGAGATTGTTCGCTGGAGAATTTTTAGATTCTCATCTATCATTGTCTTGCATCCAATCTCTGATCCAGGGAGGAACCAGTCACCTTGACGGAGACCTTCACAGTTATAGTTGACATTATAACATATGTTGAATGCCGTAAATTTAGGCTTAACGCCTCCGGCCTTCGTTGGTGCTGTCATAGGCCCGTACTTCCTCGTGGCCTCCAAGTTGGTAGGCAGAGCGAATGTTCCATAATGCTGTGGCAATTCTATTGAGAATTCTCCCTTCAGATAGTCACGGTATGTGGCATACTTCTCTCTTACTGCAGCACAGAATTCCGAATTCAGAAACGCATCTTTGCTCATCGGATCAACATTACCGGCCTCTGGCAATATGACTGTTGCAGTAGGAGTTCTACCACCTGCACCCCATATCGCCTCTGCAGCATCGAAGTTCATCATGCCGCGACTTGTAGCATACGTGCCGTTTGTTTTGAAGTAAGCCGTGCTTGCAGGCATATCTCCCCACAGAGAAAATGCGATTGTACCTCCCGTCATTGCACAGTTATACTGGTTTTCATTCTTCCATACATCGCACTGTACGATAATCTTGGTACCAAGGCCGGATTCGTCTGTGACCACGTTGTCGTTATCGTCCGCAAGATACGCCCACCATGCAGCTGTATCTCCGAGTTCCACCGCCTTGGCCGCTACAGCCTCGCTGATAGCTGCCGCATTAGCCTCGTTGATATCTGTACTTGCCAGTTCAACGGGCACGTCAATGTTAGAACCATACTGTGCAGAACCTGACTTGCTCGTATCCTGAATTCTCAGTTTCACGATAATGTTTGTGGAGGTTATCGCCGTAATTGAGAACTGCAGGAGTGCTGCATACTGCTCATCGACGCCCGTCTTGTTGATGATACACTTCTTTTTCCCCTGGACAAAAACAACGTGCCCCACCTGCTCCCAGTTAGCAGGTATTTTGGAGCGTACCAAAGTGTCAGCGACGATATACACCTTTCTCTTTGAACCGTCAAGGTACAACTCATCGCCTGCTTGCGGACTCTTGGTTTCTACGTTGACACCATTCACACTTGACTCGTTAGTCTCTTCGACGTGCATCAGCGTTGACTCCTCTGTCGAAGGAATGAAAGCATTCTTCTCTTCAGCTGTATTAAAATTCTTAACCATTTTCTTATTTTTTAGATTTTACCTTAATTATTTATTAATTGAGCATTACCCAGTCTTCGAGCGAGTTAGTCACGCTGAATGCCTCATACACTTTCTTATTCGTTTTGTCGTGGTATCTCTGACCGACGAATCTTGGCGTGACAGCCGGAACCTCTTCACCCTCTATCACTAACGGATATCCGCACACCTTTGGAAGATACTTTGTGTCAATACTCTCTGCTTTCAGGTCGCCAGCTCTGTCAACACCAGCCTCCAAACCGGATATTCTTGCATGCAGCCATGCTATTGCTTCGACAATCACTCTTATCTGCCATGAGTGAAGTGTGCTGGCCAGTGCTGCGAGCGCATCGAGGAAGTTCTGCGCATATTTCATAGTGACATAAGCAGAGCCTGACGCTCCCACCAACATCTCCAGTCCCCAATCTTCAGGATCGAGCAGAGGAGAAATAGCTTCTGTTGCTGTCACAACCGTTGCAAGCTCATATTTTACCCATTCTTCTGTAGGTGTCTCGCTGTCGCTCTCGTAGAACACGGTCTGCCCCTCGACATTAAGTGTAATGCCGTTGCACTCGACAGCGCCGTCATTCTTCATGCCGCTAATTGTGGCAGAGTGGCGATATCTGGTACTGGACTCACCTTCTATGGCTTCTGTTTCCCAAACTGGGCTCATTCTGTCGCAATATCTGTAGCAGGTAGCCACCTCCTCGCCAAAGATAATGCCGTCACTTGGGCCTCCAGCAATACTCAGCAGCATATTGTAGCTGTGCACCTTATTGATAAGGTTGGTCAGTGCCACAGAGCTGCCTCTTCCTGCTACTGGAGCAATAAACTCATCATATCTGCCACTCCAGCCGATATGGGCACAGGTGTTGTTATATGTGATACCACTTACTATGATATATCCCGGTTGTGATGTCGTATAGAAGCGATATCCCTCTACATCCTGATAAGGACAGGCAACGCCGTCATTCACGGAAGTTGGTACACCCGACTCCAGCGGCTTGAAGTAAACTGTTGGTTGGAGGTTCTGATGTTGGTTATTGGTGAATAGCATGCCGTTTGGTTTCTCTGCTGTTCCGAAGCTGCCGAAAGGAAGCGCTGGCACGAGCATGTAAAAACCATTACCCACAGCTGTTGCAACGTCGAGCTGGTTGAACTGTGATATCTTAAGCGCTGAAGCGGAGAAATCAGTTCTCGCAAAAATGCTCACCACTCTTGCTGGTTCGTCACTCTTAATGCTGTCATCTCCTGCCACCGTGCGCACACGGTCAGAGAATGTTCCTTCTACAGAGAGCGCTCTGCGTTTCTCCCAGTTCTCGATACCTCTTGCAAGGATATTATAGACAATTCCTGTCTTCTTACTCTTGATTTGATTAAGCCATTTTTCCATTTTATTCTATCTTTAATTGTTAGTAATTACATTTCGCATACATAGATATCATTCTCTTCGTCAGTATTTGTGAAGGTTATATCTACTTCTCCCGTGTCTCCCTTATCGCCTTTTTCTCCAGTGTCTCCCTTGTCACCTTTTTCTCCCTTGATACCCTGTGGGCCTGTGTCTCCGGTTTCGCCTTTATCGCCTTTTTCTCCAGTGTCTCCCTTGTCACCTTTTTCTCCCTTGATACCTTGTGGGCCTGTGTCTCCGGTTTCACCTTTGTCTCCTTTGTCACCCTTATCTCCTTTGTCGCCTTTGTCTCCTTTCTCGCCTCGGAACATATTACCGAGAAGGTCTATTTCAAATTCCGTTACTTCCCTGGAGTCGCTCTTTCCGGATGTCAGTACCAGGTAGCATTTCTCTTCTGCATTATTTTTAACGACAACTCTCTCCTTATTCACCAGGCGCATGCTGCCGTCCGGCATTGAGGCGTCTGCCACCCACAGCATAAGCTGCACCTGCAGATATCCTGTATCGAGGTTATGGTTGTCAAGCAGGCAGAGAATGTGATTATCAGCTGCGACCTGACAGTTCTCGTAATTGCTACCGTCGTATGAGCATACAAATTTCTTCGTCTGATATCCTTCAGAGGAGAAGATGATTTTGAACGGCGTTCCTGCCTGGTAGTTGTCTCCCAGATGAATGAGGATTTTCAAGTCCTCGAGTTTGTTTTTCTTGAATTCTTTCATACTCCTATATTTATTGCGTTAAACATCTTCTCTATATACACCTTCTGATGTTTCAACAAAATCGACATCGCTGCCGCCTTGACTGATTATTTCTGGCTCTGAGGTCTCTATTGGGCCGTCTGAAGTCTTAACAATAGAGTAGAGGTACTTCACTAATCCTTCCTCTGTTAAATCCTCATAGTATAAAGCTCCGTCACTCTCTGGATCTCCCTCTCTAAGTACTGCTATTCTCACCTCGTGATATACGCCTTCTATTGCACAGAAGAGTTTCTGTGCATTCTGCAGATCTTCGAATGTGATATCCTGACTATAGTTTGTCAACAAAGTTGTCAAGTCGAGTGGCGCTTTGATGTTATGCAGCTGCTGTTTCATAGCAAGAAATGCAGCGAAGTCTTCCTTTGTTATAACGATATCTGCTGCACCTGTTTTGAAAAAGCTAAGACTGGTAGCGTCCAGAAGAGACTCCTCTTCGCTGTGAGGTCTGTTAATAACCGATAGCGCACCTACCCCCTGTCTTCTCACTCGGCCACTGAAAGAGCCGTAACGACTGCCTATTGATACTTCTACAGAGTGCGCATCAATGTTCGTTGATTCGCCGGAGGAGTCCTGATAATCATTCCATACGCTTCCGGCTTGAAAGTCAGATTCCCCTTTTATATGTGTATTTCCTTGTACTTCTATATCCTTCGTAAAGGTGTTGTTCTCTGTGAAGGTATTCTCCTCTCCCTTCTCTGCATAGCCGTCAAGGGAAGGTGTCTCTGTCTTCAGGCTCTTTATTTTATAGTAGAAAGAAGTCTCAGGATCTGGTTCGTCGAGGACTTCTGATACCCAATAGTCATCTTCGTTCTCATCCTCAATCCATATATTGCTGCCAGGCAGAAGGACACGGCGGTTATCCACATTACTGAGCCACAGCACAGCTGTGGCCATGTCAGGGAATACCTTGGCCACATTCTTACCCTGCAGCATGGCTCTCAGTGTCTCTATATCCTGAGAATTCTTCTCAGAAGCAGACTGGTTAGAGGATGTCCTTGTGTTCAGGCCAGCAAGAGAGTTATCAAGGCCCTCGATATCCGTAGTAGTATGAGTATGTTCGCTATTTGCCTTGTTATCTATCTCGTACAGCTTCTCTACCATTGCGGGCGTCATAATACCAGGGCCGTCAGGGGACGCTGCCACAATCACGAATGTTTCGCCAGCAGTATTGTCTGGCCTCCAAAGCCTAAAGACCATTTCGTCTTCACCTCCTGAGTCTCTTGCAATATATCCGATGCCATTCTCTATGATGTAGCTTCTCAGGTTCTCATAGTCGCTCATATCGACAACTCTATGCGTGTGGTTGGTATTGGCCTTTCCTGCAAATGCGTTCTCCAGTCCTTCGATATCCACCATTAAATGGGTATGGCCATTGTCTGACTTGCCTGCAAGAGTATCTTGAAGCGTTCTTATCAATGTCCGCAAGCCTGCGATATCTGCTGCATTCTGCTTTCCTTTATTACCTGGGTAGGCCGTAGAACTCGTTTCTCCCAGTGCAAGGTTAGCATTCATTATGGAATAGGTGCTACCCGACCACCTCCATGTAATGTTAGTGTCGAGTGCCACATATATAATACCTTCGACACCCGTATCGGGGAAATCCCCTCTGGTAGCATACTCCTGGATGTCGTCGAAGCCGTCAGGAAGTTGCGAGGAGGGTATCTTGCCGTTCACCACATCGGCCTTTTTCGCCATTTCTGACGTCAACTCCTGCAGACGCCCTTCAGCTCTCTCGAGGACGCTTCTGATTATGTTAGCAACTCTTGCACTGGTGACACTGCCTTTCTTTGCAGATCTTGCCAGTTCGTTAAGTGTCTGTTGAATAAATTCGTATGACTCCATATTTTACGTTTAATATTTTTCTGATGCAAAGGTACTTTGCACTATGAGACAAAAAAAATACCGCTACCCTCACGGGCAACGATATTTAAGATTCTTCAAACAAACATTAATAATGAAACGATTATGAATAATATTTAGAAACTTGTTACTTCATTACGTCTCCTGCTTTGCCGAATACGGCATCGAGGTGCATCATGATTATGTCCTGTGCCTGTTCGCCATATGACGCTGCCATTACCTCCTGCAGCCTGTGTATGGAATAGAGGTATTTCTTCGAGAACCAAGGCTTTTCCTGTCTTGGTTCTCCGGACGTGTAGCCACCTCCCCATTTCGGGCCCCTCTTACGAGGCTTATCAAGGCCGTGTTCTGCACGATAGGCTCCGTCCATTACGTCGAGCTGGCCACCATTACCAGGAGTGAATTCGCGTCCAGTACCGCGATGAATATATATGCCGTAGAGTAAGAACTCATGTTGTATCTCCATGTCACCTACGAGGCCTGAAACAGAAGAGTATAACGAGCCGCTATCGACAATACCTAACTGTGACATCTGTTCCCTCCAGATATCACACATCATGTCACACCAACCTCTCTCGTATTCAGAGAGGCCTTCCTGTGTCCTTGGCGCGTTTTCGGCTGCTGCATTCATTATTCTATCCAGTTTTCTGGTCTATAAACAAGGTTCTTTGGCTGTGCTATCGTCAGCTGGAAATAAAGGCCTGCAGCACCTGCATATGCTGCCTTGCCTGGTTCTCTGTAGTTGATTCTGCGAGTCTGGATATACACTTGGTGCTGCTCCAGTAACCTTGCAGCGTCGTGTATGATACGCTCCAGGAACTGTTTATACAGCTCTCTGATAACATTCATCTTTTGCTCATAAACTGCAAGTCCTTCTGTCCTGCCCCCAGTCCTTGTGACAAAGTGGGCAACGTAGGTTCTGACATCGAAAAATCCTCCTGCCTGGTTCATCTCTATGCCGCCCATGGGCGCATCATCGACAAGATAGAAACTTTCCTTTCTCCTGAACTCATCCAAGATTGGTTCTATACCTCTCTGCATATTGATAGTCCCAATATGCCAGTCATTTTCCTGCATGAAGGAATTTCTTTCTCCCAGTTCCTTCAGATACTGTATGCCGTCGAATATCTCTTCCATTATTTCTTGTTTTTGTTTTTATCCCGTAGCTTCTTTATCTCTATCGCGTCGAGGGCCTTGGCGTCAAGTTCTGTGAGTGCACGCCAACAGTCCATTTTCAATACTTCCTTCTCTTTAGTGATATCGCCACCTGTGAGAGCGCGTATCTGCATATTCATCTGTGCAAGGATATCATATTGCGACATCTTACCATTACTTGAACCTGCAGGCTTGAAGTAGTTGGGAAAAAACTTAACCAGGCTTTCCTTGATGTTCGCAAACCACAGAAAGCAGTTCATTCTCTCACCTTCAGAGAAGCGTTGTGTCTGGCTGTATTCTTCGCCGTCGAGGTACATCAGTCTTCCGAGTTTTTCAAGCAGATCTGTTTTCTTGTTTCTGAGAAAACCCTGATAGTATTTCTCCATTGCCAGGTATGCCTCGAAAGGAACATCATGCAGCAGCTCTTCTACAGGCTTCAGGCTGCCTATCTTTTGCAGTGGCCGATATCCCTTATAACTGTCAACGAATGACATCTTTTCCACGAGCCAGTGCCATTGCCACGTCTGCATGATGAACACATGGCCATTGTCAAGGTAGCATATCAGTTCGCTGCCTATGCGCTCCTTGATATGTATGCCTGAGAAGTACATCACCATTCTCGTTTTCGCAAGAGTGGGATATGTACTTCCGAGCTCATCGAGCACCTTCCGCTGCTGTTCCTCGCTGAGTTCCTGCCATGAGGTAGGAACGTCAAGGATCAGTTTTCCCTCATCCGAAAAAGTACACGGGGCTTTCTTGTTTGTTCTCGTATCGTTCTGCATTGCGTGCTGCATATTCTTTGGAATTTGTGTATGAAGGAAAACTCTCTTTAGTTGACTCCAGCCATTCCAGCAGACGTCTTAAAGCCTCCCCAGCCAAGCGTTTGTCCTCTGGGTGGTTGACTATCATTACCATAGTATTTTTCACCCTCGATATCGCTTCAGAGCGTACATCCGTCACACTGTCAGTTATCGACGCCACAATCAGCTCCTCCATGAAGTCATGGCCGGTTACTCCCTCGATCTTGAATGCAGCGTCAAACAACTTACTCTTCAGCTGCCCCCAAGCTTCTGCAGAGAGATCCCTGCTTCCTGTCACCTCTTCAGCCTCGAAGATGTCCCAGAGAAGTGTGGGGAAGAAACGACGCACCAAAGGATTGTTGCCCCATTCCGGAACCTTGACAAGCTCCCTCAGAATGTTGCAGTATGATTCTTCGCGCTTGCGCTTCAGCTGTGCTTCCAGCGCGTTTACCCTCTCTCTGGAAGCAGGCGCTGTATGGTCGTTGGAAACAACGCCAAATCCTGCGTCTGTCAGTACCAGGTCAAAGTGTCTGAGCCTGTTCAGGAATGCAGTCGTGCAAACATGTTCCCTGCAGGAGACGAGAAGCACTTCGTTACCCTCCACTGCTTGCTGTCCCTTTTCGTACAGGATTTTATCAAGGGCTGCTTCAGAGTTGTGTATCTCCGGAAGCATTGCCGTATAGACATTGTCACTATAACCAGCTGCAGCATATATAATGCCGTCAAAGGTTTCTTTGTCAATCTTCAGATTCATTGTTGCCGTCAATATTAGGTACTACTTTCTTTGCGTCTTTATTCTCATCGAGAGTGGTTAGCTGCACTATCGGGCAATCTACAGCAATCTTGTTGTTCAGTTTGTTGTATGCCAGCAGCATTTGAAAGGCCTGTATCAGAACGTCTCTTGAAGGTATCTCCTGTGCTTGCTTCAGTGTAAAGAGTTCTCTCTTATCAGAGCCGCTATTGTTCATTGCAGACTTGCCAGGAGTAGCGCCAACCATATTCGGGTGCACGGCTTCAGCGAAGCAGAGCATATTGGCTGCCTCCTGAATGTCATCGGCCCAATCACCACCTTCCTTCTTACCGTCCTCGAGATTGATGACCTTTACCATATGGTTCTCCTTGCCGTTTGGATCGACGAAGTATTCTGTTATCCACGTCTTGCCGGCATTGCGGTTGCCACATACAAAGTCTTCTATCTCCTGCTTTAGTTGCTTAACGTATGCCTTTCTCTCCTCCAAGTCAACAATACCCTTGTCGTCACAGGCTTTCTCCCAGAACTGCCTGTGTATCTCCACCTGATATCGTGGAGAGGTGGCGTTGCGGATCTTTCTCTCCTTGCCTTCGCCTATCAGCTCATAGATGTTATACCAGTGGTCGAGGAGTATAGAGAACCATGCCGGCAACGGGTAGTAGTTCTGGCCCACAGTAGGAAAGGTGAGTACCAGGGCGAAACGTCTCTGACCATTGTCACGACATACTCCGTCTGCCATTGGCATTCTGCCTGTACGCGTCAAGAGGTCGCGGTATGGATGCAGGATATCGAGAAGGGGAATTACCTCTGCTCCTTCTTGGTTCTTTCCGAGATAGACGCTATCTTTATTCTCAAAGAGGGCATAGACAACATTCTTTCTATCCGGAGTAATACGGATGTTGCAGGTGTCCTTATGATTGATACGCACAATCTTCTTTCCGTCATTAGACAGAGTGATCGTGACAACTGCCAAGCTGTACATCTTGAAATCCGTGCACATCTCCAGCCAGAGTTTCTTGAAGTTGTTTATCAGGTCAAACTCCTGTATCTCCGGATTGAAGGTTCTCTTATTCGTCTCGATATCGAAGAATCTCAGGCCACCACCATAGCAGGCAGAATAGTTGAATTCGTGACAACGGGAGAGAATCATATTCTTCTGTACGACATCTCTCATCATGTAAGGCAGCATGTTATCATCTCCCCACATAACATACTCTACTTCCTTACCCTTGATAAGGATTGTCCCTTTGCTGACGGTAGAGCCGTCAGGATTAGAGAACAGACTTCTCGTGTCCTCTACCACATTTTTCGGTATGACCTTCGAGGGGGTTCCGTATATTTCCCACAGGCCTCTTTGTTCTACTTGCATCTTAGACATATACTTCTTTGCCGTTATATTTATATATTGTTATTGTTCTTACATAGCGGAACTGGCGGTTCTTCGGATTGAACAGCCTTACTATTGAAGGGTGCCTCCAGTGGGTATGCACAGGCTGCCACCCTTTCAGTTCTATCTTCTCTGCATCCTCCAGGCTCCAGAAGGAGATATCCACCAGCTGCTTATACACCCTGGCAACCTCCAGCTGCTTCAGAACCTCCGTCATGTGTATTACTTGTACCTCTGCCATAGCTTATTCAAACATTACTGTATGTTCCTCCTCGAAGATGTATGGATATTCCTTGCTGCTCTGAGCGTTGACACGCTTCTCTGCGTTCCTGTAGGTAAAGCTGTAGCGTATCAGGGTATCATCGTCATTGGTATGCTTGATATCTGACTTCACGATAGCGACTTCCTTCCAAGGTGCATACTCGCCATATTGGTCTATGCTGCACTGCATGATATGAGGAGAATAGAACATCTCCAGCAGGCATTCTGCTTCCTCTGGTGACAGTATGCCCGTATCTACCTTCCACTGCTTCGTCATCAGCTGGCGGTAGTTTTTATATACACCATTGATAACAGCAGCGTCTCGCTGTATGTCAGGCGTGAATTCCGTGTTTCCCGTTGCATAGAACTTTTCTGGTACTCCCCAGGCATTCTGATATATGAACACCGGGCCTTCCTCGGCAATATGCTCAAAGTCTATCAGATACTCCATTGTGGCATATCTGAGCTCTTTGATACTTTGGTTATCGTCGAGAACTTCCGTTGTCATCGTTACGACTATGCGGTATATCTCTTTACCCGACCTCCAGAAGTCGCTTGGAGTGAAGTATGAACACCATACATTCTGAATGCCCGTATTGTTATCGACAACAAGTGGCTGATCAAACGTAGTGTCGTCATCATAATACACTCTGGCCACCACGTCTCTGATACGCATCTTTGGGCCTCCATAAGGGAAATATACTGTTTCCTTCCTCTGTGGCGTAGTACGCTTCGTTGTGGCATTGCTGAGGAAGCGATTACCACACCACTGCATAAATGGCTTCTCGATGTCGCCTTCGTGGTGGAACACCCATGTATCAATAGTCTCCTTAATGTCGCCGTCAGTAACTGTTACCCTGAGAGGAAACGATGTGTATTCCTTACTGTATGGTGCTACCAAGTCAGCAAGGTTGAATATAACATACTTCCTCACTCCGTCATCATACGGATAGAGAAGCTGCGAATAGATAGTGCGATAGTCGGTAATGGCCACCTCCACCCTTATCTGGTCTTTGAAGATATTCAATACGCCTATCTCGCCAAGATTATCCGAGAACTCTCTTTCGGCTGGTTTACCTGATATTGTCATATACAAAGTATCTTTTTTTCTGATGCAAAGGTACTTTGCACTATGAGACAAAAAAAATACCGCTACCCTCACGGGCAACGGTATCAGTTCTAAGGGTAGGAACGGCCTAACCGAAAAAAAATGAATAAAAACCTTACTATTAAATTATAACAAAACTACTGAGCATTTACAAAGCTGTTCCTTGGGTTGAGCTCTATAAGGTCATGTTTCAGACTTTGATACATTCTGTTGACGTCGCGCTTCTGTTTTTCAAGTTCTATACGCTTCAGACGTATCTCCGAAAAACGTCTCCTTATCTCGACCAGGTCGAGTTCTGCACGCTCATACTCTATCTTGAGCTTATCTTCTTTGTCGATGAAAGGCTGATTAGCAAGCGACTGGTCAGCATTGATGCAGCCCATCATCGTCTCAAACTCGCATTGACTTTCCAGTTTCTGGGGGGGGTACTTTTCCCTAAGTTCTTTTTCGTTCATAGTTACTTTGGTTTTAAAGGGTTAAACTTACTCATAGACTGCCCAGTCTATCTTTTCCATTGACTTATTCCAAGTCAGTTCGTAGCCGTGGGCCGTCATCCATGTGGCCACGTCTTCCTTGCTTACTTCACCAACGGCCTCTTCAACCTGCTCTTGTATCCATGGAGTAGATACTAATGTTTCTTCTTTGCCGTCTTTAGGAGCATTGCTCCACTGCTTTGCGAGGGCGTTCATTGCTGCCTCGAAAAGCGCTTTCTTTTCTTCGTTCATGATTTTAAAAGGATTAAGTTAATACTTGCACTCTAAGCCACTCCATACCAGAAAGCCTCGAATGCGATAACAACACTTGCTACTGCAACAGTAGCGTTTACGACTTGATCCTTCAACAGATCTTTCTCGATTGTGAGGGAATAACCACCCTCAGTTCTCTTGATTTTCATAACTCTTAGTTTTATGTCAATAAAAAAAGCAGCACTACGCATTTGACAAGGAAACCAAGAGGGGAAATCCTTTGGGGCATTTCTGCTACCCAATGCGGTGCTGCAACGCGAATCTTTATTAATTTAATAATAAAAGATGTATCTTTCTGCAATGAAAAACCGCCTTGTATTTGAGGCGGATTCAGCGCCTCTTGATTGTTTTGTCAGGTGCAAAGATACGGAGTTTTATATAATGCCACAAGAAAATGCGGAAAAACTTTCACTTATCCACCCTTGGGAGTATCATTTTCCTTGATTTTGTAATCTCCGATATTGCAAAATTAGCAACAATCATTGCATTTTGGCACAAAAAAGGAGGAAACGTTACGATTCCGTTTCCTCCACATGCTTGATGTTGAATGGTTAAGGGATATAAATACACTCCAAAGTTGCCCGTAGAGAATCCCAAAACCAGGTGCAAAGGTAATAACTTCCTTCCGAATATGCAATAAAATCCGCAACTATTTTTCCAAAAAGCGACCACAGTCGCGTATTTTCTACTCTGCACTCCAGTAAAAACGCGACCACAGCCACACCCAAGTCACAGCCAAGTCACACCCAAATCACAGCCAAGTCACAGCCAAGTGGAATACACTTGGCTATTTAGGTGGAATACACTTGGCTTTATGAGATACCCCTTCCAAAACCGCTTGCTTGCGCAACCATTGCGCAGATAAGGGCACGTTATTCCAGAATAAGGTACGTTTATTGGAAAATAAGGGCACGTTATTCCAGAATAAGGCACGTTTATTGGAATAACTACAAACCGCCTCCAGCACCAAGGCCACCGACACCGTCATACCTTGGGAATTTCTCTGCACCTATGCAGACAGTATCGAAGGCGTCTGTAAAGTCCGTGCGACTCTCAAGAGGCGACTCTGAGGTTTCCTGGTACTTCTCTTTTGACTTATCCTTCTTATTATCCTTGACTCCGGCAAGGCGAAGAGCAATGAGAAGGTCAGGGTTGTTGTCACGGTTTATCATTATCTGCAGCTTCGCATTACCCTTCATCATACGCGATATGAGCAGCTGCTTCTCTCTATGCTCCATTGGACGGCCTACATACTCGTCTGCCACCTGCCACCCCTGACGCATAAACTCATACTTGATGAAGTGTGCGAAGTCATCGTTCTGCAGGGCATAGTTATTGCCCACGAAGGTAGAGTCATAGTAGAAGATGACCTTCTTATGCTTATGGTACTTATAGTATTTGCAGAAGTCATCTATCAGTTCCGGCAGCTTCCTGTCATACTTCACATAGAAGGACTTCAAAATTCGCAGCACGAGCCGCCCAGAGTTGTCTCTGGCTGTCTGTCCTACCACAAGGCAGTTTATATTGGCGTTTGCGTCGAAGCCCACGATAAGCGGCCTGTTAGGATCTACATCGGCGTCCCAGCGACTGTCAACCTCGTTTGTCGCCTCCCTGTCATACTCCAGCCCGTCGATATAGTTGATATCGCTTGCAGAATAGAGAATGCTGTTTTTCAGTGCCGAATAGAAGCCCATTGCATTAGCCTCTATCCTTTGGCACATTACCGACGTCTGGAAGGTAAGACGGGGAAGGTTACGCTTCATATCGTAGAAGTATTTCTTGCCGAGCACTGTCAGGTTCTCGAGAGAGGAATACTCCTTATACAGCAGCGCCTGAGAACGGAAGTATGCCAGGTTCTTATCTGTCTTCTTAATATTGAGCTCTATGCGTGGTGTCATGCCGTGCTTCTCTGCTCCCTGCAGGAGTTTGGCACGCTGATATACAAGGCCCTCGATAATACGGAGTATTTCAGGATCCTGCATTTCACGATACTTCAGGAACCAGCTGCCCTCCTGTGTGATAGGCATATCGCCTGTAATGGTCATGCCATGATGCAGGAAGCAGTTATGGAAGAACTGCTCCTGTCCACGATTAGCCTGAAACGTCTCCTGCTTCAGCTGCTCAAAGTCTATGAACTTGGCTTCGTCGATACAGAGCCAGTCGAGAGACATAGAGTTAGACGTTCCGCTTCTGTCTTGAGATATCAGATGCAGCACAGTACCATTCCAGAAGGATATCACATTGTCATAGTTATCAGGTCTGATAAGCGGCTCTGGCCAACGCCATTGACGCGGAGGACGTTTGCCCACAACCCAATGGATATCGCGCATATATCCCCATGCCTCGAAGTGCTGTGTGATAGAAGGAAGGATGTTTCGCAACATGAGCTTCACAGACGGGCCTACCATGCCACCAGAGGAACGCGGCATACGTTTCACACAGTCAAGTATGCGAAACGCCTGTACGACAGATTTTCCGAAACCACGACCACAGACGGCAACGAGGTCACGGGGATTCATGCCGATAAGATATTGTTGTGCAGGATTGAGATATACAGGCATATCTTACTCCTCCTTTCTTTCTCCCGAATAGGCGGCTGCTTCCTCTATTTCCTCATAACTTGCATCCTCTGCAGCGTCTGACATGAGTTTGCGACGCATACGTTCCACCTCCTGAGTAAGGTTCTTAACAGGCTCAAAGCCTCCGTCACGCGGATCTGTAGAGAAAACCATTTCTCCAGGAGTGATTTTTGAGTAGTCAGGCAACTGTACTTCGTTCTGATCGAGACGATTGTATTTGGCATAGTCTTTAAGACACTTCTCTGCAGTCGAAAGATCCTTCGCTGCAAGGGCCTTTTTGTACAGTCGCTTTATCTCCTTATTGAAGCGGTAGGCATGCCATGATTTAACGTCTTGATTGAGTGTTCCGACAATAGCCTTTAGCACTTGCATATCCGCAAGGGCCATTGTGGTACCAACCTTCTGCTCCAGGCGATATCTTATCTCTTCCTCCTCGAATTGTGGGTTAGACATCCATAGAGTGTACATCTCACGCACACGGAGAATGCGGCCTACAGTAGCCTTCGAGATAGGAAGGCTCTGAAGGTCTTGTTCCGACGTGTAGAGGTGTTCCACTATCACGTCAAGTGCATTGGATGTAGGAACAGCAGGCATTGTATAATTATTCTGTATTATTTAACTGATGCAGCGCTTCGTGTTAAATTATTCCATATTATTTAACTGATGCAGCGCCTCGATAATGGATGTAGGGCTTCCGGCCAGAGCGCACTCCAGTATTCGGGAGCGCAAATCGGCTGCCGTCAGAGCTTTACCCTTCATATATGCTATATAGAAGGGACTGTTGCGTAGTTCCAACTCATTCTCCAGATATGGCAGAGGAATGTTTATATGTATGGCGATCTCTGCCAGAGGAGTAAGTTTCTCTGCAAGTGCAGTAACCTGGTTTAGTTGTTCTCTGGTGAATTCCATTCTTTGTAGTTAGCAGATTCTTTAAGAACCTTCTGCAGGCGTTTGTTGAAGTAGTCGAAGATCTTCTTATCAGTAGTTACCATGGTACTCTCATGTCGAGAGCCGTAGGTTTGGTTCTGACTGGTCAGTACCAGAACCTTCATGGCCTTAGTCTTAACGAGCATGAGTTTGGAATGGTTCTCGCCAAACTTCACCTCATCGAAGGCATTCTTCATGAATGCTCCGAGCTGGTGTGTACGCTTGCAGGCCCTGAAGTCTGCAAGGAGAGTAGAGTGGTTTACAAGTCCCTCCTTCTTTAATCGAATGAAGGAGCAGAGGAAGTCATCCGAGGTAGAGTATGTAGTTACTGTCACGTCTGCAGGGCCTGTCTGGTCGAGTATCCAACCAAGCAGACCTGCAACGTGCAGTTCTCTACCGAGATAGCACTGAGTTTTCTTAGTGCGAAGAGGTTCTAATATAGCGTCGTATTTACTTAACATCCTCGCCTTCGTTGTCGTCAGTACCAGCAGTTTCCGTATTTTCTTCCTGACCGTTGTCAGTACCGGCAGCTGCTGTAGGAATTTCTATTCCCAAAGGCTCCAGCTTTGCACGAACCTTATCACCTATCTTACCGCCATTGTCGATAATGGTACCAAGGCGAATCTCAAACTCAGCCTTCAGGTCTTCGTACTCCTGCTTATCAGTCAGTTTGCCGTCTTCCTTCTGATACTCTGCATAGAGTTCAGTCAGCTTGGGAGTGTTACGGTTAACCCATGTACGAGCAACATCGACAGCCTTCTTCATTTCCTCCGGAGTGCGACCAGAGTCGCTTTTTTCGCCACCTTCGGTACCAGAATTTGCGACTGTAGTCCCTTCTGCCTTGTATTCGTCATACTTCTGCATATTAAGGCGGTAATCCTTTTCCAGCTCCTCCAGCTGCTTCAGAAACTCGTAGCGATCACATGGCTGCATCTTATTCATTGCACGGAGCTTTGTGTGCAGCTCACGTATCTTCAGGTAGCGAGAGCGATTGCCGTCAAACAGCTGCTGTATCTCTGCAGGGAGAGAGTCATGGTCAGCACGACGGCCCTTTGTAGGCTCATCGAGAATCTTACCTGCATCGACAGCAGACTGAGCAGCTGCTGCATCTTCCTTCTCAGTGAGAATTGTAGCAGCCTCTGACATCACCTTTGCCTCTATCTGAAGCACCTCACGACGTGTATAGCCGTCGAGACGGATCTTCAGGAACTTATTTAACTCATACTCCAGCTTCTCCGGCCACATTGGGCGCTCTGGATTCTTAACGATGTTGTTATAGAGTATCTGATTGCCATTCAGCTTCAAGAGTATTGCTGCACCCTCGAGGATTGCATCATTACTCTTATGATCTTCACTGGAGAGCCATGCTTGAATTCTCTCAGTAAACTTGTTATCTATCTTTTCCATTGCTTTTTTTGTTTTTATTAAAGAAAAAGCGAGCGTGGGAACCTAAGCTCTCACACTCGCGCACCCCTCATTGAAACTTCAAACCCACTCGCGTTTAGCTTTCTGGCGTGAAGCAGCTTCCACCGTTATATGTACCGTCTTCAGTTACAATATCACCAGGGTAGAATGGCAGAGCAGCCTTATCGGTGCATGAAGCCTCGATAGTTGTCTGAGCGCTGTCGCCAGCAGCTGCAGCACCCTGATCTTGTGACAGAGCAAGCTCCGCATTGAACTCCTTATTACCTATTACGCGGCATTTACCGTCACGGCCAGGAATGAGGATAACGATATCGTCGTTATTCATCTCTGTTATCATTCCGGTAACAGCCTCCTTGGTACCAGGAACAACGAGCGTTGCCTGGTTATTGAATGTTTTGCCGCCCCAATTACCCTGACTCTCATTCTTGAAGGTCGCACTCTCCGGAACCATGTCGCAACGATTCCATTTAACATCAGCCTTCAGGCTAAAGTTGCCTGTATAGACAGCAACAGTTCCCATTGTGGCAGCTGTCTGGCCCTGAGCAGGCGTCTTACTTGGCAATGTAGGCCACGTAACGATATCACTTCTGCGAACCCAGAAGAAGAATGGCAGTACGCCAGGAAGATTAACTTCACCTGCACAATGGCGAAGATCTTCGTATATATTCACATTTGAACAATTCTGTGGCATAGTCTTTGATTTTAAATTGTTATTAGAATGGCAGGCGCGAAGTTAATCACGCCTACCGTTATACTTTAGTCCTTGCCGATAAAGAGATACTCCTTCTCGATACGCTTAACCTGATAGCCAGCGAACATCTTAACGATGACGTCATAGAGGAAGTGAGATGTCTTGCTCTCTGCAATCTCCATAGAAGTCTCTTCGCCGTTGATATTGGTACCGAAAGTGAAGTTACCTGGAGGAACGAGCTTCAGATAGTTGTCGCTCACGCCGTCTGTTGGCTTGATGATACACTTGCCGTTGCTGCCTTCGAGGAACTTCTTATCGAATTCCTTGTTGTATGGCAGAGCACCATGGTTAGCCTGATAACAGTCAACGTACTTGTTGTAATCGTCTTCAGAGCATACAAGGTAGAGTTTCTTGAATCGACGCAGCTTCTTATCAGAAGAGCGATAGAAATCCTTGAATACATCTTCTGCGTTAGCAGCTGTGATAGTCTGAATTGTCTTGTAGTTGCCATTAGCTGCAGAGATATTGCCTGCAGTAATCTCAGCGTCGATTATGGTTTCGATACCGTCACAGAGATCTACAGTTCTATGGCCTGAAGCGTTACGGACACCGTCCCATACGTGGTTGTAGAGGTTTTCAGAAATCTTCTTCATGTAGTATCCTGCGAGGAACTTCACGAAAGGAGTATTCTTACCTGCCTCGCCAGCAGCTACCTTCTCATTCCATATTGTCTGGATTGCAGAGTTAGGATCCATCTGCTTTACGCATGAACCAAGATAAACTTCAAGTGTGCGAGCTTTGACATTGGCGTCGTTAGTGTCCACATACGTTGGATCATACGGGCCGAGCTGCGCGTCGCCGTCGAGAGAACCAACCTTCTCCTGATAACGCACGCCTGTACGAATCTCGAAGAGGTCGTCGAACATTTCACGGAAACCGATTGTGGCTATTGTAAGCAAGTCCTTACGCCACTTAACGAAATTTTGCTTGAGAGTTGCAGGCTGAAACTGAATCTCTCCTGTTGTGTTTGGCATAATGATAAAAGTTTAAATGTTATTGATGATTGTTTCTACTTGAACATGTTTGCGAACTCAATCCCTGTGGTCTCGTTCTCGATCTTCAGCTCCTCCTCTTCATGAGCAGCGCCTTCCTGGATGTTCTTAATTTGAGTTTCCTTAGCCTGAAGGTCATTCTTCAGCTTCGTAATCTCACCGTTGAGAGTCTGAATCTGCTGATCGCGTGAAGCGACATTGTCTTCAGCAGCTTTCTTTGCGTTCTGGAGGTTCTGAATCTCAGTTGCCTTTGCATTCAGATCATCCTCAATCTTTTTGAGCTCATCGTGCGTGAACTCCCTCTTTTCGTCTTGGGCCATTTCCAGTGTCATTGCCAGGAGAAGGCCGATTGCATTGAAAATTGTTTTCATTTTTGGATTTTCGTTTGTGGTTGCGGAATTACTCTTATTACCAGCAAGGCCTTTCACCGCTGCCGCAACCCTTCCCAACAGTGAAGGTTTGGTATCCTCAGCAGAAACAGTGTCCTGTTGTTCTGGCAATAGAGGCAGGCCCAACTCTTTTAGCATATCATTTGTTACCTGACCAGCAAAGGCAACAGCGTTAATGGCGTCCTTTTTGTCCTCTACAGCTGCTTTGTCATCGTCGATTGCGTCAATAATGCCAAGCTCGAGAGCGTCTTCAGGCTTCAACCATGCCGCTTTCTTCATTGCTGACATGATTTCCTCGATAGGCTTACCGCTTCTGTCGGCATAGATAGCAGCCAGAACGTCATCAAAGGTTTTCAACTGCTCTCTGCTAAACTTCAAATCCTCGATATACTTGTCAAGGTCTTCCTTATTCATCTGAGCTGATGTCCAGATGTAGAAGGAAGCATTGTGTATGAGCATGAGAGAATGCTTTGCAGCAGTTACTTTCTTGGCACCCATAGCCAAAAGAGTAGCTGCTGACGCCGAACAGGCTGTAAAGGTGACATTGACATTACCATGCTCCTTGAACAGCTCATAGATTCGCAAACCGGAATCTACATAGCCGCCAAGAGAACAGATGTTAATGTTAACCTCCTTACCCTTTGCCTCGCTCAATCTCCACTTGAGATAATTGTAACTGGCGTTTCCCAGTCCAATGAAGTCAGATATTGTTACGTCGTATTTCATATTCCCGAAATTTTTCTGATGCAAAGGTACTTTGCAGTTTCGGGGCGAAAAAAAATACGAGAAAAGGCTGCCTCGCTTTCAGCGAAACAGCCTTCATGTTAAATTTTGTTGTTAACCTAATTATAAAAATGGATTGTTAAGAGCTAAAAACAACAGAGCGTTTCGCAACGCCCTGCTGCCGGCATGATTAACTGAAACATTTATCCCGAGCCGGCGCTTCGCAGCGATGATAAATGGCTCCCTCTAATCTTAAAACAAAATGTACAATATGAAAAAAATATTACTATTCAATCATTGGTAGCGGCTTATTGATAGTCCACATTACGGATATCTGCCACATCTTATTGCCTGTAGGCCTGCCTCCGTACACGCGCTGCGCGCTCGTGATAGGGTAAGGAACCTTATTATTGCCTATAAGGAAAACACCTTCAGGTGTAGTTACTCTGAATGCCCTCTGGGAGATAAAACCAGAGTTCGGCATTTCGTTACTGGTACTGAAGCTCAGAGTTATGGTTCTGATAACCTCCTTCTTATTAACCTTCTCTACCACCTTCAGTTCTGCACCAGGTGCAATACATAGCTCTTCGCTATAATTCAGAGACATTATCTTAATGTCGTTAGCAGCCCAGAAGAATTCCTGTTCTGCCGCAAGGCCCATTTCAATCTTCGTTATAGGATAAATCTTTGGTTCCATATATCTTTCTTATAAAATATGTCGGAGTATGTCGCAGTATATCGCAATATGTCGGAGTATATCGCAGTATGACAAATTAAGGGTTATCGTTATCTATTTTTTCTCCGTCTTTTTTGAATATTTTCTTACTTGGGTTTACTTCTACACCTTTTTTGCGGTAAGCCATGAGCATTCTGTTTATTCTCTGAAGAAGGATTTCATAACTTTCTATGCCTACTCCATTTCTTCTCATCCATGCCAGGAGGCTGCTCTTTATTTTCACTCCCATTTTGATATCCTCCCACACCTCAATCTTCAGACTCGCATCAAAGATTGACTCCACCATGTCCTTGATAGCATTCCGGTCTTCCTGTGTTATGTAGTTATACCTCTCTGGAGGTTTTGAAAGCGAGTGAGGTATTACAATACCCGTTTCTTCATTCTCTCTCATGTGAGGACGGACACCTTCTGGCGGCGTCATCAATCTTGCTCTGAGAAATGCGTTCTCTCTACTTCTCTCCGGAAACTTAATCTTCCAGTCACTGTCACCAACGCCAAACTTGTTAACCAAGAATTGACGCACATAGCGTTTCAGGTCAATGTAAATGTAAAACTCCATAGTTTTAGTTACCTTAATACAATCTTTTTATCTATTCAGTGTTCTATTATCTCATATTCTTTCAGTAAACCTTTGGCCTTCATGTCAACGAGAGGAGCAGTGTCTATACTCTTCTCTCCTGGAAAGGTCCTCACTCTATCCTCGTATATCAATATCAGGTCATAGGTTTCCATTCTCAGATATCGTATAATCTGTTTATGCAGTACATCAGGAATACATATACTACCATAAAGATAAACGATATCACAACCAGTATCATTGCTTTGGTCATATTGCTGTAATATGCCTCTGCAAGGATATCACGGACGCATAGAGTAACCTCGAAGAAATATGCTATCGTTATCAAGGACTTTAGTGCTACCTTTCCCATATCAATATATTTACCGTTTGCAAAGGTATGAAATTTTCCGCAAACATTTGCGATTTTCCTCAACTTTTTGAGGTAAACGCAGCAAATTCTTGCTAAAACTACAAATTTTAGCAGGTTTTACGTCCCCAAAATCGTGTATTATGGTGTGCGTCTTAATTAATGCGCGCACACCCACGCACGTTTAAGATGTCCGATTTTGTGGGATATTAAGAAAGAGGTTGTAAGGGGAATGCTCCCCTTACTCGAAGGAGACTCCCGACACCGCCCCTACGCAGACTATCGAAAGTCGCCGCTAACAGAAGCGGAATATGTATTTCGGAAACTCGCGGTCAGCGCGCCACACATTCAAACAATCGCTTCGCGCACGCACGTAATACATATTTGTGGTATGAGGTGGTCTCCTGTGGTATCCTACACATAAGGTATTGTTATTCAACAATATATATACTACCTCATAGTATAATACAGTGGAGGTATCCGCTACCAAAACGCGATTTCCGCGACCACCCCAACCACTGCCGCGACCATCGGAGACCACCCCCTACCACTTTCGCTACCCACAAAAACACGTTGTAACACGCTGATTATCAATGCGGATACCACCCGAGACCACCCGCGACCACACATTTCCTCACGCGCGCGCGAGATTTTTAACGAAATTATGGCGCGAGTTTTCACAACTTTGCAAAGCAGAGTTTACAAAACGGATATTTCACCACAAAAAAATAGGGAGCAACCATTATGGTTACTCCCTATTTGATGACCTTAATAGTTCTCTTTGCTTCTCCCTATATCTGCGGTTGTACTCCTTGGTAGCCTCTGGAGGTGTAGGGTTCTCTTCCTTATACTTCAGAGCATTTTCTATGTAGATATCTCTATATCTCATATAGTGCAGCTGGTTATAGGTAAGAGGCTTATCTTCTTCCAGAAGTTCTTTAGCCTTGTTTATTATCGCACGTCGTCGCTTACGATATCGCCTGCAGGCTTCATTATTAGCTGCCCTTCGCTCATTATCAGTTCTTACGTCTTTCTTCATCTATCAGTTCATCATGTGCATCAGATACATATTCGTTGCTTCTGTGTAGTTCTATATCGTATTTGTTCTGGAGCATAGTATAATCGAATACCATTGCCCTGTCTTCATCAATAGCAATCTGAAGTGTCTGGCCGTCTCGAGACATCTTGTCTATGTTGCCTTGCTTATCATAGACCTTCCACTTTCTCATTGAACCTGTGACACCGTAATACTCTGGTGTGTGCTCGAGGTATCCTATCAGAGACTCCGGAGGTATCATGTTGACATTCTCCTTTCGGGCCTGAATTGAAGTCTTGGATAGTGCTGGCCTCTTCCTTACTAACAGCAGCTGCTTGACACATTCAAAGTTCTTACTTCCTGTCTTACCTTTATTGCCGCGAAGAGATATTTGCGATGCAGTTTCTATCTTGTAGTCCTGTCCTTCAATCAATTCGCCGGCAGCTCGGGCATTCATGAACATTTCCCAGAATATAGCCAGCTCGTCTGTAGTCTGACTCATAGAGTCTTGGCGACGTATTCCCTCCAAGCATAGCTCATATACTTCATCAGCGGTGAATGGCAATTTGAATGATATATGTCGCTCCAGGGCATACACTGCAGCCAGTATAACTGTCCAGTTGTTAATGATACGATCCATGCAGCCTTCATTCTTCAGAGCGTCATTTATCTTCTGACTTGCATCTGTCCATGCCTGGTTCCATGAACTTTCTACATTGTCACGATATTTCAGTATCTCAACAGTCACAGATGTTGCACCCATTTTTCGGAGCTTCATAAGTTCCTGGTACTCCTCTTTCTCCTGTGGTGTATGTTCACTCTTCTGGCTTTCGAGGTATATCATACGGCTGAAGAGTGCGATATCTACTGTTGGAATTTCTTGGCCAGTGATGACAACGCCACAGTCAACAGCTGTGCTTTCACGTTTCTTATCTCTGTCCATATTCATTCGGGTTCTGCCTGCAGAGTCCCAAATACCCTTCAAAAAATCGACCTTGGTCTGGTGTATGGAGTTCTTGTATTCATCGAGGTGCACGATAGCATTTGAGAAGGCAGAAACTTTATCGGCCATTGCCGGAATAGTTGTACTCTCGATATTGGTAGTCTCTGACTCATTCATGAAGAATGATGACAGTGTAACAGCTAACTCCGTCTTACCTGTTCCTTTTTTGCCATATATATTGAGAAGAGGAAAGAACCTGGTTCTGTTCTTAATGATATCACGGAAGAGTGTAGCCAAATAAAAACATATGGCCACTTTGCCATTATTGCCAAACACTCTACATATCCTCTCGAGGTAGTCTGATATGTCGATATTCATCTGAGGATCATGCCGGAACTTCCTTTCATTCTGGAAGAGTTCCCGGCTATTCTTATATATCTTTGACTCCGTGGGGAGATAGTAGTTCTCATTGCCTATATGGACTATGCCGTAATCGTCAACAGGTATCCATTCGCCATGAAGCACTATACCATTACAAAATGCAAAGAAACCTTCCTCTCCTTCATTCTGCCACCCCATTTGCTTAACTTCGAAGGCACTGTCGGTATGGTCGTACAGCCATGCCTTCAGTTTGTCGAATTGCTCCTGCTTCGCATAGAACATATAAGAGCCGTAACCTTCTACCTTTGGCTTGAATTGTGTAAGAGTGGTTATCTCTGTCTGCTTCAGCTCTATGATTCTCTTCTTGCCCTGCTCATTTTCTATTTCAAATAGTCGCTTTGGTGAGACATCGTCTTCGATATGGAACAGTGGCTTGATAACAAAGTTACTCCAGTCATATTCTTTGGAGTCGCTGGCCACTGAATAGTAATGATTTTTCTTGCGGTAGAAGCCATATTCAGAATAGCCTTCATCATTCTTCATCTGCTCTACACGTCTGCGGTTCTCCTGCAGGCGCTTCATCGCATCGTTCAAGGCGTTCTTCCATTGTATGGCATTCTTGTATATCTCTGTTATAATAGATAGGTAAAACTTTCTCTTTGTCTCATCTTTGACAGTTGCCAGGACATCACAGACATAGTTTATCTGCTGCAGTTTGTCTCCAGCTGCTGCTTGAGGTTCGTATATCAGACTTGCATACCACTCAATGAAACCTTTCTCCTTCATGGAGTTAAAGACGTTCATCGAGGTAATATAGCTGTCCGGATCTGTGTTATGGCCATCGGCTTCTTCAGAGGGAATCAGACGTACAGACACATCGAAGCCCATTGATGTTGCGAGCTTCGCTGCTTTAACGACAAAAGCAGTTCCTGCAGGCATTTTCTTGCCGTCGATGATTTTGTCCTTTTCGGTAGGTGCGTCGCAATCAGGAATGAACACCAACTTTGGCTTATTGGCCCAGTTAAGTATCTCCAGCTGCTCTTTACCGATACCTCCTCCCAATGGTGCAACAGTATTCAGAAGGCCTATACTGTGTAGTCTGATTGCATCGACAGCACCTTCAACAATGTAGAGAGTGGAAACCTCATGTGCTCTCTTCCATGCGTTATCGAGGCCAAAGAGAGTTTCGTTCTTTTTGTAGATCGCAGACTCTTGGTTGTTCAGATACTTGGCGCTTTGACTCTGTTCTGATAAGTCTCTGCAGGTGAAGGCCTCTACCTTGCCCCAGCGGTTTTTCTGAGGAATAACAAGTCTTTCCCTAAAGAAACAATAATACTCACCGCTTCTTTCGCTTCGCTTTATCAGGCCAATCTCCTCAAGAATATCTTCACGGAGGCCTTTTGTAGCAGCCCACTTGACGAAAAGACTTCCGTCTTTAGGTGCATAACCAAAGTCGCCTTGTCTAACTGCATCCTCTGGCCACCTTCCATGAGACTCCAGTATCTTAGCTTTCTTACCCTTGCCCTTCCGGATCTTAACCTCATCCTTCATTATGACATAGTCTCTGGCGGCTATTGCTCCAGGAGTGTTTGCCCATAGCTGCTCTACAAACCAGTGCATCGCATACTGATTGTATGTGTACATGGTCTCCTTCTTCTTCTGAAGTTCTATATCTTCGGGAGTGGCTTTTTTCTCAATGGAACTAATATCCACTTCGCGCAGATAGTTTTTGATTAGCCACTTAGCAGCTTCGTTGAAGTCCATTGTCTTGGCCTTCATAACGAGTGCTATCTGGTCGCCACCTTCGCCACATGAGCCATAGCAACGCCACGTGTCTTTAACTGGATTAAGGTGAAAGCTGGGAGTATTCTCTTTGTGAAAGGGACAGCAGCAAACCAAGTCTCTTCCTGCTTTTTTTAGAGTTATGCCAGGAAATAATTCTCTGAACACACTCTCAATACCAGCAGCGGACTTGGCCCTGTCTATGTATTTAGCTTGTATCATAGTTTTTTAGCTAACTTGAGTGCCCGTGGCCACAACTGCGCTGCGCCCATGGTTCCCATTGCCTGACCTATTCTCCCTAACTTTCTTTCTGCTCGCACCTTCAGTAATAATGCACCGAGAATGAAGCCTATAACGAAACCTGCAACAACAGCTGCTGCAGTAATCAAAATTGAAATTTCCATATCTTTACCTGGTTAAGTAGATTACGCTATCTTTCTTGCTGATTATTCCCTCTCTTGTGAGTTTGGCTATACAACTTTTCGCGTTTAGCGTCTGGCGGTAGAGACATTTTCCTCTGACAATTATTTTTTTTGTCTCTGGGATTCGCTGCACCTCGTTTGTCTCCATATTGAATTCATATATGGAGAGACCTGGGCGTCGCTTCATTTTTCCAACTAGCTTCTCTTTCATTGTTTTATTGTATTATTATTATATTAACTTTATCCTCCTTAATCTTCTCGTAGAATTTCTTGAATGTCGCGGTAGAGTTCAGAACCTTGCCTACCTGCTTGTTCTCTCCCACAAGGATGCAGCCTTCTGTATCGTTTGCATCATTGCCTATATGAATAAGAACACCGTCAAAGGCAGGAACGCTCATCAGGCGTGGCAATCTTCCTCCACAGAATTTATATTGAGACTTCTTACCAAACCTCTGAGACACTACGTTAAGTGTTATTTCATAGGCTCCTGTTGGTATCGCTGTCTTACCTTTCACCTTGCGAAGCTGGTTTGTGGCCAGTGGGAGTTTTTGGTCTAAACCTCGGTCAGTGTCCTCCAGCGTATCACAGAAGTACTCACCATTGATGTACAACTTGCCTATAGTGTACATCGGTTTCTTGGCTATTCTCTTCAATTCAATCTTTGCCATAGTGATTATTTATTTAATGTAACAGAATGATTGTGGGTTTGATTTCAGGTGCAAATCTACTATATTTTTTGAGTGTGGAAAAAATACATTCACATCACCTACTTTCCACAAGTAACCTTTTTGGTTTCCGTAGTCAAGGTACTTAGCTAACCACCCTACGTCTGTACATATAAGATTGTTACATCTTACCGCATCATTTATTCTA
>OCTX012287280.1_pt1 | contig 41757 bp, 34 predicted proteins | sample 1539691 | NCBI WGS metagenome assembly OCTX01 (sample SAMN02144231, study PRJEB22623) | gut metagenome | biome: sheep rumen | host: Ovis aries | place: New Zealand
CCCGGCCGTACAATGACATACATGCCATTCTGCTGGGCCAAACGGCAAAACGCAGCCACATCGTTCTGACCATTGAAGTCAAACTCGCCCTCACGCTGTTCATGGATATTCCAGAACACATAGATGCAGATGGTATTCATGCCTAACGCACGGCACATCCGGATACGGTGTTCCCAGTAAGGACGTGGAATGCGGGGGTAGTGAACTTCGGCTGCCTTCACCACGAAAGGCTTGCCATTGAGCAGAAAAGTCTTGTCGCCCACGGTGAAAGTGCCGGGCTTAGCGGCAGCATGCATCGTAGCACAGACCACCAGCAACAAGGCTGTCAAGGTCAGAATTGTCAGTAGTTTCTTCATACTTAATGCTAGTTCGTAAATGCAAAGATACGCTTTTTACCGCTAAACCATGGCTCTTTAACTCCTTTTAACTCCCACCATCTTCTTTTGCTCCAAAATAATTCGTATCTTTGCAAAAAAGAAGAAAAAATGAAAGCAATACAGTGTTTCGATGAGTTAGTGAACCACCTGCGTCAGACTGCCATGCGCCGACGCGTGGCTGTCGTATGCCCCGACGAGAGCACCAGGGGTGCTGTAGAGAGAGCCTCAGAGGCTGGTTTTGCCGAGCCAGTCTGGGTGGAGGATGCCGATGTTGATGTGGCAGCCGCCAAGGCTGTGGCGCTGGTACGTGAAGGCAAGGCTGACGTCATCCAGAAGGGACTGCTCAACACAGACAACCTGCTCAAGGCCATCCTCAACAAAGAGACGGGCATCCTGCCCAAGGGACAGGTGCTCACTCATCTGACCTGTGCTAAATTACCCATGTACGACAAACTGCTCTTCATGACCGACGTGGCCGTCATCCCCTATCCCACCAAGGAACAGCGCGAGCAGCAATTGGTCTACCTGCTCAACCTCTGCCGCAAGATGGGTGTCGGCGAACCCAGGGTGGCCCTCATCAACTGTTCCGAAAAAGTCAACGCCAAACATTTCCCCTGCACCGTAGAGTACCAAGAATTGGTAGAGAAGTCGAAGACAGGCGTCTTCGGACCTTGCATCGTCGACGGCCCATTGGACCTGAAGACCTCGCTATCGCCAGCCGCTCTGCACAAGAAGGGGCTCACCTCGCCACTCGAAGGCCGCTCTGACGCCCTTATCTTCCCCGACATCCAAGCCGGCAACGTCTTCTACAAGACCATCACCCTGTTTTGCCAGGCACAGACGGCAGCCATCCTGCAGGGGCCACAGGTGCCAGTGGTGCTCACCTCTCGAGCCGACTCTGCCGACAACAAATTCTACTCGCTGGCGCTGGCCTGCGTCTGATTATCACTAAGAAACATCCTAAAGCCTATGTTAATCCTAGTCATCAACCCCGGTTCCACTTCCACCAAGATGGCCGTCTACGAAGACGAGAAGCCGATGGTGCTACGCAGCATTACCCATACCAACGAGCAACTGGCACAGTTCGACGATGTGCTCGACCAGATGGACTTCCGTAAACAACTCGTGCTCAGCGAACTGCAGCGCATGAACGTGCCCATGACCTTTGAGGCCGTCATCGGGCGTGGCGGTCTCGTCAAACCCATTGCCGGCGGCGTTTACGAGATCAATCAGCGCATGCTCGACGACACCCACAACGGCATCGCCATGCACAACCACGCCTGCAACCTGGGATGCCTTATTGCCCACGACATTGCCACACAGATTCCAGGCTGCCGTGCCTTCATTGCCGACCCCGGCGTTGTGGACGAGCTCAACGACTATGCCCGCATCAGTGGCTCGCCACTGATGAACCGCATCTGCATCTGGCACGCCCTGAACCAGCGCGCCATCGCCCGAAGATTCGCCCAGGAGATAGGCAAGCGCTACGAAGACCTCAACCTCATCATCTGCCACCTCGGTGGAGGCATCTCGGTCGCTGCCCATGAGCATGGACGGGCCGTCGATGCCAACAATGCCCTCGACGGCGAAGGGCCCTTCTCGCCCGAACGGGCCGGCTCACTGCCCGCTGCCGACCTGATCCGCCTCAGTTTCAGCGGTAAATACTCTGAGAAGCAACTCCTCAAGCGACTGGCCGGCAAGGCTGGTCTCAACGCCCACCTCGGCACCAGCGACGTCAAGGAGATAGAACAGCGTATCGCCGCCGGCGACAAACATGCCGAGACCGTGCTCAACGCCATGATCTACCACGTGGCCAAGAATATCTGCGGTCTCGGAGCAGTCTTCTGCGGACAGGTCGACGCCATTCTGCTCACCGGCGGACTGGCTCGCTCACAGTATGTCATCAGTCGTCTGCGTAGGCGCATAGAGTTTCTGGCACCCACCTATTGCTTTCCCGGCGAAGACGAGATGGAAGCCCTCGCCCTCAATGCGCTGGCCGTCATGCGCGGCCAACGAGACGTACTAGAATACGCTTGAGACTGTTCAAAATCACTCCATTACTAACGGATAACGGAAGTAGTAGTAAAAACCGACATCATTTCTCTCTATTTGTGCATCGTTATCTGAAAAAAAATAGTGATATTTGCGGAAAATAACAAGCGCATGCCCAACCTATCTAAAAACCCTCAACATGGATACATAGACTTCACCAACCTTGTCATTGAGTATAACGATGGCGATGTGCAGGTGCTCGACTCTGTTAAGGATATCACACTCCTGTATCCACCCAAGCCGATGACCAACGTCATCGCCCTAGGCCTGTCGGGCCACAGCAAGATGGCCACCAACGGCAGAACCATCGAGTTCGGACAGGGCGACTTGCTGATCTGTCCGCCTAATGTCCGTCTGGAAGACAGCGAGCATAGCGATGACTTCGGATGTCGTGTGCTGCTACTGTCGGACCATATCATCCGCGAACTTCTGCGCGACAAAGTTGACGTCTGGCACCAAGCCGTCTATGTCAACCAGATGAATGTTGTGTCCATTTCCAACGTGTGCAACGAGGAGTTCATACTCTATTTCTCTCTGATTCAATCAAAGATTTCCAACCAGCACGAAAGGTCGCCGCGAGAGATTCTCATGTCGCTTGTCCGCATCCAACTGCTGGAGATCTGTTGGATTCTGGCCAACAGGCCTGAGACGGAAAGCAACCAGCGCCTGTCGCAAGGCAAAATTCTGTTCAACCGCTTCCTGAGCCTCGTCTCGGGCAGCCCCGTTAAGCGCCAACCTATAGCCCACTACGCCTCTCAACTGGCCATCACACCCAAATATCTGACAATGCTCTGCCTGAAATACAGCAACAAGACAGCCTCTGACTGGGTTATCCAGTACACCATAGAGGAGATACGTTTCTACCTGCGTAGCAGCAACCTCAGCATCAAGGAGATATCGGCAAAACTGGGCTTTTCCAATATGTCGCATTTCGGCTCCTACGTCCGCAAGCACTTGGGAGTCTCGCCCAGTGCATTCCGCCACGGTAAAGGATAACCACGGCAAAAGCCAGCCACGGCAAAGGACATGATGCCTACTCCTCAGCGTCGTCCCATACCGCAGACCGGCTATAGGAGACATCCTCCTCCCGATAGACCTCCTGCACGGGATCACCTGACTGTACACCGGTGCCGGTTAACAACTGCGATTCACACATCACACGATGAACACTTGTCTCTGGTTTTATATAGCGTTTCATAGCATTTACTTGTTTAATAATTTCTTTCCGTTCTTAATCACAACTCCTCTGACATTGCCAATGACAGTCCGACCGTTCAGGTCAAAGACTTTATCATTTAGTGCCTGGCCTCTATCATTCTTCATTCGTTCTTTATCATTTAGCACAGCGCTTATACCCGTCGGCTTTTCTTCATCAGCCATATCGAAACCTGTCAGACGTGAGGCAGCAGCAGGCACAGCCAGATAGGCTTTGTTGGCACTGAGCGCGAAGGCAGCACCATCGGCAGCACCCCAATAGTACCCCAGCGTCGTACCGAGATGCATCGTCAGCCGATAGAACTTACAGCCTGGATGAGCCGCCGCCATCGCCTCTGCAGTGATGCCTTCGCCAGAAGCATGCAGCATATTTCCTGCACCATAGAGAGAAGTACCCGCAGCACTCGACAACGTCAACTGATGGGCACCGGCCGTTGAAGCGCTAATCATCACCCCCGTATTAGCAGGCACCACATCGCCGGCCTCATAACTGCTCACCACCAGTTTCCCGTCTGACACCTGAATCTCAGATACCGTCAGGTCACTGGGCACTATAAAGGAACTACCTATACTATAGGTGCCATAGTAGCGCGCTCCATCGGTACAGGCTGATGAAAGAGTGACGGTGGTAGTGGAAGCCTTACGATATAAATATGCTGAACCTTCATCGGCTATTATCGCTTTAATTCCTTTACCATTAAAACCAATATGCCTTTCAGCACAAACAAAAGAAACCAATTGAAATGATGAATTAATCACCCATTTTTCCTTATCAGTTTCCGATTTCTTTGAAACATTTTCTAAATATGCTGCACTACTGATACTACCCATTTCTGCATAACCCAGATATTTATCACCTCCATTGAGTAGTGTATACCCTTCTACGCTTCCCCCCAATATAAACTCAAGCGGACTTGCGGTAGTAATGGTAATCGTACTGCCATCAACAGTAAACCCTGATGTCTCCACATCTAGTATTCTAGAATCAGAATTAAAAGATTTAGCCAAATAAGTAACACCACCTTTGGTCGCCGCCATAATATACGTGCCACCAACCACCAAATCACTGGGTGAAGTAACCTTCACATAAGTATCGCCAGCCTTGACGACACCGATTCCTGCCATAAGCAGGCAAAAACACAGAAACACTCGTTTTAGCATAACATTAAATGTTTAAGACGAATGCAAAAGTAAAGATTATTCCTTAAAACACCAAGAAAAATGCAGAATTTTTTTTCACATAGGCGTTTTTGTGTTTGGTGTACCAAATAACAAGGCTGCTACGAAGTCTTCTATAGGTTAACAAGAACAAGGTGTGAAACGTAACTTCATTGAGGATGATTGAAGGGTTAGGTGTGCTATAAACTCCTAACCTGCCAAAGGCCCTTCTTTATACATTGGGCTTACCTTCATTTAGGTTAGGTGTTGGCTCCTTTCAAGTTTTGTGAGATACTTGAAAATCAGCGTAAACTCGGCAATTCCGCTCAATTCGTGCTCAAACAGACAAGGGCAGGTCAGTGCTGTTAGTGCACCTTGTTTTTGTTTGTATATAGTCGCGCGTACACATCTCCCATACCAACTTCAGCCAGATGACGACCACGGGCAACGCCTTCAGCGAGAAGGCCCGGATGACGTAGGTGCGCAGGTCGCCAGGAAAGAGATCGGTAGACGACAGCGAAGTGAGGATGAAACAGAAGACGAGCAGGCAGAGGTCAAGGCGACTGCGCTTCCATGGCACGGCACAGAACCAGATGGCCACGCCCAGCATGGAGATGATGTAACTGCTGTTTTCAGCACCGGTGCTGAAGATGTTGACGAACATGAGCACCAGAGCCAGGCACATCAGTTGAAACGAGTGCGACCGGTACTGCTTGAAGCGGAGCCAAGGCAAGGCACTGTAGGCCATGGCAGGGATGATGAGCCACAGGTCGCTCCACGTGGCCACCCACCAGTTATTAGCATCATACTGTTTGCCGGCCGTCTCGAAGACCTCGTAGTAGGCAGGCAGTCCGGCAGTGAAGGCATAGCCCATCTTGCGCACCATGCCGAGCAGGCTGATGTTCTGGAAGTCGGACAGCATGTTCTCGTCGGCTTTTTCTGACAGGCATTGGAGCCACTCCACATACTGGCCCGCCACATATTCGACACCGAAGAAGGGCATCGGCAGCGCCATGAGCACCACCGTCCAAATGGCCAGCCATAGGACGAACTTCGACTTGCTCTTGGCAAAGACGATAAAGACCAGTCCGACGATGCCATAGAACTTGACCAACGTGCCCAGGACAATCCAGAAGGCTGCCCACATCTCCTTACCACGGTGGATGGCAGCATAGGAGAGCACAATCATCGCTGCTGTGGCCACATTGAACTGCGACATGCCAAGGGCGTTGAGCATCTCGTGGGCCGTCAGCCAAACGACCACCACCTGCTGTTCAACGGTCAGCGTGCTCTTCTTGATAGCCCAGCAGAGGAGCAGTGCCAATGCCAGATGCCATAGGGCTACTCCCACCCAAATGGAAGGCACAATGGCGAAGGGAGCGATGATGAGACTGAAGATAGGGCCATAGTGGTTCACGTCGAAGTGGTCGCCGTGGTTCTCGAAAATACTACGCCCCTGAGCGGCATGCCAAAAGGTGAACTTATATATCAGGAAGTTGTTGAAGTTGTGCATGTGGAGGGCAACGGAGATGACAACCATCAGCATCCACAGTGAGAACAGCGTCCACTGGTTGCGCCAGAAGGGCAAACTGAAAAATGCCTTTATTCTATCCATAGCTTCAATTTCTAATCTTCAAGGGTCAATCTTCAAGAGTCAAAGGTCAAACAATTCTCCGAAACCAGTAGTCGAAGGATTTGAAGTCGTCGAGCGTCAGCCGCCCGTCACTCACTTGGTCCATGCGGCATAGCGGAATGTCGCGATACATGGAAGCCACGAGTGAGTATGTGCTAGGCGGACCGATGATAAAGTCACACTCGGAGAGCATATAGAGGTCCTCGACAGCATTGCCACCCATCAGATGAATACGCAGACGGCAACCCTCGTCGCTGAGGAGCGACTCGAATGTTGTTGCCGTCATCCGGGGGTCGTTAGTCGAGAGAAACACGTCGATGTCTTTCCCAGGCATCAGGGATGCGAATTGAGCAATAAAATCGGCATATACCGCATCGTCGTAGTAGTAGGCGCCATTTTTCCACACTGCATAGTCGCCGCGGCGGATGTGGACTCCCAGCCTGAGGCCTGTCCACACCTTCATCTTGGCCTTGACGGGCTCTGTGTATTGCGGTTCAATGGTAAATAAATCACAAATTTCATCGCGATATTTCAAGAAGAGGTCATAGAAGTGCACATACCATCCGCTGACCACTATATGGCGATGGCGCAACATCTTCTGCTCGAGTGCCACAGGGTCGCACTCGGCATGTTTGTAACTGGCCGTAGGCAACACCTTAAGGGCGGCCAGAGCCTTGGCCAAGACGTACAGCGGAAAACTGACATAACGTGAATGAGAAATCTTGAAATAGGGATACTTGTAACTGAAGCGCATCGATATCACACGCCGTCCATGTTCCCTACCCCAGGCATAAACATGGGCGAACTGCAACAGGTTGTTGCACATCTGACTCTTGTCTCTTGCGAAAATCATGTTGTCTGCTGGTCTCGTTTACTATTCGTCAGTATCCTCTATGGTCTGTTGTTACTATTCGTCGGTATCATCTCTAACAATCTCTTGACGGACATCGGGCTCGTCGGTGAGCACTTGTACGTCGGCGAACCTGATGTTGCGGGCATGGCGTACATAGAAGCCTTTAGCAGGCAGGTAGCCCCACATTGTCGACTCAGGATAGTCTTTCTCCTTCTCGTCCTTGATGCTGTCGTTGATGGCCGGCAGGTCGGCCAGTGTGATACCTCCTTTGTGATGCAGGGTGATATGGCTCAACGTAACATTCTCCACAGGATGATTGGGCAGACCGGTGATACTACAGCCCATAGAGCCAGCATGGCGAATCTGGATGTTGTCGAGATGAATGCCGCTGATACGCCCTACATGGTCGATGGGGATAATCTTGCCGGCATCAAGGTCTTCGGCTATATAACCACGGCCACGGTTGCCCAGACGGACAAAGATGGGCGACTCAGTGCCTTCGACGGTAAAATCACTGATATTGACATTTTCCATCACGCCGCCATCGACGATTTCTAGCGAGACGGCCGACGAGCCAATCCACTGTCCGAAGAACTTTTCAAGTTGGTCGCTGCTAGGCTTGACCACGATGCCGCTGATATTGATATTGCGGAAGCCGCCATTGGTCTCGGTGCCCAGTTTGACAGCGTTGCAATGGCTGCTGACCACGCAGTTGCTGATGGTGACATTTTCGCACAGTCGCGGCGAAGTGCTCTTGAGCGTGATGCCGTCGTCGTCGCTGTCGGCAATGAGTCCGCTAACCACCACGTCGTGGCAGCCGTCCAAATCGAGGGCATCATTGTTATAGTTGTTGCGATTAAAGATCCTGATGCCGTCGATGCGCACCCGGTCGCAGGCCAGATAGTGTTGCATCCAGCATCCGCTGTTGCGGAGGGTGATGTCCTTGACGGAGATGTTGCGGCTCTGCACGAAGCGTAACAGGTGTGGACGGGTAATGCCCTCGTCGTTCCATGACAATTTCCTGAAGGCACGCCCTTGTCCGTCGATGGTACCATAGCCGTCGATGACCACGTTCTCCACGGAGTCGGCATAGATGAGTTGGATGGTTTCGACATGGGTCCGCAGCGACACGTAGTTGGTCTTCACCCGACGGTAGTCCCTCAGGTCTGTAGAACCGTAGAGCGTGGCGCCCTGTTCCAAATGCAGATGGACATCCGACTTGAGAATGATGGTGCCGGTCTTGTAATGGCCTGTCGGGATGACCACACGGCCGCCACCATCGGCAGAGCAACGGTCTATGCACCACTGAAGGGCAGCAGTGCACAGCACCGTAGTGTCGCTCTTGGCACCATAGTCCAGGATATTGTAGTCGCGGGCTTGCAGACTCATAGTCCCCAGCAGTCCCAAGATAGTCAAAAAACGCTTCATACCCTTCATGCCTATACCAGTCCTCCTTTCACCTTTTATTTGTTTGCTGTTTTTGTTGCTTTGATAAAGTAGCAAATGAGCAGGATGTAGGCAATGAGGGCACAGGCCTCGCTCAGCGGATGGGCCAGCCACGACTCGTCGATGGGGTCGTAACCGACGAAGCGCAGCAAGGCACTGACGACACCCATCAGGGCACCGCCGGCGATAAAACCGGAGGCGATGAGCGTACCCTTCTCGCCACGGGCCTCGTTGACGGCTGTGTTCTTAGAGCGTGTAGTGACATACCAATTGATGGCACCGCCTACGAGCAGTGGGGTGTTCAGTTCCAAAGGGATAAACATGCCTAGGGCAAAGGCTAGAGCCGGCACTTTGCACCATGTGAGCACCAATGCGATAACAGCACCGATGGCATAGAGCAGCCAGGGGGCACCGACACCGCTCATGAGGGGTTCGATGACAGCCGCCATGGCGTTGGCCTGAGGAGCAGCCAACTCACCACTGGCAAAATTATAAGTCTGATTGAGCAGCATCATCACGCCACCAACGGTAGCCGCAGACACCAGCACACCGAGAAACTTCCACTGCTCCTGCTTCTTGGGCGTGGTGCCAAGCCAATAGCCAATCTTCAGGTCGGTGACAAACGAGCCCGCTACACTGAGGGCCGTGCATACGACACCTCCCATGACTAGGGCTGCCAACATACCGCCAGGTCCGTTCAGTCCTACGGCCACCATGACCACCGATGCCAGAATGAGCGTCATCAGCGTCATGCCGCTGACGGGGTTGGAACCCACGATGGCGATAGCATTGGCTGCCACCGTGGTAAACAGGAAGGCAATGAAACCCACCAGCAGGACGCCCACAGCGGCAAAGAGGATATTGCCTTGGAACACACCCAGATAGAAAAATGCGAAGGTGATGACAATCGTGAGAATGGTACCGATACTGATAATTTTCATTGAGAGATCGCGGTCGGTGCGCAACTCTTCGGTCTGAAGATGCTTGGTCTTGTCGCCACCACCGATGCCCTTGACGGCATTGACAATGATGCTACGGCTCTTCCAGATGCCTATGAGGCCGGCCATGGCGATGCCGCCAATACCGATGGACTTGCCATAGGACTTGAAGATCTGTTCGGGACTCATCTCGCCGACGGGGGTCGTGAGGGAGGGGTCCCACATATTTAAGATTTCATCGGAAAACAAGAGGGCCATGCCAGGCACGATGAGCCACCATACGGCCAGCGAGCCCAAGCAAATGATGAAGGCATATTTCAAACCGATGATATACCCCAAACCCAGCACGGCAGCACCTGTATTCACCTTGAACACCAATTTAGCATGATCGGCCATCTGTTGGCCCCAGCCGATGACACGGGTGGTGAAATTCTCGTTCCACCAGCCGAAAGTGGCGATGATAAAGTCGTAGAGTCCGCCGATGATGCCGGCTATGAGCAGGGGCTTGGCCTGCGAACCGCCCTTCTCGCCAGACACCAGCACCTGTGTGGTGGCCGTGGCCTCTGGGAAAGGATACTTGCCGTGCATCTCCTTGACAAAATAGCGACGGAAAGGTATCAGGAACAAAATGCCCAGGATGCCGCCCAGCAGCGAGGCCATGAAGATATTGAAAAACGAAGCCGACATCTCCGGATATTTAGCCTGAAGAATATAGATGGCAGGCAACGTGAAGATGGCACCAGCCACCACCGACCCCGAACAGGCACCAATGGACTGGATAATGACATTTTCGCCCAGGGCTTTCGAACGGCGGGCGGCTGTCGACACACCCACGGCAATGATGGCGATGGGGATGGCGGCTTCGAACACCTGTCCTACCTTCAGTCCCAGATAGGCAGCAGCAGCCGAGAAGAGCACTGCCATCAGAATGCCCCAGGTGACACTCCAGAAATTCACTTCAGGATAATGCCCCTTAGGCGACATCATCGGTTCGTAGGTCTCGCCTTCGTTCAACTCACGGAAGGCATTCTCAGGAAGTTGGGTCTTTATTTCCTCCATATTGTATATCTTATTTATTTGTATATTCTCCAGAGTAGCCTCTCTTTTTCTCCAGATAGTCACATTACACGCAATTATTCTCCAGATAGTCCCATCACACGCTACTGATTCGGTTCAGAGCCTCCATCAGCACACTGCGTGGGCAGGCAATATTGAGACGAACAAAGCCTTTGCCCGTCTGTGCACCATACATCGTTCCCGGATTGACCCAGACGCGGGCCTGCTCCAGCAGGTGGTCGGCATATTGCTGTGAGGACATGCCCGTAGCGGTGATGTCAACCCACGGCAGATAAGTACCTTCCATCGGATAAACCTTCCACTGCGGCAGGTACTCTTTGGCATACTGGCAAAGTACCTGATAGTTGCCCCACAGATAGTCGTTCAAGGCGTCTATCCATTCTTCACTCTCATTATAGGCGGCCATCAGGGCCACAGGGCCAAAAGGGTTGAGGTCGCACACCTCGTTGATATTGATGGCACGATCCAGACGGCGACGCCATGCCGGTTGTGTACAGATGATGTTGGCCGTCTGCAGGCCGGCAATGTTAAAAGATTTAGAGGGAGAGTTCAGAATGACGCTATTCTGCCGGCAAGACTCACTGACGGCAGCAAAAGGCTGAAAGACATGACCGGGCATGACAAGTTCACAATGAATCTCGTCGCTCACTACCTTCACACCATACTGCATGCAGATGTCGTTCATTCGGCCCAGTTCGTCCCTCGTCCATACACGCCCTGTGGGGTTGTGAGGGTTGCAGAGCAGGAACACGGTGGTCTTCTCGTCAGCACACTTCGCCGCGAAGTCGTCCCAGTCGACAGCATAATGTCCATCTGTTGCAACGAGAGCCGTCTCCAGCACCTCGCATCCACTATTGCGGATGGAAGAGAAGAAACAGTTGTAGTCGGGCGATAGCATCAGCACCTTTTCGCCTGGCAGGGTCAGTGCTTTCAAAGCCACAGCCATAGCCGGCACGACACCTGTGGTGTAAAGAATCTCCTCGCGACGGATGACCCATTGGTGACGGCGATGAAACCACGAGATGATGGCCGCATAATAGTCGGCCTCCACCAGCGTATAGCCGAACACGCCGTGCTCTGCCCTACGGCAAATCGCCTCACGAATGGCAGGGGCTGCTTTGAAGTCCATGTCGGCCACCCACAGAGGGATAACTTCTGCCGATGGACTCTCGTCCCACTTTACACTTCCTGTGGCGCGACGCTCAACGATTTCGTCAAAATTGTACTTCATCTCAACTCTTAATGCTCTATGCTCAATGTCTTACGTCTATCACGCAATTTGCCGGCTGCTTGATGTTTTGATCGATAGTGACAGAACCTATAGAATCGGCCACGATATGACCGCTGGTGGGATTTTTGATGTTCTCAATGTGACCACAGATGTCAGCCTCCACGTCACTATATTCAAAGACACGGTCGCAGTCTGGCGAGAAGGTACAGTTCTCCAGCACGAGATGGTCGGCATAGCATAGCAGTTGCTCGCCGGCCAGGTGACAGTTCACCAACCGTACATTCTTAGAGTGCCATGCCAGATATTCGCCATCTAGTTCTGAGTCGTAGATGGTGACATTCTCGCACTCCCAGAAGGAGTCTTTCGTCACTATCTTGGCATGCCGCAGTTCTACATTCTTGCTGTACTGGAACACATACTTCGAATCACTCACCAGCCCGTCTATCTTGATATTCTCAGAAAACATGAATGGATATGTGCCGTCATGCAGTTCTAAGTTTTTGGCTTCGACATTACGACAGCGCCAAAATGTCTCGTCAGCATCGTTGACCACAACATTCTCCAACTTGATATCGCTCATCTCACGAAACATCTTCGGACCGTCAATGCGTGTGTCTTTCATGTCCAAATGATCGCTGTACCAAAGGGCTGAACGGGCACCCGCATCGAACTGGCAACGATGAATTGTGAAGCCATGGACATGCCAGAAAGGATACTTCCCCCAAAAATGGCAGTCCTCGGCCTCGATATTAGAACACTCTTTGATGCCACTCTCGCCATCGCCAATGGTGACCTGCTCCAGTCGCAGGTTGTGCATTTCGAAAAGAGGCCTTTCACCCTCGAAATGCTGATTTCTTATAATCTCCATTATCTGTCTTTCGTTTTAGCGGTGCAAAGTTACTAAAAAAACGAGAGAATCGATGCATATTTCTATGATAAAGTTCGTCTTTCCATCACTTTTCGCCTGACAAAGTGAAGAAAAAACTGTTTTTCTTCTTTTATCTCTCACTTATTTCGTAACTTTGCACCCTTGACAATGATGGACGAGGATTTTGACATACGTGAGGAGCGGTATGCCGCCGGCGGAGGCGAGAAGGAGTTTGAGAATGCCCTGCGCCCGCTTCGTTTTGGTGACTTCAGCGGACAACAGAAGATTGTGGAAAATCTGCAAGTTTTCGTTGAAGCTGCGAAATATCGTGGCGAGCCTCTCGACCACACGTTGCTGCATGGCCCTCCCGGTTTGGGCAAGACAACATTGTCGAATATCATCGCCAACGAGTTGGGGGTGGGATTCAAGATCACCAGTGGTCCTGTGCTTGACAAACCTGGCGACCTGGCCGGCATCCTCACGTCGTTGGAACCTCGTGATGTGCTCTTCATTGACGAGATTCACCGGCTGTCGCCAGTCGTCGAAGAATATCTCTACTCGGCCATGGAAGACTACCGCATCGACATCATGATCGACAAGGGGCCCTCAGCCCGTAGCATACAAATAGACCTGAACCCATTTACGCTCGTTGGTGCCACTACTCGCAGTGGCTTACTGACGGCACCACTTAGGGCTCGTTTTGGTATCAATATGCACTTGGAGTATTATGACCCGGAGACGCTGTCGAAAATCATCGAACGTTCATCGGCCATCTTGGGAGTGCCCATCACCGAGGATGCTGCCAGAGAGATAGCCGGACGCTCCCGAGGTACACCCCGTATTGCCAACGCTCTGCTGCGCAGGGTGCGCGACTTTGCCCAGGTGAAAGGGACGGGGGCCATTGACACCAAGATCTCGAAGGTTGCCCTCACAGCACTGAACATCGACAAGTATGGCCTTGACGAGATAGACAACAAGATTCTGCTGACCATCATCGACAAGTTTCGTGGAGGACCAGTGGGTATCACGACTATCGCGACTGCCATCGGCGAGGATGCAGGTACTGTGGAGGAGGTCTATGAGCCGTTCTTGATTATGGAAGGTTTTATTAAGCGCACTCCTCGAGGACGTATGGTCACGGAACTAGCCTATCGCCACTTTGGGCGCAATCCTTATACTGGCAATGCCATACAGCCTAGTCTGTTTGATTAATGTTACCAACAAAAACACAGACTTGACATACATTATTTTATTTATTTAATACATTAGGATTTATGCACATTGGAAAGAAAATCAAGGAAGTAATGGCCGAGCGTAAGATTTCTGTCATCTCGGTAGCCAAGCAGATTGAATGCGAGCGCACTAACGTCTACAACATTTTCGAGCGTGAAGATATCAATACAGGACTGTTGCAGAAGTTATCCGTCGTGCTCCACTATGACTTCTTTAAGGACTTATCAAAGGAAACTTTTAAGAAGAAGTAAAGTCAAACTATTTTAAGGCCGATACGAACAGTGCGTATCGGTCTATTTTTATGTATCTACTCGAAATAGAGGGTGAAGAGGAACATGCTGGTGTGTGCCGTATCGATACTGTTAGAGAAAACACGCATGTTGACATCGTTAAGTTCGCTGGCATGCCCCGTATCAAGACTGTTAGTCAGACCATAGCAGAACTTGATTTCTGGAATAAGTTTAAAGAACGGCAGATAGAAGTCGCACCCCATGCCAACCTCAACCATGGTATCGAAGCGCTTCAGTTGAACAAACTCCTGATCTTTACCGGTCAAATTAATCATTGGAGCGATGCCACCGATGAGATAAGGGCGGTAGTTGTTGAAACGCTGAGCAGCAAACTTAATATCAATAGGCATGGAGAGGTAGGTATTCTTCATGTCTTGCGTTGACTCCCGCGGATGGCCTCCATCGTTCAAGTCGTCAAGGTCGCGAAAGACCAGATGTTTGGAGCCAAAGTGCAACTGTGGAGAGAACCGCAGTGAAAAATGCTGGTTGAGACGAAGGTCGGCCAACACGCCAACACTGAAACCCGGGTTCCATGTGTCGTCATCGCAAAGAATCGTTCGTGTGGTGCCGTCATCCATCAACTGCGGGCCTACGTTCCTGAACGTGACATCCTGCAGGTTGAGACCTATGCTGATGCCAAAATGCAGCGGGCGTAAGTCGATATATGGCTTGTTCTGCACCTTACGCATCTGCCCCATAGTCCCTAAGGCTATGAGCAGCAAGGCAAAAAGTATGGTTGTTCGTCGCATCATCTCATTTAATATAACGTATTTTTCGCTTGCTTATTATATCCTGATTTATTTCGACATCGTATAAATTGACATTCGATGATCAAAAAAGATACCAAAATCTTGGTATTGTTTCAAAAAAGTTCGTATCTTTGCATCACAATTATTGAGTATTTACAAACTAATTAATTTTTACGATTATGGCATATGTAATTGGTGATGACTGCATTGCATGTGGAACATGCGCAGGCGAGTGCCCCGTTGAGGCTATCTCTGAGGGTGCTGATAAGTACGTGATTGACGCTGATGCTTGCACTGAGTGCGGAACTTGCGCTAGTGTTTGTCCTTCAGAAGCAATCAGCCTTGGCTAATCTTCAAATTAGCTTCATAAACCAAATCTTGGGAGATTCCTTAGTGGGTCTCCTTTTTTTGTATTCATAACTATATAATCAGTCACTAAAACAAGGGGTAAGGCAACCTATAGAACATAGAACTGATTTCATGTTCTTACAGAGGAACAAAAAAGGCTGTGCAGTGATGCACAGCCCTTTTTAAACCTGTACAGAAACGTACAGCCTTTATTGTATGCAAGCAGTTATCAGTTTGCTGCTTTTTCCAAGGCTTCGACAACTTTCTTAATATCAGCATCCTCTGGCTGCAGTTCCTGCAGTTTGAGAGCAAACTCGTAGGCGGTCTTGCTGTCCTTGTTCTTCACATAGTAACGCATCATATACGAGTAGGCATCGAAGAGACGGCTCTTGTCTGTATCATCCACCGTCTCGTGAGCCTTGATCAGTTCAGCCAGACGCTCGAAGTAGGGCTTTGCCTGCCCCTTAGAAAGGTCGGCATCCATCTGGGCGTTGACACGTCCGCGCTGCCACAGGCCATACTCCTCAGCATCTGGGAACTTGGCAATAAGGTTGGCGTAGGCCTCGTCTGCCTTAGCGAAAGCAGCCATTTTCTCGTCGCCCTGCAATGTGCGTGCATAACTGTTATTAAGGATGCCCAGACCTGCATAGTCAGTAGCATCGGCATCGGCCTTGGCCTCGAGGAACTGCTTGTAGGTCTCAATGGCATTGGGGAAGTCCTTCATGCTCTTGTATGAATCAGAAATGCTCTTATAGAGGTCTGCGTGCAGACTCTTGTCTTCAGTCTCTTGAGCGAGGGCTTCTTTGTATTTGGCGATAGCCTCTTCGAACTGACCGTTGCCATAGTAGGCCTTACCATAGTTTTGGTAGTCGATGTCACTGATAGTCACGCTGTCCTTGTCGACCTTGGTGAAGAGAATCTCAGCATATTTCAATGCCTCTGAGAATTGCTTCGTCTCGTTGCTGCACATCATGGCGATACGGTTCATGGTGGCATTGAGCGGCTCCTTGGCCAGACCGGCCTTCACAATCTCCAGAGCCTTGTCGTACTGACGACCATGATAGTTAGACATGGCGTACTCGATGAAATCCATACGCTTGAGTTGGTCGACGGGCACTTTAGCATATGCCTCGTTGGCCTTACCATAGCGAAGCGACAAGTAATTGATGTGACCTATCAAGGCATCGACAGGATAATCAGGGCGCTGCTGACGCAGGTCTTCCAGTTTTTGTACGGCACCCTCTGGATCAATCTTACGATAGACGGTGGCATACTTACGATAGGCCTCTGGAGCCTTGGGGTCGGCATAGATGGCCTGCTCGTAGTTGGCTGCAGCCTCACCACCATCGTCCTTCATGGCAGCGATGTCGCCCAGTAGGACGTAGGCCGGCGCATAGGTATTCTTGCTGGTCGTCAGGGCTTGCATACAGAACTGACGGGCACTCTCGTAGTCCTCAGCCTCGAGAAGCACTCGACCGATAGCCACGAGGTTATCGGTATTCTTCTTGTTCTCTTTGACAAAAGCCTTGATCTGCTTGGCATAATCTGCAGGCTTTGTCTTTACCAGGTTCTTTACGGCATCAATGTCGGCAGCAGTTCCGTCTTGTGCCATTACAGCCGTGCTGAATCCCATCAGCAGGGCACTCATTACTAAATATTTAATTGCTTTCATAATCTTTTTTACCTTTTCAGTAATTTAGTGAGACTTATATATGTAAGATGTAGTTTTCTCTTGTTTATTTAAGTTTAATGTATGACAACATCTCTGACGGAATAGTCGGCCCGACCAGGGAACAATCCTGCATTGAAGAAGATGAGTTGACCCGGATTGGGCAACCAGCAGAAATTGGCAAAAGCTCTGGGTACGCCATCCGAACGTGGGTCTATACAGAGTGCATAGATAGTGCGGATGAAGGGATAATAAGCGTATGCGATATTCCATTGTGACGGTTTGTAAGTGTTGTCACGTGTGACCTCTTGCGACTTACCTACTTTCATCACGGTGATGTTGCGGTTGTATGTCATGTTGGTCGTATCACGCTGGTCGTTCAGCCAGATGGAGCCAACCACGCCGATGGCATTCTCGTGTGTCTCTACATAGTCCACAACTTCGGCACTGGTCATGGCGGCTTTGACATTGCCGTCGGTCTTCAGATCCGTGCCCTGCATGATAGAGTCGACCACATAGCGCACGGTGCTCGACTTTGGATTGTCGAATGCCACCTTGATGTCACCCAGTTTGGAGTCAGGGTATAGTTCTTTCCATTTAGTCACCTCGCCTGACATGATCTTTCGAAAGTTGTCAACATTGATGAGAGTGTCAGGGTTGGCCTTGTTGACAATCAGGGCCAAGGCATCGTAGGCGAGAGTGATGACACGCGGCCGGTATTGTTTTTGCTTGAGTGTATTTTCTTCGTTGGGTGTAAGACCACGTGTAGTGAACACCAAGAGCACCTCTTGGTTCATCAGTTTCTCGATGGCCTCCTGTTCGTTGATGTAAAGCGGATAGATGGAGTCTCTTTTGCTCTTCATCAGAAAAATGTCGAGTTCCTCGTTGATGATAGGACTCAGGCTTTCGTCGGCAGCAAAATAGCGTGCTGCCTCCTTATAAGTATTATCAGAAGGCCTGTTCCCCCCACAAGAGAGGAACAAGCCTGTAAAGAATGTCAATCCAATGAATAAATTCTTGAATTGTTTCGTATTCATAATCTGCAAATTAACTCTGGAGAGTGAATGTGACAGGGAGAGTGAACTTCACACGAACCGCTGAACCGTTCTGCTTACCAGGAATCCATTTAGGCATAGCCTTGATAACGCGTACGGCCTCTTTGTCGAGTGAGGGGTCAACAGATCTCACGACTTTGATGTCGGTGATTGATCCGTCACGCTCTACCACGAACTGGCAGATCACACGACCCTTGATACCGTTTTCTTCCGCAATAGGAGGATAGCGCAGGTTCTTGCTCAGCCAGCCGTTCAACACGGCACCGTCACCATTGTCGCCCGGGAAGCGAGGCATCTGCTCCACCACTTCGAACACCTTGGTTTCCTCTACTGCAGGCGGCACTTCGTCCACCACCTTCTCATTCACTTTCAGCACATGCTCTGCTTCGTCACTACCCTGATCGTAGTCGATGGCGCCGATGGCCACATCGCTCTGGGCAACTTCGTCCTGAGTCTTCGTAACCTGCTCGGGGGCATCGTCTTCCATTTCGTAGGCAGTAAACTTCTCAGAGTTCATCACGGTCTCCTCGGCAACCAGTTGTTCGAGTTCTTGGATTTCGTAGACGACTTCTTCTTCCTTCTCTTCCTCGACCTCCTCTTCAATCTGATCAAGGGTGACCTCACTTTCATGCTCTGCCTGAGCAGCAGCGATCGCCTCAGACGCCACGTTGACCAGCAGGAAGGTGGCCACGATGGTAACCAGACCCGCTATCAAGGCAATCATTGCCCACAGGTTGCGCTTGTTTGTGCTCTGACGGATGGCATAGGCACCATAAGCCTCGTTTTTGCCTTCAAAGACGAGGTCAATCCATTTTTGGTCTAATAGATCTATCTTTGACATAGTTCTTTCCTTTTTAATGGGTTATTCAATAGTGATGCCATTTTCTGTCAAGATCGGCATGTCCTTGTCGTTGATTTTATCAATCACATACTTACCGATACAGCAAATCTGCATTTCATCCAGAATCGTGACAAGATTGTCATACGAAGAATTGTCGAGGGGCTTGATGTTCACGGCCAATGTGGGCACCATGTCAGTCTCGGTGAAGTCCCTCATGTCGCGGTCTACCTTGTCATAGCGTGCCTTGTCCAGTTGGTTGTCCTTGACTATGTCTACGTGACCTTTCTTAATCATTATCATAGCGCGGTTGTAGACAGAGTCGTTGGCTTCCTGCTGGGTCTTGGGCAGTGCATTGAACCAGTTGTCCAGTTGTACCTTGGCATCCATCAGCACCTTGGTAGGAGCATGACGGTGGTTGCGCAGTACCTCGCGGATGCCTTCCTTACCCCAAGTGGTCTCTTTCAAGAACTCGGGCTTGCCGAAGTCTTCCTTCTTGTCGACGATGTAATAGTAGAGTTTGTCTTCACCGGCCAGATACAGTGTAATGGTCTGCTCGGTTTTCGACTTATCCTTATCCTCAGCGGTCATGTTGTCGTCTTTGGCAGGCATGGTCAGGTGCATGGCCTGGGGCTTTGCCAATGACGTACACAGCATGAAGAAGGTAATAAGAAGCATCATCATATCCACCATCGGCGTAAAGTCGACACGGACATTCATCTTTTTCTGCTTGCTTTCTTTTTTCTTAGCCATATCTTATTCCTCCAATTTTTTATACTGTGTAACCAACTTGTAGCGGCTCTCGTTGATGTCCTGTAACTCAGCAATGACCATTTTGACAGAACTGTAAGGAGTCTGCTTGTCGGCTTTGATACAAATCTCGAGTTTGTTGGCCACACCGGTCTTGTCAGCATCGCTAAGGTCGTTGTACCACTCCTTGTAACCGCTCTTCATCGCTTTCACCCAGAGTTGGAACTCGCTCATCTTGTCTTCGCGAGCCTGCAAACTGTCGGTGGGGATACCTGTGGTCTTCAGCACTTTCACCTGCTCCTCGTGCGTCATGTCGAGGTACTGGGGCAGGTTCTTCACGGGAACACCAATCTGGGTCTCAGCCAGAAACAGTTTCTTCTGGTCAGCCGTGAGGGTGGTCTCGCGCTCTCTGAGCATCTGCTCAAGGGCCTTCTCCATCGTCACGGTCTTGTCTGTGGCCACCAGCACTCTGCCCTCTGGGTCGATAGTGATATCGAGTGTGGCAGAAGACGGCACCTTCGCCATGGTCTGCGATGCAGGCGTAACGACCTTCACGACCTCATTCTTCACGAAGTTCGCACTCAGCATGAAGAAGGTCAGAAGAAGCACCATCACGTCCGACATCGGCGTCATGTCGATCCAGACATCGTTCTTCTTAATTTTTATCTTACCCATAGTAGTAATCAGTTTAAAGGGTTAGACAAAATTAAGCCTCATCTGCGTGTGTAGCGTTGTAGGTCTGAGCAAGTGAATAACCAATCTCGTCCAATGCAAACGAAATCTTATCGATGCGGTTGGTGAAGAAGTTATAAGACACAACGGCCAACCAAGAGGTACCGATACCGAAGGCGGTGTTGATCAGAGCCTCAGAGATACCTGCAGACAGTTCAACGGAGTCACCGCCGCCGCCCTGTGCCAGAGCCTGGAACGACTTGATCATACCTACCACAGTACCGAGCAGACCGGTCAGAGTACCCAGAGTAACGATAGTTGCTATGATGGGGAGGTTCATAGTCAGCGTGGGCATCTCTACGGCGATAGCCTCTTCGTGGGCAGCCTGGATGCGGGCAATCTTCACCTCTTTCTTCACGCCCTGAGCGGCGTCAGCCTCTTTGTAGGCCATCACGGTAGCGCGAACGACGTTAGCCACCGAACCACCCTGTGCGTTGCAGTGCTGCAGAGCAGCATCGAAATTCAGAGCCTTCAGGTCAGCCTTGATCTTAGCCAGGAAGGTAGCCAGTTTCTCTTTACCGATACACTTGCTCAGAGCGAGCACACGCTCGATAGCCATGAAGATGACGGTGAGCAGCAGGGTGTGAATCACAGGCACGATGATACCGCCTTTATAGATGGTACCCCAGATGTTCAGAGGAGCACCTGCAGAGTCACCGCCCTCGAAGTTTGCGGCCTGGCCGAAATTGAGGAAGAAGTTGCAGAATGCGATAACTGCACAGATAACGATTACCCAAATAGCATCCTTGATACCAATGCTACTTGTACCCTTGACTTGGGCTTTCTTTGCTGCAGGAGCAGCGGCTTGTGTTGTTGCCATAATTGTTTGTTTTTTGAGTTTTAAGTTATTAAAAATTTAAGTTACAGTTGTTGAATTCTTGAGTTGTTAGCGGCCAACAAAGTACCACTGAATATCTTCAATGGGCATTTTGACCTCGCAAAGATAGTAAATAAATGTGGACTGGGGCAGAGATTAACGACTTTTAACTTCGTTTATCGTATTTTGCCCCCTTTACAAGACCACTTTATTTCAGTTTACTGAGGGCAACACTGATACGCCTCATCGCCTCTCGTATATTGTCATCGCTGGTGGCATAACTCATACGGAAGCAGTCAGGATCACCAAAGGCATCACCTCCGACAGTGGCTACGTGACCAACCTCCAGCAAGTACATGGCCATGTCAGTACTGTTGTTGACAGTGTATCCGTCATCCTCTGAACACTTGCCATAGAAACTGGAGCACTTGGGGAAGAGATAGAAGGCTCCTTCGGGCACATTGACCTCCAGGCCAGGTATCTGCCTGGCCAGTTCCATAATCAGGTTGCGCCGACGTTCAAAAGCCTGACGCATCTCCTCAACGCACATCTGACTTTGGGTATAAGCAAACTCAGCAGCCTTCTGACTGACAGAACAAGGGCCGCTGGTATATTGTCCCTGCAGTTTGTTGCAGCCTTTGACAATCCACTCTGGTGCAGCGATGTAGCCAATACGCCATCCTGTCATGGCGTATGCCTTGCTGACGCCGTTGACGATGATGGTACGTTCTTTCATGCCAGGGAACTGGGCAATAGACTCGTGCCGGCCTACGTAGTTGATATGCTCATAAATCTCGTCGGCCAGCACATAGAGATCCTCATGCTTTAAAATAATGTTCGCAAGCGCGCGTAGTTCCTCTTTATTATAGACAGATCCTGTCGGGTTGCTGGGCGAACAAAGTATCAGCAAACGGGTCTTGGGCGTGATGGCGGCTTCCAATTGCTCGGGCGTCATCTTGAAGTTCTGTTCGAAAGTAGCATTCACAAATACGGGTGTGCCTCCGGCAAGCAGTGCCATTTGCGGATAACTGACCCAATATGGGGCCGGGATGATGACTTCTTCACCTGGGTTGACCAGAGCCATCACGGTATTACAGACGCTCTGCTTGGCACCATTGCTGACCAGGATTTCCGCCGGCGTGTAGTGTAACTGGTTTTCACGTTCCAGTTTGCGAGCGATGGCTTGGCGCAAATCGGGATAGCCGGGCACGGGTGAATAGCGTGAGTAATTCTCGTCAATAGCCAGCTTAGCGGCTTGCTTGATATGGTCTGGCGTGTTGAAGTCGGGCTCTCCTACGCTCATGTTAATCACATCGATGCCCTGAGCCTTCATCTCAGAACTTTTCTGCGACATAGCCAGCGTGGCAGAGGGGGCCAGACGCTGCAAACGGTTAGATAATTGTCCCATATTCTTGCGTTTTGTTTATTTCAACGTGCAAAAGTACTCAAATATTTCGTGATTGCGAAAGATTCGTGTCACTTTTTTATATTTTTTGCTTTTCAGTACCTAAAGATGCAGTGTGTGCCCCATGCGCTGCTGTTTGGTTTTCAGGTAGCGCAGGTTATATTCATTGGGTGTCACCTCGATAGGCACGTTCTCTACAATTTCCAGACCGTAGGCTTCCAGTCCTACGCGTTTCACAGGATTGTTGGTCATCAGTCGCATCTTGTGCACTCCCAGATGGCGCAGCATCTGTGCACCGCAGCCATAGTCTCGTTCGTCGGCCTTAAAACCCAGACAGAGGTTGGCATCTACAGTATCGTAGCCCTCCTCCTGCAGTTTGTAGGCAGCCAGTTTGTTCATCAGGCCGATACCGCGACCTTCCTGCTGCATATAGACGATGACGCCGCGCCCTTCCTGTTCAATCTTTCGCATGGCCCTATGCAACTGTTCACCGCAGTCACAGCGACGGCTTCCCAGTATGTCGCCCGTCATACAAGAAGAATGGACGCGTACCAGGATGGGCTCATCTTCTTTCCATTCACCTTTGATGAGGGCAAAGTGTTCCTGCCCGTTGCTCTTCTGACGAAAGGGAATGATGCGGAAGTGACCGTATTCCGTAGGCATGTCCACCTCCTGCCCTACCTCTATGAGCGACTCCTGCTGCAAACGATAGGCAATCATATCCTTGATGGTGATGATTTTCATTTGGTGTTCTTTGGCAAAGACTTGCAACTCTGGCATGCGTGCCATCGTGCCGTCATCATTCATGATCTCCATCAGTGCACCAGCGGGATAGAGGTCAGCCAGTTTGCACAGGTCGATGGCTGCCTCGGTATGACCGCTACGGCGCAGCACACCATTATCCTGAGCATAGAGCGGGTTGATGTGGCCAGGCCGCCCAAAGGTTTGCGGCGTGCTCTTGGGGTCGGCTAGTGCCCGGATGGTGGCGGCACGGTCGTGGGCAGAGACACCGGTGGTGCAGCCCTCCAGTTTGTCGACGGTAACGGTGAACGGGGTTCCAAGCATCGAGGTATTCTCGCTGACCTGACGCGGCAGGTCCAGTTCCTCGCTGCGACTGATAGTAATGGGAGCACATAGTACGCCACGGGCATATTTCAGCATGAAGTTGACCATCTCGGGCGTAATCTTCTCTGCAGCACAGATTAGGTCGCCCTCGTTTTCACGGTCTTCGTCGTCAACGACAATGACAAACTTGCCGTCTCGAAAGTCGTCGACGGCTTCTGCTATGGTGTTAAGTTTGAATTCGCTCATACTTGATTAAACGATGATATTTTTTCTATAACTTTATTACTAGTAGCATGGATGTCGCGCAAGTCTTTGTACAGACGAAGTCTGAAGCGCAGCATACGGATGTAGAAGAAGAGTCCGAGGGGCAGTATCAGACCAGCGGCAATGTTCATCCACATACGGCGGAAGGGACGTGTGTGGGCATGGGTGGCCAGGATAGGGTAATTATTCAACTCGTGCAGGATGATTTTGTCACGGGAATACGACAGGTCGTCGATGGTTTCTTCCAGCCGATCGTTGATGCGCTCGATGTCGTGGTCGTCGCCAGGGTGGAAGAACACCTTGACAGGCGATGGCCAGCGTAACAGTTTGTGGTCCTCCGAGTAGGCTTTGATTTCTTGATTGATCACTTGTAGCGTCACTGCATCCTCAGCGTACTTGGGATCATCGATAATCACTTCCTTGCGGGCGATATGTCGCTTTTGTCTGAGACCCAGCATCCGCATCATCAGCAGGCGATAAGCATCGATATTGAAGACCGTCGAGTCGTTGTTGGCCTTATAGGTGAAGAATACGGCCAGCGGTGCCAGGACCATGGTCGATATACTCTTGCCGAACCATACCGTCCAATTGTCGTCACGCGCCATTCGCATGCCAGAATTTTCGAAAATATAGTAGACGATGAATACGATGACCGACACGATGACCGGTACGCCCAGGCCACCCTTGCGAATGATGGCTCCCAGAGGTGCGCCAATGAAGAAGAAGATGATGCACGACAGAGCCAGGGTGAACTTGCCGATGCCCTCAATTTGGTGAAAACGGGTCTGGCGGTGCAAATAGAAGGCATACTCCGATTTCATCTGCACATCGTTGGCTGCCGAACGGGCCAGTCGTGCTGCACCGGCTGTCACATCCTTCAACTGCTCACTGGAGAGACTGGCAAACAGCGTGTCGAAGTCTGGCACCGCTTCTGCCGTGAGGGTTTTTAGTTTAGCCGAATCGGCTTCAGTCATATATGGCAACCTGAGGGTGTACATCTGGGCCTCTTCGTAGAAACGTCGACCCACGGAGTCGTTGTACTGCTTGATAGAGTCCAAGTCTTCAATAATCTTCTTGGTGCTTTTTCCCTGTGGATTGCCTGACAAGTCGGCATCCGAGAGATTAAATCCGCTGTCGAAGTCTATCAAGATCTGCTTCTGGCCGAAAGTCTCCCGCCGGTAGGGTACCTCTGCCGTTCCGCCGATGTCCTGTGAGCGCATGTTCTCAAACCACTCGCCGCTCCATAGCGTCAGCAGCAGGTGTTTCTTTTCTGCTGTTGACTGAAGCATGCCCGAGTCGGCCAGAATAATGGCCTGGTCCTCAAACGATCCTGACTGGCGGTAAATCATAATGTTGTAGAGTTTTCCGGTTTCGAGGTCTTTCTTCTGTACGTAGAGATTGGTGTTGGGCAGTCCGTCGTAGAAGATGCCCTCAGGAATCTCCAGTTCAGGGCTTTTCTGTTTCATCGAAATCAGCAGTTGCGCAAACTGCTGGTTGGCGTAGGGCCCGATGACGTCTTGAAAATAGAAAGAGATGCCTGCTATCAGACAGACCACGATAATCAGCGAGCGCATCGACTGCATCAGCGAGATGCCGGCGGCTTTGATGGCCGTCAGTTCACTGCTCTCACCCAGATTACCATAGGTGATAAGCGACGAGAGCAGGATGGCCAAGGGAAAAGCCTGTGGTATCAGTTTCAGGCCCATGTACCAAAAGAACTGCGCCAGGATATCGAGCGAGAGGCCTTTGCCAATCAGGTCGTCCACATAGCGCCACAGGAACTGCATCATCAGCACGAACTGACAGATAAAAAATGTTCCCACAAACAGCAATCCGAACTGCTTGGCGATGAAGATGTCTAACTTCTTGATTCTAAACATGCCGTCAGAAACCACTGGACTGATGCAGGCGATCCAGATTGCCGTCCCATAGTTCGTGCAAGTCGTCCAGGTCCTCCGCCATCGCATAGTCCACCACACAAAGACACAATTCCTCAGTCAATTCGCTCTGCCCAATACGCATCTCCCAATAGGCTTCCGGTTCCTCCTCATCCACCCATTGCAGGCGCAGATGGCTGTTCTTTTCTCGTTCTACAATACGGGCGTGCATGGTGTGATGTTCACCCCACGGTTCACCCCACGTGAGGTGCAGGACATTGTCCTCTTCAACTACTTTGTCTGCCAGCCACCGCTCCATGCCGTGATCAGTACTTATCAGCCGCCAAAGCAGGTCAGGTTTTCTTGCAGCGAGAGGATATTCCAGGTTTAATCTTTGTTTTCGCATGTCATTCTTAGTAGTTTCCGCACAGTGCGTTGGTACTCTTTTCGGCTACAAAGGTACGAAAAAGAAGTGAAAAGCAAGAGCAGAAGTTAGAAAAAAACGCCTCAGACTCGTAAAAAATGTTAAACCCCAGAATTTTCTCCACACACCTTTCTCCATTCTCAAATTAAAATAGTACTTTTGCACCCGCTTACGAGCAGATGGCGGGATAGCTCAGCTGGTTAGAGCGCATGATTCATAATCATGAGGTCGCCGGTTCAATCCCGGCTCCCGCTACATCGCCAATGCGAATCAAGTGACAGCGACCCCTGAAAGTCTCTTCTTTCAGGGGTCGTTTTTTGCTGTTGTTTTTCCGTATTGTTTGCAATTGCCGGTTTCAAGGGAGGAATTAATTTGCATCGCCTGGCAGTTCCTTGATGTTTCGGAAGTTCTTCCACACCTTATCGCGAAAATAGGTATTCAGTTGACCATCTGGCACATAGACCGTGGCTGTGAACGAGTCGAAAGCATTCTCGACGATAGGAGGGAAACGCTTGGGCATGACAATCGTTGACAAAGCAGTACAACCCTTGAAGGCATGCTCACGCAGACGCTCCACACTCTTCGGTAGCGTGACGCTCTTCAACGACAGACAATCCATGAAGGTGCCGACCTCGACGAAACGCACACCTTGTGGAATCGTCACCTCCTTTAGTCCGGTGCAGCCACGGAAGGCCTCATGGCCAATCTCCTCCATGCGCTCAGGGAAAGCCACCGACTGCAAGGCCGTACATCCTGCGAACGCCTGTGGTGCCACATAACGCACGTCGTCGGGCATCACCGTATTCTTACATCCGACCACGAGCATCAGTTTGCCCTTCCACGTACAGATGATGGCGTGACAGTTCTGACGAGAGTCGTAGTGTGTGTTGGCAGTGTCTACCTGAAGGTCCTCCAAAGCCGGACAGTCGGCAAAGGCTCCATCGGCAATGGTCACCACGCCAGCAGGCACCACAACATCCTTCAATCGGTCGGCATGGGCAAAAGCGCCGGCAGGTATCTCCCGCACACTAACAAAATAGCGGAACTCACTGAAAGATTGCAAGTTACTCCCGCTGAACACCTGTCCGATGCTGTCTATCTCAGCAGCATCGACACTGGTCATCTCTGTAGCGTCAGCATCAATCCACCCCTGCTGACGGGCAATGGTAATGAGGGGTTCGTTGGTCTGGAGGGTAGCAATGACCACATCCTCTACCTCTGGCTTCTGGGGCTCATCAGGACTACCGACATAGTCGATGGCGAAGAAGCACAATACGAAAACAGCCAGGGCAGCGAGGCCGCCCAGGAACCATGTTTGCTTAAAAAAAGCCGTTTGTTGTTCTGTACTCATAATACTATTATTCTAAAACCTTAATTTCTTACACAAGATCAGCACATGACGGTTGTCGGCCAAGGTGGTGGCAAAGAGATAGTCAGAACCGCCATCGGCCAACTTCAGTTTCTTTCGGACTTCTGCCACAGACAGGGGGAAGTTCCTGACGGTGACATTAGCCTGACGGACATCCCTAAAGACCACCTTCTGTTCCTGCCTATTCATCGATGAAACGGCTGAGATCAGAAATTTCCTGCCGGGGAAGTCGTCTACATACTGGTCTGCCACGAAGAGATGACTATTGGCTGACAGGGGCTGCACGCCAAAGGCTGACGCCACCTGACTGAAACAGCCGGCCTTCATGATGGAAGCGTTCGGCTCGTAAAGGAAGAGTCCACACTTCACCTCGCCCATGGCGACCGGCGCGGAGGTGGCAGGCACCTGCCACGTTCTCTCGTCATTAACGCAATAGAACCTGAAGGCATCCGTCCGTGCGTCTTCCTGCGACAGAACCACCAGCAGTTCTTTGCATTCATTCTGTACGGAGACAACATGTACCTCTTTAATATAAGGCTCTCCTAAGTCTTGCACTGCCTTGCGCCAGTCGAGCATTGGCGACAGTTTCAGCATCACCCGGTCAGCCTTGCTGAGCAGTTCGTCTTTGAGTTCGAGCACGTTGGGCGTACAGTCGGCAATACCATAGGTACGTCCACCGTGGTCATCGCGACGGGCCGGGTCGAGGAAAACCATCGTAGCACGACCCTTATGTCGCCGAATAAAGTCGATTCCATCGGAGCAAACTGTCTGTACCATCCGTCCAAGCGCCTGAAAATTAGCCGTAGCGACAGCACACAATTCTGCATTACGCTCCACGTAGATACTTCTCTCGAAGACCTCGCTCATCCAAGCGAAGTCAACTCCGAAACCACCTGTCAGGTCTATCAGGGTGTGGGGCGACGGCATGTCAGTGAGCAGCCGGCTACAGACAGCGGCCTTATAGCGGGCCGTCTGCTCACTGGAGCACTGCTCCATGGAGAGCCCCACAGGATAAAGTATCGCGTCGATGGCAGCCCACGACGGAATCTTTTGCCGTGCCGTCTGCCGTCCCTTTATCTGCTGTAGGGCGACGGTCAAGTCTACCTCCGCCACCTTTGAACCGGCAAGCGCCAATCGCCGCACGTCGTCGTCGACATGCTGAAGGACGTATTCTCTAGTGGCCTCATTCATCATCATATCCTAATAATATCAATGGACAGACGAATCATCAGAAACATCGTCCATCTCGTCGTCCAGCCGACCGGCCCACAGATATTTTTTCGTCTCTCGAGCCGCTATCCCGCTCAGCAGCAACAAAGCCACGAGGTTGGGGATGGCCATCAAGGCGTTCATACAGTCAGCGATATTCCAGATAATATCGAGGTTGATAATACTGCCAAAGAACAGTGCCACAATAAACAAAATACGATAGAAGCGATTGATACGTCGGCCCTCCAGATAGTTGACGGCACTCTCGCCATAGTAACTCCAACCCAGAATGGTGCTGAAGGCAAATGTGAGGATGCCAAAGGTCAGCAATGGCGCACCGATATATGGAATCTTCGAGAAGGCCATCTTCGTCAGCGCAGCACCATCTGCAAAGGTGATGTCAGGATAGGCCAGGATGCTGCTGACGAGCACCAGACCAGTGAGGGCACAGATGACGACCGTGTCCCAGAAAGTGCCCGTGCTGCTGACCAGTGCCTGACGAACAGGATTGCGGGTCTGGGCAGCAGCAGCCACTATGGGTGCACTTCCCATGCCGCTCTCGTTGGAGAACAGACCACGGGCTATGCCGTATCGAGCCGCCATCATCACCGTGGCTCCCACGAATCCGCCACCGGCTGCCGACGGGTTGATAGCACTGTTGACAATCAGTTGGACCGCAGGCCACACGTAAGTCCCATTCATAATCAGGATAGTCACGCAACCCAACACATAGAGCACCGCCATGAATGGCACCAAGACGGTACACACCTTGGCGATGGCCTTCACTCCGCCGAGAATAACACTTGCCGTAAGCAGACAGACCAGCAAGCCGACAGCCCAAGTGGGTACGCCGAAGGTTTCGTTGGTCAGCAGAGCGATAGAGTTGGCCTGAACGGTACACCCGATGCCAAACGAAGCGAGGGCCGTGAAGGCCGCAAAGACCAATGCCAGCCACCGCATGTTGAGACCACGCTCCAAGGCATACATTGGTCCGCCATACATCCGGCCGTCGCTGCCCCTGACACGATATTTCACAGCCAACAGACCCTCTGCATATTTCGTCGACATGCCGAAGATACCCGTCAGCCAGCACCAAAGCACGGCCCCAGGCCCACCCAGAGCCACAGCCGTAGCCACACCGACGATGTTGCCCGTGCCGATGGTGGCCGCCAGTGCTGTGGCCAAGGCGCCAAACTGACTCACGTCGCCCGTCGCCTCCCTGTCTTTCTGCACTGACAACCGTATGCCGGTCAGCAATTTCCGCTGTGGGATACGCAGTCGGAAGGTGAGGAACACGTGTGTCCCCAACAAAAGGATTATCATCGGCCAGCCCCATAGGAGGGAACTTAGCAATGCAAAGAAATCGCTTACAGCATCCATCGCTTCTAAAAAAAAGTATTTGTGTTTACGTTTGCAAAGTTACACTTTTTTCAAGAAGTTATCTGCCGCAAAGGCGTTAAAGGGAGTTAAAGGATACTACTTTTCGTCATTAATTATCTTTTCCGCGCCCACTATTCTCAATTATTATTCGTACCTTTGCCGACAAAATTCATCATAACACACTGTCATGATACAACAATTATTGGCATATATCCTCTGGAACCCCTCGCTCGAAGCCTTCTCGCTGGGCCCGTTCAGCGTGAGGTGGTACTCGCTGTGCTGGCTCATCGGACTGGCGCTGGCCTACATCATGGTGCGCTGGCTCTATCGCCACCAGCACATCCCCGACGAGAAGTTCGAACCGCTCTTCCTCTACTGTTTCGTGGGCATCCTGGTGGGAGCCCGCCTCGGCCATTGCATATTCTATGAGCCGGGCCATTTTCTCACCTCGTGGCAGGGCATCGTCGAAATGTTTCTGCCTATCGACATCAAGACCGACGGTTCATGGCAGTTGACCGGCTATCAGGGACTGGCCTCGCATGGCGGCACGCTGGGCATCATCCTGGCCCTGCTGCTCTACGTAAAGCGGATGAAGATGCCGATGTGGCAGGTGCTCGACAACATCGGCATCGCCACCGGCATCACAGCCTGTTGCATCCGACTGGGCAACCTGATGAACTCTGAGATAGTGGGAAAAATTACGGACGAGAGTCTGCCATGGGCCTTTTACTTCGTACAGCACGACGGACCGCAAAACGTGGTGCTGCGGCATCCCGGCCAACTCTACGAGGCCATTGCCTATGCACTGCTCTTCCTGCTGATGGTTATCCTCTACAAGAAGATGCCGCAGAAGGTGGGAACGGGATTCTATTTCGGGCTCTGCCTCACCTATATCTTTACCTTCCGCTTCTTCATCGAGTATTTCAAAGAAGTGCAGGAGACGTTCGAGCAGGGTATGCTTTTCGACATGGGGCAACTGCTCTCGCTGCCCTTCATCGCCATCGGCGCATGGTTTATGGTGAAAGGAGTGAAAAAGTAAAAAAGTAAAGATTCCCTCAGGAGTCATCTGCCTGAGACAATCTTTTTGATATCGTTCAGTTTGTTGAGAGCCTCAACGGGTGTCAAGTTGTTCACGTCGAGACCCAGTATCTCGTCACGAATCTGACAGAGCACCGGATCGTCGAGTTGAAAGAACGACAACTGCATGCCCTCACGACTATCGGCGATATCGCCAATGGGCTTGCCGACCTTACCCACCTGTGTATTTTCAGCCTCCAACTGCTTCAAGATGACGTTGGCACGCTTCACGATGCTGCGAGGCATTCCCGCTATCTCTGCCACATGGATGCCAAACGAGTGCTCAGAGCCGCCACGTTCCAGACGACGCAGAAAGATGACTTTGCCGTCCACCTCCTTTACGCTGACGTTGTAGTTCTTGATACGGTTGAAGTTCTTCTCCATCTCGTTCAGTTCGTGATAGTGGGTGGCAAAGAGCGTACGGGCCTTGGCCTTCGGTGTCTCATGCAGATATTCCACGATGGCCCAGGCAATGGAAATGCCGTCGTAGGTCGACGTGCCACGTCCCAATTCGTCGAAAAGCACCAACGAACGGGGCGTCACATTATTTAATATATTAGAGGCTTCCGTCATCTCGACCATGAACGTCGATTCTCCCAGCGAGATATTGTCGGATGCTCCCACACGAGTAAAAATCTTGTCCACCATGCCGATGCGAGCCGACTCGGCCGGCACGAAACAACCCACCTGGGCCAACAGCACGATGAGGGCCGTCTGGCGCAACAGGGCCGACTTACCTGCCATATTGGGACCGGTGATGATGATAATCTGCTGACGCTCCTGGTCCAACCGCACATCGTTGGGCACATACTGCTCGTCGACGGGCAGTTCGGTCTCGATTACGGGATGGCGTCCCTGCTTGATGTCAATCACGTCAGAGTCTTCCACCACCGGACGGATATAGCGATGCTCCTCAGCAGTCTTGGCAAACGACAGCAGACAGTCGATATGTGCCAGCAGCGAGGCGTCGGTCTGTATCTGGGCCGTAAACTGCTGGATGGCCAGCACAAGCGAGTTGAAGAGTTGGGCCTCCAGCGACAGAATCTTATCCTCGGCACCTAGAATTTTCTCCTCATACTCCTTCAGTTCCTGAGTGATATAGCGCTCGGCCTGGGCTAGCGTCTGCTTGCGCACCCATTCTGCCGGCACCTTGTCTTTATATGTATTGCGCACCTCGAGATAGTAGCCGAACACATTGTTATAGCCTATCTTCAGCGACTGGATGCCCGTCTGCTCGGCCTCGCGGTTCTGTATCTGCAGCAGATAGTCCTTGCCGCTATAGGCAATCTGGCGCAGGTCGTCGAGTTCCTGCGACACACCATTGCGCACCACCCCGCCCTTCTGCACCTGCTGCGGCGGATCGGGCACCACCTCCCGTTCGATACGGTCACGGATTTCCTCACAGAGTGTCAGTCTGCTGCCGATATGCCGTATCACCGGATTGTCCGTCGACAGACAGGCCTCCTTGATGGGCTGCAGGGCTTGCAGGGCGATTTTCAGTTGCACCACCTCACGAGGAGTCACCCGTCCTACGGCCACCTTCGAGATGATGCGCTCCAAATCGCCCACCCGCTGCAACTGCTCGTCGACCACCTGACGGAATTGTGGTTCGCGGAAAAAATAGTCGACCACATCCAAACGGTCGTTAATGGGTTTCTGATCCTTCAGTGGGAATACCAGCCAGCGGCGCAGCAGTCTGCTGCCCATCGGCGACACCGTACGATCGATGACGTCGAGCAGGCTCTTACCGTCTTCCTGCATCGGCTGCACGATTTCCAGCGAGCGGATGGTGAACTTGTCCAGCCGCACATACTTCTCCTCTTCGATACGTCGGATGCTGGATATATGGCCCACCTGGGTATGCTGCGTCTGTTCCAGATATTCCAGGATGGCACCGGCTGCCGTCAACCCGTTGTGCAGATGGTCCACGCCGAAGCCTTTCATGGTCTTCACATGAAAATGCTTATGCAGACGCTGCTGTGAGTACTGCTCCGTGAATACCCAATCGTCGAGTTCAAACGTGAAGTAACGACTGCCGAAATAGCGCTCGAAGTCCTTCTTCCGCCCCCGTTCGAAGAGCACCTCCTTTGGCTGGAAGTTGCCCAAGAGTTTCTCCACATAGTCATAGGTACCCTCGCCGGTCAGGAATTCGCCCGTCGAGATATCGAGGAAGGCTACGCCACAGGCCGAACGGCCGAAGTGGACGGCTGCCAGAAAATTGTTCTCCTTGTAGTTCAGCACATTGTCGCCCATGGCCACGCCTGGCGTCACCAGTTCGGTGATGCCGCGTTTCACCAGTTTCTTCGTCAACTTTGGGTCTTCCAACTGGTCGCAGATGGCCACTCGCTTGCCGGCCCTGATGAGTTTGGGCAGATAAGTGTCGAGTGCATGATAGGGAAATCCGGCCATCTCGTCGCCTTTCACCCCTGCGCCGTTGTTGCGCTTGGTCAGCGTGATGCCCAGTATGCGGGCTGCCACCACGGCATCGTCGCAGTAGGTCTCATAGAAGTCGCCACACCTGAACAGCAACACCGCATCGGGATGCTTTGCCTTCAGGTCGAAGAACTGTTTCATCATCGGGGTCAGTTCCCCCTCTTTCTTTGCCATTTGCTTATCGTTCGTTTTGTGCCTGCAAAGTTACGAAATAAACTTGAATAAAGATTACCTTTAGACAACTTTTAGCATTTCCTTGAAAAATTTCCATGATATTGTATGGCGTTATCAGAGAATTTTCTTATCTTTGCAACCGATTTCGATTTTCCAAAACGGGAAACTTTCTGAAAAGCAAAAAAAGAAAAGTTGTCCAAAACGGAAAACTCAAGCAGGCATAACCCAACAATAAAGATATACTTATAACCGTCATGGAAATAAAGAACTTTACCATTACGAAGCGAGATGGCTCGAAAGACCGCTTCTCGCTTGACAAGATCATGAATGCCATCATCAAGGCATTCGAGAGTGTTGACGAACCCTCCGACCTGGGAACTATCTCTAAGATTCTCAGTCACTTGGACATCCACGACGACATCAAGGTGGAGGAAATCCAGAACCAAGTAGAAGAGGCTCTGATGCGCGAGGGATTCTACAAGGTGGCCAAGTCGTTTATCCTCTATCGCCAGCAACACACTGAAGACCGCGAGACACTGGAGAAGATGAACTTCCTCTCGGAGTACATGGAGTCGGTGAATGCTGCCACCGGTTCGAAGTACGATGCCAACGCCAACGTGGAACATAAAAACATAGCCACGCTGATTGGCGAGTTGCCCAAGTCGAACTTCATCCGTCTGAACCGCCGCCTGCTGACGGAGCGCATCAAAAAGATGTACGGCAAGCAGTTGGCCGACGAGTATATCGACAAACTGACACACCACTTTATATATAAGAACGACGAGACCTCGCTTGCCAACTACTGTGCCTCGATTACCATGTATCCCTGGCTCATCGGCGGCACGACGGCCATCGGCGGCAACTCGACGGCTCCCACCAACCTGAAGTCGTTCGCCGGCGGCTTCGTCAACATGGTGTTCATGGTCTCCTCGATGCTGAGCGGTGCCTGCGCCACGCCTGAGTTCCTGATGTACATGAACTACTTCATCGGCAAGGAGTATGGCCTCGACTACTGGCAGCACCCTGAACAGCAGGCCGACCTCTCGCTGAAGAAGCGCACCATCGACAAGGTCATCACCGACTATTTCGAGCAGATAGTCTACACCCTGAACCAGCCCACCGGTGCCCGCAACTATCAGGCCGTGTTCTGGAACGTGGCCTACTACGACCGCTACTACTTCGAGTCGATCTTCGGCGAGTTCTACTTCCCCGACGGTTCGAAGCCCGACTGGGACGGCCTCTCCTGGTTGCAGAAGCGCTTCATGAAGTGGTTCAACAAAGAGCGCACCAAGACACTGCTCACCTTCCCCGTGGAGACGATGGCCCTGCTGGTCGACGAGAACGGCGAATGCAAGGACAAGGAGTGGGGCGAGTTCACGGCCGAGATGTACTCGGAGGGTCACTCGTTCTTCACCTATATGAGCGACAATGCCGACTCGTTGTCGTCGTGCTGCCGTCTGCGCAACGAGATTACGGACAACGGTTTTTCCTACACCCTCGGAGCCGGCGGTGTCAGCACGGGCTCGAAGAGTGTGCTCACCATCAACCTGAACCGCTGCATACAGTATGCCGTCAACCACAAGATGGACTATCTGGAGTATCTGGGCGGCATCATCGACCTCTGCCACAAGGTGCAGACGGCCTACAACGAGAACCTCAAGGAACTGCAGCAGCACGGCATGCTCCCCCTGTTCGACGCCGGCTATATCAACATCTCGCGCCAGTACCTCACCATCGGCATCAACGGTCTGGTGGAGGCTGCCGAGTTCATGGGGCTGAAGATCACCCCCAACGACGACTATATGCACTTCGTACAGGGCATACTGGGCCTCATCGAGAAGTACAACAAGCAGTACCGCACCAAGGAACTGATGTTCAACTGCGAGATGATTCCCGCCGAGAATGTCGGTGTGAAGCACGCCAAGTGGGACCGCGAGGACGGCTATTTCGTGCCGCGTGACTGTTACAACTCTTATTTCTATGTCGTAGAAGACGAGTCGTTGACCATTCTCGACAAGTTCAAACTGCACGGCCGTCCCTACATCGAGCACCTCACCGGCGGCTCGGCCCTCCACATGAATTTGGAGGAGCACCTCTCCAAGGACCAGTACCTCAAACTGCTGAAGGTAGCCGCCAAGGAGGGTTGCAACTACTTCACGTTCAATATCCCCAACACCGTGTGCAACGAATGTGGCTACATCGACAAGCGCTATCTGCACAAGTGTCCGAAGTGCGGTTCCGAGAACATCGACTACATGACCCGCATCATCGGCTATCTGAAGCGCGTCTCGAACTTCTCCCAGCCCCGCCAGGAGGAGGCCTCACGCCGTTACTATGCAAAAGCGTAAAAGCCCGCCGCCGCACTTATGATGACAGCAAAAGTACTTAGACTCCCCTGCCTTGGGGAGGGGCAGGGGGTGGGCCTATGCTGAAATACGTCAACACCGGCATCGTCTTCCAAGAGATACCCGACGAGGTGACGCTCGCCATCAACATCAGCAACTGTCCCTGCCGCTGTCCAGGCTGCCACAGTCAGTATCTTTGGGAAGACATCGGCCTGCCGCTCGACACGAATGCCATCGACGCATTCGTGTCGAAGTATGGTCAGGACATCACCTGCATTGCCTTCATGGGCGGCGATGCCGACCCCAAGGGAGTCAACCTTCTGGCCCAGTACATCCACGAGGAGCATCCCGAGTTCAAAGTGGCCTGGTACAGCGGTCGCATCCGCATTCCGGCCGCCATCACCAAAAGCGACTTCGACTATATCAAGATTGGCCCCTTCATCCGCCATCTCGGTCCCCTGAAAGAGCCCACCACCAACCAGCGCCTCTACCGCAAGTCGCCGGCCGGCAACTTCGACGACATCACCTCCCGCTTCTGGAAGAACCACCCAGTGTAAACACGCAACCGATGAGACAGATATTGACGACAACAGCCCGACTTTTGAGCGCCCTGCTCGTGGTGCTCATCCCCCCGAATGCCTTTGCTCAGGAGAACACCTTTGCTCAGGAGGATAGCGTCATAGCCCGCTCGATCAACCTGACCGAGGTGGTAGTGCTGGCAGACGGCATGACCTTCGAAGAATACCTGCTCAAACAAGTGCTGGCCAACGCCAAACCACTCAAGGAGCGGACCCAGACGCTGAGTTACGGCGTGACCTGCCATCTGGAGAAAGACATCGACCTGACGAAGTTTCCACACCGGCGTACCATCACCTTCGCTGCCCGGCTGGCCGGCTACGGCCCTATCATCGATGCACTCAGAGAACATAAGTATTTCAGCATCACGATGGCTGAGAACGTGCTCTTCAACAAAGGTAAGATCACCACATCGAATGTGCGGATGGTGGAGATGAAGCAGCAACTGACCGAGAAGCAGATCAAGTCATTCCTCAAGCACGACGGCATGATGAGTGCCAACGTGTACGACAAATTCTATAAAAAGGTACGCGAGAAAGTGAAGGAACTGCAGAAGAAGCGCAAGAAGAAGGAAGAGACCGGCATGAAATACAGTGGCAGTTACACCGTCGGCGACCGCACCTTCTACATCGTGGAACTCGACAACATGACAGTACATATCGCCGACGAATGCTGGCAGATATCCCGCATCAGTTATCATGAGGGCCAGAACGACATGCGCTATGAGTTCAAAGAGGTGATGCCCGGCCTCTTCTTACTCTCTCACGGCACTGCCAGACTGTATCTCGACAAAGCCAAATGGCCAAAGGGCTTCATCTCTATGCAGATAGACTACGCCTATCAGTGATGTCAGCCGGACGCCGGCCGTTTCATTTTCCTAAGAACTTGGTGTCTATATACTGCTGGAAAGCCTCTTTGTAGTTGTCGCCGATGGGCAAGTAGGTATCCTCGTCCATGATGACGCGGTTCTTGTTGACTTCCTGTATCTCGCCAAGGTTGATGATGTACGAACGGTGAATACGCATAAAACAGGCAGGCAGACGTTCTTCCATCTTCTTCATCGACAGCAGGGTGACAATGGGCTTCGTCTGGCTTTTCAGATACACTTTCAGATACTCGCTCATCGCCTCAACGTAGCGGATGTCGCTGATGCCGACCTTTACGATGCGATAGTCGGTCTTGAGGAACAGCGTGTCATCGTCGGACAATCCAACCGGCTGCGAACCAACCGGCTGCGCCCCGCCCTTCAGACGCTCATCCGAATGTTCACCCAGCCGTTCCCTCAGTCGCAGGGCGGCACGCTGGAAGTCCTGCATGCCATAGGGCTTCAGCAGATAATCGACGGCATTGACCCTGAACCCCTCGACGGCATATTCGGCATAGGCGGTGGTGAAGACAATGAGGGGTGGAACGGCCAGCGTCTTGACAAATTCCATGCCGTTCAGGTCGGGCATGTTGATATCGCAGAAGATGGCATCCACCGTGTCGTGCTCCATATACTGCTGTGCCTGCGCCGCACTCTGGCACTGGGCAGCCAACTCCAGGAAGGGCACCTTGCCGATGTAGTTAGCCAACTTCTGCAGTGCCAGTGGTTCGTCGTCTATGGCCAATACTCTAATCATACCGGCTGCGAAATTACTAATTAAAACACAAAAAGCCAAAGAATTCTTTGACTTTTTGTACTCTTTATTTTTTTCTAATAATATTCTAAAGGGATTTCTCCAAGGGGATGTCGAGCCTGACCTCATAGGTGTCGCTCCCGTCGAGAATGTCGAGCGAGTAATTGTCGCCGTAGATCAGGTCCAGCCGGTGACGCACGTTCTGCATACCCACCCCACCCTGCCGGGGCAGGTCTGCTGTCTTCTCGTCACCGGCAGCCTCGGGCTTGCTGTTACGACAGGTCCAGAACAGTCGGTCTCTGCCGCCCTTGTCTTGATAACGCTCGCCCTTTACCTCTATAAAACTCTCCTGCCGGTAACTGACACCATGCTTGAAGGCATTCTCGACGAACGAGATGAACACCAGCGGGGCCACCATCACATCGGTGCCGGCATCGGGCGACTGCACCGAAAAGCGTAGTTGATCGGTATAGCGCATCCGCATCAGCCGGACATAGTTCTCCATGAACTCCACCTCCTGCGACATACGCACTCGCTCCTTGTTGCTCTCGTAGAGCACATAGCGCAGAATCTTCGACAGTTGGATGACGGCCTCCTGTGCCTTAACGGCATCGATGTCTATCAGGGCATGGATGTTGTTCAGCGTGTTCATCAGGAAGTGGGGGTTCAACTGGTACTTCAGATACTCCAACTGCTGCTCCAGATTCTGGCGTTCCAACTGGACAAGGCGCTTCTGGTCGGCACGGTTCTTGAAGTACACCTTGATGCCTAGGTTGGCACCCATCATCAGGATCAGGATGATGACGGCTATGATGTCGTGCTCGCCGATAAAAGCCGGGGGCGGTCCCTGACGATGGTCTTGGTGACGGGGCACGAAGTGCTCATCGCCGTCGGGCCCAAAGGCCTCATCGCTTTCATGGCCAGGCGCCGCCATGCCTTCGGGCTGCCCCATCTCCATGGGATGCGGACCTCTGCCAGGCTTGAAATCGTCGGGACGCGTCGAACACTGAAAGACGGTGAAGGCCGTGACCACACAGAGTGCGGTAGCGAAGTACAGTGCCTTTTTCCGCCTATACACCAGCAACGGAGCCAACAGGAAGTTGTGGACGAGAAACAGCACGAGAAACAGTGCGAACTTAGACCATATCATCCATATCTCGCCCCACTGGAAGGTCATGCTGCCGTCGCTGACGGAACGCACATACATACTTAGTATGGGGGCCACGAATAGCATGGCCCACAATACTAAGTATATTAGGTTCTCCTGTTGCGACTGATGCTTCATACAATACATAAACGCTATCTATGTCTATATATTATATCTCATCTATCTTATACATTATTATATTTATAAGAGGTGAGGCTTCTTTTACCAGCGGCCGCCACCGCCGCCGCCCGACGTGCTGTAGTTGGTCAGCGAGACGCTGCTGCCGCCGCTCACGGTGCCGCCGATGTTCAGGGTGCTGCCGCAAATCTCGGTACCGCCGCTGACGGTGACACCCGACTGCAAGGTAGGCGTGCCAGAGGTATAGACGATGAGTTTCTGACTGCCGCCTCCGCCCCAGGGGCCACCACCGCCACCACTGGTACTGGTGGTTGCCGGCGTCTTGAAGACAGCAGCCAGCGAGCCGCCATTGTACAGGGCGAACCAACTGTTCTTGGTCCACGACGTAGTGTACTTGCAGGTGCCGCTGCTGATCTGAGCGCCACTCTCCACGTCGCCGACGGCTATCAGTGTGCCGCCACTGATGTAGAGTTGCTTTCTCTCCTCGGTGTTGGCATCGAGCGACTTCTCCGCTCCGCTGGAACCGATGGCATAGACCACGCCGCCTTTGACGTAGAAGTTGCCGTTAGAGTCCATGGCGTCGTTGCCCGACGAGATGCAGTAGATGTAGCCGCCGTTGACGGTCAGGTCGCCGCTGCCGCCGGTCGTCGTGTTGTACGAGGCGTTGATGCCGTCGTCAGACGAACTGACGTAGGTCTGTCCGCCGTTGAAGGTAATGCTGGTCTTCGACTCGATGCCCTCGCCGCCGGCACCCGTGGTGGTGACGTTGATGATGCCGTCGTTGACAACGAAGGCCCCGTCGACCTTGATACCCTTGGGCGACGACTTGTAGTCGGAGTCGTAGCGGTCGAGTTGGCTCGAAGTGGTAACGACCGACAGCGTACCGCTCGAACTGGCCACGACGGCATTGCCGCTGGTCTTGATGGTGGTCTCGCCACCGCCGACGGTCAGCGCACCGTCAGCATTGATACCCTTGCCGCCGGCCCCCGTCGAGGTCAGTGTCAGCGTGCCGCCGCTGATAGTCATGTTGCCGTCGGCACTGAGACACGATGCCGACTTGGTCTTCAGTTTCGAGGTGTCCCACACACCACCGCCGATGGTAGAGGCCACGATGGTCGCACCGCTGACGGTCAGGTCGCCCTCCGACTTGATGGCCTTGCAGGCATCAGCCGTCACACTGACGCTGACGGTGCCGCCCTCCAGATAAATATTGCCCGAGTCCTCGTCCTCGTGGTCCGTCGTCTCTCCCGTTGAGCCAACGGTAGAATCCTCGATGTCGCACTGAATACCGTCGTCGCCAACACCACTGATGCTGATGCTGCCGCTCGTCATCTGGAAGAACTGCTCACAGTTGATGCCGTCGCCTGCGGCCTTGGTGATGTTGACGGTGGCATTCTTCAGGGTGATGTACTCGCCCGTCTTGATGCCGTGCTTCACGTTGCCTACAATGTTCAGCGTGCCCTTCTGTGCAAACTCGGCGTGACCTTTGATGTACAGACAGCCCTTCTGCGAACCGCCGGCCGCATCGGTCAGCGTACTGGTGGTGCCGCTGACCACCTTCACCTTGATGCGCTTGCCGTTCTGAATGTGTACGGCGGCACCGCTGCTGACGGGTGTCTGGTTGGTCAACTGCAGCCCGTCCAACTCTATCGTGGCCTTATAAGAGCCTGACATATAGAACTCGCCGTCGCTTGACGCACCGCTCAGATTGTAGGTTATCTCGCCCACCGTGTCGTCCACGCTCTCGCTCTGTACGATATTGACATGGGCACCGCTGACAGTGACATCTACATACCGGGCAATATTGCCGGCCACATAGACCTGCGCTGACGTACCGCTGTAGACCACGTTTACCGTATTGTCGGCCACGCTGCTCTCGTCGGTCGTCATGCCCGTAATATCGCTCAACTGATATGTCTTGTCCAG
>OCTX012272370.1_pt1 | contig 41756 bp, 29 predicted proteins | sample 1539691 | NCBI WGS metagenome assembly OCTX01 (sample SAMN02144231, study PRJEB22623) | gut metagenome | biome: sheep rumen | host: Ovis aries | place: New Zealand
GGCTAGGTACGTATCTCTGTTGTAGGAACGAAAATATCTGATTTTTGCGCAACAACCCTAACTGGCTCGCACTGAACCCCGTCGCCAGAGAAACTACACTATTCACTTTTCACTCTTCACTCTTCACTCAAAAGAATTCTCTTTTTATTTTGATTTATCCCCATTTTTTCGTAATTTTGCAAACAGATGTCTCAAGTCAGAAAACTAACAACTGAAAACTGAGAACAGAAGACTATGGGTACATATATCAATACCGGAAACGACCGATTCCGTTCCACTCGCAAGCGCGAATACGTTGACAAGTCGGAGCTGATAGCGGTTATCAATGACACGTTGGACACCGACATCCGTTATACTTGCGTCACCCGTTGCCGCCGCTTCGGCAAGTCGATGGCGGCAAAGATGCTGTGTGCCTATTATGACCAGTCATGCAATTCCCGCAGCCTGTTTGAAGACCTGAAAATTGCTAAAGATTCCAGTTTTGAGCAGCATCTGAACAAATATCCAGTGATCTACCTGGATATGACAGAATTTACCTCCCGTGACGGCCTCCCTGTCAGCGATATCGTGCCTATTCTGCAGAAAGAATTGAAGGAGGATGTGCTCAAAGTCTATCCCCTCGAGGAGCAGGAAACTGAAGGCGACTTGATGACGACGCTGACGAAAATCAAGGAGCGTTATCAAGTGAAGTTCATCATGATTATCGATGAGTGGGACGCCGTCTGCCGCGAGTCGTTGAATGATAAAACATCGATGGACCGTTATGTGAATCTGTTGCGGAGGCTTTTCAAGGGAAGCCAGTCGGAACTGGTCTTTGCCGGTGTCTACATGACCGGCATCCTGCCCATCAAAAAATACAACACAGAGTCGGCGCTGAATAACTTCAGGGAATATTCAATGGTCGTTCCAGGCAAGTTGTCGGGCTATTTCGGTTTCACGAAGGATGAGGTGAGGGTATTGGCAGAAAAGTACGACATGGACTTCGCCGAGTTGGAGAAATGGTATGACGGCTATCAGATTGGTAACGTCCCTTCAATATTCAATCCTAATTCCGTGATGACGGCTTTGGATAATGGTGCTTGTCTGGGCTACTGGTCGGCAACGGGTGCCTACGATGCGGTGTCGAGGTACATATCCATGAATTACGGGGGGCTGAAGGACGATATCCTGAAACTGCTGGGCGGCGGTAGGGCGAAGGTGAAGACCACGACCTTCGACAACGACCTGTCGCAGATCAGTAGCCGTGACGACGTGCTGACCGTGCTCATCCATCTTGGCTACCTATCCTTCGACTGGAGGAAGAACGAGTGCTATGTGCCGAACATGGAGGTTGCCGACGTGCTGTCGAACGCTGTCAGCGAGACGAACTGGAAGAATGTGGCTGACGCCTTGCGCGACTCGGATGAACTGCTCGAGTCCACCCTCAATGGCGATGAGCAGGCAGTTGCGGCCGCTCTCGAGATGGCTCACGATGAAAACACGAGTATCCTATCCTACAACAACGAGAACTCGCTGGCCTGCGTCATCTCCCTCGCTTACTTCTCAGCTCGCAACGACTATAAGATCCATCGCGAGATGCCCACTGGCAAGGGATTTGCCGACATGATTTTCATTCCCCGCAAGAACGTGGACAAGCCCGCTCTCGTCGTGGAGCTGAAAGTGGACAAGTCTGCCGAGACCGCCATCTCCCAGATCAAGCGGAAGAACTACCCTGCATCGCTCGCTGACTATGCCGGAAATTTGATGCTCGTCGGCATCAACTACGACAAGAAGACGAAGACGCATACCTGCATTATCGAGAAAGGATAGGGGAGCTGCCAGTAGAGACGCGCCGCGGTGCGTCTTCATACTAAATCTATTGGCTGTTTCTCATAAAACTGGATGAGTAGAAACAGCTTGTCACATCCAATATATGGACTTTTCCGTTGGGAAGGCATACTTTCGCCTCAGTTTCTTCCGGTATTCTGACGCTTACATACCACTCTCCTGTTGCGTAATGCCCCCATTTGCATTCCACCATTCCGTTTGGTGTGACGACGGATGTGTTGGCCCACCTCACGTTGCCCACCATCTGCGGACGGATGAGCAGATGCTTCCATGCGTTTCCGGACAGTACAGAGCCATTGGCATATTCCGGGTCGAAGGAGATGCCACCCAGCCCGGCGTATAGCCACTCCATCAGATGTCCGAGCATGAGGTGGTTGTTCGACACGTTGTCGTAAGCCTGCCAGCTCTCCGTGAGAGCTGTAGCTCCTTTCTTCAGCTGGTAGGCATAACCGGGAATGGAGTCGTTGTGGTTTATCCTGAAAAGCACCTCCCCGTGCCCGCTCTGCTGGAGAGCCTGTACCACATAGTGGAATCCCACGTCGCCTGCTGTGATACGGTATCCGTCCTCGCTGGTTTTGCGTGCCAGCAAGTCCGCCACCTGCTGCCTGATGCTGTCCGGTGCCAGATGTGTCACGTAGACCATGGCCAGTCCCGTCTGACTGCCCTGCTCATATAGGTTTTCGCCCCCGGTGAAGAAGCGTTGGTTGAACGCCTCCCTCACTTTCTCTGCCTGTTTTGCGAACAAGTCCGCGTCGTAATGTTTTCCCAGGTAGCGTGCCACCTCCACCATGGTCCGTAATTCCTGGTAATAGGTTGCGGTGGCCGTGAGCGCCACGCTGGTCAGCTGAGCCTTTCCCGGTCGCTTGGTCCCCACGTCGAACCAGTCTCCGAGCCCGTAGTCGAGTATGTTTCCGGATGTCCTTGACCGAAGGTATGCCATGTATCGCTTCATCGCGTCGTAATGTTTTCGGATGGCCGAGTCGTCGCCGTACCACTGACAGACGTACCACGGGCACAGGATGAACGACGCCCCCCATTCCGGAGAGTCCTCGAATCCGCTTCCCGGCTCAAAGCGTGTGTATTCCGGCGCGATGGTGGGAATGGAGCCGTCGGGATGCTGAGAGTCCGCCAGGTCGTCTGCAATCTTATTCATCAGCGGCCGCATGTCGTAGCGGTACATCATGGAGTGAGCCATGAGGTGGTTCTGCTCCTGCCATCCCAGTTTTTCGCGAGTAGGGCAGTCGGTGATGATGCTGGCCATGTTGCTGCGGATGGCCCAGTCAATCAGGTTGTGAATCCGGTTGAAGAGCGTGTCGGAACATTCGAAATGTCCGTTCTCCTGTGTCTCGGTGGTTGTGTGGAGAGCGTCCAGCGAGAGCAGTTCCACTCCTTCCTCCGCCTCTACTTTCAGATATCGGAATCCCGTATAGGAAAAGCTTGGCTGCCACCATTCTCCGTCCTTGTCGCCCCTCAGGGTGTATTTCCACTCATATCCCGGCAGGCTCTTCTGTGAAATCTTTCCTTCTTTCAAGATTTCAGCAGGCTTTATGCTGATGGTCTTTCCACATTTTCCCTTTACATGGATTCTGACAATGCCAGCTGCGTTTTGCCCGGAGTCGTAAAGCCCGTCGGCTATCTTCATGCATCTCATCGTGTCGTGTACGCAGATCATCGTGCCCTCCTGCTGCCTGACGAGCGGTACGTCCCAGTGGGGTTGCGTCAAGACGGCCGGTTGCGGGGTGGAGGAGTGCGTGGCGTCGCACCACTCGCCGTTATAGATGCTGGCATGGCTGGTGCCGCTCTCCCTTGCCGTCCAGCTCTGGTCGCTGAAGATGGTCTGGAACGTTCCGTCCTTGTATTCGATATGTAGGCAGAACCGCAGTTTCGGCGCGCCGCATGACCCCGCCATCTTATGGTATCCGCTGACGGGTATGTCGTACATTCCTCCCCCCAGCAGCACCTGAATGTCCAGTTCCCGGCTTTTCATCTTTCGAAGGAGACGCGTCACGTCATATTCGTTGTAGAGCAGCTCCTTGTCGTACATCGTCCAGCCGGGGGACAAGAAATGGCTGCCGATTTTCCGCCCATTGATGGTCAGCTCATATTGCCCCATTCCGCAGATGTCGACCCACGCTTTCTTCACGTGCTTCCTGATGGTTGCTTTCTTGGAGAGCAGTGGCATCCGATAGCGCTTGAGCGATTTTCCCTCTGCGCTGTTGGCGGCGAGCAGATGGACGTGAGGGAAGAGGATGGTGGAGTCAGGTTCGAGTGCAATCCACTTGGCTTTTCCGAAATCCTTTACAGGCTCTTCCTCCACAGTCCATTCCCAGACACCTGGCACACCGCCCAGGATTGTGGCTCTGAGGTATCTGACCGGCCGTCTGATTGTGTCGCAATGCGGTGACTGTATGCGTATGTCGTCATGTCCTCCGCAGGGGAACCATTTCTTTCCGTCGAGCGACCCTTCCAGCCGGTATGCGTGTCCGGCAGTAGGTCGTACGAAAGCGATACTGCTGATGCCGGCTTCTTTCACTTCACCGAAGTCGGCTGTGAGCCATGGTCTGACCGAGTCTTTCTTCTGCGCCATCCATCTGGAGCCGTTGGACCCGTCGGTGGCGAATGTCGGCACGAAATATTCCGTCCGTTGGCATCGCTTGTCCAGTTTGTAGGGAATTTTCTCCGGTGATGCGACAGACGATGCTGTCATGGACTGAGGAACGAGTTTCCGTCGTATCCGCCCAGGATGCCGGAGCGCACCAACCCCTTCGAGCGACATTTTCATCTCCTGTATGGTTCCGTCTTCGTTGAATTCCAGCTTGCCCGCATAGATCTGCCGGTTCGTGCTGTTACGGCTGAATTCGAGAAACACGAGATAATAGTCGTCGGTTCCCTCGGAATTGAACACGCAGCCGTGTCCCGGCCCGAACACCCCTGCGTCGGCGTCGGTGCGGCATACCACGTCGTTCTTCGGGGTGGTGTAGGGTCCGAGGGGCCCGGTCCTGCTCATCTGGTAGAAATACTCATATCGCTCCAGCGCCATGTTGGTGTAAAGATAATAGTATATCCCTTTCCGCTTGAAGAATATCGGTCCTTCAGTGTAGTTGCGGCTTCGGGTCTTCAGAGTGTCCAGACGGTCAATGGTCACCATGTCCTCTTTCAGCGTGGCCACGTTGCGCTCTCCCCATAAGGCATAGCGGCAGCCGTCGTCGTCGATGAAAATCTCGGTGTCGATGGCGCAGACACTGTCCCGCTCGAGCAGTCGGTTCTCCAAGGTGAAGGAGTCTCCTTTCGCCAGGCGGAACGGGCCGTCGGGACTGTCGGCCACAGCCGGATACATATATCCGTTGACCGTGGGATAGATGTACCATTTCCCACGGTAGAGCACAGGCTTGCTCGGCGCCCAGTATTTCTCATGTAGTGCCTGCGGGAAATAGGAACCGGAGAAACTCCAGTTCACGAAGTCCCTGGACTTCCATACCACCGGCGGCCCCGAAGTCTCCAGCCCTTGTCCATACCCGTCGGTGGTCACATAGCAGTAGAACGTGCCGTCGATTTCCGTGATGCTCGGGTCTGCCACCATGTCCGGTATCAGAGGGTTGCCGAAGGGGTTGGTTGGCAGAATGCGCCTGGAGGAAGATTCCTGCTGTTGTGCCGCCAAAGACAGGATGCAAAATGAAAGGAATAGGGTAAGCCCGTATTTCATTGATATATGAAGCCAGTTTCTCATTGTGAAATTTGTGTTGAAGAGTAGGAGATTTTTCGTTAGTCAGTTGTCCTGCAAAAATACGAATAAATCCTTAACCGGCCAAAAAAGATGATGGAAATTCCCGATATTCAAAAAAATTGTTGAAAAACATACAGCTACGCCTTCCTGTGCGCTTTTTATGACTGCCTGTTTATCCTACATTCGGCTCGTGATATGAAAGCAGTGTTGGTTGTTTTCGAACTTCACATAACAGCGCCCCTCGTCGCGGAGCTCCTCCAGCACGGCGCCAAGCACGTTGCACAGCTTGCTGTCGGCAATGGAATTCCCCTCCATGCTTATCCGCTCAAAGCGTACGTAGGTGATGTCGAAGGTGGTGGCATACATGTGGCAACTCTTCTTCGTGGCGTTCTGGTTCTTTCCCATCAGTCGCTCCACGTCCTCCTGCGTGCGCAGAACGGATGTGACGATGATTCGGTGCTTGCGGTATACGTCAGCATGAAGACGGTCCTGGAATCTCCTTCCGATGTCGTGCAGAAGCGTGGCGGCGGACGGGATGAGGTAGGGGACGGAGTAGTCCAGACGGTCCACCTTGTACATGTCGTTCGTCTTAATTTCCACCAGCTTGTCAGTCACCTTCTCCACGTCGTCGCGCCCCTCCAGCGGCTCGATGCCGAAACGTGTCGCAGCCTCCAGCTGGGTGCTGTTTATATCGTTGAACTGATAACGTCCTTCCACAACGGATTTCACGACTCTGCGCTCTTCGCTGCACTGGCACGACGACACAATGAGGGCAATCAACGCAAATGCCAGAATTTTGCATAAAAAACTCCTGAAGGAAAATATACTAATTATATTCATTTTTGTATTTTTAGGTGCAAAGTTAGTGTAAATTAAAAGAATATCTTTTTTTCTATGGCTATTTTTTGTGAATTTTCTTTATTTCATGTATCTTTGTACAATAATAAACTCCAATATATGAAAGCACAGGACAAATTCAAAGCGTATATTTGGCTTGTCAACACCATACACAGGGCCAGGAGAATCACATTGGCGGAAATCAACGACCGATGGCTGAACACCGACATGAGCGAAGGGATGGATATCCCTCGCTCCACCTTCGCACGTCATAAAATAGCCATCGAGGATATGTTCGGCATCATCATCGGATGCGACAAGCAGAACGGCTACACCTATTTCATTGAGAACGACTATGTGCTCGGAGAGGACACCGTGCAGAACTGGCTGCTCTCGACCCTCTCCGTCAACAATATCATCAGCGAGAGCCTCTCGCTCCAAAACCGCATACTGCTGCAGCCCGTCCCTTCTGAGGGCGACTACCTGAAAATGGTTATTGAGGCGATGAAGAAAGGGATGAGGATAGCCGTGGCCTACCGTAAATACGGCACAGACAAGCCAAACGACCTGAATTTTGAGCCTTACTGCATCAAACTCTTCAAGCAGCGGTGGTATATCCTCGGACATTTCCACCATGATGCGACTCCCGAGAAGCCGGAGTCAGACTATTTCGGAATCTTCTCGCTCGACCGGGTTCTCGACATGAAATTTACTGACATCAAGTTCCAGGTTGACCCTGACTTCGACGCGCAGACCTATTTCGATGAGTGCTACGGAGTGCTGGTGAACGATGATACGCAGCCGGAGCATATCAAGATCCGTGCTTATGGAAATGAGCGATTCTATATGCGCGACCTCCCAGTCCACAAAAGCCAGCGGGAAATCGGAAGAGGAGAGAATTTCTCCGATTTCGAACTCTTCATCCGTCCTACGCCTGATTTCAGTGCCCATCTGCTCAGTCGTGGAAGCCTGGTGAAGGTGCTGTCGCCACAATGGCTTGCCGACGAAATCCGTAACCTCCATCTTGAAGCGGCGCAGCAGTATCAACTTGAACAGAAGGAACAACAGACTTTCCCGTAGAATGAAAATATTTCTCCGGAAGGAGCACTGCATCCCGGTGAGATCAAGCCTTACAATCTGAACGAGCTGAGGCATCATGTGGAGAAGCTGCTTGGAAAAACAGGACAGTGATTTAGCACGAAGGATTGCGATATGCTTTGCATCAACTCTGAGGTTTATTATTTATCAATCTATTTACACTTACAGCCAGATGAAAAAAATGGCAATTATTTGCACAACAGCGCTGCTGGCCTCCTGCGGCACTGCCGACATGGAGCAGCAGGTCAACGAACTCTATGACCAGATGTCGCAAAAGGAGCGTATAGCCCAGCTGATGGGAGCCAATCTCGACAATTATTTCAACGACAAAAACGAGCTGGATACGGCAAAGTGCCGGAAGGATTTTGCCTTCGGTATCGGACATTTCTCCCAGTATGCCAGTCAGAAGCCCCGTGATCCGGATGTCATCCGCGACCGTGTGGCTTCGATGCAGGGCTGGCTTATGGCCAACACGCCCAACTGCATACCGGCACTTTTCCATGAGGAGGTGCTTTCGGGCGTGAACACCCGGGGTGCCACCATCTATCCGCAGCAGATAGGACAGGCATGCTCATTCAATCCGGAACTGGCCCGGCAGAAGACACTGCAGACATCAACCGCCATGCGCAAGATGGGCGGTGTGCTCTCGCTTTCTCCCATGGTGGACGTGTGCCGAACGCCGAGTTTCAACCGTCTTGAAGAGTCCTACGGAGAAGACGCCTACCTCTCCGCGGTCATGGGCACCGCCTTCGTGGAGGGACTGCAGCAGGGCGACCTCACCAAAGGAGTGGGAGCCTGCTCAAAGCATTATCTTGGCTATGGAGGAGGTGGCGATGCCGACGAGAAAGAGCTGATGGAGGAAATCCTGTTCCCGCATGAGACCATGATCCGTCTGGCCGGGAGCAAGGCGCTCATGCCCGGCTACCATGCAGTCCACGGCACCAACTGCGTTGCCAATTCCGAAATACTCCAGGACATTCTTCGTGACTATGTGGGGTTCGACGGAATGGTGGTCAGCGACTATACTGCCATAGACCAGATTCCAGGGCTCGACGACAAAATCCAGAAAGCTGCCGCCGCCATCAATGCCGGCAACGACGTGGACTTCCCTCATGGCTCCAACTATAAGCACTTGCAGAAAGCACTCGACCAGGGACTGGTGAAGCCAGAGACATTCGAACGTGCAGTCAAAAATGTGTTGAGATACAAGTTCCGTGCCGGACTGTTCTCCTCGAATGCATACCTGTACACTATCCAGCCAATCAAACTGGACTCGCCAGAGGAGCGTCAGACGGCTTACGACATAGCCTCACAGTCTGTCGTCCTGCTGGAGAACAACGGCATACTACCATTGAAGACCGCAAAAAAGATTTTTGTCACCGGGCCGAATGCAAACACGATGTGGGCAATGTGTGGAGACTATTCTTTCCCCTCCATGTCCTATTTCTGGAAGCGGATTAAGGAGGACCTTGACCATCCTCATATCGTCACCCTTCTGGAAGGGATGAAGGGGCGCGGACCTGCCGGTGTTGAGATCAGTTACTCACGTGGATGTGACTGGACCGACACCATAGAGACGAAATTCGCTTTCGAAGGCGATGAGCGTGCATGGGAATACGAGCTGCTTCACCGGAAGGTGGACTCAGGCGAGACGGCAGACAAGAACGAGGCGCTGTCCATGGCGAACGAGGCAGATGTCATCGTTGCCGCCATGGGTGAGAACGTGATGCTGTGTGGTGAGAACCGCGACCGTCAGGGACTTCGCCTGCCTGGCAGTCAGGAGCAGTTTGTGGAAGAACTGATTGCGAGCGGAAAACCGGTGGTACTTGTGCTGTTCGGCGGACGCGCGCAGGTGGTGTCAGGACTCGCAGAGCGCTGTGCAGCCGTCATCCAGGCCTGGTATCCCGGTGAGGAAGGCGGAAATGCCGTGGCTGACATTCTCTATGGCAACATCTCTCCTTCAGCCAAACTTTCGGTGTCGTATCCCAATGTTGAGCTTTACGAACCTATATGCTATAACTACAAAGCAGAAACCGACCCACGTGTGCAGTGGCCGTTTGGCTATGGACTTTCGTATTCGACCTTTGAATACAGCAATCTCAAGCTGGATAAAGAAGTTGCAGTGGCAGCAGATTTTGTCGACCTCTCATTCGACGTGAAAAACACGGGCCAGGTGAAGGCAGACGAAATCGCCCAGATTTATATTTCTCCCACTGATCCGGCCCAACAAATCCGTCCCATCCAGTTGCAGGGATTTGCCCGCGTAGGCCTTCAGCCAGGGCAGACCCGTACAGTGAGATGCCGTCTGCGCCTGGAGCAGTTTGGATTCTATTCCAACAAGGGAAAGCGTCAATGGAACATACAACCGGGCCGGTTCGTAGTCAAAGTCGGCGCTTCGTCGGCCGACATCAGGCTGCATGACACAGTCAGCCTTGAAGGCACAGCCCTGGCCAAGCCCATCCGTGAGTTTTATTTCTCTGAGACTACAGTAGAATGAAAAAAAATGCCGGGCGGGAATTTGCTGCTGCAAATTCCCGCCCGGCATTTTGTGTATGTGAGCATTTGCTTATTATCCAATCACGGCGACGAACTCTTCCGGGAGGATGATGTTCTTCACGTTGACGGCATCAGCAAACATAGGTCCGATTTCTTCTTCCGTGTGTCCGGCAATGCCGCATCCCAGACGTGTGACGAGGAATGTCTTCTCTGGATGTTCTTTCGCGTATGCGATGAAGGTTTCCACGCATTTTTTGATTTTGCGCAGGTCGTCAGGAATTGTCGGGATGGCATAGCATCGTCCCTGTATTCCCTCGCCCTTTCCCCAAATGGCACCGAACGAACGGCTGGCTGTGGCTGCCGCACCGGCGCCGTGCATCCCGTCGCGGTTGCTTCCGAACACGAAAATTTCGTCCTTGCCCAGGTTTTCACTTGTAATCATCTTAGGCGTGAACCTGCGGTTGTATCCGTTTTCCTGCGCTTCATTGACAGCAGGCTGGGTCTCTTCAGCAGCCTGTATGGTCTGTGGCAGGAGTTCCTCGTCCTCCACCACGCTCTTCTTGTAGGTGGAGAATATCTTCTCCATCTGCTCAATCTGTGGGCTCACGGAGCGTATGGCGTCGCTGCGGAAACGGTAAGTTCCGTTCAGCGTGTCGCTGATGGCCAGTGACTTCATCTTGCGGTCGATGGCCGGTGCGAAAATCTCCTCAGCGCGCCAGAATCCGTCGCTCTGTAGGAACACGGCTATCATGTTGCGTTTGCCGCGGAACAGTTCGATATGTGAGCATCCGAATCCGGGAGTAGTGGAGTAGTAGATGCCCGGCTCGTCGTCATTCATGTTGCTTATCAGCATGATGGCATATTCATCGTTGTCATTGCCGAAGATCATGATGTGTTTTTCCTGAGGGATGTAGTATGGTCCGGCACATGAGAATATCTCATGCCCGTCAGTCTCCTCAAATTGCAATGTGCTGCCGGTGTCGTTGTCCCACATGGGGAAGTACCATAAGTGGTTTGTCTTCTTGTCTAAATACAATGATGTTTCCATGAGCTCTTGTCGGTTTTAAAGGATTAGCATTAAATTTTTGCTCAAAAATAGCAATTTTTTTTCTCAATTCAAAATAATTGCGTAAAAATCGAAGGTTTGTCAGTAAGTTTTGTGTTTTTGGCTTTTTTGCCCGGTTCGTCTGCTATCTGTTTTTCTGCTCATTGGGTATTTTTCTGATTTCGTCGAGCAGTGCCTGATGGATTGTTCCGTTGGACACGATGATGTCGCCATGTTCGATATAGTCAGGGTTTCCGTCGTAGCGTGTGATGCGTCCGCCTGCTTCCAGCAGGACTGCCGATGCGGCAGTGTGGTCCCATAATCCGAGTCCGCGTTCCAACCATCCGTCGAAGCGTCCTGATGCCACATTGCATATAGCAAGTGCTGCCGACCCATTCATGCGTATGCCTCCGCATAGCCCGTAGAAATGGCTGATGAGATGAAGTCCTGTTGGTCGGTAGTCGTCGGCATCGTAGGGCAGTTCGATGCCCAGCAAAGCCTGAGTGATGTCATGCTGGCTGTTCGTGTGAATGCGCCGGCCGTTCAGCCAGGCACCGCCCCCTTTCCATGCATAAAAACACTCGTCGAGACAGACGTCATATACCACGCCAAGCAGCACTTCATGAGCGTCGCGCAGCCCGATACAAACGGCATAGCTGTGGTAGCCATGAACATAGTTGGTGGTTCCGTCAAGCGGATCCACCACCCAGTATAATGAGCTTGAGTGACGTGACTCCGTCCCTTCCTCGGTGATGAACCCCGCATCGGGCAGCAGTTCTTTCAGCTGAGCTACAATCATGCGCTCGCTTTCTTTGTCCACATACGACACGTAGTCGTGGCTGTGCTTCTGTTCCACCTGCTCATCGCGCAGTTTCGCCTGTTCCCGCTTCTGGTAGGCTCCGACCTTCCGGGCCACAGTGCATACCTTTTCTGTCAACTGTTTATAGTCCATATTATGTGAGGAAGTCTTGAATATCTCTATTAGCCTTTAGTTTCGGTCGGCCTGCTCTTGTTCTTTTCAACAAATGTAATAAATCTTTGGAACTGGCCTGGAATATCTCATTGAAAAAAAGAAAAGTTCACGCTGCCGTAATTCCTGTGTGACTGGAAGCGGGGGTGTGATGAGAAGTCGTGGTCTTTTCCGTGTTCGAGGATAAAGGTTCCTCCTTCAGCCAGCAGTGGGGTGGAGAAGATGATGTCGGGCAGTTGGGCGAGACTTTGAAGCGCGTAAGGCGGATCGGCAAAGATGATGTCGAACGGGGGCAGTTCGCGTTGCAGGAATTTGAACACGTCGGCGTGTACCGGCTTCCATGCAGCGTCGCCCAGCTCCTTGGCCGTCCGCTGCAGGAACTGCCAGTGCTTGAAGTCTTTCTCCACACTTACCACTTCGTTGCATCCACGCGACACCAGTTCCAGTCCGATGGCACCTGTCCCTGCAAACAAGTCGAGTGCCCGTGGACCGTTCTCGAAGTCCACATACACGTTGCTGAGGATATTGAACAGTCCCTCCTTCGCAAAGTCAGTTGTCGGGCGAGCCTTGAACGTGTGAGGCACGTCGAAACGCTTGCCCTTGTATTTTCCGCTTACTATCCGCACGATTCTTTAATCATTAAACATTATACTTTAAACTAAAATCCACAAATCAACAGAGTCTGCAGGTCGTAGGGTATGATTTTGTTGCCATGAGTGATTGTCTGTCGGAAGTCTTCGTCTCGGTCAATCAGTTTTGTGTTCTTGATGAAATACTGTATCTTGTCGGACAGCAGCTGGCTCATCTCTCCGTCCGCCACAATCTCGATGCCGTCCTCCAGCTGGTCGTATCCAAACTGGCTCCACAGGTTCATGATATAGTACTGGCAGTCATTCACGCTGTTCACGCTGTAGTTGTTGACGAACAGGAGCCGTCCTTCGTGGAAGCAGTAGACCGTCATCTCCTTGTCGTGGAGATAGACATACATTTTCTTCATTCCCATCCCCACGCTCTTGTCGCTGAAGAACTCCACGAGTGTGGATGCTGATGCATAGAACCGTGCACGCGGGAAGTCGTCGAGCAGGAGTTTGTAGACGTTGCGGTCGAGTCCGAATATGATAGCGATTCCAGATCGCCGGAGCACGTTGTATGACACGTGGCATTGCTCCTGTCCCGGGAAGACAAAATTGAACAGTTCCCTGATGGTCTCGCGCTTGAATTCCACTGCCGGCACGGTGGTGAAGAGCCGTGTGGTCACGAGCACGTTCACCCGCTGGTAGTGCTCCTGCAATAATGGCTCGCTCATGAGTGCTTCTTTCACGTTGGCAGCAAGCGAAACCACAGGCCTTGGCTTTACCTGCCTGAAAATGTATGGTTCACTCTCCGATGGTGAGTAGACGCAAAAAGAAAGTCCATCCGAGCTGATGCGGATGGACAAACTTTTATTTTGTATGGATGATGTCTTATTGTCCAAAGTAATTGTATTTTATTTTTTCCAGTTACCAGCCATCTTGTTGCTTGTGTCGTTGACGTCGCCCATTCTCAGACCAATCCAGCGGTCTTCCTGGCTACGAGTAGGGAGCAATGCCTTCACAGAGTCAAACTCTTCCTCGCTGAGGTCTGCCCAGAGGCTCTGCATTTCCATTCCCTGGTCCTTACGGTCGTGCTTGAGGTTATCCACACGCTTCTGCTCCAGTCCGTCAAGATAGTCGTCTATGTTTGCGCGGAATTCCACGAGTGTTGTTATCTCAGCAGTCTTCAGGTCGAGCACGTCACGCTTGCGCAGGTCTATAATCACGTTCTCTTTTCCGCATGGCACGAGCTTGAGTGAATCAGCATTCTGCAGACCAATCATAGCAGAAACAGACTCCCATACAGTGTCCTCATGGAGGATGCCCTTCTTGATGGCACGCTCAGGAAGCATTTTCTTGATTTCGTCGTCAGTGTAGTTACCCTCGCTGGCAATTTCCTTAGAAAGAGCCTCATATTCGTCGTCGGTCAGTTCTCGGTCCATTTGTGTGTCCTTGATAGACTTCTCGTTCTTCACAAAGTCCACCAGAGAGTCGATGTCTCCGCAGTAGTGCTTGTATTTCATACGATAGCTGTCCTCTGCATCGCGGATTTGTTTCAAACGAGCCTTAACGGCGTTCTCTCTTTCTTCTACTTGGTTCTCGAATCTGATGTCGCTGTAGATACTCCAGAAACAAGCACCGAACATCAATACTGCAATAAATGCCAGTACGATAACAATAATTTTTTTGTTCATGATATTTTTTTAATTTTTATTTTGTAATTTCGCAGATGATTTAAGAATTTCGTGGATTTTGCGTGTTATTTAGCTCTTAACCCACAATTTCTTGCAAAAATAATGAAAAGAAATTAAATTCGGTATATTTTTCTCAATTTTTTTAAAAAAAACATGATTAATGCGTTTTTTCAGGCAGAATTTCTTCGTTTTTTCCATAATCCACCGACAACTGACCAATTTTTTGCATTTCAGCAAATCAATGACTTTGTCTTTGATTCCGACATAATGTCGGCTTTCATTTTGAAAGGATATGCTGGCACAGGAAAGACGTCTTTGGTGGCTGCAGTGGTCAACGCGCTCGATTCTCTCAATATCAAGTGCCTGATGCTGGCTCCTACGGGACGGGCGGCCAAAGTACTCTCCGCCTATGCCCGACGTCCGGCATTCACCATCCACAAAGCCATCTACCGTCAGAAGAACTATAACTCCAGACCGGACTTCGATCTCGGATTCAACACCATGCGCAATGTCCTTTTCGTTGTTGACGAAGCCTCGATGGTCAGCGGGCTGCCCAATGAGTCCTCACTCAACGAGTCGTTGCTTGAGGGACTTATGAGTTTTGTCTACGGTCGTGGTTCCGGATGCCGGATTATGTTTATCGGCGACGATGCACAGCTGCCTCCAGTAGGAGAGGCCGGCAGTCCAGCTCTTCGCGCTGACATCATCCGTCAGTTCGGCATCAAAGTCTATGAGGCACAGCTGAACAGCGTGGTCAGGCAGGAAGAAATGTCGGGCATACTCTACAATGCCACCGTAGTGAGAGAACAGCTTGCCAACGTTCAGCCGCTCGCATTGCCGCATATACTCTTCGACGGCTTTGACGACATCTTCAACATCCCCGGCAACAACCTTATCGAGACGCTCACGGAATGCTACCAGAAAGACGGGATCGACGAGACGATGGTGGTGTGCCGGTCGAACAAGCTTGCCAACATCTACAACAACGGCATCCGCAACCAGATACTCTGGCGAGAGAGCGAGCTCGAGACGGGAGACTATGTCATGGTGGCCAAGAACAACTACTACTGGACCGACAAACTCAAAGCGGAGAAAGCAGCAGAGTCAAAATCGGCCCAACAGCCATTAAACCAGGAGGATGGAGCCGGGATGGACTTCGTGGCGAACGGCGACATCGCCGTTGTGGAGAGAGTGCGGAACCAGCGTGAGCTATATGGTTTCAAGTTCGCCGACTGCATACTCAGATTCCCGGACTACGAGGATTTCGAGTTGGAGACCACCGTGCTGCTTGACGCCCTGCAGTCGGAGGCCCCTGCGTTGACATCCGAGCAAAACGACCTGCTTTATAATAAGGTGATGGAGGACTATATGGACATCCCACAAAAGTCAGAGCGCATCAAAAAACTCAGGCAAGACCCTTATTTCAATGCGCTGCAACTCAAATATGCCTATGCTGTCACCTGCCACAAGGCCCAGGGCGGCCAATGGACCAACATCTTCGTCGAGCAGGGATACGTGCCCGAAGACACGTCCGTCATAGAATACGACCGATGGCTCTATACAGCCATCACTCGGGCCACAGGAAAGCTCTACATGGTGAACTGGAAGAACAGGTGAGAGGCTGAATTCTATATTCATCATCTTTCATATTTCATTTTATTTCCTGGCAATTTATAACAATTTTTTATTTTTCTTTGTCATTCTCACTTTTATTTCTTAATTTTGCATCGCAAACAACACAACATAATTTAAAAATTGAAATGTTTGGCATTGGAAACAAGAAAAAGGTAGTGACGCTGGAATCTGCGGGCACACTTAAAAATTTCATCACTGATGAGGAGAAATTCTCCGTCACCGAGCTTGTAGTCACAGGAGAACTCAACGGTACAGACCTAAAACTCATCAGAGAAATGGCTGGATACACGGCATCGGGTAGAAATTCAGAAGGTAAACTCAAACGGTTGGACCTCAAAAACGCCAGGTTCGTTCCGGGCGGTGAGAAGTACGCCAGAAAGAACGACGGATACTGCACGATAGAGGAGGCAGACGTCATACCTCAGCGTGCATTCCGCAAGTGCGACAAGCTTCAAGTGGCGATCCTTCCTGAAGGGACAAAGAAAATAGAGGGACATGCATTCGAACGCTGCACGCACCTCTCTTCCATCACCATTCCTGAAGGCGTGGAATACATCGGGTCGAGAGCCTTCCGCAAGTGCTATGAGCTGAAGACCATCTCCATACCTTCCACAGTTGTGGACATGGGCAAAGAGACCTTCTCCGAGGACGGAAAATTAGGAAAGCTGTATGTCCTTGCCGTTAAGCCACCTATGATTTATGTCAACACTTTCTTTGCCGTCGCAGTCAGCGAGCTGAAACTCTATGTTCCCGCTGAGGCATCCTCTGCCTACAAGAAAGCCACGACATGGAAACGTTTCCGAAACATGAAGGAGTTGTAGATTGCCCCTTCATATTTCTGTTTTTGACTTTTAGACTCATTCTAAAACATTTTCCAGATTTTACAGACAAAAAAGAGATGCCGCACGTCTGCGGCATCTCTTGATTTATAGCTATGTGATGGCTATTGCTTACTGACAGGTGCTATTCTGTGGCCAGTTCCACCATCTTGTTCACTGCATCCTGAAGTCCGTCGGGATTCTTTCCTCCGGCGGTGGCGAAATGTGGCTGTCCGCCTCCTCCGCCTTGAATGAGGCGTGCTGCCTCGCGGATGATTTTTCCTGCGTTCTTGCCTTCACCCACCATGTCGTCCGACAATGACAGGGTCAGGTTGGGCTTCTCGTCCAGACCGGCTCCGATGGCCACCACGAGATGCTCAGTGAACTGCCCGCGTAGCTGGAACGCGATGTCTTTGGCGCTTTGTGCGTCGATAGGGCACACGCCACTTATCACCTGGATTCCGTTTATGTCTTGACTTTTGTCGATCAATAGTTTCTTTATCTCCTGGACCTTTTGCTCACGATATTCCTCAACGGTCTTCTTTAGATCGCTGTTTTCGTCGATATACTTTCGTATGGTGCTAACCAGGTCGGGAGCATTGTTGAAGAATGAGCGCAGTTCTGCCAGTGTATCCTGCATCTTGTCGAGCGTATCTTCAACCGCCTTGCCTGTGATGGCCTCTATACGACGTACGCCGGCAGCGATAGAGCTCTCAGAGATGATGCGAACCATTCCGATGTTGCCTGTGCGCTGCACATGGCATCCACCACAGAATTCCACACTCATACCGAATTGGATTACGCGTACCTTGTCGCCGTATTTCTCACCAAACAGAGCGATGGCTCCCAGCTTCTTGGCTTCCTCAATCGGTAGGTCGCGGTACTCCTGCAACGGTATGTTGGCTCGGATTTTCTCGTTTACCAGGTGCTCCACCTCACGGATTTGCTCCGTTGTCAGCTTCTCGAAGTGAGAGAAGTCGAAACGCAGGTAGTCGGGAGTTACGAGCGATCCTTTCTGCTCCACGTGGGTTCCCAGCACGCTGCGTAGTGCCTCGTCGAGCAAGTGGGTGCAGGAGTGGTTGGCCTCGATGGCGCGGCGCTTGTCCACGTCCACGCATGCCATGAACTCAGATTCAGGGTTCTGCGGCAGTTTGTCCACCTTGTGGATTGACAGGTTGTTCTCTGTCTTGGTGTCGAGCACGGTGATGGTCTCGTCTTCACTGACCAGCACGCCTTGGTCGCCTACTTCTCCACCCATTTCAGCATAGAACGGTGTGGTGTCGAGCACGATTTCGTATGTTTTGCCCTTCTTCTGCTTCACCTCACGGTATTTCAGGATATGGCATGTGTATTCTGTGTAGTCATAGCCCACGAAGGTGCTTTCGCCTTCTCTGAGCTCCACCCAGTCGCCAGCCTCTACCTGTGCTGCGTTTCGAGCGCGTGTCTTCTGCTTCTGCATCTCCACGTCGAATCCAGCCACGTCGACAGTCATGCCGTTCTCGCGGCAAATCAGCTCTGTCAGGTCGAGCGGGAATCCGTAGGTGTCGAACAGGGTGAAGGCCTTGTCGCCCGCAATCTCGGTCGAGCCCGTCGACTTCGTGTCTTCCATCACCTTGGTCAGCAGCTTGATTCCGTTTTCCAAAGTGCGGAGGAAAGAGTCCTCCTCTTCTTTCATTACCTTCATCACGAGGTCCTTCTGTGCAGGCAGCTCGGGGAATGCGTCGCCCATCTCCTGGATGAGAGTGGGAACGAGCTTGTAGATGAAGGCCTGCTTCTGCCCGAGGAATGTGTAACCATAACGTACTGCACGGCGCAGGATGCGACGTATTACATAGCCTGCCTTTGCGTTGCTCGGCAGCTGTCCGTCAGCGATGGAGAAAGCGATGGCACGCAGGTGGTCTGCCACCACACGCATCGCGATATCGGTCTTCTCGTCATCGCCATATTGCTTTCCGGTCATATCGCCCAATACTTTGATTATCGGCTGGAACACGTCGGTGTCGTAGTTCGACTGTTTGCCTTGGAGAGCGCGAACCAGACGCTCGAAGCCCATGCCGGTGTCAATCACGTTCATCGACAGCTTCTCGAGGCTGCCGTCGGCCTTGCGGTTGAACTGCATGAACACCAGGTTCCAAATCTCAATCACCAGCGGATGGTCTTTGTTTACCAGCTCCCTTCCGGGTACTTTCGCTTTCTCGCTCTCGTCGCGGGAGTCAAGGTGAATCTCAGAGCATGGACCGCATGGGCCGGTGTCGCCCATCTCCCAGAAGTTGTCGTGCTTGTTGCCGTTGATGATATGGTCGGCAGGCACGTGCTTGAGCCAGTATTGCTCAGCCTCGGCGTCCCGTTCTATCCCCTCTTCGGGTGAACCTTCGAACACGGTCACATACAGGTCGTCGGGGTTCAGTTTCAGTACATCCACCAGGTATTCCCACGCCATATCGATGGCGCCTTCCTTGAAGTAGTCGCCGAAAGACCAGTTGCCGAGCATCTCGAACATGGTGTGGTGGTAGGTGTCATGGCCTACCTCCTCCAGGTCGTTGTGCTTGCCGCTGACGCGCAGACATTTCTGGGTGTCGGCCCGGCGGCGTGGCTCTGGAGAGCGACTGCCTAAAATGATGTCTTTCCACTGATTCATACCCGCATTCGTGAACATCAATGTCGGGTCGTCTTTGATCACCATCGGAGCTGAAGGCACGATGGTATGGCCTTTGCTTTCAAAATAATTCTTGAAAGACTCACGTATTTCTTTTGCTGTCATGGAGTAAATTGTAAATTTTATGCAAAGTTAAGCAATTTTATTTGGATTTCTATCGTTTTATTAAAAATTATTCGCCTTATGCTCTCTGTTTTAATTCCAACGTTCAATTATGACTGCTCAGAGCTGGTGGAAAAGCTCTGCCAGGAAGGCTGTCGGCTGCAGAACGGATTCGAGCTGATTGTGGGTGATGACGCATCTACAGACCAAGCCGTCATCTCGGCCCTCGACAGGCTCCAGACCTTACCGGGCGTGATGGTGGTGCACAATTCCGAGAACCTGGGCCGTGCTACGGGGCGAAACCAGATGGCCCGTCAGTCGAAAGGCGACATCCTCTTCTTCATCGATGCCGACGCCCTCGTTCCCGACGACTTCTCCCTGCAGGCGGGACTTGATGCCATCCGTGATGCCGATGTGGTTTGTGGAGGCCTTCGTCATCCAGCCGTCAATCCCTGCCCAAAGGCCACACTGCGATTCAAGTATGAGAAGGAAGCGGACAAATCCCGTTCCGCCGAGATCCGAAGCCAGACCCCATATCACCAGATTTCCACGTTCAGCCTGATGGTCCGTCGTGACGTGTTTCTGAGCATTCTTTTTGACGAGCAGTGCCGGGAATATGGCTATGAAGACACCCTGTTTGGTGCAGAGCTTGAGAAGCGTGGCGCAAAAGTGGTGCATATCGACAATCCGCTTGTTCACAACGGGCTGGAGCCGAACGATGTGTATCTGAAAAAGACAGAGCAGGCACTTCACACACTCAAAAGGCTGGAGCCGCTTATGGTGGATCACAGTCGTCTGCTCCAGGCTGTCGGCAAGCTCCGTCGTCAGCATCTTGCTTGGCTTGCCGCCCTGGTGTTTAAATCCATACGGCGTCCCTTAAGGCGCAATCTGCTTGGCCCTAATCCTTCTCTCAAGGCATTCGCCTTCTATAAGCTGGGTTATTTCCTGACTCTGAAGACAGACAAACATACAGAATCTTAGTCATGACCATAGACGTACTCATATGCACCATCGACCACGGAATCTCGTCCGTCCCGGGCGTGCTGCTTCAGCCCGCCGAGGGGGTCAGGTATATCGTGTCGATGCAGTACACGGACGAGAAATATCTCAATGAGATTCCCGAGTTGCTGCAAGCTCGGGAAGACGTCCGTGTCGTCACGCTTGCGGGCCGGGGCCTTACGCTCAACCGCAACCATGCGCTCGATTCCTCAACAGCCGACATTGTGCTTATCGCCGACGACGATGAGCGCCTGCTTCCCGATGCCTTCGATAAGATCCGTGAGGCTTATGAGACCCATCCAGAAGCCGACATCGCCCTCTTCCAGCTGAACGACATCGAGGACCGTCCCTTCAAGACCTATCCTGAGACCGACGAGCCACTTTCCTATGCTGATGCCTGCGAGGAAGGCTACTATCCATCTTCGCTCGAAATCACAATCCGCGGAAAAGCGGTGGGGCAGGGCCTGCGTTTCAACGAGCATTTCGGAATAGGAAGCCTGTTTCCATGCGGCGAAGAGGATATTCTCCTGTGTGATGCCAGCCGGAAAGGACTTCAAACCATGTTCTTTCCCGAAGTCATCGCGCAGACGATCGCTGGCAGTACTGGTACGAAATTTCTGACCAACATCGGTGTCCAGCGTGCAAAAGGCGCTGTGTTCAGATACTGTCACGGCAAATGGAATGCCCTGTGGAGAATCTTCAAAGAGACAGTCTTCTATCTTGTTCACAAAGGCCAAAACCCGTTTCCTCTCTTTTATCATATGTATAAGGGAATCCGTCAGGTCAAGCGCATCATGTAGTCTTTCATTATGTGTAGTTGAACGGTAAAACGGAAAATTTATTAATATCTCAATGTCAAAATAAATTGTAAATCGTAAATCGTTAAATCGTAAATATTCATTTGTGCTTTCCATCGTCGTTCCATACTATAACCGCGAATCCTATCTACAGCGTACGCTCCAGAGCATCGCTGCTTCGGATTTCCGTCCGCTCAGGCTCATTCTTGTAGACAATCATTCCACCGACCATTCGCGTGCCCTATGTGAGCAGTTCGCAGAGGCGAACCGCAGCGATGATTTCGAGGTTGTGCTTGCTGACGAACCTGCGGGTGGAGCTGCCAAGGCACGAAACAAGGGGTTGAGCCTCTGCCAGACGCCTTTCGTCTATTTCTTCGACAGCGATGATGAGTTCGACTCCCATTTCGTGAGTGCTGTCATGCCTCACCTGAACGACGACATCGACCTGCTGGCCGTGACTACCAACGTGTCCGTGAACGGGGCTGCTCCTGTTGCCAGGAAATTCATCCAGACAGCCAATCCTTCAGCACAGATTCTGACAGGCCATCTTTCTACGCAGGCTATGGTTATCCGTACGGATTTCCTTCGCAGTCAGGGCGGATGGGACGAGGGCCTTCCTATGTGGAACGACTGGGAACTTGCCACCCGTCTGCTGCTGGCCAAGCCCAGAATGAAATGGATTTGCAGTCCTTCATTTCATTGTGTCTATGTTCACGACGACAGCCTGACAGGCAGTTCCTTCTCTTCCCGTGTGGAGAGCATGCGAAAGGCTGTGAAGGCCGTACTTTCCCAAGTGAAGGGGAAAGACAGGAAAGCTTTGTTTTTCAGAATGGAATTTATAACAGGGAATCTTAGGAGAGAGAAAAACACAGCAGAGGCAGACCGGAACAAAAAACTGACCCGCCAGTGGTTTTCCGGCGAGTCAGTATTTACCAGGTTTATCGGTGCTTGCATCCGACGATATGTGTCGTTGGGAGGAAGGGGCAGTTGGCGTCTGGCCTATTGGCTCAGCAAGTAAGTGTTATCTGCCTCCACGGCCACCTCCAGGTCTGCCGCCGCCACCGGGACGTCCGCCGCCGAATCCACCGCGTCCGCCGCCCCATCCGCCACGGCTGCCGCCGAATCCGCCGGGGAAGTCACCACCTCCGCGCTTACCGCCGAAGATGTTGAGCTTGTAGATCACCTTCACCATTCCGTAAGAATATACTGCGTTGTGACGGCTGTCGCTACGCATCATGGCGTTGATTGTGCGGGTGATGTTGCTTCGCTCGTTGAGGATGTCGTTCCATTCAAACGATACGGTCAGCGAGCGGTCCTTGAAGAAGGAGTGTGATATGCTGGCGTTCCAAATCAGTTCGTTGGTGTTCATGGACTCCTGTGCGTAACCGCGGCGGGAGTTCATGGCGATGTCGGTGCTCAGGGTCGTTCCCCATGGTGCGAGCACGTTGAGCTCCGTTCCGTATGAGAAAGTCCAGGTGTCGAGGTTGTTGTTGGTGATCACGTTGTTCTTCGAGTGGTTGTATGCCACGTCACCGTTCAGCGACAGCTCCACCCATCCTTTGCGGAATGATAGTCCGAGGCTCTGGCTGAGGTTCAGACCGTTGGTTGCCGACTTGTCGTCGTCAGGGAATCTGAGCGGGTCGAGGTAGCTCACGCTGTGTGACAGTCCAAGGTTCGTGAATGCGTTCATCGTGAAGTACTTGTCCTTGTCGAGTGCCGTGTTGAAGCCCAGTCCCATGTTTCCGGTCCAGTTGCCGTTGATGTTCTCTGGCTTGGTTGTCGACACACCGGTCTCCTCGTTGTAGTAAGTACGGTTGGATATGGCGTTTTGCTGCAGGTTGAACCGGATGTTAGCAAAGATACCTCTCTGGTGCTCCACGTCGTAGGTGTTGAAGAAAGCCATGAGGTTCTGGTTGAACGATGGTTTCAGCTTGGAGTTACCCATACGTATGTTCAGCGGGTCGGAGTCGTCGGTGATTTCGAGCAGGTTGGTCATGCTCGGCTGCGATGTACGTCCGTTGTAGCGGACTTGCAGGTTAGTTGTCTCGTTGAACTTGTAGCGGAGGTTGAGGGTAGGGGTGAAGTTCACCACGTTGCGGGTGATGTCATTGTATTCCTTGCCCATGTACTTGTAGTTCAGCTTGGAGTGCTGAGGCAGCACATCTACTCCGAAGTTGAGGTTGAACTTGTCGCGTACCATTCGGAACATCACGCTTGCCGTGTGGTCGTAGTTCATGTACTCAGAGAACTGGCTGAGGCTGTTGTCGTAGGTCTGTGTGTAGCCCGCTGTGTTCGACATCAGCTCGTCGATGGCGCCAGGTATGTCGTAGCGGTTGTTTCGCAGTGCTTGTACCAGGTCGTTGTATGCCAGGTCGTCGTAGATGAACGCGCCTCGGTCGCTCTTGTTGTAGCGGTGGTCGAACCGGTAGCTGAACTGCAGGTAAGTCCGCTTGGCGATGGGTTCGCTGTATGTGGCCTGTATGGAGTAGTTGCGGCTGCGTGTCGGTGTGGTGTAGTAGCGGTTGTTGATGTCGTTGTCCATGCCCGTGGACTCCCGGTAGCCGATAAGAGATGTGGAGAGCTGCTTGCTCTCGCTGTTGTTGAAGCCACCAGTGAGTCGGAGGGTGATGTTTCGTCCTTCGTTGTTCAGCTTGCGGTTGAGCTGCAGTTCGCCGTTCATGCCACGGCTGCTGCTGTAAGTTTGCTGGCGCGTGTTGCGGGTGTTCACGATCATGTCGGCGATTCGTGCAATTTCTTCCTCGCTCTCTCCCAGTCGGCTCTCAAATTCTTTCTCTGCTGCGTCGAGCTGGTCCTCATCGTAGCTTTCAGGGTCGTTGTCATATGTTCCGGAGTTTCCGTAGGATGAACCGCGGTTGCGCGAGTAGTTGGCGTTGGGGCGGAATATGATGTTTGTCATCGTGTCCGGTTTCCATTCAAATCTGAAACCACCGCTGAGGCTGGCGTTGCTTCCGTAGCTTTGGTTCATGCTGCGGCTGAATGCACCGATAGAGTTGACGAAGTTCTGGCTGGACGTCTGGCTCCATGCGTCGCTTCCGTCGTAGCGGTGCCAGATGTAACCTCCGGTCTCCAGCTTGTCACTGGTGGTAGCGAAGTTGAATCCGGCTTCCTTGCTGGCACGCAGTCCGTTGCCTCCACCGAATCGTCCCCATCCGCGTCCGCCGCCACCGCCGAAACCACGGTCGCCGATGTTGTTGGCGCTTGTTACGAGTGAATACTGTGCGTTATCGTTGAATCGGTTGATATTGGCGCGTCCGTTGTAGCGGTTCTCCGTTCCCACGCCTCCGTTAATCTGTCCGAACCATCCGTTGTTCATACCTTTCTTCACGGTCAGGTCGATCACTGTCTCCTCCTCTCCGTCGTCGATTCCTGTTACTCGTGCGAGGTCGCTCTTTCGGTCGTATGCCTTGATGTTGTCGATGATGTTGGTTGGTATGTTCTTCATGGCGATGTTCTTGTCGTTCACGAAGAACTCCTTTCCGTCGATAAGCACTTTGGATACTGGTTTTCCGTTGATTTTCACTGTTCCGTCCTCTTCTATCGTGGCACCAGGCAGACGCTTGATGAGGTCTTCCAGCGCGCTTCCTGGAGGCAGTCGGTAGGCGTCGGCGTTGAACACGAGCGAGTCGCCCTTCACCTGCACTTTCGCAGCCTGAGCGGTGACTGTGGCTTCCTGCAACAGCACAGCGTCGGTGGTCATCGTGATGTATCCCAGTTCCACTTCCTTGCCCTTACGGTTGGTCAGGTCGAGGTCCACGTCCTTGGTCACGTAGCCCACGTAGCTGATTTTCATGATGTACTTGCCTTTCTTCACGGAAGAAAGCTTGAACTGTCCATTCAGGTCCGTTGCCTTGCCGGTCACATAGTTTCCGGCTGTGTCTGTCACTTGTACGGAGGCTGCAATCAGCGCTTCTTTGTTCTCATTGTCAATGATGGTTCCCGACACGTTGAATTTCGACTGGGCAAAACTCAATGCACTGAGCATCATCATAGCAAACAGGAGTAAATGTTTTCTCATTACGTTTATGATTTTTTTTGATTTGTGACTTAAGAGGGAAGAGCAGGCGTGAATGTTCTGTGTGGCGTGGGCTTGTTTCAGATTTGCTTCTTCCTGTTTTTGGAAAGTGGTATATAGGATATGCTGGTCTTAAAATCCTAAAATACAGAATGTTTGTTTGTTACTAGCTAACTCTTTAACTTTCCTTTTACCTTTTGACTGCAAAGTTACGAATAAGTTTAATTCTGACACTTATTATTTCTTGTCCCCCTGTCTGTTTTAAGTACTTTTAAGAATTGAGCATGATGGAGGTGATGCTGATGCGTAGTCGTGGCGATATCCACTCAACACCGGGAGTGTTGGCGGGACGGAGGAAGGTGAATTCCAGTCTGGAACTTCTGCAAATTTACAAGGAAAAAGGGATAGGCTTTCCTTGGTTTCGGAAAAAGATTCATCGTTTTGTGTGTCGGGGTAATAAAAAAAATCGTATATTTGCATGAGAAATTTCAAACTTAAAATAAAGATAAATATATGACGAAAATCAGAGTAGGGATGGGCTATGATGTCCATCAGTTGGTGAAGAATCGCGAACTGTGGTTGGGCGGCGTGAAGATTGAGCATGAGTTAGGACTGCTGGGACACAGCGATGCGGATGTGCTGATTCATGCGATTTGTGATGCCATACTTGGGGCTGCCAATATGCGGGATATCGGATTCCATTTTCCGGACAAGGACCCGGAGTTCAAGAATATAGACTCTAAGATTTTGCTGCGCAAGACGGTGGAGCTGGTGAGGCAGAAGGGGTATGAGATTGGAAATGTGGATGCAACAGTCTGTGCGGAACGGCCTAAAATCAACCCCCATATCCCGCGGATGCAGCAGGTGATGGCGGAGACGATGGGTGTGGATTCAGAGGACATCAGCATCAAAGCGACGACCACGGAGAAGTTAGGGTTCACGGGACGCGAGGAAGGCATCAGTGCTTATGCGGTCGCACTGATATATAAAGGTGATTAGTTGTAGGAGAGATGATTCAATAGGATTATTCGCTTACAAAAAACAGAGGATACGCCAATCGGATGGCGTATCCTCTGAATGTTTTATAGTGGAAGTAGTGAAATAGATCCAAGCACAAAAGTAAATAAACTATTCACTTCGTAGAATCTTGTCACTGTTCACTATTCACTTTCTTTATGCCTGCTTCTTCAGCATCTCGTCCATGTACTTGGCTGCACGGCGGCCGTCGCCCATGGCAAGGATGACAGTGGCACCACCGCGGACGATGTCGCCTCCGGCGAAGATGGTCGGGATGTTCGACTGCATCTCGTCGTTCACGGCAATCGTGTTCTTGCGTCCCAGTTCCAGACCTTCCACAGACTTGGGAACGAGCGGGTTAGGCGATACGCCTACAGCCACGATGGCCATGTCGATGTCGCGGGTCTCGATAGCTCCTTCGATAGGAACCGGCGAACGACGTCCGCTGGCATCCGGCTCGCCCAGTTCCATCTTCTGCAGACGCACCTGCTTCACCGCGCCTTTCTCGTCGGCGATATACTCAATCGGGTTGTGGAGCGTGAGGAACTCGATGCCCTCCTCCTTGGCGTGCTTTACCTCCTCCAGACGAGCCGGCATCTCCGCCTCGCTGCGTCGGTAGGCGATGAACACATGCTCGGCACCCAGACGCTTGGCCGTGCGGCAAGAGTCCATGGCGGTGTTTCCACCACCTACGACCATCACGCTGTTCGCCTTGTTGATCGGGGTGTCGGAAGCCGGGTTCGAAGCGTCCATCAGGTTCACACGAGTGAGGTACTCGTTGCTCGACATGATGTTGATGCTGTTCTCGCCCGGTATGTTCATGAAGTTCGGCAGTCCGGCACCGCTTGCCACGAATATGGCTTTGTAGCCTTCAGCCTCGAGATCCTGTACGGTGATGGTCTTGCCCACGATGCAGTCCTTGACGAAGTTTACGCCAATCTTGCGGAGGTTGTTGATCTCCACGTCGACGATAGCGTTAGGCAGACGGAACTCAGGAATACCATATTTCAGCACACCACCAATCTCGTGGAGCGCCTCGAATACAGTCACGTCGTACCCCATCTTCGCCATGTCGCCCGCACAGGACAGACCAGCAGGGCCAGAACCAACGATCGCTATCTTGATGCCGTTGCTCTCAGCCACCTCCGGAAGCGCCATCTTTCCGCTCTCACGCTCGAAGTCGGCAGCGAAACGCTCGAGATAGCCGATTGCCACCGGCTGCTTGCCCATCTTCACCTGGATGCACTTGCTTTCGCACTGCTTCTCCTGAGGACATACACGTCCGCATACGGCAGGTAGAGCAGAGGTGGATTTCAGTACCTTGGCAGCCTCCAGGAACTCTCCGCGCTCGATATTCTTGATGAACGACGGGATGTTGATATTGACCGGGCATCCCTCCATACACGTCGGCTTCGGACAGTCGAGACAACGCTTGGCCTCAGTGAGCGCCTGCTCCTTGGTCAGTCCGATGTTCACCTCCTCGGTTCGTGTGGTGGCACGGTAAACCGGGTCGAGCTCCGACATCTTGCAGCGTTCGATCAGACCGCGGTCCTTCGGCTTAAGCGATTTCTTCAGCTCCTGACGCCACTCCGCCTTCGGGTCGGTCAGCTCTGACAACGGCGCGTTGCTCGACATCGTGGCAGCCTCGGCGGCCTTCGTCTCGTCCACCTTCACGCTGCTGTCCACTACCACGCTCTCCACGTGGTTCTCCAGCTTCTTCATCTCCTCAATCTCGGCGGCCTTGAAAGCACCCATGCGCTTGAACATCTCGTCGAAGTCCACCTCATGTCCGTCGAACTCAGGACCGTCGACGCATACGAACTTCGTCTTTCCGCCCACGGTGATACGGCATGCGCCGCACATACCCGTTCCGTCCACCATGATGGTGTTGAGCGAAACGTCGGTGGGCACATTATATTTCTTAGTCAGCAAGCAGCAGAACTTCATCATGATGGCAGGACCGATGGCAAAGCACTTGTCCACTTTCTCGCGCTGTATGACCTGCTCGATTCCGACAGTGACAACGCCCTTCTGTCCGTAGCTGCCGTCGTCGGTCATGATGATGACCTCGTCGGAGTGCTTGCGCACCTCGTCCTCCAGGATGATCAGCTCCTTCGTACGTCCAGCAAGCACAGAAATCACGCGGTTTCCTGCAGCTTTCAGTGCCTTGATGATAGGAAGCATCGGCGCCACACCGACACCACCTCCGGCGCATACCACGGTGCCGAAGTTCTCGATGTGAGTGGCTTGTCCGAGCGGTCCTACCACATCGGTGATGTAGTCTCCCTCATTCAGGTTGCATAATTTCGTGGATGAGTAACCCACTTTCTGAACCACCAGCGTGATGGTTCCATTCTCGATGTCCGATTCTGCGATGGTCAGCGGCATACGCTCACCATTCTCGCCGACACGTACGATGACGAAATGTCCGGCTTTTCGGGATTTTGCAATCAACGGAGCCTCAACAACGAGTTTGAAGACTTTCTCCGAAAATTGCTCCTTTTTAACAATCTTGTTCATTTATTATTTTAGAATTTACGTTGATGTTTCCTTAAAAATTCTTGTCGTCAAGGAATTCAAAGCCACAATAAGGCACGAGTGCCTTCGGCACGCGGATACCGTCCGGTGTCTGGTTGTTCTCCATCAGCGATGCCACGATGCGGGGCAGAGCCAGCGCAGAGCCGTTGAGTGTGTGGCAGAGCTCGATCTTCTTGTCGTCGGCGCGACGATAGCGGCATTTCAGACGGTTTGCCTGATAGCTCTCGAAGTTGGAAGTGGAGCTGACCTCGAGCCATCGCTGCTGTGCTGCCGACCATACTTCGAAGTCGTAACAAATGGCGCTCGTGAACGACATGTCGCCTCCGCAGAGACGCAGGATGCGGTAGGGCAGTTCCAGTTTCTGCAGCAGTCCTTCCACATGTGCCAGCATCTCGTTGAGCGACTCATAGGAGTGCTCAGGTTTGTCGATGCGCACAATCTCCACCTTGTCGAACTCATGCAGACGGTTCAGCCCGCGCACGTCCTTTCCGTAAGCGCCAGCCTCGCGGCGGAAGCAGGCAGAATAAGCGCAACGCTTGATCGGAAGGTCTTTCTCTTCGAGAATTACGTCGCGGAAGATATTCGTCACCGGCACCTCTGCAGTCGGGATGAGATAAAGGTCGTCCACCGGTGCGTAATACATCTGTCCCTCCTTGTCGGGCAACTGTCCAGTGCCATATCCTGAAGTCTGGTTTACCACCAGCGGCGGCTGCACCTCCAGGTATCCGCTCTTGCGCGCCTCCTCCAGGAAGAACGCCTCGAGTGCACGCTGGAAGCGGGCCATTTTGCCGATATAGAACGGGAATCCGGCTCCCGTTACCTTGGCACCAACCTCAAAGTCAATCAAATTGTATTTCTTAGCCAATTCCCAGTGGGGCAGGGCATCCGAACCCAGCTCCGGCTTCACGCCGCCTTCCTTCACCACCACGTTGTCCTCGGCACCTGCGCCTTCCGGCACGTCGTCGTTCGGAATGTTCGGTATGGTGCAAAGCTGTTTTACCAGGTCTTCCTCAAATTGCTTGAGCGTGTTCTGAAGCTCGGCAGTCTCAGCCTTCATCTTAGCCACCTCTGCCTTTGCTGCCTCAGCAGCCTCTTTCTGACCCTGCTTCATCAGCTGACCAATCTGGTTGGCATATTTCTTACTTTCTGACAGCAAATTGTCCAATTTGCCCTGTGTCTCACGGCGGTTACGGTCGATGTCGAGGACTTTGGCGATGGCGTCCTCTGCCTCGTCGAAATGTTTTTTCTTCAGACCTTTGATTACTCTTTCGGTCTCTTCCTTGATTAATTTTAATGTAAGCATTTTATTGTTTGACTTCTTTTAGTTGAGAGTTTAGAGTTTAGAGTTTAGAGTGATTTTAGTTTTGTGTTTAGAGTTGAGAGCTGAGTGTGATTTTTGTTTGGAATTGAGGGATTCTCTGGCTGTCAATCTCATTTCTTGCGCTGGCTGGCGCGCTTCTTCACTCTTTGACGGATTTCGGCCTTGTGCTTGGCAGATGCAGATCCGTGAGCTCCCGTGTGGTAGCCCTTTTTCCTGGCTTTGGTCTTGACCTTGTTGTCGTCGCCCTTTTCCTTCTTGGCACCGCTGAAGCTGATGCCGTTCATAATCGCATATTGTATTTCCTTTGCGTCTGCCATGAATGTTGGGATTAATGATGGAACAGTCGGATACCTGTGAACGCCATGGCGATGCCATATTTGTCGCACGTCTCGATCACGTTGTCGTCGCGTACAGACCCACCGGCTTGTGCGATGAACTGCACTCCCGACTTGTGTGCACGCTCGATGTTGTCGCCAAACGGGAAGAACGCATCGCTGCCCAGGCACACACCCGTGTTCTGTGCAATCCACGCCTTTTTCTCCTCAGCCGTCAGCGGCTCCGGCTTCTGCGTGAAGAACTGCTGCCATACACCTTCTCGCAGCACGTCCTCATATTCGTCTCCGATATAGACGTCGATGGTGTTGTCGCGGTCAGCGCGTCGTATACCCTCCTTGAAGGGCAGTGCCATGACCTTCGGGCACTGGCGCATCCACCAGATGTCAGCTTTGTTTCCTGCGAGTCGTGTGCAGTGAATGCGGCTCTGCTGTCCAGCGCCGATACCGATTGCCTGTCCGTCTTTCACGTAGCATACAGAGTTCGACTGCGTGTATTTCAACGTGATAAGCGCAATCTTGAGGTCGCGTTTCGCACTTTCTGTAAAATTCTTGTTCTCTGTAGGGATGTTGGTGAAGAGGTCATCGCCGGTCAGGTCCACTTCGTTGCGTCCCTGCTCGAAGGTGATACCGAACACCTGCTTTGTCTCCACGGGTGCTGGAACATACGAGGGGTCAATCTTGATGACGTTGTAAGAACCTTTGCGCTTGCTTCGGAGAATTTCGAGCGCCTCGTCGCTGTAGCTTGGTGCAATCACGCCGTCGCTCACCTCTCGCTTGATCAGCTGTGCTGTCATGGCGTCACATTCGTCGCTGAGTGCAATGAAATCACCATAGGACGACATACGGTCTGCACCACGTGCCCTGGCGTAAGCCGTTGCAATCGGCGTCAGCTCGTCTGCGATGTCGTCCACGAAATAAATCTTGCGAAGTGTGTCGCTAAGTGGCTCCGCAACAGCCGCTCCCGCCGGACTAACGTGCTTGAATGATGCTGCTGCCGGCAGGCCCGTGGCTTGTTTCAGCTCTTTCACTAACTGCCATGCATTCAATGCATCCAAAAAATTGATGTAGCCGGGACGACCATTCAATACCTCAAGGGGAAGCTCTCCGTTCTCCATAAAGATACGGGCCGGCTTCTGGTTGGGGTTGCAACCATACTTCAGCGATAATTCTTTCATAGGATTTTTTTTACCTTAAATATTAATATTTTTGTTCGTTCGCACACGAATTTTATTCGTTTCTTTCCTAATAATCTGCAAAATTACAAAATAAATAGCAATTTCCTTTATTATTTAATGTAAAATGAAAAAAGTTTTTTAAATTCGCACCATATTTCATCAAAATCATGCCATTTATGAGAAAACATATTGCAATCGTAGCCCTTTTTATGTCGTTTCTGCTTTTTGTTGCCTGCAGCAAAGACAACGAGTCGGGCACGCCACGTGAAGAGGGACCGAACAAGCAGACCATCATCATTTTCTTTCCTTGGTCGGGCACCACGATGAGCAACGGGCTATATTATTTCATTACCCAGAATGTGCGTGAGATTCAGAAAGCAATCGTTGACAACAAAGGGTTCTCCCAAGCCCGTTTCATCTGCTTCATGTCGAACAGCGCCGAGTCGGCCGTCATGTACGAGATGAAATACGAGAAAGGCAAATGCGTGAACGACACAGTCAAGCGATATTCCAATCCTGACTTTTCCGATGCCTCAACCCTCCAGCATATCATCGCCCAGGCTGTTGGCCATGCCCCGGCTGAACGTTATGGCATGATTGTAGGCGGTCATGGATCGGGCTGGCTTCCTGCACCGTCCACAGTGAAGAAGAAGACGCGATTCATAGGCGGATACTCAGGCGTCTACGCCACCGATACTCCAGTCTTTGCACAGGCACTGAATGCGCTTGGGCAGAAAATGGAGTTCATCCTTTTTGACAACTGCTATATGGCCAACATCGAAGTGGCTTATGACCTCAGAGACGCGACAGACATGATGATTGCGTCCACATCAGAAATTATAGAAAGAGGAATCCCATATCAGGATATATTCAAATATCTTGTCGGTAGTCCTGACTATGAGCACCTTGTCGCTGGATTCCACGACTTCTACAAGTCCTACACCTATCCTTTCGGCGCGCTTTCTGCCATAGACTGCACACAGACCGAAAAGATGGCTGCCATCATGCGCCGAATCAACAGCCAGACAGTATGGAATACGAACAACAACAATCTCCTGCAAAAACTCGACGGCTACTCGCCAGGCGTCTTCTTCGACATGGGTGACTATGTGCGCCATCTCTGCCAAGACCTGGAGCTGCTCAGTGAGTTCGAGCAGGCCTTGCAGCAGCTTGTGCCTTATGCCAGTTGCACGAATAACCTCTATACCGAACTCACCACATCACAGTTCCTTGTAAGCACCTTCTCCGGTATCACCATATCCGACCCGTCGGTCAACAGCATGGCAGAAGGAAAAACAGTCACCAACTGGTATAAGGCTACGCATTAGGGGCTCTGAAGTTTTTCAGGTCGTACATATCAGATGCGTTGATGCTTGCAAAGTCAGAGACTTCGCCTATTACGCGTGGATTGTATCGTGGGCGGGCGATGAACAGTCGTTTTTTGCGGGTGAGAGATGCGAAAAAGATGATTTTTGCATGGATTCACTGCTATTTAATATTTTTTAACTTCTCCGTATCGCTATTTGTCGTATATTTGCAAAAATTTTCCAATACAGTTTTTTTAACGAACAAGAAGAAGTAAAGATTTTAAATTTAACCAATAGACTTTATGGCAAAACTAAAATTGGACAACCTCACAAAGAGCAACATCTGGACCATTTCGGAGTCAGAACTCAATCAGATGCTTATTGAGGGGAAGAAGAAAGAGGGATTTGCAGAAAACGAGACTCACTACATGAATATCATTCATACTGTGTTTGATATCCAGTATTTCGATCGTGATGACGAGAAGGCCAAGGCCCGTTTTGAGGCAGAGCAGTACGACCTTTTCTATGCTCCGAGCGACGGAGAGTTCAATGCCGTGGCTATCAGGAAGCGTAAGATAGCAAAAATCACCGATCTGACATTAGAGAATGTGTCACATCTGACGCCTGAGGACATACTTGCCCTTATCGAGAATAATATGGGTACAGGATGGCAGGGGCTTCCCCTTGCTATTCAAGACATCATAGAGTCAGCATTCTATGTGGACGTGGCATCCATGCCTGAGGCCGCCATCCACCGCAAGGGTGGTGTGATCGACCGGCGATTGGCCGACGGATATGAGGTGCTTGAGATCCCTCGTGGCAGCTGGGTAGAGGCAATTTTTGTGAAGTTGAAGCCTAAGCAGGAGAAACCCAAATTCTCTTTCAAAGGTGCGAGCTATGACGACGAGGGCAACATCAAGAATGACGACGATGACGATGACGACGATGACTCACTCGACATTGACGAGAAGGACGATGTTACGCCCAACATGGACGGTGATGATGAAGACGACTCTGACTTGGAAGATCAAGAGCCCGATATTGAGGACATCGATGTAATCAACGAGACGTCGGACGACGATGATGATTAGTGCCGTAACTGCTTGTGTGCCTGCTGCCGTTTGGTGGAGCTGAGTCTCTCCGGGTATGATTGCATCCGCAGCCCAGGCATAAGTGGAGACTGCAAAATAAAGATCCCTGTCAGCCAATGTTGCTGACGGGGATCTTTGTCCTTTCCCGACAAGCCGTTGCAGACGTCGTTGCGGCTTGGCCGCCTGTGCCATCCTGCCGGGGATTCAGAAATTACATTCTCGGTTAAGAAGCAAATTCAGCTGCGTCGTCCGGGAAGTTGATATTTCCTTGTGACTCAATGCTGATACCTCCAGCAACTGCAGGCTCAGGCTGAGAGTCCTCTTTTTCTGCAGCATTGTTTTTCGCCTCTTTGTCGGCATCAAGAAAAAGATACTCGAAATTGTTGCTTTTAGCAGATGGGAACTGGCTACGAGGATCGACGTCCTGCCTGTTCTGAAGATGTTCGACAATTCGGTCGTAGCAGTGCATGGCGCTTCCTGCAATCAGTCGTGCTTTGAAACGGGTGTCGACATATTTGCATTTTCCTGTGTCGGGATTCTGTACTACCCGCTTGAATGTGAGACTGGCCTCATACCACCCTATGTGCTGCTCGTTCAAAATCTCCAGCTGTGTGCGCTTTCGGTCGGACATGAGCATCCTGCCGTCGGCACGCTGCTCTTTCCGCTGCTTCTCCAAATACTTGAACTCCTCCAAGTTTTTGGCCTCTGTCTTCAAAAAAAGCACATAGTTGCTGTAGCTCACTTTAAGCCGGAAAGGATATATTCCGTCTGACTCAACGAAACTGCCAATGCGGCTGACCACGCTGTCATCTACTTTGATTTCGCTGATGGATTTCAAAAAATTAACAACCTCGTCCATGTTGGTTGCCAATGTCTCATGATCAAAGTACCTTACGTAAAGATTCATTGTAAATCGTATAAATTAAAAAAATAAAAATAATTACGCAATTAATAATAATATTGTGCATATTTATACGTCTTTTGCCAATATTATTACTAATTTCTGCAAAGTTAGCGATTTTTATTCATATTTGAAACAAAATCTTCATATTTATTTTGTTTACTTGCTACTTTCTCACTGAAGAGGAATTGCTTTTTAAAAGTGAAAAGTGAATAGTGAAAAGTGAATAGTGTGGTTATATTTATTCAATGAATCTCTTACCGAGTGTCGCTGAAAAGATGCTTATTGTGTCAAAAATGTTAAAAAAGGTCAAAAAGTTGACTGTTTTTTTGTTTCATTAGAAAATTTTATTTTAATTTGCATTCGATAACGAATTGATATGAAATTCAAAGTTTACGTATAGGATTTTATTTCAGTTCATAAGTATAAACCTCTAAAAACGTCATTGCCTATAGATACACATTACGCCTAATCAAAAATTGAAGCATAATGAACAAATTACCGGAACAGACCGACGAACAATTGGTGAGTTCATATTTGAATGGCAATGACATGGCTTTCGATACTTTGCTCAAGCGGTACGAAAGAAAAGTGTTTACCTATATTCTCTATTCCGTTAAGAACGAAGAGGTGGCGCAAGACCTTTTCCAAGATTGCTTTATGCGCATCATCACCAAACTCCATTCTGGACTTTACACGGAGAATGGCAAGTTTGCGTCGTGGATTATGAGAATTGCCCATAACCTCGTCATTGACTATCACCGCCAGAACCAGTGTGCAAACTTAGTGTCGAACGATGACTCGGACTATGACTTGCTCAACGACTCCTCCATCGCCATGGAGTACAGTCGTGAGAAAGAGATGGTGGACATCCAAACGCTCAACGACGTGAAATCTCTCATCAAGAAACTGCCTGCCAACCAGCGCGAGGTGGTGCTTATGCGATTCTATGAAGAGCTCAGCTTCAAAGAAATCGCTGAGACAACCGGAGTCAGCATCAACACGGCTTTGGGTCGAATGCGCTATGCTCTCATCAATCTGCGCAGGCTTGCCGAGAAATATGACGTATGCCTGGCCGGCTGATCTCGCAATAAGCATATTTTTTTGATAAACAATAAAACAAAGCCTCCCTTGCTTCTTTTTGCAAGGGAGGTTTTATGTTGGTACAGTTTGTCGTTCCATTTATGATTTGGTGTTGTTGGCAGTTTTCAGTCTGTGTTGCACTTATAGGTGATGTAATCAACTGATGACTGAAAACTAACAACTGAAAACTTTTCATCACATTCCGCTTCCAGAACTGCTTCCAGCCGCGTCGCCAATCTGCTCCTGGTCGGACTTCTTCTCTGTGAAGTCGTTTTCAATGCGTGACTTATGCTGCTTTACACGTACTTTCGTGTTGCCGAAAGTGAAGCTCACACTCACACCGAACTGAGCTATTGGCACAGAGATTTTCTGTCGGTTGGAAAAGTCGCTGCCACGGGTGTAGGTTTCGAAGCTGAGTTTTCCGTGGTCGTTCAATCCAGTGACTCCGTACGCGCTTATGTTCAGACGGTCTTTCAGGAATGACTTTGTGATGCTGGCGATTCCGATGTTGAAACCGCTGCTCCATCCCTGCAGGTTGTAACTGCGGCTGTTGCTCACCATGTTCAGACTCAGTTTCAGGTCCCACGGCAGAGTCTGCTGCAGTCCCACCATGAGATTGCCCTGCCATCCGTGATTCCGCTGTCCCAGCTGGTCGCTTCGCAAGTCGGCGTATGTGGCCCCTCCGTTCAGCATCAGTCGTGTCTTGGGCAGAGCCAGCCAGTTGATGAACAGGTTGAGTGAGGTGTTTCGCTCTTTCACGATGTTTCCGAACGTGCTGTAGAGCACCCCTTCGTCAAAGAAGCTGTAGCTTGAAATGCGGTTGTCGCACAGTCCTTGTACAAGTCCGATGTTCATCATGAACTTAGAGCTGAAGAGGCTGTAGGAAAGCCCGATGTTGTGGTTCTTTTCCACTTTCAGGTGGGAATTACCATAGCTCACCTGCATCGGGTCGCTTCGGTCGACGTAAGGGTTCAGGTAGGTGATACCCGGACGTGAAATTCGCATATTGTATGTGAGACCGATATTGCTGGTCGCCGACGGCTTCAGGTTCAGGCTGAGGCTCGGCACGAGGTTCCCGTAGTCTGTGGAGAAGTCGCTGCCTTCCCCTTTCTTGTACTCCACGTCCTGCCATGTGTGTTCGTAGCGCAGTCCAGCCTTTCCGCTCACCACTCCGAAGTTACCTTCATACTCCGCATAGGCCGCCGCGATGTTGTTCGTGTGCTGATAGTCCATTTGGTTTGTCAGCGTCCGCTCATCCCCGCTGAGCAGGTAATAGTCGGCTTTCGAGAGGTTGCGTCGGTTGATGTATTTTCCGCCGAGATTGAGCGTCTGTGTTGCGTTCAGCGGGTGTACATAATCCAGCTGCACCGTATGCTCGGTGGACTTTGGCCGGTTTTCGTTGAAGATGTCGTCCATCATGAGAACTTCCTCGTCATAGTGCTGTGTGGTCTCGCTCGTCTGAGGGCTGTAGCCGAAGAGGTAGGAGAGAGTGATATAGTGCGTACGTTCACCGTTGAAGAAGTGCTGCCAGTCGGCACTTGCGTCAATTGATGTTGACTTCTGTTTGGTGTCGTTGTTGTATGAGTAGGAGTTCAGCCTGCTGTCCGGGCTGATGAGACTTATGCTTGGGCTGAATCTGTTCTTGATTCGGAACGCCGTCAGTCCGAAACTTCCGCTTACCGTGTTGAGAGAGTCGATGTCGTACGACAGGCTGAGCGTCCCCATGTTGAACCTCGTTTTCTGCTTTGTGGTGAAATATTGGCTGGTCACGTTGCCGTTGTCTTCCCTTCGCTCAGTTGTGGACTTGATTCTCGGCATCCGTTGGTAGCCGGTCATGAGGTTTCCGGACAGTGACAGCTTTCCTTGCTGCACAGAGAATGAGGCACCGCCGTTGTATCCTTGGCTTCCACCCTGTGCCCGCACGGTTCCGGTCATTCCGTCGATGGACTGTTGTCCACCACCTCCCACGCTCATCTTGGCCAGGACGATGTTGAGCACGCCCACGGCTCCCTCTGCGTCGTACTTGGCACCTGGATTCGTGATGACCTCAATTTTAGACACAGCCGCCGCCGGCATCATCTTGAAAATCTGCGACGGGTTGTTCGAGAACATCGGGCTCGGTTTTCCGTCCACATATACTTTGAACGAGCCAGATCCGTTCACCGTGATGTTGTCCTGGCCGTCCACCGTGACCATCGGCACCTTGCGGAGCATATCCAATACGGTCGCGCTTTTCGAGTCGGCGTCGTTCTGCACGTCGTAGGTCATCTTGTCTGCCTCCATCTTCACTAACGGACGTACCGCAGAAACCGTCACCTGGTCCAGGTATTTTTCCCAGTCGATGGTGTCGCCGGGCACGCCTGTTGTCTCGTTGTTCACTTGTGCGTTGCCCGTCAAAGCAAACAGGGCTGCCGCCATTGTCATTACAATCTTTTTTCCCATTTTTTATTTTTTAATTTCGTTTATCTTTTAGACGCAGAAAATGTCCAAAAGACTACAATGAAATCAGAAAAAATCGCTTTTTCTTTCATTTTTGATATTTTTTGTTTCGTTTGTGGTGGACTATAATGGGCATGGGCTCTGTTTCACAACATGCCCATGCCTGTCCGGACTTATCAACTAATTTAACTATTTTACTTTTTCCAGCAGGAAATCCATCGAATTCACCCAGGTGCAGTAGCAGGGCGCGTTGGTGAATGTCGGGATGGTGCTGACACCGTATTTGATGGTGTTGCCAGTCAGCACGATGTTGTCGAGCGTCACTTTGTTCCATCCGCATCCGGTGCTGTCGTTCGATGCTACGATGCCGCCATAAGTCAGCGAGTCAGCGGGGTTGAGACTCAGTTTTGTCTTTGCCTCTTCCCAGATATTTCCTCCCTGTTCTCCGTTGGCGGGGATGGCGGTTTGCAGTTTTTTTTCGTCGGCTATAGCATAAAGATAAGCGCCTTGTGCGTCGGTGCGAGTGATGGCTGTCAGGCGGTAGATGCCCGGTGACAGGAATGTGTCGGCGCGTTCAATCTGGTAGTAGTCCAGTATGCCGTCGTCCCATGCAGAGAAGTAGCGTATGCGGTCGTCGTAGTATTGGCCTATTTCTGTATGTATATGCCACACATCATTACTGTCTGGATTTGCTCCTTTGAGATGGAACTGCGTGAGCTTGAAGTAATTCTGGTCCGTATTGTTCATCAGCACCCCCTCGAAAGTGTTGTCTTTCATGAAGTGCTTGTGTGCGATTTTTGAGATGTTCACACCGCATACTGTTACAGCGATGATGGTGGCAATCCATAGTCCGAACCACATCCATCGCTGGCTCATGCTCATCGGAGCAGTCTTTCCGGAACTGCTCAGTAGCGAGTGGAGCGCGCAATAGCCCGGGATGAACAAAATCAGCAACACGCAGATGCCGGTGAACCAGAAGAGGAACGGGTGTTCTGTGTAAATCGGTATGAGTTCGGAGTCTATGAAGCTTGGCATCTCGTTGGTGGGGGAGAAGATGATACTGATCAGTGCTACGAACACGACGAGGAAGGTGATGAACATAAAGAGGAAGAATGCCCCGATCATGATTTTCACCAAAACGCCCATGACAGTCATGAATGCGTTCAGGCATCCATGTTGTTTTGATTTGGGAGGATAAGGCAGTCCGTCTCCTCTTTCTTTTGCTTGCTGAGCCAGTTCGTCAGCCAGGTTCTGCGGTGTCACGTCGATTCCTTTCATCTTCAGTCGCTCTTCTGGTGTCTTGGCGCACGGTGCGAGGAAGGCCAGCAGGATGTAGAGCAGGATCGGTATGCTGAACACGGGTACGAAGTTGAAGTGGTCGAAGATAGCCCAATTGCTTACGCTGTTCCACAGCACGACGAAAAGTACGTAGCCCAGTCGCCATGCCAGCGGGTCACCCCCGAAATAGTTTGCCGCACCAGAGAGCACACCGGCGATGATTTTGTCGTTGCCGTCGCGGTAGTATTTTTTCCTGGTTCCGCTGTTCGGTTTCGTTCCGCTGTTGGCGGAAGTTGATGCCGTGTTGCTGTTTGCCTGTTGCTGCCCTTCGGGTGTGGACGATGTGTTTTGCGTCTGTGTTGCCTCATCCGCAGACCCGTCTGCTGCCGGTGACTCCATGTCCTCTGGGTTGCCTATGCGCTTGATGATGCTCTCCACGTGCTCGATGGTGATAGCCTGCACGCCGCTTGATTTCAGCTCCGTGAACAACTCGCCGATACGGCCTTCTATGTCGTCGGCAATTTCGTCGCCGCCCTCTTCCTTGCGGAAATGCTGACGTATGGCGTCAAGATAGTTTTTCAGCAGCTCGTATGCATCCTCGTCGATGGCATACAGTTGGCCAAACATATTGATTGTGATATTCTTTTTCATATTTAGTTGAGAGTTGTTTTAGTTGAGAATTTAGAGTTATTTTAGTTTAGAGTTTAGAGTTGAGGGTTTAGAGTGATTTTAGTTTTGCTATAGCCACCCGACACGGGGGGCGTTCGTGAGGCAGGGGGAAGGCGTGCCACACTGAGGCCTTGAGGGGGTAGTTTAAAGTTTTATTTTTAGAGTTTAGAGTTTGATGGGCATAGGGGCTTTTACGTTATGTTTTTCAGAATGTTCACCGTGTTGGCGATTTCGTTCCAGGCCTTGTCGAGCTCTACCAGGACCGCTGACCCGGTGTCGGTCAGTGCATAATATTTGCGTGGCGGTCCCTGCGTGCTCTCCTGCCATTCGTATTTCAGCAAGCCTCCGTTCTTCATGCGTGTAAGCAGTGGGTAGAGCGTGCCTTCCACCACGAGCAGGTCGGCGTCCTTCAGCTTGTTGATGATGTCGGAGGTGTAGGCTGGCTGATGTTTCAGCAGCAGGAGAATGCAATATTCCAACATTCCCTTCCGCATCTGTGATTTCGCGTTTTCTATGTTCATGTTCCGTTCGTTTTTATGGCGGTTTACCAATTATTCTGATTTGTTCGTCTTCCTTTTGTTTCTATCGAGCTTCCAGCCCCATGCTCCGACGTACTTTTTGGGCTTCTTTACTGCAGTTTTTCAGCCTGAAGAGCTGGTAGGAATCATGGTTGATCCCAAGTCCTGCTTTTGCCAAAATGCCGTCATAGTCAATGTCTACGGTCGTGTCAACATAGCGGCGGATGTCATCCAGCTGGCTGCCAGCTGTCTCTGCCACGCTCTGCCAAAATTCTTCCTCCGTGAATCCACGTTTCAGTTCCTTGAAATATCGCCAATAGAGCAATCTCATCAGGTCGTCCAAGCTCTTTTGGCAATTGGTTCTGCTTCGGATTTCTATGTCCATCAGAAGTCCGATAATGGGGCCTTTGTCGTAATAGGAGATACGCACGTCCTTGCCGTTTTTAGATCGGTTGAAGAAGTTCAGCCATATGTCGTAACTGCTCTGACGGAGGCTCATGTGCTTGTGACCTTCCTTTCCTTCAATCGTCTCGATGTAGCTGGATAGGTCTTTCAACAGGTATTCGCTGTCGCAGATGCCAGCACTCATCATCAGTCGAGTCTCGTAGTAGACGGTGAATCCTTCGCTGACCCACAGCAGGGGTGTGAACACCTCGCGGTCGTAGTCGAACGGTCCCAGTTCAATCGGTCGGATGCTCTTCACGTTGTAGAGATGAAAATATTCGTGTGTCACGAAACTCATATACCGAAGGTAGTGATCGTGGCTGGTGAATCGGAATGT